>Ga0187864_10000071_pt1 | contig 111415 bp, 99 predicted proteins | sample June2016WEW_11_4_FD_132985 | JGI IMG/M metagenome (GOLD analysis project Ga0187864, IMG submission 132985) | Peatland microbial communities from SPRUCE experiment site at the Marcell Experimental Forest, Minnesota, USA - June2016WEW_11_40 | ecosystem: Environmental > Terrestrial > Soil >... | reverse complement strand
GGGCCGAGTGCTAATTACCGCTCTGCTGACTGCGCGAGCGGCCAACGTCGCCAAGCTCGCCGCCGCGTGATAAAATCTTCGCGGAAATACAAGAAATGCACGGTTAGCATTGCGAAGACAGCCACGAAGAGATTCACGAAGTGAATTTCATTCTATTTCTTCGCGCTGTCTTCGCGATCTTCGCGTCTTCGCGGTTGCATCTTCGCATTTCGCCTCAATGTGCCGTAGAATCGGGCATTCCAGCTTGTCAAGCGGAGCCGCATGCAGATTCGTAACTTCTCCATCATCGCCCACATCGATCACGGCAAGAGCACCTTGTCCGACCGGCTCCTTATGCGCGCCGGCGCCATCACCGAACGGGAATTCAAGGAACAAATCCTCGACGATATGGACCTGGAGCGCGAACGCGGCATCACGATAAAGGCCTCGGCCGTCACCGTCTTTCACGAGCATCAGGGCGAGCCGTTCATGCTGAATTTCATCGACACCCCCGGCCATGTCGATTTTCATTACGAGGTGCAAAAGGCCTTGCAGGCGTGCGAGGGCGCGATTCTTGTCGTGGATGCCACCCAGGGCGTTCAGGCGCAAACCGTCGCCAACGCCTACGCGGCCATTGAAGCCGGCCTGGAGATCATCCCCGTCATCAACAAAATTGATCTTCCCAGCGCCCGACCGCTCGAGGTGGCGGAGGAAATCGAGCAGGTCCTCGGATTTCCCGCTGAGGACGCGATCCTCGTTTCCGCAAAAACCGGCCAGGGGATCGACGAGTTGATCGCCAAACTTTGCCAAAGGCTTCCGCCTCCCAGGGGCAATCCCGCCGCCCCCACTCGCGCCCTGATTTTCGACAGCATTTACGACGATTACCGCGGCGTGATCGTTTACGTCCGGGTGATCGATGGCGAGCTGGTCAAAGGCCAGAAGATCAAGCTGATGGGAACCGACAAGCAATATCAGATCACCGATCTGGGCAAGCTGATGCCGCGACCCAAGCCCGTCGAGCGCATCGGCGCCAGCGAGGTGGGCTATCTCGTGGCGGCGATCAAGGACTTGCACGATATCCGGATCGGCGACACCGTCACCGACGCCGCCCATCCCGCCATCGAGGCGCTGCCCGGATACAAGCCGATTCAACAAATGGTCTATTGCGATTTCTATCCCGGCGGGACGACCCAATACGATGAGCTGCGCGACGCCATGGACCGGCTCCAGCTCAACGACAGCAGTTTTTCATTCGCTCCCGAATCGTCCGATGCGCTTGGATTCGGATTTCGCTGCGGGTTTCTCGGCCTTTTGCACATGGAAATCATCCAGGAGCGCCTGGAGCGCGAGTTTCACATCGAGATCGTCCAGACCGCCCCCACGGTGACGTACGAGATCAAGATGACCGACGGCACGATCCGGCGAATCGACGCCCCCAGCAAGCTGCCGAATCTCACGCAGGTCGAGGAGATCCGCGAGCCGTACATTGTGATGAACCTGATCCTCCCTAGCGACAGCGTGGGCGCGCTGATGAAACTCTGCGAGGATCGCCGCGGGATTTACAAAAAGACCGAATATATCGGCGCCGCGCGGGTGATTCTCGTCTATGAAGTTCCGCTGGCGGAAGTGATTTACGATTTTTACGACCGTCTCAAGAGCGCCACCCGCGGGTACGGAACGATGGACTATGCCTTTGTCGGCTTCCGCGCCGGCGACCTGGTGAAGCTGGACATTCTCGTCAACGGCGATCGCGTGGACGCGCTGAGCGTCATCGTCCACCGCGAGCACGCCGAGCAGCGAGGCCGCAGATTGCTCCTCCGACTGAAGAAGGAAATCGCCAAGCACCTGTTCGAGATCCCGCTCCAGGCCGCCATCGGCGGAAAAATCGTCGCCCGCGAAACGATCAAATCGGTGGGCAAGAACGTCACCGCCAAGTGCTATGGCGGCGACGTCACCCGCAAGCGCAAGCTGCTGGAAAAGCAAAAGGAAGGCAAGAAGCGCATGAAGCGCGTTGGGAGCGTCGATATTCCGCAGGAGGCGTTCATGGCGATACTGGAAACGGACGATTAGGCGGGGAAAGTTGAATTTCACCGCCCGGAGGAAACCGGATATCCGAAACCAGAAACAGAAACCAGAATGACGAATCAAGCCCAAAGCCAGAAACCCGAAACGAAGACCGCTTGGTCATTCGGGTTTCGGATTTGATTCTGGTTTCTGGTTTCGGATTTCTGGTTTCCGCGGACTCATCCCCTGGGCGTGGCCGTAAAACTGATCTCCGGGCTCGGTCCATTGACCCGCACCCCCTCGGGCAAGTCCTCGATCTTCAGCGGCATCGGATTGGTGTTGCGCACGTTGCCCGGACCGATTTCCAGCACCGCACGCGGGCTCGTTTCTCCCCGCTGAAGCCGCGCGATTTGTTCCGGCGGACCGATCACCTCCACCTTCGGCACAAATCCGCTGTTGTTCACCACCGAAATTGCATATTGATCCGCCGTCGTCGGCTGAATATCAAACCACACCGGAACATTCTTGCAGGTAAACGGCACGTCCTTTTCCTCAACGGTCAACGTCGCCTCAACCTGCGACGGCGAACAGCTCAGCGCCGATGACGAATCGATAACCAGACCCACCCTTTCAGCCGGATGCGGACCCGGCTGATTCAGGCTCGGCAACGCGCTGATGTCCGCCGTCACGTGCGCCATCTGCTCCAGGATCCGGCTCCGCCCGGTCACGCTCACCATCGGCGGATTAAACGTCACGTTTTTCAATCCCGCGATGTTCGCCGGCGCTTCCACCGGCAGCTTTCGCGTCTCCAGCGTATCCACATCAACGGTCAGCGTCGGAGGCGTGCATTGCTCGATCGTGATGCCGGCTTCCTTGAACCGGGGATTCTCCTTCAGGTTCTCCAACGCCAGGATCGGCTCTTCCTGGTTAGGCAGCCGGCGGGTGTCCAATTCAATCGTGATCGGCGCGCTCGTTGAAAGCGTTTCCTTGAACCGATCCACGTTCGAGCGCGGTCCCTTCAAATCGCAGGTGATGACCTTCTCCCTTGGGTCGAGCGTGACAACTTTGGATGGATCACGGCTCTTGACCTCAATGGCGATCAACTGGCCGGTGGCCGACACTTCCTGCTCGCGTTCGGCGTAGACCCAGATCAGGACGCTCAGCGGGATCGTCCAGGCCATGTTTTTCAAAAACCCGGCGACGTTTTCGCGGGTGAAACCGTTGCGAAACCGCCGCATCTCCGAGGCGATCGCGCGGGCGTAGAAATTCATCGGCGACGGCTGCGGCCGCTTGGGTTCGTCGGGCTTGCTTTCCACTTTCAGGTCCATGCCTGGTGCGTCGTCACATGACGCCTAAAAAAAGGTCGACGCTCACCGCCACCTCCGCCCAGAAGATCGCTGAGCAGACCCCGCAGTCCTTCCGGCGTCAGCTTGCGAAACAGTTTGCCGCTCTCGGCTATGCTGATGTCTCCCGTCTCCTCGGAAACCACGATCACCACCGCGTCACTTTCCTGGCTCACACCCACAGCCGCCCGGTGACGGCTCCCCAGCTCACGTTCCAGCTCTCCACTCTCGGCGAGCGGAAATTGAACCCCGGCGTATGCGATACGCCCTTGGCTTACCACCACGCCCAGATCGTGCAGCGGCGAGTTCGGCCAGAAAATCGTGTTCAGCAGGTCCGCCGACAGATCGGCGTTGAGGCGCGTCCCGTTCTCGGCGATTCCCCCAAGCCCCACTTCCCGCTCCACCGCGATCAGCCCGCCGATCTTCCGCCTCGACAAATATGTCGCCGATTCCACCAACTGCTCGATGTCCTGCGTGATCTCGTCCGTGAAACCGCGGAACAGCCGGGTTTCGCCCAGGTGCATCAATCCCCGTCTCAATTCCGGCTGAAACACCACGGCCAACGCGAACGACGCGAACAACAGGAACTTCTCGTAGAGAAACACCAGCCGATCCAGCTCTAAATATTGGCCGGCCAGCGTCACCAGCAGGTGCAAGCTGATAAGGACAAATGCGATCCCCTTCAGCATTCGGGCTCCGCGCGTCCCCTGCAAAAACCGGATCACCCAGAATACCACCAGCCCAATCAGGAGCAGCTCAATCGCCACGCGCCACCACGCCATGGCCGACAAAGCCCGGTAAAAGTTCACGAGGTTGTCCGTAAATCCGGTATTCATCACGAACGATTGCCCATTGCTGGATAGGTTCGGCTTAGTTGGTAATTGGCAATCGGCATTTCCATCCGACTATATGTTAATAAACCGGCCATCCGCCAATTATTCTTGAGAAAATCCCGCGGGATTCAGGTCGAAAATCGCCTGAATCATCCGCACAACCTGCGATATCGGTCCAACATCATGGACCCGCATCACAGCCGCTCCGTTAGCCACGCACCACGCCACCGATGCCGCGGTCCCAAACACCCGCCGCTCCGGACGCACCTCGCCAATGATCTGCCCCATGAACGATTTGCGGCTCGGCCCGACCACCAGGGGCTGCCCAAGCCGGGTCAATGCCGCGGTGTCCCGCAACAGTTGCAGATTATGGGACACGTTCTTGCCAAACCCGATCCCCGGATCGAAAAGAATCCGCGAGCGTTCGATCCCCGCTTCCACTGCCGCCTGCCGCCTTCCGACCAGAAATTCGCTGACCTCCCTGGTCACGTCCCCATAGCTTGGCGCGGACTGCATCGTCCGCGGCGCACCCTGCATGTGCATCAGAATCACCCCCAACCCCTGCCGCGCCACCAGGGGGAACATCCGGGAATCGTCCCGGCCGGCGGAAATATCGTTAACGACGTTTGCCCCCTCAGCGGCGGCGGACTCCGCAACTTGCGACTCGGTTGTGTCGATAGAAATAATTGTGCTCAGCCGACGCCGAATCGCCCTGATCGCCCCGGCCGTACGACGGATTTGCTCCTCGGGCCCAACCGCGGAAGCCCCCGGTCGGGTCGATTCGCCCCCGACGTCGATCCAATCGGCCCCCGCCTGCACCATTCCCTCGGCAAAGTTGGCCGCTTCATCGGGACAGGAAACTTGCCCCCCGTCACTGAAGCTGTCCGGTGTGAGGTTGATAACCCCCATCACCAGCGGCCTCCGATGCGACAGACAAAGCCATTCATCAAATTCCGATGGTGACATAGGAGGATTTACCGATAGATATTTGGATTGCGCTAAGACAATAATAAGGGTGAGTTAGCGTTAAATCCAAGGATGGTCATGTTTAGTGAACTATTTCATCGTCTTTTGTTCCCGACGCTGGTGACAACGATCATTGGAAGCGTATGGACGGTCGGCTGGTGTCAGGCCCTGATCGCCGAGGCCGACAGACACTCGTGGCCCGCGCTTGCAGTGCCCGGACACGTGAGCCAGGCGTGCGACGCCCCAGAAGCTGCCGATGGCGGATTCCGCCAAGGCGGCGGCCTGTCATTCCACCAGGTTTTTCTCAAAAACGATCAGATTGTCCGCGTGCGTTGAGTCCCACCGGATGCCCACGATGTCATATCCCATCGCGACGGCGAAATGAATGAATTCCCGCTGGTGGTTCATGCACTCGCAGCGGATGTATTCGTACCCATGGTCCTTGGCCCAGGCCTGCTGCGCCTCCTGCAACTGCCGCCCCACCCCGTGCCGCCGAACGTCCGCCAGCACCGCGCCCAGCCACTGATAAAACATCCCCGGCTTCAGCTCGAAGCCGATCCAGAAGCCCACCGGCTTATTGTCCATCCGCGCGATCAGGGTCAGCGGGTTATACCGGCCCATAAACCGGCGCTTGAAAAAATCCACCTCGCGCTTGGGGCGAAAGATGGCATTATAAAGCTCCACGGCCTGCGGGAGCATCCTTTCATCCGCAATATCGATATCCGCCTGTGCCACCGAGCTAAGCCTCCACAAATTCGACCGGATTGTATCGCATTTCATCCAGCAAAAAAACCCACGGCGTCGCCATGGGCCATGATACAACGTCACACCAGCACCGACGAGGCGCCTCAACCCGGCCCCGGTTTCCTGAATTGCACCGCCATCTCAAACTTCCCGTTGCTCAGCGGCCGCGCTCTCACCACCTCGCACATATGCGTCGCCGACGGCCCATTGCCGGTGATTACAATCTTGCACGTCTGTCCAACGTTCAGCAATTCCCTAAGCAAAAACGAAATTCCGCTGAAGGAAAGGTCTCGGGTCATAATGTCGAAAGTGGCCCCGGCGTTCGCGCCGTCCAAAACGGTCAGGAGTGCCTTGCCCTGCACGGGCTTGCGGTTTTCGCGCCGCCGGTCCCGTTCCACGCTGCTCGGCCGCGAGACCGGCGCCGCCGGCGGCGAGGTCTGCGCGCCGGGCGCTGCCGGTTGAGACGCGGGCGGACGATTTCCGCCCAAGGAAGCCGGATCTGGTGATCGCATCATAAAATATCTATGGGCAAAGAAGACCAGAGCCTAACCAATTGCACGACACATGCAACTGCGCCAAGGCCCGGAACGCAAAATCTCACGCGGTCATAATACCCCTCGGCTTTGCCATGGGGAGAGCAACCTACAGCGACTGCGCCCACTTAATCAAAATATCCGCCACCTCAGGCCGGCTGAACTCTCCCGGCGGCCTCTGTCCCGCCTTCAGCATCTCCCGTACCTTCGTTCCGCTCGGCGCCACTTTCTGTTCCGGCCCGTGCGGGCACGTCTTCGACGACACCACCGCCGCGCATGCCTTGCACCAGGCGGTGTGCTCAAACTTCAAAATCGTCACCCCGATGTCGCGCGGCACATCGAACTGATCGAAAATCTTCTGCGCGTCATACGTGCCGTAATAGTTCCCCACCCCCGCGTGGTCCCGACCCACGATAAAGTGCGTGCATCCGTAATTCTTCCGAATCAGCGCGTGCAAAACCGCTTCCCGCGGCCCCGCATACCGCATCGCCAGCGGCATCACCGTCAGCATCGTGCGATCTTTGTTGTAATAGCCGTCAATCAGCGCTTGATAGCAGGCCATGCGAGTGTTGGCCGGAATATCATCCGATTTCGTCTCCCCCACCAGCGGATGAATCAGCAGGCCATCGGTCATCTCCAGCGCGCACTTCGTGAGGTATTCATGCGACCGATGGATCGGATTGCGCGTCTGGAACGCCGCGACCGTGCTCCATCCCCTCCCGGCGAACGCCTCGCGCGTCTTGGCCGGCGGCAAACGATATTCGGGAAATTCCGGCTCGTAATTCGCCTGAATCACCTCAACGCATCCGCCCAGACACGCATCCCCCTGCTTCCGCACCGCCGCCACGCCAGGATGCCCATCGTCCGACGTTCGATACACGCTGGGGATCTCCAGCTCCTTGTCATGACGATACTTCTCCTGCACCGTCATGACCCCCAGCACGCGACCCTGCCAATCCTTCAGCGCGATCTTCTGATTCACCTGAATCTTCGCCGCCTGATCGTTCGGCGGACAGAGAACCACCGGGATGGGCCAAACCGTTCCGTTGGCAAGCCGCATGTTCCGGCAGACCGATTCAAAATCCGCCTGCCCCAGAAATCCCTCAAGCGGCGAAAACGCTCCGATCCCGATCATTTCCAGGTCGAACTGTTCCCGCGCCGACAGGACCAATCCCGGCAACGAGGCAGCCTCCTTGGCAAGCGTTTGCGCAATGTTGGCCTCGACGATTCGATTAACAAGCTTTCCCCCATGCGGCGCGATGAGCGACATCGAAATATGTTCCTGAAAAATAAAGGTATTGAAAAGGCCGGCGTAGAATAGCGGATTTAGCGTTAGTGGCAAGGGAACCGCGACAACTCTAAAACTTACCCGCATATTGCTCGATCAGCCGGGTCAGTCTCTCCCTCGGTTGAATCGCATAAAACAGGTCCCGATCGAACATCCGTTGCTCATCCGCGCTCCGTTGCATCGCCTCGCTCATGCTCTGCCGCCACGTCTTGATGCTCGGATGGATCTGCATCGCCTGCGCGAGCCGGCTGTGCATGTCGCTGAAGACCCGCTGCCGCTGCATCGACCGCCTCGGCAAGCTGGCGATCTGGCGCACCAGCTCCATTTTCGCCGGTCCCATCACCGCGTGACGAAGGCGATGCCCCTCATGCTGCAAGCAGGGCACGCACACGCGCGTGCGGCCCACCGCCTCGGCAAAATACAGCGTCGCCGTCGTCACCGAAAACGCCGGCGGCTCGATCCCGAAAAACCGCTCGATCACCCGATCGTTCACCTGCTCATATCTCCCCCCGCCGATCCCATGCACCCATTGATCCACGATCAGCAGCCTGAAAAACATGGTCAGCGTCAGTGCCCGCGGCGTGAGCCGCATGTCGTGCCGCTTCAGGAATTCCCCAAGCGCCCCAGCGGCCCCCTCCTTCCCGCGCGATAGTTCAAACGCATCTCCCTCGATAGCCAGTCTCCACCCGGCTCCCTCCCGCCTCACCGCCGCGCGCTGCCGCCTGCGGTTTTTCTGGTCGTCCAGCCAAAACGGTACTTCGCATCGCCCATCGGCGACCTGCAAATCCGGCATCGGCCGGCCCGGATCATCAATCCCGTACGCTTGGCGATATGCCTTCAGCGCGCCGTTATACGCCGACGCCAGTTCCCCCGCGCTGGCCAGCAGGTGGTGCGCCAGGGTCAGATAGGGCTGGCTCATCCACAACCGCGATACCAGGATCGACTGATGCCGCAACCCCAGTTCCCAATCCAACCGATACATCCCCGCCGTCAGCGCCGTTGACAATGCCTGCGTCCCCGGCGACCCGTCGCCCAGATCATCCAGGAGATTGAAAATCATCGGCGTGAACGACCAGCTCGCCGCCGATGCCGACAACGCCGATTTCAGTTCCTTCACATATCCTGCCGACGGCGCGTCCAGCAACCCGCACCAGGGGGCGTCGCTGATTCTCGGATCGTCCGTGATGGGCCGGGACTCTCCCGGCCAGCGCAATTGCAGATGTTTGGGTCCATCGCTGTCCACCGCGGCGAAAAGGCAATCCGCATCCATCGGCCGCGCCGCCGCATCGATCATCGCCAATTTTCCCCACACACCTGGATGAATCAATTCCGTTTGGTGCCCCGTCGCGATCACCGGCCGATCCCCGCTCAGCTTCAGCTCTTCCCGCTGTCGCTTGCGCAAATCCCCCAGCGCCTCCCCCTGCACGATGCAGGACCGCTCCGCCCCCATCCGCCGATGATTCTCCGCCGTCGAGCGAAGGATTTGCCCAGGGCCCGGCCAGATAACCAAAGCGGAATCTTCCCCCGGCGCTTTCCAGTCGGGATACGAGGAGAATTCCTGAATCATGCAAATGACGATTGTCTAAAATTTCATCCGCGTCGCCCGCCTGCGTTGTCTGCTAGTCGCACAAACAGCCGCACGTCTCGACAGTCGAGCCCGCTTCCGGCCCCGTCGGCAACGGGTTCTCCGCCAACCGAGCCACTTCCTTGCTCAGCACATCCAGATAGTGCCGCAGCCGATGTCCCACGTCGTCCAACGACCCGCCGAAATGCCGCGTCGGGTCGTTATAGATCAGCCGAACGGGAATCTCCGTGAGCCGCAATTTCGCCGCCGCCACCTGCGGCCAAAGTTGCAGCGGAAACGCATATCCCTGCTCATCCAATCGCAACCGGCGCATCGCCGAAATCCGATGCGCCTTGAACCCGCAAAAACCATCGGTCAGTCCCAGATGAAACAGATCGTTCAGGATCGTCGTAATCATCACGTTCACCGCGCGACGTTCCATCGGGGGAAGATCGTCGTCGTCCCGCGGAGCCAAATACCGCGACCCGCTGATGATGTCCCATCGATCCGTCTGGATCTGCTCGATGAACTTGGGGATCATCTCCGGCTCGTGCTGCTCGTCGCAGTCCAGGGTGATGACCCAGTCATACCCCGCCCCATCGGCCAGGGCAAAGGCATCGATGAGGCTCTGCCCGTATCCCCGGTTCTCCTTCCGCCGGATCAATCGAATATCCGATCGCGCCGACAGCATCTCCCCCGTCCCGTCGGTGCTGCCGTCATCGACGACCAGCACATCGGGCCAGAACTGCCGGATTTTGTCCAGCACGCGCCCGACGTACTTCGACTCGTTGAACACGGGCACGGCTATCAGCAGACGCAAAGGAACTCCTTCCAGAATTACATTTTCCCATGGTTCATAGTAGAACTGCCCAAAACCGGCGTCAACCGGCGTTTATGATGCCCCGTTTAGCCGGCCCGCCCTCGGGCCGAGTTCGGCTCATCCTATCTATGAAGTCACCCCCCCTTCCCATCCTTTTCGAAGATGACCGCCTCATTGCCGTCGCCAAGCCCCCGCACTTAGCCACCGTTCCCGGCCGCGGCGAAACCGACAGCCTCCTCCAAGTCCTCTCACGCCAGACGCGACTCCCTTGCACCGGCACGGCCGATCCCCGGCTCCGCATCATCCATCGCCTCGACAAGGAAACCAGCGGCGTCCTGCTCCTGGCCAAGGACTTGCCAGCCCAGCGGCACCTTTCCAACCAGTTCCAACACCACCAAATTCACAAGGAATATCTCGCCCTGGTCGTCGGCCGGCCGCAGGGGAGCGAAGGCGAAATCGACGCTCCCGTTGCCCCGCATCCCTCCGCCCGCGATCGCATGATCGTTTCCAAACACGGACGCCCCGCGATAACCCTCTGGAAAATTGAGCGACCCATGCGCCGCTTCACCCTCCTCCGCTGCTATCCGAAAACCGGACGCACCCATCAAATCCGCGTTCACCTCCAATCCATCGGGCTGTCACTGGCCGTCGACCCGTTGTACAACCCGCCGCCGCCCGGCTCAAAAATTGGAATCTTCCTCAGCGAGCACAAACACGACTACCGCCCCACCGCGGGCCGGGACGAACGGCCGCTCATCGGGCGGCTGACTCTCCACGCCCAGAAGCTCCAATTCGTTCATCCCGACGGCCGGGACATCACGATTGAATGCCCTCCGCCCAAAGACTTCCGCGCCGCCATCACCCAGCTCAGCAAACTCACGCGCGCATAGCGCCAAGACATTAGTTACCGGCTGTGCGCTGCATCTCGAATCCTGCCGCAAACCCTGGCACTCCCAACCCCTTTTTCCCGCCTTGCGCCCTTTTTGCGCATCCGCCATCCCGCTTTCGCTTCAATTCGCAACTTGGCATCAATTTTGTATGCGCAACGGCTTATGGTGGACCTCAGGCTTCCTGTGTACACTTTCGTGGCCATCGACGTTTCGTCGGTGGGTATGCAAGTGCCAGGCTCGCATGTTTAGCTGAGGAACCGCCATGCAAATGATTGAAGCCGTGATAAAGCCGCACAAAATCGATGCCGTCAAGCAAGCCTTGGCCAAGATCGGGATATTGGGAGTGACCGCCATCGAATGCAAAGGCTTCGGCCGGCAAATGGGACACACCGAGCGCTACCGCGGCGCAAAGATGGATGTCGGTTTTGTCCCGAAGGTGCTCATGAAAGTTTGTGTCAAGTCGGAGGAGGCGCAAAAGGCGACCAACGCAATCGTTGAAGCCGCCCGGACCGGCGAAGTCGGAGATGGGAAGATTTTCATCTATCCCATCGCGCAGGTGATTCGCATCCGCACCGGCGAGACCAACGAACAAGCGCTGTAGCTTCAGCGCCACTGGTTTAGAGGATTCGAGGAGTAAATATGAACCGCGCTTCGCTCGCGCGCTACGGCGCGCTGGTGGCGTTTTTTGGGCTTGGCGTCTCGACCGCAAACGCCGCCGAGCCCGTGCAGATTTTTGACCCCGGCCGCGTCAACTCCGGCGATACCGCCTGGGTGCTGACCAGCACCGCCCTGGTCCTGATGATGACTGGACCGGGATTGGCCCTGTTTTATGGCGGCCTGGTGCGAAGGAAGAATGTCTTGGGCACGATGATGCACTGCTTCATCCTCATGGCTCTGGTGAGCGTCCTTTGGGCGATCGTCGGCTATTCCCTCGCTTTCGATGTCGGCAACCCCTTCATCGGCGGCTTCCGATTCGCTTTTCTTCGCGGCGTCGGCGCCGGGCCATCGGAATACGCCCCCACCATTCCCCACACCACCTGGATGGCTTTCCAGATGATGTTCGCCGTCATCACGCCCGCCCTGATCTGCGGCGCGTATGCCGAGCGCATAAAATTTTCAGCCATGCTGGCGTTTTCGACCCTCTGGCTGCTCCTGGTCTATTGCCCGATGGCGCACATGGTCTGGGGAAAGGGCGGCCTGTTTAGCTCTTCGTTCGGCGGCGCCATTCCAGCATGTGATTTCGCCGGCGGAACGGTGGTGCATATCCTCTCCGGCGTATCGGCGCTGGTTTGCGCGCTCGTACTCGGCCGCCGCCGCGGGTATCGCACCCACCCCATGCCGCCGCATAGCGTTGTCCTATCGGTCGTCGGCGCGGCGATGCTTTGGGTCGGATGGTTTGGCTTCAACGGCGGCAGCGCGCTCCAGGCCAGCGCCCTAGCCAGCAACGCCTTTATCAACACCCATTTCGCCGCCGCCGCGGGCGCGCTCGGGTGGGCGATGATGGAATGGATCAGAAGCGGCAAGCCGACGGTGCTGGGCGCCATTTCCGGCTGTGTCGCCGGGCTGGTCGCCATTACCCCGGCTTCCGGTTTCACCCTGCCGATGTGGGGCATGCTCATCGGATTCACCGCTGGAGTTGTTTGCTTCTTCGCGGCGACAAGCCTCAAGCAAGCCCTCGGATACGACGACAGCCTCGACGCCTTCGGCGTCCACGGCGTCGGCGGGACTTTGGGGGCCATCCTCACCGGCGTCTTCGCTGTCGCCGCCGTGAACCTGCCCGCCGGATTTGGCAATATCACCAGGCTTGGACTCATCGAAGGAAATACAACCACCGTCGTTCACCAACTCATCGCGACCGCTGCTGCCTGGACGCTCGCGGCCGTCGGCTCGCTGGTGATCCTGATGATCGTCAAACCGATCTTCGGACTGCGCGTCGCCGAGGCCGACGAATATGATGGGCTTGACCTCTCCCAGCATGGCGAGTCGGGCTACAACATCGAAGACGCCTACTCCGCCACCTATGCCGGCGGCGGCGCATCGCTCGTAAACGGAGGCGAGAAGAAGTCGGCCGCCGCTGTCATAAGCCCGGCGCGTGCCTGATCGCGGATGTTTTCCGCCGTCGGTTGCGCGCCTGCGATTCGGCAATTTCGCTCATTGCCGAATCCAACCGCAATACTCGACGGTGGAACATTCATGGAAAATAAACAGCGGCGGATCGCAAAGTTCGGCCAGTTCCTCGCGAAATCACTCCGCCTTCGCGACGTGAAGGTCCGCATCGATTGGCAACGCTGGCTCCGCCTCATCCAGCGGAAGCGGCGTCTTCTGACTCGCGCCGCTTCGCCCCGACCCAAGCCCCTGCCCGACGAATATTTCGCCACCGCCACACTCGTCAGCTTCCGGCTCGAAGGCATTCAGATCGACGAGCCCGACGTTGCTTCGGCCCTCGCACTCGGCCAAGCTCATAAAACCTTCCGATCCCGCTCCAGCCAGCGCATCCGCAGCCACGTCGCCATCCTCCACAGAATCGAATCCGCCCTCCAGCGCGGCGCTTCCCTGAGCACCCCATCCGTCGTCCGCTGGTACACGTCGATCAGCGGCGGCCTGTCTCTCGCCGACCTCGACGAATCCACCATGAATCGCCTGGACAACGTCGTCCACCGCATCAACTCGCCCCAGTTCCGCCTTCGGCCCGCGATCAGGGAAATCACTCATTTACACGCCCAGCTTCTGGCCGACCCGCTCGTCCCCAGCTTCAACGGCATCCTCTCCCGCCTATTGCTCCGCTACCACCTCGGGCGTTGCGGCCTGCCGCCCGTCGTGTTCGATCCTCAATCCGATGAAAAGCTCCTCAACGACGAGCCGCGCCTTTTGAACCGCGTCCTGGAAATGCTCAACGGCAGCTACGACATGATGCTCGCGGAATAAGAACGATATTTTGACCGAGCTTCCCGCGCGGCTACCGTATCATCCATGCCGCGAACTCTATTCTTCTTCAAGCGCGCCCCGGCCCTGCTGATGGCGTTTGTTTGTATGGCCGCCGGGCGGACATTTGCCGCCGATGTCCGGGTTGTTGTCGATGCCAAGCGCGTTGACGCAATCGCGGCGATGCTCCCCGACGGCGTCTTCGCATTCGGGCCGCGGATCGGCGACCGCGACGCGTGGGAGAAACTTGCCCGTCAGCCCGAGCTTCGCGCCACGATCGCGATGGCACAGGCCCTGGCGTCCGAGCCCATCCCTCCGCTCACGGACGATCTCTATCTGGAGTTTTCGCGCACCGGGAATCGCCAGGATTACGAAAAGGCTTATTTCGATCGCGCCGCCCGAATCGCGCCGCTCGTGGTCGCCGAGTGCATAGAGCGCCGTGGCCGATTCGTCCCCGCGATTGAAAAACTCGTCGCCGCGTTCGACGAGCAGAAGATATGGATGCTCCCCGCCCACGACGGGAAACTCGAGAATTTTCGCGGCCAAGCCCGCGACATCGATCTTTTTTCCTCGGCGCTTGCCTGCAATCTGGCCAATGCGGGTTATGTTCTTGGCGACACGCTGAGTCCCCGCACGCGCGAGCAGATCGACCGCAACGTTCGCCGGCGGGTGCTCGATCCTTTCCGCGACATGGTGACTGGCAAGCGCCAGCCCAACGTGTGGATCACGCTGAAGAATAACTGGAACGCGGTCTGCCTCGACAACGTCCTGGGCGCCGCGCTGGCAACTCTGCCCGACAAACACGACCGCGCCGTTTTCGCCGCCGCCGCCGAGCAGGACTCGACTCATTACCTCGAAGGCTTCGCTTCCGACGGTTATTGCGTCGAAGGGCTCGGATACTGGAATTATGGTTTCGGCAACTACATGCGGTTGTGTGAATCGCTCTACCAAGCCACGGGCGGCCAGGTGGATTGCTTCACTCGCCAAAAGGTCCGGGCCATCGCCGAATTTCCCCACAAACTGATGATTGCCGACGGCGTCTACCCCGCCTACGGGGACGCGCACCTTGACTTCAAGCCATCGCCGCCGCTTGTCGATTTTCTGGCTCGCCGGTTCGCCTTGCCCGGCGCAACCGCTGTCCAAAGCGGCGCGCTCTCGACGGACGTGGGTGGAAGCCTCGCCGAAACATTGATGCTCTCCTGTCCCAACTCCGCGACCGGCAAGGGCCCGGTCGCGCCCGCCGAAGCCGCGGCCCGCGATTGGTTCCCCGACGCTCAGGTGCTCACCTGCCGTCCAGGCTCGAATCACCACGCAACCCTGGCCGTCTCCATCAAAGGCGGCCGCAATGGCGTCAGCCACGGGCACGACGACCTTGGCTCCTTCGTTCTCGTCGTCGGCAATATCCCGGTCCTGGTGGACCCCGGGGCCGAGGTGTACACCGCCCGGACCTTCAGCGAAGATCGCTACAAGTCCACGCTGATCAATTCCTTCGGTCACAACGTCCCGTTCGTCGCGGGCAAGCTCCAGATCAGCACGCCCAGCGCCCAGGTGAAAATCCTAAAAACGGACTTCGGCGACCCTATCGACACCCTGGCCATGGATCTCACCAGCGCTTACGCGGCCCCCGAATTGACCCAACTCCATCGAACCTTTACCTACGACCGCACAGAGTCCGGTTCGCTGACCGTCGAGGACGAATGTCATTTCTCCTCGCCCGCTTCGTTCGGCGTCCAGTTCATCACCTTCGGACATTGGAAGCAGACATCGCCGACGCAGTTGCTCGTTTGGCAGGACGATCGTGCCGTGCGGATAGATTTCGATGCCCATGGAAAGGGGCTGATAGTACGTAGCCAGCCGATCGAAGAAGACTTACCGGGCGCCCAGCGGCCGACACATATCAGCGTGGACCTCGATGCTCCAACGATGGACGTGACGCTGAAGTCGGTGATGCGGCCTGATTCGCCGCCGGCGCGCCCGTGAGTGGTCCCGCGCGGGAAATTCGCTGTTTGATGAGAGTAATCCGTACATGGAGCACCAGGATTCGAACCTATCGCAGATTCCGTGGGAAAACCAACAAATTCGAGTCAAGGCTGTGCAAAATCCGGTGCGGTTGGATCGGTCGTGGGCAGCGCACCGAAAGAATCTATGGATGAATTCCTCAAGCCCTGGCCGAATGTCCCCCCGGCCGTGAGAGCCCGTATTTTACGAACTTCTAAAAATAGCTTGGGCGAACGATAAAGCATTCGCCAGGCAATCGTTGAGCGCCGAGGGTCATGCCAAGGTATCGGCTTGGCGCCGCAAAACACGTTGCTGCCAACGCTGGCCTTGGGTAGCATTACCAAAAGTGGTTCACGGGTGCGCGACGAGAATTCAGCGGCCTCCACTGGCCGCAAGAGGGGGCATCTTCATGGAAGGAGGTCTTTCATGCGGAACAAGATGCGGATCGTGGGAATCAGCGCGCTGGTTCTGCTGGCGGCGATCGTGGGGACACCGGCAACGACGGCGGTAGCCGCAGAGAGTAGCGGGGCCAGCACTTTGTCGCTACCTGCGCGGGAATTCAACTCGAAGCTGGCGCTTGAGGTATTTTTGGCTCCTCCTGGCGACGACTTCTTTTCGCGTCCGATATCCTTGGGCCGGACGCCAGCGGGAAAGCCTCTGACCATTCCTGCCGGCAGATTGTGGTATCTAGCTCCGGATTCCACAGTGGATCGGCAACTCCTGATGCAGGAGATGAACGCCCAGCGAATTCCAGGTCTAGATTTTAGGGAGGCGGCGTCCGACAACGATTTGGCGCTTCTCACGGATCTCAGGGATCTGCGCCTGTTACTTGCGGCTGGCCCTGGCGTGACGGATGCGGGGTTGGAGTATCTCAAGGGGCTGACGGCCCTGCAATGGCTCAGCTTGGCGAATACGCACGTGACGGACGGGGGGTTGGAGCATCTCAAGGGGCTGACGGCCCTGCAACGGCTCGACGTGTCGCGTACGCAGGTGACGGACGCGGGGTTGGAGCATCTCACGGGGCTGACGGCCCTGCAACTGCTCGACTTGGGCGGTACGCAGGTGACGGACGAGGGGTTGGAGCATCTCAAGGGGCTGACGGTACTGAAAGCGCTTAGCCTGGCGCACACGCATGTGACGGACGCGGGGTTGGAGCATCTCAAGGGGCTGACGGCCCTGGGATTGCTCAACTTGTCGCTGACGCAGGTGACGGACGCGGGCGTGGCAGCCCTCAAACAGGCGCTGCCTGACTGCGAGATCGGTCACTAATGGCCCGCGGCGGAACTCGGCTTGTTCTCGCCCACGCCCGGATAGCAGGAGCCTCGGCTGCGCGATAATTGGCTGGCGAAGGTTTAATCATTCGCCAAGCTATTTTTAGAAGCTCTAACTCTCAAGAGGGGGACAGCCCCAACTCCGTAATGCGTTTTCCAGTTACTGCCCTCTTAAGGCTGCATATCCCGGACGGACACACGCCACTTCGCGGCGACTGAAAATGATCCATTGATGCCGACCGCTCGTGATCGGCTTTTGCAAGGGCGTATCTCGCCAAGTTCGGTGCGGACGACATTTTCGGCTCTGGGCTCAATGGGTAAGTCGCGCAACACGGCTCGCTCGATGATCAATGCGAGACGCGGTTTTCCTTTCATGGCGTCGGCTGGGACTTCGCGCTGCTGCTGTCGATCACCGCGGTATTGACCGCAATCGGAGCCGCGCTCTTTCCGCGGCTGGCGCAATAGTGGGATCGATCGTCCGCTCATCGTTGCCAAAGAATCTGAGCGGCTTCCAGCGGAACCCCGACGCCGGCGCAATGCGGCAAGATTCGCGGGGTATAATCCGAAGGCGGCCGGTTTGCCGGCACACTCCCACCATAGACGTAGCTGTTGGCGGCCCCCGCGAGGGATCGAATGCGCGTCATTTCTTGTCTAATCGCGGCGCCGCCGTTCATGCCGTTGGCATAGAGTTCGACTCGCACGGCATCGCCACCCAACCCGCCGAGATGAACTTGAACCTCAAAAGCGTGGCTCTGGGCATGGGTCACAACGTTCACCTCGCCAAAGCGCAACGTGGCCCATTTCTCCTTCAGCATCCGCTGCCATTCGACAATCAGCCTGCCCGTTGCCCCCTTTTTGGCGGCGCGGGCGCGATAGGCGGTCGCCGCGGGAAGATAATACTCCCGCAGATATTGGCGCACCGCACGATTCGCCGAGAATTGGGGTGTCAACCGCGCCATGCTCTCTCGAATTCGCGCGACCCAAGCTGTGGGGATGCCGTTCCGATCGCGGGCATAAAACTCCGGCGCCACCTGCCGCTCCAGCAAATCGTAAAGGGCGCCGGCTTCGGCGGCATCGACGGCCGGATCATCGCCATGCTCCTGCCCATCGCCCAGGGCCCACCCCACTTCGGGCGTGTATGCTTTCGCCCACCACCCATCTAATTCCGACAGATTGAGGCCGCCGTTGACCAGCACCTTCATCCCGCTGGTTCCGCAGGCCTCCCAAGGTCGGCGCGGGGTGTTGATCCAGACATCCACGCCCTGGACCAAACGCTCGGCCAGCAGCATGTCGTAGTCGCTCAGGAATACCACATGCGGCCGCACCTCCGGCCGGCGAACAAAATGTATCCATTCCCGGACCATGGCTTGACCCGTGTCGTCACCTGGATGCGCCTTGCCGGCAACGATGAGCTGCACCGGCCGCCGGGAATCCGAAACGAGGCGAAGCAGGCGGTCCGAATCGTGCAGCAGCAGGTTCGGTCGTTTGTAAGCCGCGAATCGCCGCGCAAATCCGAGCGTCAGCGCGTTGGGATCCAACGCGTGTTTCGCGCGATCAATCTCTTCCGGCGACGAGCCGGAAACCGCCAGTTCCCGCGGCAATCGCTGCCGCACGTATTCAACCAGGGACCGGCGCGCCGCGGCGCGGCACTGCCAAAGTGCATCGTCAGTCACTCGTCGAATGTCCTGCTCCAGTTTTTCTGTTTCTCCCATCCAGCGATCTTTGCCGGCGGCCCTCGTCCAGAGATCGTCCGCTTCGGCCGAATCCCAACTGGGCGTGTGCACGCCATTGGTGACATGACCAACCGGCACCTCCTCCAGTGGCCAGCGCGGAAACAAGGATGAGAAAATCTGCCGGCTCACCGCCCCGTGCAACCGGCTCACCCCATTGACCGCGCCGCTGCCGCGAAGCGCCAGGTAGGCCATGTTGAAGTATTCCGATGGATCGTTCGGATCTGCCCGGCCCAGGGCAAGCAGGTCGTGCAGCGAAATATGCAGCCGCTCCTTGGCGTACCAACCCAGGTTTAGCTCCATTAGCGCGGGACTAAATCGATCGAAACCGGCGGCGAGCGGAGTATGCGTCGTGAAGAGATTGCCGGCCCGCGTGACGGCAAGAGCCACCTCGAAGGGCTGGCCCGTCTCTTCCATGAAATTTCTCGCCCGCTCCAGCACGGCAAAAGCGGCATGCCCCTCGTTGAGATGGCAAATTTCAGGTTGAAGGCCAAGAGCGCGAAGAAGCCTGCATCCGCCCAGCCCCAGCACCAATTCCTGTTTGATGCGCAGCTCCGCGCCACCGCCGTACAGTTCGCCGGTGATTCCGCGATAAATGGGAAAATTAGCCGCGTCGTTCGTGTCCAGCAGGTAAAGTTTCACTCTGCCGACCTGCACCTCCCAGACGCGCAGCCACGTGGAATAGCCGGGCGACTTGATTTCCAATCGCAACCACTCCCCATTGGGCTGGCGCAGCGGCGTGATCGGCAACTGGTCCGGATCGTTGTACGGGAAAAGTGTCTGCTGCGATCCGCTCCTGTCGATAGCCTGCCGAAAATACCCCTGCTGATAGAGCAACCCGATGCCGACGACCGGCACGCCCAGATCGCTGGCTGCCTTGAGCTGATCGCCCGCGACATTTCCAAGTCCTCCTGAATAGATGGGCAGCGCTTCGCTCAGCATGTATTCCATGCTGAAATAGGCGATGCAACTCAGCGGCGACTGCGCATGTTGCCGTGCAAACCAAGCAGTGCCTTCCATCGCTTGCCGCCTGGCTTTGACAAGCTCGTTGACCCTCGTCCGAAAGGCGGTGTCACTCATCGTGCGCGCAAGCTGCTCGCGCGCGACGGTTTGCAGCACCACCCACGGATTGTGCGTCAACTCCCATAGCACCGGATCAAGCTGACGCCACAACACATCGGCGCCGTGATTCCAGCAAGAGCGCATGTCCAGGGCCAGTTCGGCCAGTGAATCGAATCCATCCACATCCGCAGCTTGAGCGGTAAAGATCGAGGTTGCGACGGGTTTCTGATTGCTCATAAGATTGCGCGACTCCTTGGAATTCCAGTTCGTTTCTTGCTCATGAGAACTCTTTCAATACAAGGACGCCCGAACCACGAATCGCGTCATGCTTGAGGAGTTGCAGAGCGCGGTTGGCGTCGGTCAGGGCAAAGGAGGTTGTCTGCGGCCGCAACGGCACTTCGGCCGCGATCTTCAGCAGTTCCTCCCCGTCCTTCCGCGTGTTTGCCGTTACGCTCCGAAGATTCTTCTCGTGAAACAGATGCCGCTCGTAGTTGAGTCTCGGGACATCGGTCAGATAAATGCCGGCCAGCGCCAGGGTACCGCCCCAGTCCAGCGTCTCCAATGCCGGTGGGACCAGATCTCCAACCGGTGCGAACAATATGGCGCTGTCGAGAAGTTCCGGCGGCTTCGCATCCGCGCCGCCGACCCAATCGGCCCCCATTTCGCGCGCCAGCGATTGATGCCTCTCGTCGCGCGTCATCACGTACACGGCGCACCCCCAATGTCGCGCCACTTGGATCACGATGGAAGCTGATGACCCGAAACCGAAAAGCCCCAACCGACAGCCCGGCTTGACCTCCGCCCTGCGCAGCGCGCGGTACCCGATAATCCCCGCGCAAAGCAGCGGCGCCGCCGCGATGGCGTCGAGCGCGGCGGGCAACGCGTAGGCAAAGTCTTCGCGCACAAGCGCGTACTCGGCGTAACCCCCGTTCTCGTCGTATCCCGTAAATTTGGCCGAGGGACAGAGATTTTCGTTGCCCCCGCGGCAATATCGGCATTGGCCGCACGTGGACCGGAGCCAGGCGATGCCGACGCGATCACCCCGCTTGAAGCGTACCGCTCCGGGGCCGCATTCCTGCACCAAGCCGACGATCTGATGGCCGGGAATGACGTTGGGTCGGTGCGACACCAGTTCCCCCTCCACCACGTGGAGGTCCGTGCGGCAGATTCCGCAGGCTTCCACTCGAACCAGAACCTCTCCAGGCCCCGGCTCGGGCGCCGGAAGCTCGCGCAGCGCCAGCGGGCTCGTGTCAATCGATGCAGGGTTCGTAAGCACCATCGCTCGCATAACGCTCATTTCCCGGCCCCTTCGCCTCTGTCGCTTACCAAGCCAAGGCCTCCATTAGATCATGTTTTTGTTTTGAGACTCTGTGGAGCAGTTCATGCAAAACCGCGTTAGCGGGAGCACCAGGATTCGAACCTGGGACCAAGGGTTTATGAGACCCCTGAATGATGGACGCAACGACCTGCGGAATCAACAACTTGCGCCAACCGAGGAAAATCGCTTGTCACCTGACTTGTCACCCGCCGCGCACCAAGACGCTGACCTGACTACGGTGACTGCGGCTTGGCCGACATTGGCCATTGACGTGCGTAAAATGATCGTCGGCGTGGTGCAAGCTACGCGAAAGGTGGAATAAGACATCGTTCATTGAACCCCCGCAAGCGATCCTGTCGCGAGAAGGATGAAGCTGCCGACGGCATCTTGATCCAACATGGTCGTAACTCGTGAGCCAACCGCTTTAGGTTTCATTGCGGCTATGAGCTTGCTGAATTGATCGTTGACCGCCGCCATCATGGCGTTTTGCTGCGGGTTGACTCCCTTTTCATCCGCGGAGCTCTCCTTGATCTTCTCACGCCAGTTCGCGAAGCCAGCATTCATGTAATCTGAGAGGGTATCGGCTGACTTGGCATCCGCGCATTGAAAACTCCAAGCGACGGACCCCTTCGGTGAGATACAGAGAGAAATCGAAGTCACTGATATGGAAATCAAAGGCGAGTTGGAAGGAGCATCGCCGAGCGGAGATTCGCCGGTCATCATGCAATAAATAAAACCGGACGGAGTCCAATTCAGCAGATTTCCCGGAAGGGCAGCACGAACTGCCGCGCTTCTGCCAGGGTCCAAGGCGTCGGCCCATTCGGGCCGTGGGTGAGCCAACGGATTGTCCGTTTTTTCCGACCCGGACCACGAAAAGACCAAAGATTTTCCCACGAGCGTACTCTGCTGCGGGATCGACACCCATTCGAGCGAGTTGAATGCACGGATCGTCTTCTCCAATTCGTCGGGATTGGCGCCGTCAAGCGGAACAATCACCTCGTCCAATTCAATCTGTCCATTCCAACCTCCAATCACAGCGAAAACATCTTTGCCGCCTGCAGCCTTAAAACTGGAGGTCCACTTGCTGAGCTGTGCGATGCGATTCATCGCGAGCTTCTGCTGGCGATCGCGAGATTCAGGGTTTGGAATGCACGACAATGTCGCTGCCGCGCACACATTTACCTGATCCATATTCATCGAGGAAAAGTCAAAATGGACAAGTCCACGTGGTTGAGAATCGGGAGACGGAGCAGGAGCAAGAGGAGGCGGCGGCGGAGGCGGAGAAGATAAATCGGCGGTGCGTTGGGCTGTCGCCAACGCGCCAAGAATCGTCACCAACAACATTGCAAGGATCAGTTGTCGCATGGAAAAATCTCCTCGCTTTACATTCACGATTTGCCCGGCAGCGCAAGCAAATCGCTCGCCGGTGTGTACCGCGCGTTACATCGATTCCGTGACGATCCATATCAAAATCACAAGCGCCACAACGGCTGCGCCGCCGATGATGCCTGCTTTTCTGACGTTGAACCCAAGGGATGCCTTGTGTCCAACCTGTTCCTGTTCTAATCGTGCGATGTTAGCAGAGTGCTCATCGACTTGCCGTTGGATTTCATTCCGCTGTCGGTAGAAGCCGGCAAGCCGGTGTTCGGCAAGATTTGCCGCCAGCACGCGAGTTCCCAAGTCTTTCAAAATCGCGTCCAAATCGTGCTGTTGACGGCGCAAAGTGGCATCGGTCGCCTTGATCCAGGCTGTCAATTCAGTGGCCTTTGTGGAATCCGCCTTCGCATCAATTCGCCCTAACTCCTCTACCGCCGCATCGTGCTGCGATTGGCTTTCTTTCATCCTTTGTCGCGCATCCAGAGCTTTTTGGCGGAGCGCTTGAAGCGTCGAGTCCGAGAAAGCTGAGACGTCGGCTGCGGCCGCGCCGCATTCAAGTGCGAGTTGATCCAACTGCTTCTTACATGCGCTAACAGCCGATTTCTCATGATGCAGACGTACCTCAACCTTACCCGCTTCAACGGCCTCTGCAGCCTTGGCTTCGGCTGTTTCGACGAATTGTATTGTGCGAGTCTTAATCGAATCCCATGTCCCACCGGCATGTGTAGATGTATCGGCGCTCGCGGAATGTTCTGACAACTGTCCGGCCGTGGTTGCGGACGACATCGGCCGGTCTGCCAGCGTCGTGGGCGCGTTACAAGTGAACCGGGCGGCAATCGCCAGGCATAAAGCGGTGCCCGATAGCGCGAAACCCAAGTCGAACCATGCAGTTTTGTGAATCGTGGCGATCATCCGCTCCAACGAGGCTCGCTGCGTATCCTGCATCGACGCGGCGCTCGCTCCCCAAGCTCGCGCAAGATCGGCCCCCATAGCTGAGGCAATCTGCGCTTGGTTGTTTGCGGTATCCGTCTTGAGTTGCGCGATCGTCTTTTCCCACTGTGCGTTCTGATCTTTCACTGCTTGCTCGGAACTGAAGCCGCTTATCCCGTAGATGATGAACAGAATTACCACCAGACCGACAGCGCAGTCCCGAAGGTCACGGCCGACTCGAGCGCCGAGTGAATTGATTTGCGCCGTGCGGATACCGCTGATAAATGCGATGGCCGCCAGCGCCGACAGAAAAACCACGCCCAGGAATGCCGGGTTGGTGTAATCTTGTGGTTTTGGCATATTCTGATCCGCACCCTGGCGAATACTCTGGGCGGCGTCGACGAGCTTTTGGTAATCCGCGTCGGACATCCCCTTCACATGCATATTCGGAGTCGTACCCAATGTGAGATTCAATCCGGTGAGAGCGGATTGATACGCCTGCGAGTCGATTCGGCACTGCGGCAGGAAGAACAGACCTGCCACGGCGGCAAGCAGAATCACGTTGATAAAGCAAATTGATTTCTGAAGATTTGACATGGTTCGTCTCCCAATGAAGGGCGAGTTGTTCACTGATCGTGCCTTTTGAGGGTGACGACGGATTGCAGGGGGCCAAAGCCAGGAGGACATTGGATTGTGCCATCTGGCATCAAAGTGAGGTCGAGGGTAGTTATTGCGAGGTGCAGTTTGTTTCCATTCACCATATACGCGGAGCCCATTACGCTTCCCTGACCGCTGAGCACCCAAGCCATGCCCGGGTTTCGATCAAAGTCGATGGAATACCCAAGTCCGGGGTCGGCAGAAACGTAACTTCCATGGAGAATAGTTTGCCCGACGGTGGGTGTGGCAGGGACAACCGATGATTTCTTCAGCACCACCATCCCAACGGCGCCCAGCATCACCAGAATGAGTATTGTAATAATCAAATATCGCATAAGAATTCCTCCGCAATTCCAGACAATTTCTGCTGGTTCATGATTAGTTTAATAGTTACTCGTTTTCCTCGTCAGATTCCCATTGCATTGCCCCGCTCCTGAGACCAGGCATCCGACGCAGCGCCAAAGGCTCAAGGGCTGGTTAGGCGACCCATAAAAAGAGTCGCGCCGCTCTGGTTGTGCCGAATCAGAAATAAAAATGGATGGTCTGCCCTAAAAACAACCGGCGGAGGAGGAGGCGCTAGTATCCCCATCATCTCGCCAACGGCGGTGGCCGCAGCGGCTTCTGTTCCTTCCTCATCAACATTAACGTACGCCTTGTGAAGGACAAATCCGATGTAAAGGGACGGCAAACTGCTCATGCCGGAGAAATCTGCTTGTGGCGAAAAGGCCTGAGTCATTCCCATGGCCTGGAGTGTGTTGGCAAGATTGAACTCGCTGGTGAGCTTGAATTTTGGCAGAAACACGTTGACTTGGCGGGACTGCATTTGGCCCAGAAGCTGACTAATGCGGGCGGGGCTCAGGGACCGCTCCAGCTTCGAAAGGCCATCGACTTGCTTGGGCAACAATATGACCAATGACATCTGGCGCGCAAAATACGGCAGTTCTAGGATTTGAAGGTCTTGCGCCTCGGCGTAGTCGAAGTCATCCTGGACATCCATTATGCTCGCGGGAGTGCTTCGGTTGGAACCCGCATAGAATGGTGCGTCCTGGGTTTTGGATTTATCGAATTCCACGTGTCAATGACCCTTAAAGTAAATGGCATCGGCCAGAACGAGTCGAGTGGAGGAATCGATCGCATTCGGACGCACGAGGTTTTCGATTTTGTTCTGGGTCTGTCGGCCGACCCAGGCGTTGATTTGCTGGCGCGCCGATTCAGCGTCGGTTGCGAAGTCAACTTGGTTCAGACCTGCGCCGTACTGGCCATGCGCGACTTTCAGAAAGTCATCGTGGAATGGATAGCCATGCTGGCACCACAGAGAATTGGCTACAGATAGCTCGTATGGAACCCCCTCCTTCAATACGTCGTGCAGTGATTCCTCCGTGGACCGCTGACCAGCGTTCAAGCTTTCGATGAGGGCGGAGAATCCGCCATAGACGGCGTCCGGTGCCCCGGACAAACGCAGCACTTGGCTCATCTGCTGGGCCGTTTGTCCCCTGGCGCCCGCCCAAGTCATGGTCAACGCGGACTCGATCGAATAAGGCGAAAAAAATAGGTTGCCGGGCTGATTTGCCAAACGCGAATAAAGATCCAGTGCGAATGCATTATTCGCCATTACCACGTCGCTCGTTTCACTTCCCGCGTTTCCTTCAGCGGGGGTTTGCCCGCAACAGGTTAACGCAGAAGCGAGCAAAACCGCCCAAGCTACCAGTAACTGCCCCATCGAACGGTCGTTCAACATAATCTGTTCCTTGTCGCTAGCCCCGGCGGCAACCGTTCATCACGAATTCAAACAAAGCCACATACGTCACGACCAAAGTAAATGAGCGAAGATGAGATTGACGGAATTCCGTCGCTGTCCATGACTACCAGCGAGTACCACCCTCCTCCGCTCAGCGAAAGATCATCGAAAGTGGCAATGCCGTTCACCACGACCGCGGTCAGCGTGCCGGTCAATACATCGTTCTTTGGATGAGCGCCCAGCGACAGCGTCACGCTGGATTTATCGTTGGTCGCCAGGTTGCCGTATCTATCGAAGAGCGCCACCTGTACCTTGAAGGTTTTGCCGTTTGAATCGCACGACGGGATGTCAAGGAAGACCATGCGAACGGCCGCAGCCGGAGTTACGGCGAAGCTGGTAGATGTTGCCGATGACAGACAATGATCGGTTGCCTTCAGTGCATATTCGCCAGCCTTGTCCAGCGACAAGTTGGCAAATGTGGCTAGGCCATCTTGCACCTTCACGGTGAGAGTGTGATGGAACCCATCCGCACACCGTCCGTTCCAGTCAGAATCGCGAATCGGACCGAAACCGCGCGAAAAGAAACTGGATAGAAAGCCACCGGTATCCCCATCTGTAGAGCTTCCGCCGACGACCCGCAGGGTCACGTATGAGTTGTCAGTGGTCACGACATTGCCGAATTGATCCTCGACAGCCACGGTTACGGCCGGGCTGATGATGTTCCCCGCCGTTGTATTACTCGGCTGTTGGATGAACGCAAGCGTAGTTGCCGCCGCTGGCGTAACCGTGATTGGCGTCGATGGTGTGCTCGCCGCTAAGCCATCAGCCGCATCAGTGGCGACAAACGTATAGCTGCCACTTTTATCGACATAGAGGTTGCTGAACGTCGCAACCCCATTTACCGCCGCGACGGTTGTTGTGCCGTAAAGCGTCGGATCGGTACCCAAACCAATTGTGACGTTCGAATTATCGTTGCTCAAGATGCCGCCATTTTGATTTTCAAGGGTCACAGCTACGGCAAATGGCTGTCCAGCGGTAATGTTCGACGGTAATTGTGTGAAAATGAGCTGCGGCGCTCGCCATGATGCCAAATATGGAACCAGCTCGTTTGCCATCGGGCTTCCGCGACCTGTGTCGAGACTGCCCGTTCCTGGGTTAAAGTCTGCCGCGGGCGCGGCACCTATTGCAGGAAGTGTCTGCGTAAAGCCCGTGAGATTCTTCAGCCCCCCGGCTTGTCGTCCCTGGTCTGCCAAGGCGATTACCGCAGCCCACTGAGGCGCTCCCGCACTTGTCCCATCACCCCCTGCGTAGGTGGAGGAACCCTGCGAGGCAATTGCAAACTTTGGAAGCTGGGATCCCAATTGGTCCGCATATGCGACGCCGGGCAGCAGGCCATAGTTATCCGGCGATTCAGACCAATTACCCGAACTGTAGGACAAGGATGTCCCTCCGACTGAAAGAACGTAGGGGGAAGTCGCAGGGTAGTTCGGTACAAGAGGGGTATCACCTGCGCTGGCAACAAATGTGACATTGTAAAGGAGCTCCGCAGATGCAATTAATGGGTCAACAATTGATGCAGACAACTCTGCCGCTGGACCGCCCCAGCTCAGGGAGACGACGGATACCCCCGGCAAACCTGCCGCGGATATCGCCGCGGCCATCATAGAGGGTAGAAGAATGCTCGATGGTTCCACCAGGACGATATTAGCCATCGGCGCGATTGCATGCGCCCACTCAACATCCAGGGCGGTTTCGTCGTAATACTGGCTATTGCCAGACGGAGTAGTGGTTGCGCTATCCCAATAGAAAGTTGGCTGGCTATTTTTGTTGGCAATGGAGGCAGAAGTCGGCGCGCCGGAAGTCTCGCCCATGCTAGATAGATCGAATGTTTGATCAAATTGTTGGAGATCGTTCCAAATCGTCGGATCGTAGCCAGGATCAACGATGGCGATCGTTTGGCCGCTGCCATCGTAGCTCAGTTGATCGAATCCATAATATTGGCGAATCATCGCGGGCGTCAGACCATATGATATGTTGTTGACGGTGAAGTTGGTGGTCCCAAAGGTGCCCTGCCCCTCTTGCGAAGATGGCGTGATTTCAAACTCCACCGCCACAGAATTCGAGTACGCTACCAAGTCCGAAATCGCGGCCCAGACAAACGTGTGGGCGATCCCGGTCGCGCTGGAGGTCAAGCCAGTTGTTCCATCCCCCTCATTTGGGGCTGATGTCGCTGTGCTCCATGAACTCCAGGTGCTACCTCCATCAGTACTAAATCTATATTGAGCGAGGATATTACACGCGTCAGAATTGGCATCTGTCAGCGTATAGCTGATTTGGATATTGCCGTAGTGGGTCCCGCCAATCGGAGAGGTAATCGCCGCGATGGGGAGCATGGCGGAAGCAGTGTTGTTCACTGCAAAGATGCCCGTGGCGGCGGTACTTCCGCTACCGCCCGCAGAACTCGGAGTTATCCGAAACTCCACATCACTATTCGAAATGCCCGGCAGGTCGGTTGCGCTGGCCCATACGAACGAATGGGTTATTCCACCTGGGGTGGAGGATAAGCCAGTCGTCCCATCCCCTCCGCCTGCCGTAGCCGTGTTCCAAGTCGTACCTCCGTCCGCGCTGTACTGCGCCAGGATGCTGCATGGATCGGAATTAGCGTCGGTCAATGTGTAATTGATCGTGACGTTGCCAGATTGTGTTCCGGTCGGCGTGGTAATTGTTGCCGTTGGAACGGTCGCGGAAGTTGATCCTGTGAAGATGTATACGCCCAACAGATCAGCCACGTGCTGCTCTTCTTGCCCGTTTGATGTGACCGTCGTGCTTAGTTGAATCGTGTATGTGCCAGGGCCAAGAGAATCGTGCGCGATGCCGATTGTATTCGCCAAGCCGTTGCCCGCGCCGGAAACTACGGCATCCGTGACCAGACCCGCGACACCGCTGAAACTGATCGCTTGTTGGCTACTGCCGCCTCCCATAGCCACGACCAGCGCAGGTTGCGTAAGCGTGAATATGACGGACGTGCCGAAGCTGCCGGAGTTGATAACTCCGCTATTCGGGTTGACGTATTGCCCATAAAGGGCCTGCATGTTCGTGTACCCAGAAACGCCGACGCCGGCAATCGAGTAATATCCGGTTTGCGTGGTAAAGCTGTTGCTCGCCTGCGTCGTCACGGCCAAACCGACACCCAGGTTTCCGGCCCCATCGGTAACCGTATCTGCGGAACCGTTCGCAAGTGGGCTGCTTGATGCTCCGCCGCCGGTGACCTCGCCGTAGATGTAGGTCTGGGCTCCGGGCGTCAGACTTAAACTGGTCGAAAAGCCGGTGGCCGTTGGATCGACGAGAGCGGCGCTGAGCATCGTCCGGGATTCCAAAGGCTCGATGGAACGATTGCACACTCGGGAAACAGCCCGCTGTCGCCTGGCGCTGCGAGAATTGGAATTCTTCGAGTTGCAACGATTGATTTGAGATTTTCTAGCCCACATGGTTCCTCCCACGGTTAATCCGGCGCAGGCTCGGAAGCAGCAGCCCCAAAAGCTGCTCGCGCATTGCCTGAAAGCGCCGGGCTATGACCTCGAAACGAGCTACAAACGAGGTGTATGTCCAGTTCGATTCAACAATTGTACTCCTTCGCCTCACGCGCTCAATGTCATCTTTTAGGATGACACCGCGCTGTGCGATTCTGTTTGTACTGCTGGCAAACATTGGCGAAGACTCGCAGCGCCAATTCCATCCGGTCCGCAACTTCCAAATGCTTGAAAATGCGCCTCAAATGCGTCCGTATGGTGGATCGTTTCAGACCCAACGAAGTCGCAATCTGCTTGTCCTTTTTGCCCAGAATCACCAGTTCGACGATCTTTACCTGCTGCGGCGACAGACCCAGTGAGGCCAACGCTTCGGTCCACTCATCGGAACCGAGAGGCCACGGCGCATCGGTGGTAGCCTGCTTACTGCTGCCCATAGTTGTCACCTAGTCGCGGCCGGCCATTGGCGGGCCGATATGCTCAAGAGAAGCAATTGACGAGAAAGGTTACGGAATCGTTGCGAAACAACCGCGGGCACTATGGTTGATGGGATGCGGAAGTAATGGCGGACGGGCCGATTAAGTCGATGAAAGCGCGCCCATTGCCGTCAATTCCTCCGACGGTCACTGTTTCAGCGGAATCAGTTAGGGCGGACACATCGACCGAATCAGCGGGAAGAGCCTTTGGAATTGTGGCGAGCGCTTTTGTCGTTGGATCAAAAGTCGCCAAGTATCCTTTGCCATTCTCTTGGCCGGAAAGGACGAACAGATCCCCGACCGCACCAATATGATGAAGGATGATTGACGGCGGAATGGTATCGCTGACATTCGTGAACACGTTGGCAGAAGGATCGAAAAGCTCAACCATTTGGCGTCCGGTGCTCGTACTGAAGCCTTGGATGAGTACCTTGCTGCCGTTAAATGCGGAGGCGGACATGGTTCCGAGTTCCGGGGGAACGACCGACCGAAGATCGCGGAATTCGCCATCAAACGACATCCACCCTAGAGCGGGCGGGGTTGCGGGGCCTGGGCGGTAAACGCCCGCCCCGACGAGAAGGAAGGAATTTCCACAAAGTACGATGTCGTTGGTCGCGAAATAGTAGGGAATTTGGCGGGCAAGTGGAGTGAGCGTCTGCGCGGAGGGCGAATAAAATGCGATTCCAGTTGCCTCGCCAGCGCCGGCGATCAAAAACTTATCTCCATCGAACGCGATAGCATTGAGGCCCCAGCGGTATGGGAACGGCGCATGTAGCGGACCGGTCTGATCGCGGAATGACCGGTCATCCGGAGTAAAATCGCCGAGCTGCGCCCAAAACTGTTGCCCAAACGTTGCTGCCCCCACGAGCAGGTGTCCATCGCCAAACGCGAGGGATTTCACTGCCGCATAAGATTCCGGAAGTAAACCGCTCAGATTTGTAAAAACGGCGCTGGATGCGTTGAAGGCACCGAAACGGCCGTGGCCGTCGGCACCGACGCCACCCATGTAAATGACATTGTTCACGCGCTCCAACGATTGAATTGAACTCCAATCTGATGAAAGGAAGAATGTGCCGGTAAAAGATGCAATTGGTGGGGAAGGACCCGGGATATTACGAACAGTTTCGCCATCGTTGGGTCCAGCAGATGCGGGCTGGTGTGATCTTAAGCCGAATATAAGCACAGAACCGGCGACGATTATCGATGCCAGTGTTCCGACCACCATTGCCTTGCCAAAGATCGATCGAGATCGCGGCGCAGTCGAGGTGATCGTCTCAATATCCGTCTTAACATCGCTGGCCTTTTGGTAGCGACGCTCCCGGTCTCTCTCCAAAGCGCGGAAAACAACCTTATCAAAACGAGCGTCGATTTGTGCCTTTCGGGAGGGTGGATCGAACCGGCCCATCGGCAATTCACCCGTCAGCATTTCGTAGAACATGAAACCCAGCGAAAAGATGTCCGCCCGATGATCCACTTGTCCGGGGTGCTCAATCTGTTCTGGCGCCATATAGCGGGTGGTTCCGACGATGCCATTCTGCGTGAGCGTCAAATTTTGAGACGGCGGCCCGACGAGCTTAGCGATGCCGAAATCAGCGATTTTCACCTGGCCGTGCAGGCTCACCAGAATGTTTTCGGGCTTGATGTCCCGATGTACGATTCCATGTTCGTGGGCATATTGCAGCGCGTCGCAAATCTGGGGGACAATCACCAAGGCTTGTTCAGGAGCGATGCGACCCAAATCCATCCACTGCCTTAAATTTGAGCCGTCGACGTATTCCATCAGAAAGAAAAATAGTCCCTGGCGCCGGCCATTGTCGTAGATGGTTACGATGTGGGAATGGTCAAGACGGGCCAGCGCTTGCGCCTCCCGTTCAAATCGCTCAGAAAACTCAGGACTATCGGCAATTTGGGCAGGCAGTATTTTCAGCGCCGCCAACCGATTTAGGCTTTTCTGCCGGACTTTGTAGACCGCGCCCATACCTCCACGGCCAATGAGCTCGAGAATTTCCAGTTCGCCGAAATCCTCTGCCAATTGTTCCGTCCCTGGCGGCTCCCATTCCGATTGGGATACCAGGTTGGAACGGATCGCCTTGCTTGGCCGCACCGTATGTTCAATCAGACACTTGTGACAAAGTCCGTCTAGGATGCCCACTGGCAAAGGTGTTCCGCATCGCGGGCAATTGCTTGCTTCCTTCATTGCATGATTCCCGGAACAACCTATCGCCGCCGAATAACGTGCCCTCCAAGTAAATAAGCGAGCGGTTGAAAAGGTTACAGGCAGTTGAAAAGGTCGCGGATTTCCTCATCGACCGATTCACCGTCAGCCAATGTTTGACTGACTTCGTCGCGCAACAACTCTCGATACCTTTGACGAAGCCGATGGGCCGCGACCTTAACCGCGCCGGGAGTCGTCCCCAGTTGTACCGCCAATTGTGCGTAACTGCTCGCATCTGGTTCTCCGACCAGTGCACTCTTGAGACCGTCAAACAATGATTCCTTTCCAATCTCCACATATTCCTGGCGCAGACGGATGAATACATGGTCAAGCACTGTCAACGCCCATCGCCGAACAAACAACGCCTCCGGCGTCATGCTGTCAACCGCTTCGATGCGATAGCGATCTTCGGCGTCACGAGTGTCCAATGATTGCAACCGCAGTCCGCCCCCACGTTTTTTGGTGTGCTGCTTGTCCCATTCATTGGCAAGGAAGTGATTCAACGACGCCAAAAGAAATGACCGGAATTTCCCTTTCGCGCGATCTACACGTGCCAGCCAGTTTTTATCAAGCAGGCGTGCGAAGAATTCCTGGGTCAAGTCCTCAGCTTCAGCCTCAGTATGGCCGCGCCGCCGAAGGAACGCATACAGGGGCGGCCAGTAGATTCTTGCCAGTTCGCCTAAAGCTCGAGTCGGTTGCACACCATTGTTGCTCGCCGTAGCCGCGAGAACGAGACTCCAACGGGTCGGGAGGAAACGGCTTCCCGTGACCTGTGATTGATGCGAGAGATGATCGTCCTGGCGATCCATTTGCGTTAAGTCACAGCTATCACCTATCGTCCTTCTGCACCGCCGTAGCAAGTTCTGCGGGTAGTTGAAGTGCAGGGCTATCCGAAACCAGAACATCGGGCGTTTGAGAGAAGACGAATAGGCCCATCAAGTCTCCTCGATTCGCCTGTTGAGTATCAGAACCCACGAATGATGATCGTTCCGTTAGAACGTAATCACCGGCTTGCAGAACCGCATGGCCGATGGTCAAAGGTAACGATCCGGCATCATTGGGACCGTGAGCATCAATGACAAGTTGGTCTGGTCCATCGAGTTGGATTGCGCTCTGTGCTGCCGCCAACGCCATGACCGCCACCACGACCGGCGCTCTCAGTGTGAATTTGATTTGAACGGAAGACACGCCGGGTTGATTATCAGATGCGTAAACAGCCTGAAGAAATCGATGCCCCTTGGCCGCCAAACCACCGATACAATAGTATGCGCAGTCGGTCGAAAACTCGTTGTGAGGCTGGAGCGAGACCGCCAACTCCGCGCACAAATTGCCTTGGCTATTTTTAATCGGCACTTTGCTTCCGGAATTCAAATCGTTCGAGGAACGCCCGCCACCCGTATCAACCCCATAAATATAGACCGAGGCGCCGTCTTTCAGATCCAGACTGGTGTTTTGCTCCTGGACCGCCGGGCCCACAATCGCTATGTCCCCGATAGATTTTGAAGACCCGGCGGTCTCAAGATCGCCTTGATCCCGCTTCAGGATCGCGATTGCAGCCTTTTTCTGATCGTCCAGCGCGCGGGCCGAATCAATGTCCATATTTTTCATTGCATCCTTCAAGGCTGCGTCCAAGTCAGCAATGTATTGCTGATCCGCGGCGATCAAGGCTTGGTGATAGGCGTCCTGAGCCTGTTTGATCGCCGCATCGTGTATCTCTTTGGCCTGAGCAACTTGCGGTGGTGTCGATGCAGGAGCCTGCTGCTCCTGTCCATTGGCCGTAACACTCACAAACGACATCAATAACGCGATAAGTATCATTCGCCACATGAAGACTCCCATTCGTTTGAATCGGAACGGTTATCGAGGTAAAATCAGCCGTAACCTTCTCACTCTCCTTACAGAATATTAAGGAACGGGCTGCGCCAATTGCGCGATCTCGTCCGCACCGAGCGCGCGGTCATAGATTCGCACATCCGCTAGGCTTCCAACGAAGCGGGTTGAAACACCGCCGCCCCACCAGTGTATGCCCATGCCGGCATTACCTGCGGATGATTGCAGCAAACCGTTGGCGGTTCCGACGATCTGATTGTCCACATAGGCAGTGAGCAGGCTCTTGGAATAAACGATGGAGTATCGTCGCCACTGGTTCCAAGTGGCCATAGGCGCATCGACGCGGGCTGTTCCCACCTTGAAGCTGAGATCGTAATTCCCCGGAACGCCCGGCCCGCGATAAGCAATCGCGACCACGTTGTCCATCCATGTGCCAAAGGAAATCAAATCTTCACCAGAGCCGTTGCTCGAATCGCCATCGACATGTGCCAACAAGGAAATCGTAAACTCAGGATGGGTTGAAAAATCAACTGACGGGAGCTTGATATATTGTCCTTCCATACCAAGTGCTCCCTGGCCGACCAAGTGAATCGCGTGACCAAAAGGCGAGGCAATAGAGCTTGGCGAATGCTGCAAAGTCCCATCCAAGCCGTTCCCACTTGTGTCGTTTGCGTTTCCATCAAAGCAGTAGTGCGCGATCAATCCGTGATCCAATTGGGGATTTTGGCTGGCAACGGCTTCAGCTTGATCCTTCTTCAACACCGCCATTGCAGCTTTTTTTTCGTCGTCGATGGCTCGCGCCGTGTCGATGTCCTGATTTGTCATCGCTTGTTTTAGCGCCGCGTCTAAGGTGGCAATATATTGCTGGTCCGCAGCGATCACGGCGTTGTGATAGGCTTCGCTTGCTTTCTTGATTGCCTCATCATGCTTTTTTTGCGCCTCGACCGCTTGGGGCGGGGACAATGACGCCGGTTGCGCATCGTCAGCGATCGCGATGGCACCCAATAATGCCACCAGTATCAGGCTCAATATCGTTTGTCGCATGAAATGCTCCCTCCACCCGAAACCTCATTGCCCGTTCACGGTGTTGGCATTGTGGCAGTAGCAACATCGTCGGGAATGGTTATTGTGGAACTCTGCGAGGAAACGACACTCGCATCGGCTGAGAAGATGAAGACCCCGACCAAATCGGCCTGATGGTCGGCGTCTTGGCCCGCGGCAACGGCGCTAGTGAGTTCGCGCACCGTGTATTTCCCCGCTTGCAGGTCTGCATGGCCTATTGCCATCGCAACGGTACCGTCGGCGGCCGCAGCCGGAACGTCCGTTTGCAAATTGGCCAACCCGTCGAAGGTGATGGCTTGTTGACTGCTTGCCAAACCAACCACGACGACCGTGGCAGGACCGTTCAGGGAAAAGTCCACTGACGCGGAGTTGGCGGCTGGACCCTCGTTGGTCCCATAGAGCGCCGTGACGGCCCCATAATTCGACACGCCGCATCCCCCGACGGCGTAGTAAGCACAGCCCGTCGTGAATTGATTATCCGGCTGCTTTGTTACTGCCAGTTCAGCCGAGGCATGACCCGCCCGGTCATTCACAGAAGCAATTGCCCCGTTTTGAAATTTCGAGGCGTCCAAAGCACCGCCTGTTGACAAGCCGTAGATGTAAATTTGCGCGCCGTGCGGCAGGCTCAGGCTCGTCGATCCTTGTTTGACTGCCGCGCCAATAATGGCAACAGGTCCTTGGCCAGTATCAGTGTCAAACGCTGTTTGGTCTCGTTTCAGCGACGCCTGTGCCGCCTTCTTTTGATCGTCGATTGCTCGTGCAAGGTCGATGTCTTGGTTCGACATTGCGGCCTTCAAAACCGCATCAAGATCGGCAACGTACTGCTGGTCAGCCGCGATCACCGCCTTGTGCAGCGCGTCCTTAGCTTGTTTAACTGCGACATCGTGCTTCTGCTTCGCGTCTAACGCCTGGGGTGATGTTGGCTCCGTCGTTGGCGATTCATCGGCAAGAGTCGTGATGGTGAGTGAGGCCACCGCCAACAGCGCCGCCATGATTCTGAGCCGCATAGGATACCTCCATCCCAATGATGAGCACGCATTATACTGACACGGACATCAGACAACAGTTAGCAGGCTTCCCCTGCCGGGTGTCGTCGGCGCGCGAACGAGCCGTCCGCTGATCCCGAGGGGCATTCGGTTCATCGTTGGGATGCGCCGTGGGTAAGAGAAGCAACTGACCTAGAAGGTTACAAGGTCGCCGTCTTTATCGGTGCCGGGCACGACACGCGATGCCTAAAGCCTTGCTGCCGATCATAGCTCGCCGGTGACGGGCGTTGGTTTCCTCACGCCGCCGCCTTCCCTGTCGACGTTCGTGGTGTCCTTCTCGAATGGAAGATGGATACTCCAAAGTACATGGCCAATCATCATTCGGTTGGCGCTCGGTAGGCACAACGAGGCATGAAATCTCCGCCCGCTGCTGCCATTAGATCGGCCAATTCGCATCGAGTTTATGTCGCCAACACCCTCATCAGTGCGTGCTGAATCTCCTGCTTAGTACGCTTTGTCGATTGCTTGGAGGACCCTCTTGCGTTCTGCTTCTGGACCACCTCGAACGAGCCTGGCAAGTGTATTTTATGCCCAACAGACATAATCGCAGTTGACTATAGTTTATGGGATTGATACAGTTAACAACGTAATAATGGAATGCAAGATAAAGGGGTGATTCAGGTGTTTCGTATCTGTAGCAATTACAACCACTTTTGGCGAATCACCCGCATTTTGGCAAGTTGGTTTGTCAGCGCTGGATACTCAAGTGATTGCCGGCGTTGAACTTCGGGAGCGGTGCCATGGCAAAGCACACGAATCGGTCGAATTCGAGAGACGGAGTTGATTCTAATCGTGTCGGTCGCATGGGCGGGCGCCGAAGGCGCGAGCGGAGCGTCAGTGGGGAAATCGCCAAGCGACTCGGCCGGGGGTTCTGGCGGTCCAAAATGCGCGCAGATGGCAGACACCGCGGCGGGTCCAGGGGGCGCGGGACCATGCCCTTTGGCAGCAATCCGCGCGCACAAAGAGCGACGGTCAAGATGCTCTCCCGCTTCCATTCCAGCCGATCCGGCAGCGGGCTTGCGCGCCATACCGGCTACCTTGCCCGCGACAGCGCCAGCCGGGACGGGGAGCGCGGGACGTTCTTTGGCGCGCAGGAAGAGCGCTTAGATGGGCGGTCAGTGACCAGGGAATGGGAGGGGGATCGGCATCACTTCCGGCTCATCCTGTCCCCGGAGAAGGGGTACGACATCGCCGACATGCGCGCCTATGTGCGCGATGTCATGCAGCGTGTCGAGCGCGATGTTGGCACCAAGCTCGACTGGATCGCGATCGAACACCACAACACCGACAATCCGCATGCGCACATTCTGTTTCGGGGGAAGGATGAGCAGGGTCAAGACCTCATCCTGCGCCGTGAGTACATTGGCTATGGCATCCGGCAAAGGGCATCCGAGGCGGCAACCGACCTGCTTGGAGAGCGCACCGTAAGGGAGATGGAGCAGGCCCGAGAGAAGGAAGTGCAGGCGGAGCGTTTCACTTCTTTGGACCGGACCATCGAGCGCAACATGGACGAGAAGCACGTCATCGACGTGTCGCCGGATGTCCAGATCGGCTGGAGAAGGTCTGATCGACCGTTGGTGATTGGGCGCTTGCAATGGCTGGAGAAGATGGACTTGGCAGAGAAGGTACGGGGAACGAAATGGCAGCTTGAACCAGACTTCAAGCAACAGTTGATGGACCTTGGCGCGCACCACGACATCATCAAGCAGCTTTACGGCAGCTTGGGGAACCAGTCCATGTATGTGTCGAGGGAGCCGATTACCCAGGCTGTATCGGGTGAAGTCGTCGCCCTGGGGCGGGTCGATGAGATCACCGACCGGCGCTTTGTTGTCATCCGGGAGGAGACCGGAACGATGCGCTATGCGCGCGTCCAGGACGGGGAGGCATACCAATCCTTGAGCATCGGGAACGTGGCGGAGCTTGGCCGGGCGGCGCAGGAGCGACGAGAGATTGCACAAGAGATCGTCGAGCAAGCCAAGGCCAACGACGGGATTTACTCCCCGACCAAGCATCTCGACAACCTGCTCGACCGCGGCGGCGATGACGCGACATCGGACCGGGCGCGCGGCCTTGTGGACAAGGCCGAGCGATTGGTTGAGTCCTGGGCCAGCAGGCCCGGCACCGGCATCACCCATGCAGAGGGCGGCGATTATGAAGTCGATGTTGTCGAGTTTGAGAAATTCATGGGCAAGCAGACCGACCGGGAAGCGGCTATCGGCATTACTGATGTGAACAACGTAACGTTGGAACTGGAACAGGGCCGGGATAGCGGTCTGGAACTTTAATGAACAAGTACCCCCTGACAATCCGGCTGGACGACGAGTTGCTTAAAGTCATAAAGGTGCAGGCGGCGCTAACCAGATCGTCTCTTGGCTCGGTTGTTGTAGACGCTGCTCGCCAAGCGCTGATGCCCGAATACCGGGAGAAGCAGGAGCAAACATGGCTCAAAGCCATGGATCGCTGCTTCAATCGGCTGGTGAAGATGCACGAGGACCAACAGACACAACATGAGCTGGTCCGGGAGATGTTGGCGATGTTCGTGCGCACGTTCCTTCGGCACACGCCGCCCGTGAAGCCGGAACATAAGGACGCGGCATGGGCCAATGCCGCCAAACGCTTTGAAGTTTTCCTTGATGCACTGGCGACCAATCGCCGGAACCGCTTATCTGTGATGGACCCGGCGCCGAAGCAGCAAAGCCAAGCATCGACAGCATCCAACGACAAATCCCAAGCTGTTTCGAGCCCTCCAACATTGTTCGGGACATCGAGATCATGATCGGCAAATTAGGCAACCCGATGATCGCCCCTCGCAGCCCGGCTGACGTTCCGCCGCTGCGCCCAGCCTGCTCCGGGCGACAAGCCGGCCGCCATGCTCGGCCGATTACGGCCTGCGCGTGGCAGCACGTCTCGCAGCCCTGCGCGACGGCCGGGCCTGCGCTCGGTCCTTCTGCTATCCGCCGTTTCTCTTCAACCCCCTTCTGGCTGCGGGGTTGAAGAGAAACTTTGTGCCTGGGGAGGGCACCGGCTGTTGTTGAAGGCGATTACCGTCGCGTAAGTTGTTAACGTTAAAAACATGGTACGCTTGGAATACATGGTTACCATGACGACCCGCAGGAAGGAGCTAGACAGAATGGCACGCCCCCGCATCTCCCCGGAACTTCAGACGGTACAGCGAACCTACCGGTTCAACCAGAAGCTATTTGACGACTTTGAGTACGATTGCGCCAGGAATCTTGCGAATCCCAAGCACGTGCTCGAAGCGTTGATCTTGCACTGGCTGGAATCGAAGCCCGCGGTCCGTTCCGCAATCGCCGAAAAACATCATAAACGGTTTGGTGTCACGCCAACCGAGGATTGACCACCAATCACGTTGCGTGACAGTGCCCCAGGCTTCCCGGAAATTTGGCGGATTCTAATTGACTTTGTTAATGACTATAATAACATTTACCATGTTCCCGATATTCATCGGGACCTTTCTGCAACGCACATGGCATCGACATTGGAACAAAATCCCGGCGATTCAACCGTCATCGCATCCAAGGTTCGTCATCGAAACGGGATGCAATCCGAATCGCTTGGCATATCAGCCGCGGAAGCTGCGGCGTTGCTCGGCGTTTCCGAATCACATTTTTACTGTCTGCACAAGACTGGCCGGCTTGGACCGTTGCCGGTGCGAATGGGCCGCGCGGTAAGGTGGTCGCGCCGGGAATTGATTGATTGGTTCAACGCCGGTAGCCCATCGCGGAATCGATGGCTTGCGAAAGGCAAAGAAGATCGTTCACCGTGAATTTATCGAATTTCTCTTGTGTGCTACCGATATAGGTAATATGCTGTGGTCACGGGCAGCACCGGAAAGGCTCCATGCGGCTTCATTGGCGGTTTGAGTGGGATAAGAAGAAGGCCGTTCAAAACTTGCGTCGGCATGGTGTTACGCTTGATGACGCGGCGGTGGTATTGGGCCAAGAGGACGGAGATTTTTATCTGATTGAGGATTACGATGATGAGCACAGCAATAAAGAAGATCGGTATAGCACGTTCGGCTCGCACCCGGAAGATCGCGGAAAAATCCTTCGAATCTCCTGGACGGACCGGACGGACGAAGAAGGGCAAGTTACCCGAATCATCAGCGTTCGCGGCGCCAACTCCCTTGAAAGGAAACTCTATGCCGAGCAAATCCAGCGGCGGAATCGTTCGTAAGACAGCCGACCAGTTGCCGCCGACAACGCCGGGCGACTTGGATCGACTTCGCCGGGCGATGGAGAGGTCTGATGCTCGGATTGACCATGACAAAGGTCCGAAACTCGGCTCCAGGCCGATTCGGCGCGACGCCAATGGCCGTATTGTGAAGACGCCGCCCAGCCGTATTCGCTCGGCAATCCTGGATGAACTGGGACGTAGGGAGATGACGCGGTACAAACTCTGGAGGATCGCGCGCCAAAATTGCCCAACGCTTCCGCAATCCGCCGTCTACGAATTCTTGCGCGGATTCCGGCAAATTGGCTTAGGGTACGTCGAAGCGCTGCTTGTCGCTTTAGATTTGAACGTGGTTGCGACGAGTGGGCATCACGCAAAGAAGGGATGAATTATGAAAGTGCGGAAGATGCCTTATTGGTCGGCTGGGAGACGAAAGCTGTCCGAGAAATGGTATGCCGTCTTCGTGGATCATTCCGAGATTTTGCGCCGCTTGCCATTGTTTGATGATCGGCGCGCCAGCGAATCATTGGCCAAGGTGATTGATCGGTTGAACAGTATTCGCGGGGGCAGCGATGTGATTACGACAGAATTGGCTCGGTCGGTCGAAGCCATGCCACAGACTATTCGGACCAAATTGGCGAAATGGGAGATTCTGTCGGCAGCCAAGGTAGCCGCAGGCAAGCCGCTGGCTGAACATTTGAACGATTGGAAACGCTCGCTACTGTCCAAAGGCGGCATGGAACGTCATGCCGAGAAAACGTCTGGCCGCGCCCGCCGGCTATTTAACGAATGCAACTTTAAGTTCTGGTCGGACCTCTCAGCCAGCAAATTGCACGCTGCGATTGCCGACATGCGGATCGACTATCGCAATGCCGATGGTTCGATCGAACGGGGAATATCGGCTCAAACATTCAATTTTTACCTGCAAGCGGCCAAGCAATTCGCGCGTTGGATGGTCCAAGACGGCCGAGCGACGGAGTCGCCCTTGGCTCATTTGCGAGGATTGAATGTGCGGACAGATCGACGGCATGATCGCCGGGCGCTGTCCGCGGATGAGTTGCAATGGCTATTGGACGTGACGGCTGCAAGCGACGAGCGTTATGGAATGAGTGGTGAAGCGCGAGCGATGCTTTACCGTTTGGCGGTCGAGACCGGGCTACGAGCCGGTGAACTGCGAAGTCTCACCCGCGTCAGTTTTCGCCTTGATGACAAAGAGCCGACTGTGACGATCGCTGCCGCGTATGCGAAGAATCGCCGGGAAGACTCTCTGCCGTTGCGGGCAAACACGGCAGCGGCCTTGGCTGCACATCTCGCAGGAAAGATGCAGCGTGCGAAAGCGTTCGACGTACCGGCAGAAACCGCTGTATCGAAAATGTTCCGGGCGGACCTGGATCATGCTCGCCGGGCGTGGATCAACGCTGGCGAAACTGATGCCGAACGCGAAGCTTCAGGCTTTCTGCTCTATCGCGATCATTCAAACCTCGTGGCGGATTTCCACGCCTTGCGTCACACGTTCATTTCCAATTTGGCTGCCGGGGGTGTTCATCCCAAGACCGCCCAGGCGCTCGCCAGGCATTCGACGATCACCCTGACCATGGATCGATATTCGCATATCTACCGGGGTGCGTTGGCGTCGGCCCTGGAAGTGCTGCCGAACCTTTCGCCGGTCGCTCAACAAGCCAAGAAAACGGGCAGCGACGGAATGCCTGTTACAGCCGGAAATCGCTTGTCACCTGACTTGTCACCTAGGTGCGAATTTCGGCGTAACTCGGCGGAGTCCCATGGAGTCGGCGGCGCTGAGGATGAACAGGAAGAATCGCTCGGAAACGCCGAAGAAAACTCGACTGTTTCAAGCGAAATTTCCAATGGGAGCACCAGGATTCGTAACAACCCCCGAAAAACAGCCAAATATGAGCGCCGCCGGACAAAGCGGCGCAGAATCCGGCGCACAAACGCCCGAAATCGACCCGGACCTTGCCCGCGTCAACGCGGCTTGGCCGAAGCTGTCTGAGGCGGATCGGCGGACGATCCTGGCCATCGTTCAAAAGGGGAGTGAGCAACGGTAGAATTTGGGAATCGGGACGCTGCCCGCGATGGCCATCAAGGGTAGCAAGCGGATCGGGCGAGGCGTGGGTTATTCACCTTTCCCGCGCCCGCCCGAACCGGCCCGATGAAAGGTGAACCATGTCTCCAAACTCGATTCAATTACTCCGCGAACTTCGCAGGGATTTCAGAAAAGCCAGCAAAACGCGCGATCTTGAACACCGCGCTTACGAAATGCGAGGGCGGCCAAACGTGGACGCGATGAACAAGTGGCCGCCGGGCCTGCGCAATACGATTTACTCGGATCATCACGTCACCAGCGGAGGATTACTACACCAGTTCAGCGGCGACGATGAAGCGTATCACTTGTTCCAGCGCCTTGCCGAGCGGGCGTGTGTTTACGTTGGCCACAAGCCGTATCTATCGCCGGCCGTGGCGTGGGTGAATCGGGTCTATGATCTTCTCGGCAAGGCGCATCCCGACCTTGCCCGTGCCGGTGTTTGCTTTGGCGTGCCGATGCGGATGCTGGCGGTCAACGTGTTTGACGCATCGGCGAAGGCCATCGACGTGGTGATGAAGCTCGGCGATGCGGATGTGCTATGGGCAAACGCCCGCTGGATTACCAAGAACTCTGCCGTCACGTCGGACGATTTACGCACACGACGTTACCGCTTCAAAGACATTCAAACACGACCGAGCAAGCGGGGCAAACAAATTGAATACTATCTACCAGACGTTGAAAGTGTTTTCCCAACCAAGGCCCCAGCACTCGTCAAGAAATTTCGCATCAAAATCCTAGGCAAATAGCGTGATTTATCCGTGACGAATCCGTGACAAAACGTGAAATGCCGTAGCGCCGTCGCATTTCCGTCAATTAACCAAAAAAACAGCCTTACAGTGTCGGCATGGAACGCGAACCCATGTTCATGTCGGCGGCGGCCGCTGCAAATCGACTCGGCCTTCCAAAATCATGGATAAAGTCTGAGGCGGAAGCCGGGCGCATTCCATTCGTCCGCGCCGGGAGCCGAATGCTTTTTAGCGTTGCGATGGTGGAGCGAGCGCTTACCGAACGCGCTGGGGCTGACAAACCGGAGGCCGCAAATGCCGGTTGAATCTCCGTCGTCCCCAAAGATCGCAGTATCCGAATTCGAGGCCGGCAAACTTCTGAGCCTGTCTGCCAAGAGCTTGCAACGCCTGCGCGTGTCGGGCGCGATCAAGTTTTTCCGAGCGAGCGAGGGCGGAAAAGTTTTGTACCGCCTGGCGGAGCTTGAACGATTCGCCAAGTCGCGGGAGGGCGCACGATGACCGCGACCGCGAGCAACATTCACGCGCTGATGGAAACGGCCCTGGCTGCCGGCCTGTCCGTCTTTCCGTGCGACGGCCGCAAGCAACCCGACGCCCGCTATCTTCCGCGCGGCGAGGACGGCAAGCCGACGAATAAGCCGTTTTTCATCGCGCCGCCGGACGATGAAATTTTCGGGCGGTGGATGCAAGCGCCGATCATTGCATACGGCATTGCGTGCGGCCCGGCTTCCGGTGGATTGCTGGCGATCGACTTTGAAACCCATGAGGCGCGGGCGGAATGGAGCGCGGCCGTGGGCAATCTCGCCGATGGGCTGGTTTGGCAGGAGACGCCCGGCGGCGGCGATCATGGCCTTGCATACGTCGATGTTGGCAAGGGAGAGTTTCCGTACAGGAATGACAAGCTCGCGTTTCAACCCGATAAATCCGAAGAGACGGAGCGCAAGGTTTTGATTGAGACGCGCGCCGAAGGTGGTTACGTCATGGGGGCGGGCAGTCCCCACCCGGACGGCGGAACGTATCGGCTTACTCGCGGGAGTCTGGACGCAATCCCGACCATTTCAAAAGCGCACGCCGATGCGCTATTGGACGCGGCCCGGCGACTGGACAAGTGCCCGCTGACGCGCCAGCAACGCGAGCGAATGGAAAAGGCGAAAGAGCGGAAGGAAATCACGCAAGCCAACAACAATGGCAGCGCCGACGTTATCGGGGCGTACAACCGGCGATTCGCCGTGCGGGACATTCTCCGCGATCATGGATACACGGATGCGGGACCGGCCCGAATGTTACGGCCCGGCGCTGGCGCTGATTCGCAACCGGGCGTGGTTTTCTTTGATCGCGGGGGCGTCGATGTTTGCTTTGCGTGGTCAAGCAACGACCTTTTGAATGACGGTCACTGTCACTCTGCTTTTTCGGCATTCTGCAAACTGGAACACGGCGACGATTGCGGCGCTGCGGTGAAGGCGGCGGCGAAATTGCTGGGGTTGAACAAACCCGCAAAGCAGAATGACCAGAACTATTCCGCACCGGCCGATGGCGCGCACGCCGATGAACGCGGCCTGATTTTGACGCGCGCCGATACAGTGGAGCGGACGGAGGTTGAGTGGGGATGGCGCGGATGGCTACCCTTCGGAAAGTTGGTGTTGTTCTTCGGATATCCCGACGTGGGGAAGGGAACACTTGCGGTAAAAATCGCGGCGACGTTCTCAGTAGGTGGAGAGTGGCCGGACGGGACACGCGCGCCAGTGTGCGATAGCTTGATTCTCAGCAAAGAGGACGATCAGAGCGACACCATTGGGCCACGCTTGGACGCGGCGGGGGCGAACAGCAGCCGAGTCTATTTCCTCAGCGGGGTAAATGAGCCAGGGGAAAACGGGGAGTGTGTTACGAGATGGTTCACTCTCGACATGATCGCGCACGTCCGCGACATGTTACGTTCACACCCGGATATCCGATTGCTCATCATTGATCCGCCCGGAAGCCACATGCCGGAACGGCTCAGCGACAACAATCAGTCACACGTCCGCTCGTTGCTTGGCCCGTGGGCCGAACTGGCGCAGGAATTTCATATTATCGTGCTGCTCATCATGCACCGGCCGAAGAGCGCCAGCGCGAAGGCGGTCAACGGCGCGATCGGGAGCGGCGCATGGCTGGCGGCCGCGCGCGTTGCCGTGCTGGTCGCACGCGATGGAGAAGACCCAAACTTGCGGCTGATGCTTCGCGCGAAGAACAATTTGTGCGCGCCCATGCCGAACCGCTCATTCCGCATCGGCGGCCCTGTCGCACACGTCCAGTGGGGTGACGAAATCGAAACCACCGCCGATGACGTGACCTTTGCCGACATGGCGGGGAAGCCCGGACCAGAACCGAAGAAACTGGAAGCAGCAAAGGAATGGCTGTCGGCGGAGTTGGTCGATTTCCTGCCGGTCACGGTCGAGGCACTAAAAAAGAACGCCAAGGCCGCGTCAATCTCCTGGCGGACAGTACAACGGGCCAGCGGGAAGCTCGGTATCAAGGTGGAGCGTTGTCAGTTTGGCGGCGGCTATACGTGGAGGCTTCCAAAACCATGAAGCGCCTTGCGTGCCAAACTCCCCCCGCGTGCGTGCCAAAGTCTCTGACACTTGGCAACCTGGCAACCTGGCACGCTAGGGATAGGAACACAAAAACTCAGTTACTTGAACTCGCGCGAGACATGCACGCCAGAATGCCAAGTTTAAGTATATCTGAGGCCGCGACATGGATTTTGGCATTCCGCGCGGAAGGCGACGGGCCGCCGGCAGAGCTTCGCATCCGGGCGTTGCTGAAACGAGCGCTGCGGAGTCATGGCTTGAGGTGTGTCGATTACCGCCTGGACGCGCCAGCGGCTACGGCAGGCGGACGGCGGGCGGTTGTGGAGGCGAGCCAATGAGCGATTCGCTTTCAAACGGCGGACAAAGCGACCGCGACGGCAACGGACGTTTCCGCCCCGGCCATCGACTTCCCGGCCCCGGCAACCCGAACCTCGCCGTGTTGAATAAACACCGGGCGGCGCTGGTGCGAGCCATCAGGAGCGCCGACTTGCGGGAATCGCTCAAGGTCATGGTGGAGCTATTCCGCGACAAGGCCGTAAGTCCGTCCGTCCGGCTGTCGGCGGCGATTGCGTTTCAATGCCGCGTACTCGGCACACCAGCACAAACGGACGTGCTGGAGCGCATCGAAAAGTTGGAAGCGATTATCGAGGCGCGTGCGCCGGAAAATGCGCCGGGCTGGAACGGAAACCGCAACCGTTGATCGGAAAGGCCCGATGTTCGATTCCGCAAAGGACTAAATCGAGGTGACGCATGAATTTCAGTGACCGATTGCAACGGCTGGAAGATCGGGCCGGCGAGCATGACACCGACGCGGCGATTGAACGTGAACGCGCCGATTTATTCGCTCGATGGCTGGCGTTGGACGTGGCTCACGTTCGCTTGGCCGAAGCGGCGGCGATGGAAACCGGCGACGGCCGGGCAACCGTGATTCTCCGAAGTGACAGCGAAGATTGCTGCCGCTGCCGGATGAGCTTTGCGGATTGGATGGGCGCGAACAAGATCGAATTTCCTGGCGTCCGGCCGATGCGAATTCGGAACGCGCCGTGGTCCGGCAGTTTGGTTTTTAATGGCAATGTGTTTTTACAAATTTTCGCCGAAATGAAAATCGGCGGTACACCACAAACAGCCGGCGAGCCGGCAGGAAAATGAACATGGCAACGAAAGATGAACGCCACCGGGACGTGCTGGGGCTTTTGCTGGGGAAAATCGAGGCGCTGAAATCCGCGATCGACTTGGCGATGAAAATGGATCGGCTGGGGCCGCAGACTGCCGCCGAAGCCGAAGCCGGGCTAAGAAAAGCAGCGGCGGACCTGCGGCGCTTTTTTGATGTTCACTTCAACGCTGCCGGCGAATTTGTGCCGCAACGCGAGGCAAACCCGTTGAGCCTGTCGGCGCTGGACAGCGCGAATGTTTGCACCGACTTACTTAATTTCGAGCCGGGCCGGGCGAGTGGCACTGCCACCAGCGCCATTGACGCGAACCGCATGGAACCATTCCGCCGCGAGCAAATTCGCTTGAGCCTTTCACAGCCGAGCGAATCGGAGCGGCAGCGGTTTTTGTCGCACTACCGAATCGGACCCGCTGAGGTTGCGGCCTATGAAGCCGGCGGCCAGCGCCTTGCGTCAGCGCCGGAGAATGCGGAAACGCAAGCGATGGTCAAGCGCCTGTTGGAACCGGCCGGAGCAAAATAAAGGTAACATCGTGTTACCGTTTCGCTTTCACTTTTTGGAGCAATGCCTATGTCAACAGCAACAATTCAATCGGCGGCCGATCTACTGGCCAAGCCGGAGATGAACCGATCACAGGCAATCGGCATGTATCAATCCGCCATCGTCAACCCGGCTGGCGTGTCCGCAGAGGACTTGAAACGGGCGCTCGGCATTTTGGGCGTCGATGAGAACCAGTTTCGATCCGATCGGTATCGGCACAACGAAATCCAGAGCCTTGACGCGCGGATTCTCGCGGCGGAGACGGGCGAAAACGATGCTGACGCCAAGGCCAACGCCGTGGTGCGGGACGTTCAGGAGCGGCTTGGCAAAGCGCTCGAAGTCGTCAAGACACTGCAAGCCGAAATGTCCATGGCGCTGGTGAAGCAGATCGCCGCCGGAGTCCCGTTGCAGAAGTTGAAGCAAGAGCGGATGCGGCTGATCCTGGCCGAGCGCGCCGCTGACGCCAAGCTGCGCGGCGAGCAAGTTGGGATGACGTTTCCGGGTCCGATCTCGCGTTGACGGTTTGATTTTCGCGGCGGGCCGTCCATCCTGCCGCGATCCTGGCCGGAGTCCGTCAGGGAAGGCGGCTCCGGTTTTGATCTTTTCGCAGTTGTGGCATGTTGCCATGACGGCCCGTTCGGGCTGATTACGTCACCGGGCGGGCTTTTTGATATTCGTGCGCCTGAATTTGCGCCGCACCGACCGAGAATCGCCCCTGGCGACGTGAGGGCCGGGCGTGTTCGATTCCGCTGACGACTTGAACTGGATTTAATGCTTGCATTTGGGATAAGCATTGTGTAGAATACAACCATGCCACAAAAGCCCCTGCCCATGAGTGACCAGATTCGCCGGGCGATCGACGCCAGCGGAATGAGCCGCTATCGAATCTGCAAGGAAATCGGCATACCGCAATCGACGATGAGCCGGTTCATGTCCGGCAAGCTCGGCCTGTCGATGGAAGTGCTGGACAGGCTGGGCGCGTTGCTGGGGCTTGAAATCGTGGCTGGCCAACAAAAGGTGAAAGGCAAGGTGAACCGTGGCGAGCATCGCAAATGACAGCGGCGGACATAAGCGGATCATGTTCATGGCCGGCGACGGCCAGCGGAAGGCGATCCGGCTGGGGAAGCTGAGCAAGCCGCAAGCCGAAAAGGTCAAGGTCAAGGTGGAATCATTGATCGGCGGCCTGATAACCGGCGGCGCGATTGACGACGAAACGAGCCGATGGCTGGCGGGCCTGCCCGACGCGATGCACGCCCGGCTTGTGGCCGTGGGGCTGGCTAAGGCCCGGCAGGCGGAAACCATCGTCACGTTGCGAAAGCTGTACGATGAGTTTTTCGCGGCGCTGAAAGCGAAGCCCGGCACACGCGCCGCCCACAAGCAAGCCGCTGACAGCCTGATTGACTATTTCGGGGAATCGACGCCGATCCGCGACATTACCCCGATGATGGCTGAGAAGTGGCGGCAAAGCCTGTACGACGCCAAGCTGGCCGGTGCGACGATTGCCAAGCGGACGCAAACCGCCAAGCAGATTTTCCGCCGGGCCGTCAAGCCGTGGAAGATGATCGTCGAAAGCCCGTTCGCGGATTTGAAAGTGGGAAGCCAAGCGAACAAGGCCCGGATGTTCTTCATTGGGCGCGATGTGGCCGACAAGGTGATTGAAGCCTGCCCCGATGCACAATGGCGATTGCTGTTTGCCCTGAGCCGCTACGGCGGGCTTCGCTGCCCGTCCGAACATTTGGGGTTGAAGTGGGGAGACATCGACTTTGAACACGGACGCATCCGCGTGCCGTCACCGAAAACCGAACACCATGAAGGCGGCGACTGCCGAGTCATTCCGATGTTTCCAGAGCTTCGCAAGCCGCTGCTGGACGTGTTCACCGAAGCCGAGCCGGGCGCGGAATTCGTCGTCACCCGATACCGGCAGGCAAACAGCAACCTGCGGACGCAGCTTAACCGGATCATCCGCAAGGCCGGATTGAAGCCGTGGCCGAAGCTGTTTCACAATCTGCGCTCCAGCCGGCAGACGGAGCTTGCCCAAAGCTATCCGCTGCACGTCGTTTGCGAGTGGATCGGCAACAGCCGGGCCGTGGCGCAGGAGCACTATCTGCAAATCACCGATGCCCACTTTGAACAGGCGGCGCAAAATCCGGCGCAGTCAACCCCGGACAAGGCCGGACAACCCCGGACAACGGGAAATGCCGAGAGTGAAAATCCCTCGGAAAAACCGGGAAAACCCGCGCCGCTTGAATTGGCGGGCGTCGGGGGGATGGGAGCACCAGGATTCGAACCTGGGACCAAGGGTTTATGAGACCCCTGCTCTAACCGCTGAGCTATGCTCCCTGATTCTGTTAAGTATCGGTAGCTCAATCGCAAAAGTAAAACACGCCTGGGAATTCGCCCCATCAGCGGTACCCCCCGCGCTCTCCGCGCGCCGCGAGGCGTCCTCCTCTTTTGACACCGCTCCGGCGAATTTCTAGACTGCCGACTTTTCCTTTTCACTCGCGGATGTCTTCGCCCATGGATCTTGCTATCGACAGGGTCGCCATCGACAAGGCCACCGGCCTCGTGGAAGCGCTGTCTTACATCCAGCGGTTCCACAACAAAGTCGTCGTCGTCAAAGTCGGCGGCTCGATCATGGATGATGAAAGGGCCCTGACCGATCTCCTCAACGATATCGTCTTCATGAATTATGTGGGGATGCAGCCCATCCTCGTTCACGGCGGCGGCAAGGCCATCAATCAGCGCATGGAGGCCGTCGGATTGAAGCCGCAAATGGTCCTGGGCCGCCGATACACCGATGAGCGCACGCTCGCCATCGCCGAACAAGTTCTCTGCAACGAGATCAACGCATTCATCGTGAATTTCATTCAGGCGGCCGGATGTGAGGCGATGGGATTGCACTCGCTTTCCAGCGTGGTGCTCTTCGCGGAGAAAACGTATTTGCCCGGTCCCGACGGCCGGCGGATCGATCTCGGTCTCGTTGGCGATGTCACCAGCGTCAACGCTCGCCTGCTCCAGCTACTGGTTCAGGCGGACTCGATCCCCTGCATCGCGACGATCGCGCGCGATGCGGCCGGGAACCGCCTCAACGTCAATGCCGACACTGCCGCCGGCGCGGTCGCCGCCGCCATGAAGGCTGAGAAATTCGTCGTGGTGTCCGACACCCACGGCATCCGCACCGATCCTCAGGATCCCAGCAGCTTGGTCCGGCACCTCACCGTCAGCCAGATCGACGAACTCGTCAAATCCGGGGCCATTGCCAGCGGCATGTTGCCCAAGGTCGAGGCGTGCGTGACCGCCCTCAAGGCCGGCGTGAACAAGACCCACATTATCGACGGCCGCATCCCACATGCCTTGCTCCTGGAAATCTACACCGAAGCCGGCATTGGAACGGAAATTGTCCGCTGACGATGAGGCTCCATGACCCATTTCATTTCCATTGCCAGTTCCAGCGCTCAGGAGCTTGAGCACTTGCTGGACGTCGCCGCCAGACTCAAGCGGCAGTTTCGCGCCGGCGGCCGGAATGATCCGATCCTCGCGGGAAAAACGCTGGCGATGATTTTCGAGAAGCCGAGCTTGCGAACGCACACGAGTTTTGATGTGGCGATGACGCATCTTGGGGGGCGGGCAATGCTCCTGCGCGATGAAGAAGTGGGCCTGGAGCGCCGCGAGCCGGCTAAGGATGTCGCCCGGATCCTCTCCTCCATGTGCGACGGAATCATGGCCCGCGTTTTTGAGCACGAGAAAATCCTTAACCTCGCAAAATGGGCCACGGTCCCCGTCATCAACGGCCTGACCGATTACAGCCATCCCTGCCAGGCCATGGCCGATCTCATGACCATGCGCGAGAAATTCGGCGACTTAAAAGGTCGGACGCTGGCCTACGTCGGCGACGGCAACAACACGGCGCGTTCGCTTTCCTGCGCCTGCGGCAAGCTGGGCGTTCGTTTCGTCCTGGCCTCCCCCGCCGGATACGAATTGCCGGCCGCCGACATGGACCGCATCATGTCGCAGATTCCGGAGATGGAGTTCCAGACCACGCACACACCGGCTGACGCGGTGCACGAGGCGGACGTCATCTACACCGACACCTGGGTCAGCATGGGCCAGGAAGCGGAAAAACAACGGCGCCTCCACGATTTCGCCGGATTCGCCGTCGACGAGGCGCTGTTGGCCTCCGCCCCCAAGCACGCCATCGTGATGCACTGTCTTCCCGCCTATCGCGGCCTGGAAATCTCCGACGCCGTCATGGAGGGCAGCCAATCCGTCATCTTCGACCAGGCCGAGAATCGGCTGCATTTTCAAAAGGGTTTGCTCGCGGTGCTTTTGGGCAAAGTCTGAGCGTGTGTCACGCGCTCGTCGTGCACCATTCCCGCCACATCTGGCGATAGGCCGATTCCATGTTCCGGGCGAATCGTTTGAAATCCATCAGCGGCGATGAGGCCAGTCGCCGGCGCAAGGTCGAACGCAGTTCAGCGCGGCGGTCGGAATCGCGGGCGAGGTCGGTGGCGATCTTCAAGAATTGCTCCGGCGTTTGGGCGGCCAACTCGCCAAGGCCGGCATTTTTCAAAATGCTCAGCCCCGCGCGGCCGGCGGCCCGCTGGCCGGCCAGGCTCACCACCGGCATGCCCATCCACAGCGCGTCGAGCGTCGTTGTGATGCCGTTGTAAGGAAGCGGGTCGAGGCAGATGTCGATGCGGTCGTACAAACGCAGATACTCGGCGCGAGGTTGTCGGCCGACGAATTCCAACCGCTCTGCGCCGATTCCCATCCGGCCCATCAATTCCGTGATGCGGGCGGAATGCTCGGAACTGATTGTCTGCACGAGTAGCCGCGAATCGCCGACAGCCAGCAATGCCCCCGCCCAGAGTCGCAGCAGCGGCTCGTTGAGCTTGCAGGGATTGTTGATCGAGCCGAAAGTCACTGAGGGGCCGTCGCGGGGAGCGGCCGCCGGAATGTCGATCAAAGGATCGTAGCAGCACCAGCAATCCGCCAGCCGGATTGATCGCTCGCTGTAACACGGGGGTTGGGCATCCTCCGGATCCATGTACCGGTCGGTGATGCGATAGTCCATCGCATCCAGGCCGGTGCCTCCGGGATACGCCAGCCAGGTGACCTGCACCGGGGCGGGTTTGCGGGCGAAGGTCAGCAGGCGGCCAGACATATGCATTGTCAGATCGACTAGCACGTCGATTTGATCGGCGGCAATGCGCTCGGCCAGTTCGGAGTGGGAGTCGCTCAGCACGTCATGCCATACGTCGGCCGCGCGGCGGTGGCGGATCGTGATCTCGTCGGGGCGAACGACGCAGGCATAACAATGGATCTCGAATTGCTCGTGATCGTGGGCCTCAAGCAACGGCAAAACAAAAAACGCCTCGGCCTGGCTATAGAAATAGGCCGAGACGTAACCGATGCGCAAACGCCGCTCGGGCGAGCGGTCATTGGCATGCGGCCTGATGAACTTCGCCAGCGGCTTGGCGTGGCGATCGTTCCAAGCCCGCTGCTCGCGAAAAATGGCCGCGGCGTCAGAGCCGTGGTGAAACTGAAGAGAATAAATCAGGTTGTCGTGCGCGCCGCAATTGTCCGGCGACAATCGCAGCGCCCGGCGATAGCAGGCAATCGCCTCGTCCAATTGACCCGCGTCTTTGTAAACATTGGCTAGGTTGTTGGAAATTCCGGAGAGGCCGGGCCGTAACGACAGGGCCTTCTCATACGCCCGGGCTGCTTCGCTCAAATGTCCGACCGCTTTGAACGCAATCCCGAGATTGTTGTAAGCCTCGACCAGTTGAGGATCCAGTTCAACGGCCTTTTGCAGGGCGACAACTGCTTGGGCGCACTGCCCGCGTTTGCGCAGGGCGGCGCCAAGATTGGAATACGCCTTGGCGTAGCTCGGGCGAAGCCGCACGGCGGCGTTGAACTCCTCGATGGCGTCATCGAACTGGTTCCGCTCGGCCAGAATGGACCCCAACGTATTATGTGCTTCAGGCATGTCCGGTTGGAATTCCAGCGCCTTGCGGACATGGCTTTGGGCCTCGGCGAGCAGCCCCTTGGCCCTGAACGCCATTGCCAGGTTGTGCCAGGAATCCGCGGCCTCGGGCCAGTTGGCCAAATGCCGCTGATACGCCGCGATTGCCTCATCCAGCCGACCGGCTTGCAAAAGCACGGCACCCAGTTGGTGGGCGGCCTGTGCGTGAGTGGGATCGTGAGCCAGCACCTCTCGAAGGAGTCTTTCCGCTTCCGCCAGACGACCGGCCCCATACTCGGCCATGGCATCGTTCATCATCTTCTGAATATCGGTCGGGGTCATAAGAGATGCGGCGTCAGCCAACCGCATTCAGGACATGCTCGGCCACATAAATCGGCACCGTCGTCGCGATCCCCAGTGCAATGGCATCGCTTGGCCGGCTGTCGATTTGCAGCACTTCGCCATCCCGCCGGATGTGAATCATCGCAAAAAACGTATGGTCTGCCAGATCGTTGATCTCGATCCGTTCGATCGTGCCCCCCATCTGCTGGATCACGGAGGCCAATAGATCATGCGTCATCGGCCGCAGTGTGGGATGCCCCTTCAGTCGCCGATCGATCGCCAGCGCCTCGTTGCTCCCGATAACGATTGGGAAATTCCGCTCGCCGTCCACCTCCTTCAGGACGATGATCTGTGAGTCCTGCATCTCACTGATGATGATCTTATGAAGTTCCATCTGCACGGACATCGCGACGGCTCCTGCAAGCGGGGCTGATAAAACAGTATGTGGCACCCTAACTTTATGTCAAGCCGTTAGTTGCTTCGACTCCTCGAACCGCGCGAAACAAATGGATATGCTTTAGCTGTTCGCCAAGAGCCGACTCTTCCATGAAATGGATCACCGCCTCCATCATCGCCGTAAGTTTAACCGCCGCCGCGGGCTTCCTGGCCCTCCGCTATCTCCGTCCCGGCGTTGATGTCACGGAGGTCGTCCAAGGCCCCGTCGTCGAGGCGTTTTACGCCACCGGCACCGTCTCCGCCGAACACGAATACTCCATCCGCAGCAATGTCGCCGGCATCCTGCATCTTTCCGTGGACAAGGGCGACAACGTGAAGCGTGGCCAAGTCCTGGCGGTCGTGGACAACGCCGACCTGCGCTTTGCCGTCGATCAGGCCAAGGCCGAGCTTCGTCGCAAGGAACAGTTGGCCGCCGACGCCACGTCCCCGGTCCTTCTCGAGATTCGCTCCAAGCTCCAGGCGACCGACGAGCAACTTCAGATCGCCCTCGACGACGAAAAACGCGTCACCGCCCTGATGGGCCATGGCGCCACTTCGCAAAACGATCTCGATCAATCCATGAACCGCGTGAAATCACTCTGGAGCGACGCCGAGGCCTACAAAAGCCAAATCGCCGCCCGCAAGCTCGATTTGCAGCGCGACCTCGAGGTCGCTCGGGCCGCCCTTTCCAGCGCCCAGTGGGAGCTGGATCAGGCCACCATCCGCAGCCCCATCGAGGGCACCGTGCTCGACTGGCCCGTTTCCGACGGCACGCGCATCGCCGTCAACGATCACGTCCTTCAACTCGCCGACGTTTCCGCCGGCCACCTCGTCATGCGTGCGCAGGTCGATGAGGAGGATAAAAACAGGCTTCGCCCGCCCACCGGCGCCGATCGCCAGGTCGTCAAGATGACCCTGTACGCCTATCCCAATGAAATCCTCACCGGCACGGTGGACAGGATTTACGACAAGGCCGATCCCGACCGCCGAACCTATGAAGTCGATGTGAAGTTTGACCGTCCCGATCTTCGCCTGGCCGCGGGCATGACCGGCGAATTGAATTTCATCGTCGCCCAGCGGCAAAACGCCACCATCGTCCCCACCCAGGCCGTGCAGGGCTCTTCGGTGATGGTCGTCCGCGACGGCCGGCTTGAACGCCCCAATATCCTTCCCGGCCTCAAAAGCGTCGAACGCACCGAGATCCGCTCCGGCCTGAACCTTGGCGACATCGTCGTGATCAGCCCGATCCTGGATTTACAACCGGGACAATCCGTGCGCACCCATTGGATCGATCCGGCTGTCGCCGCGGGTCTGAACGAGCCGAAGACCTCTGCCGATGCGTTCAAGGGATTCCGATGAAGGATAAAAATGCAACCCCGATGTAATCGGCGTTGCACTGATGCCAAACCACTCGGAAAGCTTCAGCCATGCGCTGGTACATCGCCCTGAGATATCTCCTGTCCCACAAACGGCAATCGCTCGTTTGCGTGGCCGGCGTCACCATCAGCGTCACCATGTTCATCACGATGGTCGCGATGATGAATGGATTCGAGGACAAGTTCATCATCGAGACGGTGGAATCCAGCGGACACATCACGATCGACGATGAGCCGCGCGAGACCCGCACCAAGATTCTCGAACGAATCTATACGGACCCCAACGCCCTGCTCGCCGTCAGCAACGTCAAGCCGCGGGACAACGTCAAGAAGATCAAAAACGCCGCCGGCCTGATGCAGCAGCTTCGCCATCTGCGCGGAATCGTCGCCGTCGCCCCGGAAGTTGAGGGGGATGCAATCGCCACCTACGGCACCAAGACCATGAATGTCTCGGTCCTCGGAATCGATCCGGAAGAGCAATTGAGAGTCACGACCATCGGCAAGGACATGGTCGAGGGGAATTTCAACCGGCTCCGCACTACCGCCGACGGCCTGATCATCGGCCGGGGAATCGCCGATCTGCTCGGGGCTAACCTCAACGACGAGATCAGCCTGGCCAGCAACACCGGCGGGCGAACCACCGCCCGTGTCGTCGGCATCTTCGACACCGGCGTCACCCCCGTCGATTACTCCCGCGCCTACATGCTCATCAACAGCGCCCAAACGCTTCTCGACAAGAAAAACATCATCAATAACATCATCGTCCGCACGGAGGATTACACCAAAGCCCAGGCCTACGCCGCCCAGATCGAATCCATCGCCGGCTACAAAACCGAATCCTGGCAGGAGAGCAACGCCAACTTCCTGAAGATCTTCGCCATCCAGACCATCATCACCTACATCATCACCGGCTCGCTGCTGATCGTCGCCGCCTTCGGTGTCCTCAACATCCTCATCATGGCCGTCCTCGAACGCGTCAACGACATCGCGATCCTCAAATCCTTCGGCCTCTCCCGCGCCGACATCACCTGGATCTACGTTTTCCAGGGCCTGATGATCGGCTTTCTCGGCACGGTGCTGGGCGAGATCATCGGCAAGCTCGGCATCGAAGGCCTCCGTCGCCTTCCCATCCGGGTTGAAGGGCTGATCAGGACCGAAGGCCTGCTCATGAGCGAGAACCGGAGCATGTACGTTTCCGCGTTCATCAGCTCGATGGTGATCGTGTTGCTGGCCGCCGTCTATCCCGCCCGCCGCGCCGCCAGCTACGATCCGGTGGAGGTCATCCGTGGCGCGCACTGAAGCCAGGCTCCAATCGCCTGCCGTCCGAACGGCGCAAAGCGCGCCTCTTCTGGAAGCCCGCAACCTCCGCCGCGTCCTCGGCACGGGCGACGCCGCCGCCGAAATCCTCCGCGGCGTCGATCTGGCCATCTGCGCCGGGGAATACATTTCCATCGTCGGCCCCAGCGGCTCGGGAAAAAGCACCCTCCTGTATCTTCTCGGCGGCCTCGATCGTCCCACCCGCCTCGACCCCGCCGGTAAACCCTTCGATCCTCCCAGCTCCGTCCACATGGCCGGCCAGGACACCGCCCTGCTCGACGACACTCAACTGGCGCTGCTCCGCAACCGCATGGTCGGCTTCGTCTTCCAATTCCATTACCTGCTGAAGGAATTTTCCGCCCAGGAAAACGTCGCACTGCCGATGTTCAAACTCGGCCAACTGAGCCGCTTGGCCGCCATGGATCGCGCCGCCGAATTGCTCAACCGCCTCGGACTCTCCGACAAGCGAAAGCGCCGCGCCAACCGTCTCAGCGGCGGCGAGCAGCAGCGCGTCGCCATCGCCCGCGCCCTTGCCAACGAGCCGCGCGCCCTTCTCGCCGATGAACCGACCGGTAATCTCGACCGCAGCAACGGCGAACTGATCGCCGAGATTTTTCAAGAGCTTTACGCCGCCGGCCAGACCATTGTCATGGTCACGCACGACGCAAGTTTTGCGCGGCACGCCACCCGCTGCATCACCATGGACGACGGCCGGATCGCGCACGATCAGCGGGCTCAATAATTCAGAATCGAATTGACCGGGCGATTTTTTATGTTATCCGGACCCACCCCCGCCCTTGCCGAGCCAAATTTGAGTTTTTGCCGAAGGTCCGTAGTATTCTCCCCCCATTGGAGCCGATGTATTCTGGCGCGATGACAATGGAAGCAACTGAATCACAACCCATCGCCCTCGCGACGCAGGGTCGTCTTGAGCAATCGTCCCCCATGCCCAAGCCCAGCGCGACAAAAGTTTCCATCGTCATCCCCGTATACAACGAGGAGCACACGATTCAGCAATTGGTCCGCCTGGTGGTTGCCGCCCCGCTGCCCGGGGACCTGCACCGCGAGATCATCATCGTCAACGACTGTTCCACCGACTCGACGCGCGCCAAACTCGACCAGCTCAAGGATATCTTTCCCGAGACGGACATTCGCGTCTTCCACAAGCCCGTGAACGAGGGAAAAGGCGCCGCACTTCGCGATGGCTTCAAGCACGCCGCCGGCGATGTCGTTCTCATTCAGGATGCCGATCTGGAATATGACCCGGGCGACTATCCCCGTCTTATTCAACCCATCGCCGACGGCAGGGCCGACGTCGTTTACGGCTCCCGCTTCATCGGTGAGCCTCATCGCGTGCTCTATTACCGGCATACTCTCGGCAATAAGTTCCTCACTTCCTTCAGCAATATGTTCACCAACCTCAACCTCACCGACATGGAAGTCTGCTATAAGGTCTTCCGCAAATCGGTGCTTGAGAAAATTCACTTGAGATGCAACCGCTTCGGCTTCGAGCCGGAAGTCACCGCCAAGATCGCCAGGTTCCGCCCGCCCCTCAGGATTTACGAAGTGGGAGTCGCCTATTATGGCCGCAGCTACGAAGAAGGAAAGAAAATCACCTGGAAGGACGGCGTCAAGGCGATCCTGACCATTATCCGATTCCGATTTTGGGACTGATGCTTGCCCCCCGCCATGCCGATGATCCGAATAGCAATAATTGTCGCGGTGGTTTGCCTGGCCGGGTGTGCTTCCACTCAGCCCGGCCCCGGCTCGATGGGTCCGACCGGCCACTTTGGCGACGCCCGGTATCTCGTTGCCCTCAATGTCCGGGACCAGTGGAAATACGACGTGATCTCCCTGACGCAGGAGCTAGTGACCAAAGATTTGCGCTTCCCCAAAACCGCCCGCTTCGACGAGAAGGTGCGCTATGAAGCTTATTACGACTCCAACAAGGACATCACCTGGCTCGCCGTCTACGGCAACGTCACCTGCTCCAGCGATTTCGGACAGGTGGACCACAACGGCTACTATGTCACCTGGCAACAGCCGGGAAAGGCGCACGAGGATTTCCTCCCGCCCTGGAAACTTCAGGACGTTGAAGTGCTCGACCAGACTTTTTAACTGATATGCGTATCCTCATCTCCGGCGCCGCCGGCTTTCTCGGCTCGTATCTCACCGACCTGCTCCTGGCCCAGGGCCATGAGATCGTCGGCGTCGATAACTTCATCACCGGCAAACAGGAGAACATCGCCCATCTCCGCGGGAACCCGCGCGTCAGGTTCGTCGAAGCCGACGTCATCGAGCCCCTCAAGATCGATTCCAGCCTCGACCGCATCTACCACCTGGCCTCCCCCGCCAGCCCCATGGGCTACGTCAAGCACCAGGTCGCGACGCTCAAGGTCAACAGCCAGGGAACGTGGAACCTTCTGGAACTCGCCAAATCCAGAAACGCCCGATTTCTCATGGCCAGCACCAGCGAATGCTATGGCGATCCAGCCGTCCATCCCCAGCGCGAAGATTACTGGGGCAACGTCAACCCCATTGGCTTGCGCAGCATGTACGACGAATCCAAGCGCTTCGCCGAGGCCTGCACCATGGCCTACAACCGCGAGCGAAAGGTGGACACCCGCATCATCCGAATCTTTAACACCTACGGCCCGCGCATGGACCCCTACGACGGCCGGGCCGTCATCAGCTTCATCCGCCAGGCCCTGAACAACGAACCTCTGACGGTCTTCGGCGACGGCAAGCAAACCCGCAGCCTTTGCTACGTTACGGACATGGTGCGCGGCATCAATCTCACCATGGAGAGCGACTTCTGCGAGCCGATCAATCTCGGCAATCCCGATGAAATCACGATCCTGCAAATCGCGCAGGACATCCTGGCCCTGATTCCGGAGAGCAAAAGCAAGATCGCGCACCATCCGATGCCGCCGGACGATCCGCGCATTCGCTGTCCGGATATTACCCGCGCCCGCCAGATTCTTGGGTGGTCCCCCACCGTTGGGCGCCCGGTAGGGCTGAAGAAGATGGTCGAGTTCTATCGCGATCGCCTGGTGAAAAGGTAACTCTGGCAGAGCCGGGCCGTGTCGGCCCGCCACCGGCGCGAGACACCTCCCCTCTTTAGTTTCAAATTGGCTCAATACACGGCGCCGCAATCTTCACACCGAAGGACGGTGTGATAGCCGGGTACAAAAATTGCCGCTATAATTCGTTTTCATGCGAGGCACGTCGCTTTGGGAGCCGCTGGTTCGTCGGGCGATCACGGGCCGGTGGGATCGGCTTCAATTGTTGAGGGAAAATGATGTGCCATTTCCAACCAGGCTCAATGGACTCGGTCTTTATCTTCACGTGCCGTTTTGTCATGAGCTCTGCCCCTTTTGCCCGTACAATCGATTTGTCTATCGGCAGCACGCCTTTGAACTTTACGAACGTGCCGTGTGTCAGGAGATCGACCTGTATGCGCCGCACCTGACGGGATCGACGATTGGATCTTTGTACGTGGGAGGTGGCACTCCCTCGGTCAACGTATCGGGTCTTCTGCGTATACTGAAGCATCTCAGAATCCGTTTGCCGCCGGTCAGCGAAATCTGCGTCGAGCTTCATCCGAAATACATGGACGATTCATGCCTGGCCGCTCTGCGCGGCGCGGGCGTCAACATGGTTTCCGTCGGCGTGGAATCGACCTCCGATCGGCTCTTGCGGAGCATCGGGCGGCGACACGATGCAGACACGGCGATCGCCGCATTGCAGCGCGCGCAAGCGCAAGGCTTCGAAACCGTCAATGCGGATCTCTTGTTTGCTCTGCCCACCGAGACCTTGGCGGAATGGGAGTCGGATGTTCACCGAGTTCTGAATGCCGGCGCCAGCCAGGTGAGCACTTATCCGTTATTTCAATTTCCTTACTCTGAACAAGGCCGGCGGCAAAGCCTGGCGCGCGTCGAGCAGCCGGCCGCCGAGTCGGTGCGCGCGATGCTCGAAGCGACCGATCGTATTGCCCGCGGCCAAGGATTGCACCGTTGCAGCGTTTGGAGCTGGATTCGCGGAAGCTGCAAAAAATTCAGCTCCGTTTCGCGGCATCATTACCTCGGTTTCGGGCCCAGCGCCTCGTCCATGATCGGCTCCCATTTCTACGTCAACACTTTCCAAGTGGATGCTTACACCTCCGCGTTGCCCGCGCGCCGGCCGATTGCTTTGTCAATGAGAATGGATCGCCGGCTTCAAATGGCCTACTGGCTGTATTGGCGCGCCTACGAGTTGTTCGCCGGCAACGATCAATTCCACGATCTTTTCGGCCTCGATCAATCCATCGATAACCACTTCGGCGCGGCGCTCGTCCCCTTTCGCTTGACCGGCCTTCTTCAGCGCACCGCCCAGGGCTATCGCCTGACGCACGAAGGCGCCTATTGGATTCATCGAATTCAGAATCACTGCAGCCTGAGCTACATCAATCGCCTTTGGGGAGCCTGTCGCGACACGCCGTGGCCCGAGGAGGTGATCTTATGACGGTGAAACAATGGGCGGCCGCAGTGCTCTACGGTTTTCGGCTATTGGCGCTCAGACAGAAGTCGCCGCTTTTCGTCGGTCTGGTAATGTCCGACCGCTGCAATCTCGACTGCTTCTACTGCCAAACGAAGAACCTGGGTCGATCGCATTTCACCTATACCCAGGTGGCGACGACGATTTTGGACGCCTATCGACGCGGACACCGTTTCCTTTATATCACCGGCGGCGAGCCAACCTTGTGGAAGGACGGCGAGCACACTCTTGCCGACGTCGTAGCCCTGGCGCGGCAAAACGGCTTTTTCAGCGTCTTCGTCTACACCAACGGCACCCATCCTCTGAACATTGCGCATTGCGGCTACGTCGTCACTGTTGACGGACCCAAACGCATTCATGATGCCATTCGCGGCGGCACCTGGGAACTGATCATGGACAATGTTCGCGCCGCGACCCCCGGCTCGATCTATGTATCCATTACCTTGACCCAGGCCAACGTTGCGTATCTGGAAGAATTTGTACGGGAAATCACCCACACCGGGCTGTTTCGCGCCATCACCTTCAATCTACTGACGCATCAACCCGATTTTGTTCGCGAACATGGTTTTGATCGGACACAGCGCGAAAATGTGCTTGATGATCTTTGGAACCTGAAGCAAAGAGGCTACCCCATCGCTCTTTCCCATGCGGCCTACCGTGCTTTGCGGAAGAATTCCTTCAGGCGACCGATTCCACAGATCGAGGTAATCACCAGCCAGCGAATCTTTCCGTGCTGCAGGGACGTCTTCCATCCGGAAGTGTGCGAAAACTGCGGCTATTCGGGATGTGCCGAGGTGTCCCAAATTTTGGCGCTCAAGCCCTCGGCAATCCTCGAAGGGTTGCGAATCATGCAAACGGCTCGGTAATGCTCCGGCGTCCCGCAGGCGTTCGCTTTCCCTGCAACAATCCCATTTTGCCGCGTCCTATTTGATGGGACGACCCCGCGGACTTATGTTGCATCGAACTTACGACAAGGAAAAATCATGGCACGATCAAATCTCCTTCGGAACTGGACTACGCTCGCCCTCGCCTGCGGGATCATCGCATCCGCATGGGTCATGGCCGGCAACACGACCGCCCCCACTACTGCCCCGGCAGCGGCCGCCTCCGGCGACTCCACCATCGTCCACCGCGGAAATCTCAACCTCTCCCTCGATTTCAAGGGCGTCTTCGAGCCCGTGCAACCTTTCGAGGTCCGCCTGAATCCCCGGCGATACCACGATGATTTAATCATCAGGCGCGTCGTCGCCCCGGGCACGAAGGTCTCCAAAGGCGACGTGCTTCTGGAGCTGGATACCGACAAAATCGACACCGCGATCGCCGCCGCCCAGAACCAACTGAACATCGCCCAGGCCAATCTCACCAAGGCCCAAGCCGACGTCCGGCTCGGCGGGCAGGCCGACGCACAATCCATGTCCGCCGCTAAACAGCAACTCGTGGATTCCCAGACCGAATTGAAGCGATGGGACGACATCGACTCCGGCATCGCCCTTCTGGCGCGGTCCATGATTTCCAGAATTTCGGATTACTACGTCGAGAGCTACACCGACGAACTGAACGAGCTGAAGAAAATGTACAAATCCGAAGATCTCACCAACGAGACCGCGGATATCGTCATGAAGCGCGCCATCCGCGTCCTGGATCTGGAAAAATTGATGTCCAAGACCGCGCATGCCGGCTCCGACCGTTACGCCGATTTCGAAGCCGGCATCCAGCGCGAGCAGTTGCTCAACGGGGTGAGCCAGCAATCGATCGGCGTCGCCCAGCTCAACGCGACCCAGATCCAAAGCTCCGATCTGCGCCAAACCAGCCTCGTCACTGCCCAGGCCGCCGAGGAAGAAGCCCGCAAAAATCTCGATCAACTCCGCCGCGATCTCGAACTCTTTTCCGTCGCCTCCGGCATCGACGGCGTCGTGGTCTATGGCAGCTTCCAGCACAAGGCCTGGAAACCCATCGAACCCGACCAATTCGCCCCCGGTGAAAAAGTCCAGGCCGACCAGGTCCTTCTGACCGTTTACCGCCCCGGCAAACTGGGTCTCACGGCCGAATGTCCCGAAAACCAGCTCGGCTATTTTTCCGCAGGAACCAAGGTCCGCGTCACCCCCCAATCCACGCCCGATCTTGTCTATGAAGGAATTTGCCAAACCCCGCCCGCCATCGCCGAGACCCAGGGCCAGCAGCAGATCTTCAACATCGCCGTCGATCTCCCGCCTGCCGATCGGCGCTTGGCGCCCGGCTACTGGGCCGACGTCAACTACAACGCCGGCGACCGCCGCAACGTGTTGCTCGTCCCGGTCTCCGCCGTTTGGAGGGACAAAGTCTGGATCACCAAACTCGGCTCCTCCGCTCAAGAACCGCGCTGGGTCGTCATCGGCGCATCGGACGGCCGGAACGTCGAAATCAAATCCGGCCTTGCCGAAGGCGAGAGCGTACTCACCAAGGCCGAGCATCCCGCTGGACAGTAACCGCCCATGCGTCGAACAGCCTTCCATGCTCGAAACGTCAGATTTGAAATTTCAAATTTCAAATTCGCCATCTGCGTTCTCTTCTGGCCATTTCTCTGGGCCTGCTCCACCCATTCCGCTCCCCCAACCCCAGCCCCCAGCGCCAGTCCAGCGCCCCAAACGCAAACCTACGCCCGGCCCATCGATCGGGCCATCGCCGATGGCGTTGCCTTTCTCGAATCGAGCCAGAACCCCAACGGATCATGGGGCACCGGCACCGTTACCCACGGCAACGAAGTCGAAGTCAGCGTCCCCGGCTCCCACGATGCCTTCCGCGTTGCCGTCACTTCACTCTGCGTCATTGCCCTCCGCGAAGCCGGTGAACACGAAGCCCACGATCGCGGCGTCGAATTCCTCCTGAGTCATCCCGACGTCCGCCGCGGCGACGCAGAATTGATCTACAACATCTGGGCCCACGCCTACATCGTCCAGGCGCTGGCCATCGAGTCCGCCACCAACAACGACCCCCGCATCCGCGAGGCCATCAGTTTCCATCTCGATCGCATGGCTCGCTATGAAACTTACACCGGCGGGTGGAACTATTACGATTTCGACGCCGGCGCTCAGCAACCCGCCGGCGGGCCCACCAGCTTCGGCACCGCCGCCGGACTTGTCGCCCTGTACGATGCCCGACATGCCGGCTACGAAATCTCCGGCGACATGGTCAAGCGCGGCCTGCGCCGGCTCGCCGAAATGCGCCTCCCCAACGACGCCGTTCTCTACGACACCGACACCAAATACATGCCCCTGCTGCCGGCCAACATGCTCCGCGGCAGCATCGGCCGCGCGGTCGCCACCGATTTCGCCATGCTTCTGTGGGGTTCGCCCAAGGTCGATCCCTCCGCCTGCCGCAAGGCCCTGGACAATTTCTTTCGCGAGCACGCCGCCCTGGAAATGGGCCGAAAAACGCCCATGCCGCACACGTCCTGGTACCAGACCTCCGGGTACTATTATTATTTCGATCACTATTACGCCGCCTGCCTGATCGAGCTGCTCGGCCCCGACGCCAAGCGTCAATACGCCCCCCAACTCATGGACGTGATTCTCCCTCACCAGGAACCGGACGGATCATGGTGGGACTATCCGATGTGGGACTACCACAAGCCGTACGGAACGGCCTTCGCCATCATGTCGCTGCTGCGTTGCCGGTGAACGATCCGTGGGTCGGATGTTCCTGGCATCCTCCGCGTCTCGATTTTTGCGCGCCCATCAGTCGCGAAGGCTCACCGGCGAGTGGCTGATTGCCGATAGCTCGTCGTAGGCGCCCTGAGGCAGCTCAAGGCTTGCCGCGGCGATGTTCTCCTCGACGTGCTTGACCGACGATGTGCCGGGAATCGGCAGAATCACCTTGGAACGCTTCAGCAGCCAGGCGAGGGCGACTTGCAATGGAGTTTTCTGGAGGTTTTTTGCAACCTTCTTGATGGCGTCGTGGGCTTTCTGATCCGGGCCGAGCGGGGCCCAGGGTAGGAACGCGATGTTGTTCTTCTGGCAGTAGTCCACGATGTAATCGGATTCCCGATCGGCGAAGCTGTAGCGGTTCTGCACGGAGACGATCGGCACGATCTTTCGCGCCCGCTCGATGTGCTCGCGCGTCACGTTCGACAGCCCGACATGACGAATCTTGCCCTGCTCGCGCAGCTTGGCCAACGCTTCGACCGAAGCCTCGAAGGAGACCGCGTTGTCCGGACAATGAAGCTGGTAGACATCGATCCGTTCCAGGCGCAGGCGCTTCAGGCTTCCTTCCAGCGCTTCTCTCAGATGCGTTGGCCCGGCGTTGTGAGTCCACTGCTCGGGCCCGGGGCGCTCGAAGCCTCCCTTGGTTGCGATGACCAATCCCGATGGATAAGGATGCAGGGCTTCTGCGATGAGCGATTCGGAAACGCCCGGGCCGTAGGAGTCGGCCGTGTCGATGAGATTCACGTCGAGTTGGACGGCTCGCCGCAGAGTGGCGATGGCCCCCGCTTTATCGGCCGGCGGGCCCCAAATGCCTTGGCCCGTGATGCGCATAGCGCCATAACCGAGCCGATTGACGGTGAGATCGCCGCCGATGGTGAATGTCCCGCCGGCCGCCGCGGAAAGAGGTTGTTCTTTGCTCATAGTGTGGTTCCGTTTGGTTAAGGTGCGAAGCGTATTTGATTTATTCTTCGGCGACAATAGGGAAATCTTGCGAGACTCATCGAAGCCCGGATGAAGCCCCGGACGCACAGCGGATAAGGAAAAAGGAAAAAGGGGACATGCATGATTTCACCAATTCGTCCCCAAACGGTCAATATTATGGACGTCCCCTTTTCTCTAAAATGCAGTTTGGCGGGAGCTTTTTCGGCAGCGGTGAATCTATCAATACACAACCGCCCCATAAAACGCGCTGTTCTCGCCCGATCTTTGCCACGGATCGCTGATCTTCCCGGCAACGTATGCAGCGTTGCTCGTATACCCGACCTTGCGATTCACCAACTGCACCAGCGGGGAATACCACACCAGATTCGGCTGCTTGCAGCATTCGTCGTTCGGCATGCCTGATACGTCCAGCGAGGCGAAGCCGGCGGATTTCACGTGATAGTCTCGGCCGTCTTTTTGGAAGGTGATCGAGCCGCGTCGGACCGATGCGATTTTTCCCAGCGATTGGCTGTCGTGCGAGAGGATCGCCTGGACGGCGGCGTCCGCTTGCTGGGCGGTGGCTGCGCTATCGACGATGATTTCTGATTTGCGCGAACCGTCGAACTGGCCTAGGTTTTCGGTGCTGGTTATGGCGGCCATGACGCGCACGCCTGCAAGATCGACATTCCGCCACTGGCCGGTGTTGAATTGCCAGGCCATCACCGCGTCGTTGCCCGTGGTGACGAGTTCGCCGTTGTAATGGCACGCGCCGGCGAAGACGCTGGCCGTGCGGGCTTCGACGTAGTCGCCGCTCAGCGGGAGGTTTACCTTCGCTTGCGGGTTCGTGCCAAATACGGTGCAGAGTGACGCGATCAACAGTGCGATGTTCATACCTTCTCCAAAATTGGCGGTCGGATTATCGACGGTTTAGAAACTAAACTTCGCGCGGGCGGTCCAGCGCCGAGCGGTAACAACTTCTGCCCGGAACACAGCGCTCCGGCATGACGATGTTGCCGTCCGGCCCCACCACCTGCTGTGTATGATAGCACCAGCAATGACTGCTGGCATCCAAATAATCCTCGGCGGTCGTGGCGATCTGGTCGGAAAGGAAGAACTTTTTCGAGCGCAAATCCCCACAAAATGGGGTCTTTAGGACGGAAAGCGGTTGAATCGAATCTTTCATGGCGTTCTCCGCGGAAATTTCAGGCCTTCTTGAGGCCGCTTAGCGCCCGCCGAACCAGGGTCTTGGCCAGCGGAATTTTATATCCGTTCTTTTCCAGCGGCTTGGCCCCATCCAGGGCGATTTCGGCGGCGGCTCGGATGCTGTCGTCGCTCAGCGGCTTGCCGACGAGGGCGGCCTCGGCCTTGGGCACCCGCCAGGGAACCGGCGCAACCGCGCCCAGGACCAGCCGGGCCTCGCGAACGGTTTTGTCCGGAGCCAGGTCAATCGCCGCCGCCACCGCCACCATCGCAAAATCCAGCGACGAGCGCTCCTTGAATTTCAGGTACGTCGATCTGGCCGCGAATCCCGAGGCGGGGATTTGGATCTGCGTCACGATCTCGGCGTCTTCCAAAACATTTTCGTAGGATGGGTTCTCGCTGGGGAGGATGAAAAATTTTCCGATTCCGACGTCCCGCTGCCCTTTGGGGCCGTTGATGGTGATCGTCGCGTCCAGGGCCGACAGCATCGTGGCCAGATCGGACGGATGGACGATGAACGACGGACCGCCGCCCAGGATGGCGTTGTATTTGTTCTCGCCCTTTTCGGAGTGGCACGTGTCGCCCCCTTTTTTCAGGCAGACGATGTGCGGGAGCCGGAAATACCAGCACCGCGGCCGCTGGCAGAGGTTTCCCCCGATCGTGCCCATGTTGCGGAGCTGCACCGTGGCGATGGAATGAGCGGCTTCGGCCAGGCCGGGGAAATTCTTGGCGATGAACGAATTGGTTTCGATGTCGTGGAGCTTGGTCAGGGCGCCGATCGTTACGCCGCCGTCGGGGTTGGGTTCGATGCCATCGAGGCCCTGGATGGTTTTCAGATTCACGACGCGCTTGGGGGTGAGGATTCGCTCCTTCATGGTCGTGAGCAAGTCCTGCCCGCCGGACATGGGGCGAGGCGTGTCGGTGTCTTCTTCGACGGAGACTTCCGACAAGAGTTTCACCGCCTGATCGACGCTGGAGGCATTGGACCATTCAAAGGCTTTCATGCTCGTGCCCCTTTCGGTGCCAAGGCCATGATGATTTTGTCGGGCGTGATCGGCAATTGCCGAAATCGGATGCCGCAGGCGTTGAAGACGGCGTTGGCGATTGCCGCGGCGGGCGGAACGGACGGAGGCTCGCCCACGCCCACGACTTGCTCACGAGGATCGTCGTCGTCGATCAGCGGCAGCATCTCCTGCGGCATTTCCAGACAGCCGGCGATTTTGTAATCCATGAAACTGGAATTCACCATCACGCCCAGCTTGGCATCCATGACCCGGCCTTCCATCAGCGCCATTCCAATGCCCTGAACCATGCCGCCGTTTATTTGGCTTTCGACGGCCAGGCGATTGAGGGGCAAACCGCAATCCTGGACATCGAGGATGCGGAGGACCTGAACGTGCCCGGTTTCGGTGTCTACTTCGACTTCGGCGAAGCAGGCCCCGTGGGTCCCCGTGGAGGAGAGGCCGCGTTTGAATTCGCCTCGCACGGAGATTCCGGAGGATGGCAAGGCCGCGCAGGCCTGCGACCAATCCAGGGTTTTGCCGTTGGCCCTGACTTGTCGATCGGCGAATGTGACCTCCTCGGGCTGTGCGCCGAGGATCGGTGCGACGGCATTGGCGATTTCGGCTTTGGCGTTCAGTGCCGCCGACTTCACGGCCGGGGAAAGCGACGGGGCGGTGGAAGAGCCGCCGGAGAAATTCGCGTTGCCCAGTCTTGAATCGCCGATTTCTTCTTTGATATCGCTCATCGCCAAACCCAATTCCTCTGCGACGATGGCGTCCATGTAGGTTCGGGTTCCGGTGCCGAGGTCCTGGGTGCCGCAGGCGACCGTGACGGCGCCGTCGCGGCCGACATGAAGATCGACGACGCACTGCCGCCGCCCGCCGCCGCCCCAGATGCCGCAGGCGCACCCGAATCCGCGCTTGAGGACGCCGGGCCAGCCGCCGGGCTTGGGATTGCGCCGCTCCCAGCCGATTTCCTTGGCCCCGCGCTGGAGTTGGCGGATGTGGGCGTCGCCGTCGGGGAGATTTTTGATGCGGAATTCCACCGGGTCCATGCCGAGCTTGTCGGCCAGTTCGTCCATCAGCCCTTCCATCGCAAAGCAAGCCGGGGGATGTCCGGGCGCGCGCAGCGGGCGCGACGAATCTTCATTGGTGTGGATCGAGCCGCCGATGCGGAAAACCGTCGGGGCCTGATAGACATACGGCTGGGGGGCAAGGCTTCCGTTGCCCAGGCCGCCCAGGGCGTATTGCTCGATGTGCAGGGCCGAAATCTTGCCATCCTTGGTGGCCCCCGCGCGGAATTTTTGCCAGCTTCCCGGGCCGTTGCCGGCCATCAAAAATTCATCCCGGCGCGGAAGGGCCATCTTTACCGGAACGCCGAGTTGCTTGGACAGTTGGCAGGCCAACTGCCCTTCGACGCCGATGCCGCCCTTGGAGCCGAATCCGCCGCCCATGTAGTGGACGATGCCGGTGACATCGCTCTGCATGAGACCCAGCGCGCGAGCTGCGTCGCCGGGGAGGGAGAATGTCCCTTGAGTCGAACCGTACACCTTCGCGGTGTCGCCGCCGTTAAAGTCAACCGCCACCACGTGCGTCTCCAGGCAGCAGTGGTGCAATATCGGCGTGCGGTATTCTGCTTCCACCACCACGTCGGCGGATTTCAGCGCGCTCTCCACGACGTCAGCGTCGCCTCGCTGGCTGGCATGGCGGGTGTTATTTTTCACCGCTTTGTCGTTGGGAAAAATGGGGGCCGCGTCCGGCTTGATCGCGTCTTCAGCGGTGACGGCGTGCGGGAGGACCTCGTATTTCACGTCGATTGCGTGGATCGCGTCTTCGGCGATTTCGGCCGTCGTGGCGGCGACGGCGGCGATGGGATCGCCTTCAAACCGGAGTGTCCCGCCGGCGCCGACCCGCGCGACCGCCGCCTTCACGCCGGGAATTTTCAGCGCGGGCGACAAATCCAGGGACGTGACCCGCGCGCTGGCGTACGGCGAGGTGAGAATGCGGCCGTGCAGCATTCCCGGAAACTTCGCATCGTGCGCGTAATCGGCCGTGCCCGTTGTCTTGTACGGAAAATCCACCCGCGGCAAACGGGTGTTCAACAAACGATGTTTGTCGTTGCGACCCCAGGACAGCGTTTCAGAGTTTGTCGGATTGCTTTCAGCCATATTGGGTCTCTCAGAAAGAGCGGCGAATTCTAAATAAGGAACCGTGGTTCAGGGACAATTCAAACATATTTAGCGGCGGTGCGAAGCACCGCGGGTTCCTCCCTATCGCGCCTTTGCCGCCGCCAGCGCAGCCTGGAAAATCCGCGGATACGTGCCGCATCGGCAGAAGTTTCCCTTGCAGGCCTCGCGAACTTCCTGCTCCGTTGGATCGGGATTCGCTTTCAGCAGTCCGGTGATGGAGGTTACGAATCCGTCGGTGCAGAAGCCGCACATCAACGCGTCGGCTTCACCGAACGCCGCCTGGACGGGACTTAAATGCTCGGGCGTGCCGATGCCTTCGACGGTTGTGATCTTCCTTCCCACAACGTCGATCGCCAGCGTGAGGCAGCCGTAGACGGGCTTGTCATCCAGCAGCACCGTGCAGCCGCCGCAGGTGCCCATGTCACAAACGAGCTTGGGGCCGGTGATCGGCGGATCGAGATTGTTCCGGAGGGCGTTCAAGAGCGTCGTGCGCGGCTCGACCGTCACTTTGCGGTTCTGGCCGTTGACGTTCAGGAGAATATCGACGTTGCCGCTGATGACCTGATCGGTCGCATCGCCCGACTGGGGCTGCTCCGCGGCCTTCAGCAGCGGATGATCGACGAGCAGCGCCCCGACGCCGGCCGCTCCCACGCCCTGCAAAAATCGCCTGCGACTAAAGCCCGATGATTGCTGATCCTTCTCGCTTGCCATGCACAAACCTCCAGCGTGCTCTTTGACGGCAAATTGTATCGTTCTCGATTGCCTCGTCCATCCCTCGCGCGGCGGCTTTTGTTTATAGCGCACTCTTGTAGGATTGTCGAATGCCAATTGCCGACTGCCCAGTGAAAGGCAGGCTGTCCACGTTTGTTTTCGGCAATGGGCTTCCCGCTTTTGCGCTGGCTTTGATCGTCGCCGGAGCCGTCTTCCGGCCCGGCGACGCGCCCTGGATTTCCGATGAGCCGATGCTCCTCCACGGGGCGCTCTACTTGAACTCCACCCCCGGCCATTTCTGGAAAATATCATTGCCGTTTACCCCAGCGCCCTATGGCCTGCTCGGCACGCGCGGCGTCCACTACGGCCCGCTGGCGGTCTGGATCGATCAAATATTCCTTGTCTTCACGCACAATCCGATCGCCATGATCGCCATCCGTGCCGCCGCCGTCGCCGCCGTCAATGCTTTGGCATTGTATTGGCTCGCGAAATCGCTCCGCGTCACCCCCTGGCTCGCCGTCGCGGTCATGCTCTCTCCGTGGCTGTGGCTTTATAGCCGGCAACTGTGGGACAACAGCCTCTGCGTCCCGCTGTCGGCCATGCTCCTGGCCGCATATGCCGACTTCATAATGACCCGCCGGCCCTGGTCGCTGCGCCTCGCCATCCTCTGCGGCATGCTTCTGCTTCTGGTCCATTTGATGGCCATCGCTCTCATCGCCGCCGTCGGCCTTCACCTCGCCGTCATGGAGTTTCGCTCCCTCTGGCGATTCAAATGGAGCCTGCTGGCGATCGTCGCGATCGTGACGGCCGTCTCCTGGCCCTATTGGTCCAACCTGCTGCACAATTACCACCAGGACATCCCGGGCGGCACCTCGCCGTGGCGCGGATATTTCTTTCCCCTCTTGGGGGCGCACCATCTCACCGCGGCCGGCTTGGAAAATGTCCTCGGCGACACCTGGCTCGCCACGCGCTCGCCCATTGTTGCCGTCGCTCAATGGGTTTCGCTCATCGCGTTCCCGGCGGTGTGGGTTGCGATGCTTCTGGCCATTCCCCGGCTGTGGCGCGTTCTTCGGCTTTCCCCGCGGGCGGACCCCTTCGATCACATCTTCGCCGTCGCCTGGGCCGCCGTCATTTTTCAATCCGCACTCGACGGATTCCAGCACGTCTATGAAGGTCCGCACTATCTGAACGCCGCCTGGATTGTTTACGCCGCATTTCTGTTCTTCTTAGCTCGCCATGCCCCCGCGTGGATCATCGGCGTTTATGGCGCTTCGCTCCTGGGAGTCACTGTCGCAATTGCCGTCGCCATCTATCAGAACGCCGGGATGCGCAGCGCGAACTTCGGCTCGGCGCTCTGGTCGCAAATCGACGCGGTGGAGGAAATCCAAAAGTTTTCCGGCGACAGCCCGCTGAAGATCGACGTCCCCGAGTGGACCAAGCATCCCGTTGCCCTGACGACGCTGGGGGAACTTCATCCGCCGCCCTCCACCCAGCGCCCCCGCCGCGGCATTCTCGTCCATTACCGCGACGCCTCCCCGCTGGACGCGCACATCGCGGTCACCGCGTATTGATTTCGCCGTTTCTATCCCGCGATTTTCCCAATCTCCTCCCCCCCCGCCGCAACGATTTTTCCTAAATCGTCCACCTCCATCGCCAGCGGCGGCATGATCACCACCACATCCCCCAGCGGCCGCAGAATCACCCCGTGCCGCCGAATCCGCTCACACACCTCCGCTCCCACCCTGCGCCGCGGATCGAATCGTTGCTTTGATTCCTTCGCCTCCACGAGTTCGATCCCCACCATGAACCCTTTTTGCCGAATCTCGCCCACGTGACGCAGCGGCCGAATCTCCTCCAACATCTCCGCCAGCTTCGCGGCCTTGGCCGTCACCGATTCCACGATTTTCCTTTTCTCAAACAATTCCAGCGACGCGATCGCCGCCGCGCACGCCAGCGGATTGCCCGTGTACGTATGGCCGTGAAAAAAAGTCTTGCCTTCCCAGGTCTCGCCTAAGAATGCGTCGAAGATTTTCTTCGTCGCCAGCGTCGCCGCCAGCGGCAGATATCCGCCTGAAATCCCTTTGCCCAGGCACATCAAATCCGGCGAAACATTCTCGTGCTCGCAGGCGAACAATTTCCCCGTCCGGCCAAATCCCACGGCCACCTCGTCGGCGATCAGCAGCACGTCGTGCGCGTCGCACAGTTTCCTCACGCCGGCCAGAAATCCGCTGGGCTGCACGATAATTCCCCCCGCGCCCTGCACGATCGGCTCGATGCAAACCGCCGCGATCCGCTCTCCCCTCTCCCGCAAAACTCGCTGCAATTCGTCCAAACACTTCTCCGCCACCGCCGGCGGATCATTTGACGTTTCACTCCGATACACATAGGGCGAAGGGACGAAATGAACGGGAAACAACAGCGGAAGATACGGCCGATGAAACGCTTCCACCCGCCCGACCGACATCGCCCCCACCGTATCCCCGTGATACGCCTCGGCGAAGGCGACAAACTCATTCTTCCCGCCCCGGCCCAGGTTGTGCCAATACTGCACCGCCAGCTTGAAGGCGATTTCCGTGGCGGTCGCCCCGGCGTCGCTGTAAAAAATCTTCTCCAGCCCCGGCGGCACGAGCCGCATCAGCCGCTCCGCCAGCAGGATCGCCGGCTCGCTGCACAATCCCAGCATCGTGGTGTGGGCCACGCGCTTCAATTGCGCGGCGATGGCCGCGTCGATTTCCCCGACGCGGTGGCCGTGCACGTTGCACCACAAACTCGACACCCCATCCAGGTATCGATTGCCGTCGCTGTCGATAAGATACATCCCCTCGGCATCGGTGATGACGAGCTGCTGGCCCTCGAGCCATTGACGCATGTGCGTGAACGGATGCCAGATATGGCGGCGATCGAGTTGGAGGAGAGACTCGGTGTTCATTGGCCGGGGGTCCGTTCCCGACACGGGTGCGGCTCAGTCATTCATCTCGGCGGCCGATTCAGGCTCCAATCGAACCCCAGCTTCTCCACTCCCGTCGCCCCCACGATCAGCGAATCGCTCTGCACGTACGGCTGGAGCGCTTCCAGAATCCCCGTCGGCTTGACGCCGAACAGCTTTTCAAACCCCGCCAGAAACGCCTGGCGATGAAGGTAGAACAGGTCGTTGACCTTCACGGTGGCCCCCTCGCGGACGGCCGCTCGCGGATCGCTGAGATAACGCTGTCCCTGATCCACCAGTTGCGCCTCCAGCACCGCCCCGTCATACGGCGACCAACGCAGCGGTGGGCTCGACCGCGCACATTCGTTCAGCGCGAAAAATACCCGCGCATCCCCCGCCGACTCCACTTTCTTCCGCACCAGATCGTTCAGCGTCGTCGTCTGACCCCCGAACGTGAATATCTCCTTTGAAAAAATCGCCCCCGGCGGATTCCCCGCCAGCATCCCGCCCGGATACCCATGTTCGATCACCGCATACATGCACGTGGCATTGAACGCATTGATCCAATACGCCAGCCGATACTGATCCGTCGCGAACATTTCCGGATGATTGGCCGGCGATACCGCCTGTACCAGCCCCACGTATTTGAGCAGCACCTCGCGCACGCCGTCCTGGTCGTTCTGAATCAAATCCCATTTCACGTACCCATCCGGCGTCACCACCGCCGACAACACCTTCGCCCAATCCGCATCGCTGAAAGCCTGTGGGATGACCGCCGGGGGCTGGGGCGAGGTTGCCGGGCCTCCTCCTCCGCCGCAGCCGGCTAGGAGGGCCAGAACCAAATAAGGCACGAAGGAAAACAATGTGCCGCTTCTGCCCTTCGTGCCTAGAATTTCAAACCTCATATTCACACCTTCATTCACTTCAACTCTAACGCATCGGCCAACGAATATCTTCCCGGCTTCTGGCCCCGTAGCCATTTGGCCGCTCGCAGCGCTCCCTGAGCAAAGGTATCCCGATTCGTCGCGACGTGTCCCAGCTCCACCCGCTCGCCCAGGGCCGCGAAATAGATCGTATGCCTCCCCACCTCATCGCCCATGCGCAGCGAATGCATTCCGATCTGCCCGCTTTGCCGCTGCGCATCATCGCCTCGCCGGCCATACATCAGCGACTTTCGCGTCTTGCCCATCGCCTTCAGGATCGCGTCGGCCAATGCCAGCGCCGTTCCGCTCGGAGCGTCCTTCTTGAAACGATGATGCCCTTCGACGATCTCGATGTCGTACTCCTCGCCCAGACTCTTGGCCGCCTGGGCCGCCAGCTTCAGCAGAACATTCACCCCCACGCTCATGTTGGGCGACTGCAAAATGGCGATATCGCTCGACGCCACGTCGATGGCCGCGTGATCCTTGTCTTTCAGCGCCGTCGTGCCGATGACCATGGCAATTTCGCGATCCCGGCAGTCTTTGAGCCAATGCCGCATACCCCCGGGCAACGTGAAATCAATCAGCACATCCGGCTTGGGTCGCAGGTCGAAAGTGATGGGAATGCCAATCGGCCCGATGCCGACAACTTCCCCCGCGTCCCGAGCCAATTCGACACAATCCGGCCGATCGATCGCCGCCACCAATTGAAACGATTTGTCCGCGTGCGCCAGCGCCACCAGCCGCCGGCCCATTCGCCCGCAAGCCCCCGTGATGGCGAGTTTAATCCCCGGCATAGCGCCCCCTTTCGGGTTTTCTTTCATTTTCCCTCTCCCATCGCCGCGATAATCGCATCCAGGTCGTCCTCCACGACCACCGGCCGATTCGCCAACTTTCCTTTCGGCTCACTCCACGGCGCCAATTCCTGGGCCGCGCTCAAATCCACCCCCGTGTGATATTTCACCGTCGCATTCGCGTCCTTCAACTCATGCCCCGTCAATATGCACACCACCGTCTCGTCCGCCCCAATGGTTTGCGACTCGCGCAGCTGATGCAGCCCCGCCACCCCCGCCGCGCTGGCCGGCTCGCAGCCAAAGCCCCACCGGGCGGCCATCGCCCGATGCTCCAGAATTTCCTCGTCGCTCACCTCCAGCGTCAACCCGTTCATCACCTCCAGCGCCCTCAATGCCTTCGGCAAATTCACCGGCCGGCTGATTTCTATCGCGCTGGCCACAGTATGCGGCCTGTAGTTCGACTCATCCAGCGCCGCGTAATGCTTTTGCACCACCGACGCATCAAACGCCCCGCCGTTCCATTTCAATCCCCTGCGGCTCACCAATTCGTTGAGCGTATTGGCTCCGGTGGCGTTGACGATCGCCAGCCGCGGAATCTTCTTCACCAGCCCCAGTTCTTTCAGTTCCGAAAACGCCTTGCCGAACGCCGAGCAATTCCCCAAATTTCCCCCGGGCACGATCACCCAATCCGGGCTTTGCCAATCCATCGCCTCCAGCACCCGGTACATGATGCCCTTCTGCCCCTCCAGCCGATACGGATTCACGCTGTTCATCAGGTAAATCCCCAGCTCGGGCATGTCCACCGCCACCTGCCTGATCCGCCGCAGGCAATCATCAAAGTCCCCGCGTATCTGCAGCGTGAGCGCCCCGTAATCCAGGGCCTGGCTCAGCTTTCCCAAGGCGATTTTTCCGCTGCCGATGAACACGATGCCGCGCATCTGCGCCAGGCTGGCGAACATCGCCAGCGACGCGCTGGTGTTCCCCGTCGAAGCGCAGGCCACCTTCTTCGCCCCCACCATCCGCGCATGCGTGAACGCGGCCGTCATCCCGTTGTCCTTGAAACTCCCGCTCGGATTCAGCCCTTCGTATTGCAGCAGCAGTTTCCCGGGATTCATGCCAAGCTGCTTCGCCAGGAGATTTGCCTGCTGAAGAACGGTTCGTCCCTCGCCGATAGTGACGATGTCTTCCTCGCGCCGGTAGAACGGCAGCAGTTCCCGGAACCGCCAAACTCCGGAAAAATCCAATGTTCCTTCGACGCCCACCCCCTTGGTGCTCCAACGATGCTCGAAGAAGCCCATGCTTTTGATCGTCGGCAACTTCGCCCAGTCATAACGAATATCCAGCAAGCTCCCGCACCGCGGGCAGGCCACGAGAACTTGCGAGATGTCAAACGTGGCCGCGCAGGCGGGATTGATGCATTGTTGGAAAGCCGGATCCGTCATTGCGAAGGTAAATTATGTCCGGCGGTGGGAAAGGTCAAAAAAGTTTAGCGGGCCCGCTTGCGGGCAGGTCCGTGACGTAATCGGCGGGAACGAGGGCAAATCAATCAAGAAGATGCAAGAAGATGATCGGTTCAATGCTTCGTGACGATCGGCGGCGCTGGCTCATATAGGATCAGGCGCTGCCGCCGCGAACGCCGCTGGCTGCCCTGACGGCCATCGAACAGGCCGTCGGCTATCGAAAGACATGATTCGCCGCGTGCCGCGGCCAATGCGAATGAGTTTCGCGCTCAAGCGCGACCTCAACCGTCCGTCACGCCGACTTGTCCGACCTCACCTTGGATATCCATGTATACGCTTAATGACATTGCCGAAATCGGTGGCGGGTTGGGCAATGGGCGAGCGGAGGCCTCCCGACACCACAGCGGGAGGTCGGACATGCGGGGCTGCGCAGGACGGTTGAGGTCGAACTTGAGCTCGAAACTCCTCAGCACTTGCCGCCAAAGGCGGCGACCCTATCCTTCCGCATCGAAAAGGCGTGCCGGAACATTGACGGGCCAGCCAGCGGCATCCGCGGCGGCGACGCCTGTCATATTCGAGCAAGCGACTTCCGCCGTCACGAAGACCGTAACCGATCATCCTTCACTTCCAATTGCTCCCGCCGAATGCACCACGCACCCGCCTGCATGCCTCTTCTTTCAATTCTTCCGAAACTTCCCACGCCCAATTCGTTCGCCGCCCCCAGTCACTATAATGCCCGGCCATGGCAAAAGCGGCATCTTCGGTCCTGGACTCCTTCACCGATTGCGTCCGTCCCGAATTCGACGCCGTCCGAAAACTCTTCGATCACGAACTCGCCAGCGATCTCGCCTGCGTCAATAACCTCTGCCGCCATGTCGGCCGTTTCCGCGGAAAAATGCTCCGTCCGCTCCTGGTCCTCCTCTCCGGAAAATCCTCCGGAAAACTCTGCGACGCTCACACCGTGCTGGCCACCGTCGTCGAGATGGTCCACATGGCCACGCTGGTTCACGATGACGTTCTGGACGATGCCGAGCTTCGCCGCAAGGGCGCCACCATCAACCATCTTCGCGGAAACGAGGCCGCCGTTCTCCTCGGCGACTATCTCATCAGCCACAGTTTTCACCTTTGCTCCAGCCTCGATTCCCAATTCGCCTCCCGCGTCATCGGCCGCACCACCAACCAGGTTTGCGAAGGCGAGTTGCTGCAAATCCACCACCGCAACAATCTCGACCTCGACGAAGAAACCTACCTCCAGATCATCACCTGCAAGACGGCCATCCTCTGCGCCGCTTGCTGCCTGCTCGGGGCGACCTTCGCGGGCGCCGACGCAATCGCGATCGAAAACCTCCGCCAATACGGCCTGTGCCTCGGCACCGCCTTCCAAATTCAGGACGACATCCTCGACCTCGTCGGAATCGAATCCACGGTCGGCAAAACCCTCGGCCTGGACATCTTAAATGGCAAGCTCACCCTGCCGATCATCCATTTTCTACGTTCTGCTCCGCCGGAGCACCGCACGCTTTTGCGTTCGCTGCTGAGGAGTCACGAATCGGACAAGGTTGAGCGGATTCGCAATTTGATTTTGCCGAGCGATTCGGTGGAATACGCCGCCGCCCGGGCTCAGATGCTGATTGCCCGTGCCCGCTCGGGGCTATCCGTCCTGCCCGAAACACCAGCCCGTCAGGTCCTAGACACCATGGCCGAGTTCGTCGTCACCCGGCCGATGTGATGGGTCTTCGCCAGCGACTATTTCGCGCAACTTCCGTATCCACCGCCGCTTGTATCTAAGACGGCTTTGTTTTACCGCGGAGAACGCGGAGATCGCTGAGAAAGACGTGAAGAAGAATTCTTAGCCACAGATGAAAGGCCGATGGACACAGATAAAAGACCCTGCAAATCGCATTTCCATCTGTGTGCATCTGATTTTCATCTGTGGCGAATATGCATTTCTCCGCGTTTATCTCCGCGATCTCCGCGATCTCCGCGGTAAGAGTGAATTTCCAGGTAAGAGCCCTGCTCCACTGGACACCGCGAACAATGCGCCAGAGAAAACCATCCATAGGCGAATGACTATGATGCCAACCAAGCTCCGAACCCATCTCGGCCGATCCGCGTTTACCATAGTGGAATTGCTGGTCGTGATCGGCATCATCGTCGTGCTGATGGGCATCCTCTTTCCCGTCATCAGCCGCATCCGCCGCGCCGCCCAGGTGGCCGATACGCAAAATGAACTCAGCCAGATCGCCAACGCGTGCAACGCCTATTACTCGACGTTCAATGCGTATCCCGGGCCGCTGAGCAATGATTACATCGAGGGCGTCACCCAGGGCTCTACCCCCGCCCTGCCTGCTTTGCACCCATTGGAGCTATATACCTCGGGAGTTTACTCCTCGGCCGTCAACTACAACATCACAGGTACAGAGAATCTCGTGCTGGGACTCATGGGCGGCTTGCGCCTGAATACGGCCTCCGGCCAAACGGACAATTCTGCAACGCCGCCCACTCCGTATGTCTCCGCCTTAGCTGCCACCGAAGTTGGCCTGGGTCCGCTCAATTTGAATCCGAATTTCCCGGGCCGAACGCCATCCTTCTTTCCCAACGGCACGACCTATCTCATGTGGTGCGAGCGCCTCGCAGGCCGCGGTATGTCGCCGGCATTCCAGACCACGACGTATCAGGCGGCAAATGCGGCTGGCGTTGCGCTGGTCCCCGCACCTTTCGTCGATGCGGTGGGGACGCAAACACAGGGCAGCCCCATTCCCGAATTCGTCGATCGCTTCCCAACCCCCGGCCCGCTTCCCATTCTCTATCTCCGCGCACGAACCGGAGCCAAAGGCGTGGTTTCCAACGGCGTCATCACCGACCCAACAAACGCTGTCGCTCTCTATCAGTACGACGTTCGCGATATCGTGGCTTACACCCATCCCAATCCCACCTCCGGCAACAGCATCGGCTTGGGTTCGTATAACCATGCTCCACTTCAGCACAACCTCCAGGATATTCACCCTCCCGGTACCGCTGCTTCAGCCGCGATATTGAAAACTGCGGGCCCTCCGCCTGTGTATTACACCATCAAGGACTTCACGCCTTACAACGCCGGCGCGTATTTCTTTAACTCGGCGATCCCGCCGACAGATACTTCAAGCGACAATAATTGTAATTACTCCGGCCGTCCCCGGGCCGTCGATCAATTCATTCTGATCTCCGCCGGCCCCGACGGGATTTATGGAACCGCCGATGACATCACGAGTTTTGGCGATGTTTCGCAATGATCCCCCAGCCGAGTTCGCCAATTGCCAATTCATCCGCAAACAAAGACGAGTAAACCGCCAAGGACGCCAAGAAATGCATGTTTGCCACAGATGAAAATCAGATGCACACAGATGGAAATGCGAATTGCAACGTCTCTTATCTGTGTCCATCGGCCTTTCATCCGTGGCTAAAAATCTTTTCTGCGTTTGTCTCCGCGAACTCCGCGCACTCTGCGGTTAAATCAGCCCTTGCCCTGACCCACGAGACACGACGAATCATTACCCTGGCGAAAAGATGAAATCACCCAGTTCTTCCATCCCGTTTGTTCGCCCAAGCCGCCGCGGCTTCACCCTCATCGAGTTGCTGGTCGTGATCGGCATCATCCTGATCCTCATGGGCCTGTTTTTTGTTGGCGGCAAGCTCATCAGCGGCCAAGCCAAGGAACGTTCCACCCGGACCATGCTGGAAACGTGTAAGACGATGTTTGAAAACTATCGCAACGCGACACATCTTTCGCGCCCACCGCCTGCCGGTTCTGGGTTGCCGCTAGACATCAACACCAACAACCTATCGGGCAGATATAACACTGCCCGTTTCTGGACGGTCGGCCAGGAACCCGCTCCGGGAGTCCTGTCGACTGATCCAAACGCATATACCAGTCCGTCGAGCGTCAGCTTGATGCCCGAGGCCTTGATCAATACCGCCTTGGTGATGTACGCCCTGAAATCGCTTCCGGAAAATGCGACGATTCTTAACAACATTCCCGCCGGCAAAACTCTCAACGTTACGATCGCCTTGCTGAAGACCGGCAGAGGCCCCAGTAATATTTTTACCGTTCCCCTTCTTCTCGACGGCTGGGGCAATCCGATCCTCTTCGTTCCCGGCGGTGGGCTCGGCCTGTCCGCTAGTGCCGCCGCTCCGGGCGTCGTCTGGATCGATGGAGCAAACCACGGCGTTGTTACCAGTACCGGAACGATAAGCAGTGCCTCCGCCTCCCTTTCCACCTATGACGCGGCCACGCCGCCCGCAGGCACGATGTATGCCAACCAGCCATTCTTCGTCTCCGCCGGAGTTGATGGCGATTTCAGTAACGGCCATGGTTGGGTATCCGGCACGCCGAACTCTAACCAGACCGACGACAATGTGTATTCGTTCAAATGACAAGTGACAAATGACAAGTGACAAATGACAAGTGACAAAACCACAAATGACAAAGGACAAAGGACCAACCTTTCTGGTTTTACGCTGGTCGAGATGATCACCGTCCTGACGATCATCATCCTGGTCCTGGCCATCGCCATACCGGTGTGGAACGCTCTGATGGGCGGAACGAACGTGGCCGCGGCCCAGAACCTGATTTCCGCCGTTCTCGCCAACGCCCGCGCCGACGCCATCTACAACCGCCAAACCATCGGCGTCTGCTTCTTCATCGATCCCAAAACCAACCGAACCGCCATGGCCGAAGTGCAGGCTGAGCCAGAGTGGAACGGCACCGCCTTTACGCCGCTGTTTCCGCCAAATGTCTATGGCATATCGAACACTCAAAATGGCCTCGTAAACGCGCTTGAATTGGTAAACAATCCGGACCCCAATAACCCTGGAAATCTAATCTTCTACCGGGACATCGTGTTGTTGCCCGCCGGGGTCGCCGTAGCCCTGAACAACAATACCTATACGTATAACCAGGCCAAGGTGGCGGGAACTGGCAATTACTATTTTGCGTACCTCGGCGCATCAAATACTTTGCCGGCGCTCGACCGTTACCTTCGCCTCGGTGCGATCATGTTCGCCCCCGATGGAACGCTGACAACCATTCCCTTCGGAATCCCCTTGAACGACCATCTTTCCTCATCAGTAGGAGCCACAGCCACCGAGAACCTGGTCTGCCAACGACTGGGAATGGTTTACTCGGGAACAGCATATGATGTCGCCAGCAACGTCAGTAGCGCCGGTACCCCGAGCGCAATACCACTGATGTCCTCCGTTGGCTTCGTGGTTTTCGATCACGATGCCTATCTCGCCCAACACGCATCAATGCAGGTTAATTCCGGCGGCACCACCACAACGAAAGGCGACGGCAACGCGTTCACCGACATAGACATGAACTACTACCTTTACACAAATCTGGCCTCTCCGACGACACCTTCTCAAGTTCCAATTTCCGACGACAAATTCATCGAAGAAAACTGGATCGACAAGAACGGCGTCGCGTTGATGGTCAACCCGACCAACGGCTCTTTGATCAAGGCGAAATGAGAAGAGATTGCCGAATGCCAAATGCCAAATGCCGAATTGAAGGCCTACAGAAAATGAGCAATTTGCCCGCGCGCACCGTTGCCTCAGTTTCCCCCCATTCGGCATTTGGCAATCGGCACTTGGCATTCTCTTCCCATTCGGCATTTGGCAATCGGCAATCGGCATTCTCTTCCCATTCGGCATTTGGCAATCGGCAATCGGCATTCTCTTCCCATTCGGCATTTGGCAATCGGCAATCGGCATTCTCTTTTATAGAGGTTCTCTTCGCCGTGATTCTGCTGGGCATCGGCTTCATCATGATCGCCGGCATCTTTCCCGTCGCCATTCAGCAGACCGCCGCCGTCTCCAGCGAAACCCAAGGCAGCGCCGTCATCCGCGATGCAATAAAAAAAATCCAGGCCGTCGCCAACGCCCCATCCGGTTTCCCGCCGGCCGCTGCCGGCTCCAGCAATTCGCTGTTTCAGCCCACAGGTACCGCTGCCGTCCCCATCGTCCAAGCCTTTTCCCCGAACATCATGCAAGCTCTGGGAAGCGACAGCTTTTTCAGCGCCGATCGCCGATTTGGCTGGGTCGGCTTCTATCGTCGTGATTCGGCCACCAGTCCCTTCGCACAGGTCTTCGTCATCGCTCTGCAAAATCCGAATTTCCCGAATTACGTGACCAAGTTCGCGCCCGGCGAAGTGACCGCCATCCCCGCGGGCTCCATCCCGCCCGTCGTCGCTCCGCCGATCCCGCCGGCTCTCTATAATTACGCTTCTCCGGGCTCACCATACGCTGCGCCAGCGGTTCCTCCCGCCACACCCTCCCTTGGCGTTGCCGCTAGCATCAGCGCGCAATTCATCTACAACACCGATGCCTCATGGACCGTGGCGCTGACTTATCCCACAAGTCAAACATCATTCAACGGTACCACAGGCGCGTTTGTGATACTCGCCGCGTCAAGCGGCACGAATCCCGCGCCGCCCAATCTCATAGGCCGAATTTTCCGCTTGGCCGCGGTTCCCCCGAATACCAGCGTGAGCGCCGCCAGCATGCAGACCTTTTACCTCCAGCCCGGATATGACCTTACACCCGCCGAAGCGATCGAGTACGGCTTCAGTGCCAACGGCTCCACCGCCTTCACCGGAACCGTCTTTCTCATCGGCGCCGCGCCGATGCCCGACACAACCGGTGGATTCACCGGCCCATTCACCGGCCCCAATCAGGACATCGCCGCCGGATCGGCCTTCATCCGCGTCAACACGAGCAATAACTGAGAAGACAAATGCCGAATGCCCATTTCCAATTTCCTATTTCCTATTTCCTATTGAAAGGCCACGCTCGCGCGCGCGATCTTGATTCACAATTGGCAATAGGCAATCGGCAATCGGCAATCTCTTCCCATTTGGCAATAGGCAATAGGCAATCGGCCATTGACAATAGGCAATTGGCAATCGGCAATCTCCCCGCCTTCACTCTCGTCGAACTCATGCTCTCCCTGGCCATGGTTCTGCTTTTGATCCTCGGCATCAATTACGTTTTCCGCAGCGCCACCGATGCCGTCGGCGCCGGCCAGGCCCTCAACGGCATCAACGACGACGCACAGGCCACCGGCCCGATGCTGTTTGACGATCTGCGAAACGTATCGAAGAATCCGCCCTGCTTCATCATCGCCAGCCAGTCGGTGACGCAGTTCCTCAATAGCGACGATGCCAAGACCAGTTCGGATCCGACGGTGATCCCCATCGACAATGCTGGAAATTATGCTGCGATTTGGGCTCAACCCAGTAATCTCACCAAGACCCCCACTCAGATTATTTCCCCCGCCATTCTCAATAGTCGAAATCACCGCGCGGACCTTCTGAAATTCTTCGCCCACGCTCTGTACCATCGCCGCTCCGGCAACGATGGCACCTACACCGGCACCGAATCTTCCGATGATGCATTCATAGAGATCGGCAGCGCGGCGTTGCCCGCCAACGATCTCAGCGCCTTCTATGGCCCGAGCAGCCTGCCGAATATCGCCTCCGGCCTGTTCAATGGAACTACCGTGAGCGGCGTTCCGCGCGTTGGAGCCTATGCGGCCGATTGGGTTTTGGCGCGGCGGATGACTCTGCTGGATGGCACGTGGACTGCTCCTCCGAATCCGCCGATCACTTTAGGGGATTACTACTATGGCGTCGCCGGCACGACACCGTCGGGCATCACCGGATGGACCGCGCAAAGTGGAATCACTGCGACAACTCCATTCGGCCCCAACATGTCCCCGCTGAGCTACGGCACGCCTGACGTAAACAATACTGGTGCTAATACAAGCACTCAATCCCAATCCTCGCGCTACGACATCGCCGGCATCACGCCGGATCAATTCGACCGCGTCATCGCCAATGCGATTCTCAACTGGCAGACCCCAAATGCAGCAAATGCCAATACCCCTTATTCGGGCCCTTCGCTCTGGTGGAATCCGCTCGTCTATGCGTTGCCGATATCCCAAGGCACGGCTACCCCGACCCCGCCGCAGCCGTATCCCCGGTCCATTGCCAATCCGCCTGATACCCTGCCCAATCCTCCCTATGTCCTAAGCTTCTTTTCAGCGGTGCCGGGATATTCGGCCAGCGGCGCTTTTTCTCCAACCCCAAACACGACGCTGCCGCTACCAATCGACCCCGGCCTGTGGCTCAACCGCCCGCAGTGCAATCCCCTGATTCAAGCCCCCGTCACGGCCGCGGCCCTGGCGGAGATGGCCCCATTTTTCCTCCAACATTGCAGCCAGTTCATCGTGGAATATGCCGGCGATTACATGCAGCAGAATAACAATCCGGCGGACCCGAAATATGGCGCCATGACTGGCCTTGGTCCCGACGGCCAGATCGACTATTACGTTGACGCCAACGGCAACAAGCACATCCGCTGGTACGGCATGCCGCGAAGCAGCACAGGCGTTCCCCACCTCAGTGGCCCAGGCGCCGGAGCCACGACCGTCCTCATTCGCGGTTATGACCCAATCAACGTAGCCACCAACGATCCCACGGCCGCCGGGGTGATGAACTATTTCACCGACGTCATCCCGCTACGCGACTACTACACGATGTATTTAAATATTGGCATCCCGAGTCCCGCGCTTTGCGCCCCGCCATGGGAAGTGGACGTGAATTTCGATCCCACGCGCGATTACGCGAATCCCGATACTACCGGAGCTTATACCGGCGGCAGCCACATCGTCTTCGGCGATTTCAAGAATCCCCCGCGTTACGTCGCCGCCTGGCATGATGACATGCCCGCCATGATTCGCATTCTGATCAAGGTGGACGACCCGAATAATAAGGTCAAGGACGGCCCGTGGTACGAATATGTGTTTCGATTGAAATGAATGATGCGAAGCACGAAGGCACGGAGGCACGAAGGAAAAGAGAAGTTTAGCCGCGACCCGAAGGGGAGCGCGTTCCTTGGACGTTCGAGAATAGCGGCCGCCCATTTAGGCACGAAGGAAAAAGCGAGCGAAAGGTGCGAACCATGAATCCGCGAATCTCCTTTCTACTTTCTCCCGTCTCCTCTCTAGCGGCCCGGCTACGCCGCTCCCGTCCAGGCTCCGTCCTCATCATCGTGATCGTTCTGCTGCTGCTCTTGGCCATCCTGGGCGCGGCCTTCATCTCGACGACGCGTTCCAGCCGCGTGGCCTCCGCCCAGAACGTCCTCAGCACCGACGTTGACACCGCCCTGAATGGCATAGCCGAGGTCTGCCAAGGCGTCATTGCGGATGATTTGAATGACACCTTCGGCGATCTGCACGGGAACACGGCGTATGTAATCAATCCAGCCCCTGCGAATTCGATCATCAACCACAGTATTTACCAGGGACAAGCGCAAACATCGGGCAGCGCCCCGGCGGTTGCGCCGAATGTCGTCCCCGTAGGAGGATCCCCGCCCACCGGTTACACGTACAACCCCGGGGATATCATTAGCGACCCGGCAAATCCACTTAACTTCTATGACCTCCAGAGTTCGAATAATTCTCCCCTCGTTCAAAACACCGCCGACGCCATATCCAAGAATCCGTGGCCGCCGGTCGCGCCAAATACCACGGGCTGGCAGATTATGAATGGCCGTCTCCCCGTCACCGCCAACGGCTCCGATCCCTGGCTTGCTGATCGACTTCCCGATCCCGCTGGCACCAACTCACCGATCTGGACCGCAATTACACAGTCCGTGGAATACAATGCAACTTCTGGGAAACTGCTTCCGCAGTCCATCTTAAACACGGATTTTGAGGATCCCATCACCGGAACTGATCTCACCACAACAACGGGCGCTTGGCCAACTTCGGGTCTCGTCGGTGCTCCCGGCTTACCCACGCCACTAACCATCACTGCTTTGACCGCGACAGACCCCATTCATTTGGCAAACGGCCTCAACCAGCCAGCGTTCCAGTATGGTGCGGCCGCCAAATTCACCGCCGCCGACGCCGATGGTGACGGGATCGCGGATTCCCTCTATTTTCCCGTCCCTGGTTTGAGCCTCGATGGGCTGACTTGGTTCGCCGCAGCCCGCATCATCGACAACAATTCCGCGATCAATGCCAATACCTCGTGGAGCCGCGACCAAGACTATGTTTATTCGGCCGGCGCTCCCACGGCGATCAACAATATCTGGAATCTGTTTCAAACCAGCGTTGGGTTGCAGGAACTGATTAACACGAGTGATCCCATCGGCACTCTGAATCAGTATCGATTCAATAGCACCGCCGTCACCGCGAATCCGGATCCTCTGGATGAATCCGCCATAGATGGTAATACTCCTCCTGCCGCCTTTGATCGGAAAACCACGGGCGGAAAGGACTACAGCTTCATCAGTGAAGGCGAGGCGTTCTACCAGCAATTCATCCGCCGCATCGCCAATCCGGGCTATAACACATACAGCGGTGCCCCGCCGGTCGGCTCGCGATACCAGGCGCTGCCTCTCTCGGATGAGGCGGCGTTGGCGTACCATTTCTGCCTCCAGAATCCCAATGCTTTCTCGCAATCCGTCACCGAATCGCTCTTACCGAATTCGCTCTGTGGGACGAGTTCGAACCCCGTTCCGCCAACTACACCTTATGATCCTGCAAGCTTCGGCACTTGGTTCAACAACAACTTTGCGTATCCGGCGGGGTCTGACAATCTCAAATTGCCGATGCGAGCCTTGCTCGTGACACGCAATCCCGTCTCGAACTACATTCAGCACGTTTACAACAACAATCCGAATAATCCTACCGGGGCTTATTTTAGCTCAGATCCGCTGCTGCCCAATTACATGCTCCCCTATGGCGCGAATACAGCTTCGGGAGCAACGAATGCGCATTACAGGGGCGTCTGGAATACCGGAACCCCCTACGCAGTCAACGACATGGTTCTTTGGCCGGGCCCGACAGCCAGCTATGCCGGCCCGAACTATACATTTGTTGCCATCGCTGCCAACACCGGCGTGACGCCCGGCGCGATGAACTCGAACTATGTCATCACGCCCCCAACCTCCACTCAGTTGGCGAACTGGCGACTCCAGCCCTGGTCTACGAACGCAGTAAAGGCAAACGTCAACACGGCCGCTTTCCCCGAATTGTTCCGCGCCTTTTGGTCAGTGATGGCCAGCAATCCGTCCTATGCCACGCCCTTCGGCGTGACCGGAGTGGATGGATACGCCATCTACGACCCCACGCCGACCAATCCACAGTTCATTTTCCGCTCGCCCTTGCGTGATCCCACCGGCTATGGCACTGCAAACGTTTCGTTGCTCGACGCGCCATCGGCGGGCGGAACGGTTACGAATACGAACGTCATGTTGCTGCGAGCTGCCCTCGCGGCGGTTAATACGCTTGGTCTTAGGGACAATTCGCAAAACGTCACCAGCCGGACAATTGTGCTGCAGAACCCTTCCCAAATCGACAGCGGCGCTACGCCCCCACCGCAGGCTCAGGTTGAGTTACAGGTATACAGCAGCGCCCCGCAACCCGTGATCAGCGAGGTCTACGTCAATACCTACACGGGACCGGATCCCGCTAACGGAGCACTATCCAATCCTCAGGGATACGTTGCAGTCGAACTATACAATCCGTACCCGGTGACGATGATATTGAAAAACTGGCAATTGGGCCTGATCAACCGCACCGCAGCTGGAAGCCCGGCGTTTCCAAAGGTCTATCCCTATTTGGGTTTCCAAACCTTCCCAGCGGGGGCTTATTCGAATGCATTGAGTGTTTCGGTAATTGGGCCGATGGTGGCAAACAACGATCCGACGCAAACAGGACAGGTGCAACCGCCAGCGGGGACTGTGATTATTCCCGCACACGGTTACGCCCTTCTAGAAAACTACAACGCGTTGGGAATAACTCCTCAGCCTGGCGACGCACTAGTCCGGCCGGCCAGCGCGGTGCACACGGTGTCGGGGACCACTCCGGGTAGCTTCGCGACCACCCAACCTTCGGTGGGGACGGTTTCCACCGGCGTTTGGTACGGCCCAAACGGCATAGGCGCGGGAACAGTGCTTCCGAACACGTGCGATATCTACGTCCCGAATTTGCAACTGGTCATTGCCGGGACCACCGCATCGACGATTACCGGGACTTCGACCGGCGGCGAACTCGTTCTCTTAAGGCCTCGGCAGGCAAATGGGTTCTACACCTCTTCGACAGATCCTCAGAACACCTTCAATGAGGGAACTTATCTCAACCCGAATCTGTACGATCTCGTCCCTGTCGACTCTTATGATTTCTCCGGCCTGTCGATTGGAAGTACCAGTGCCGGCACTGCCTGGAGCTATATTCGAATGAAAGGCAGCGCGGCTACGACTTGGTTCAAACAGTTTTTTCCGGGCTTCTATAGTGTGACCAACGTGGTTACAGCACCGAGGGAGGCTGCCGCACCGCTTCCTGGCGGGGGGACAGATTCCGAGTCGGTCGCGTCGGGAACCACGAACGGCTGGATAACCATCAACACCACGCCCTGCTTTGGATTTGACGCGACGTCCGGAAGCTACGCAAATAACTTCCCCCCTGTTCAGCTCTATAACACTGCCTCCGGAAATGCCGCGGGCGATATGATGCATTTCCCAAATTCCGTTGTCTCCTCCCTGAATTCTTATCCGAACGGTATCCCTCTGGCCGCGGGCCAAACCTATCTTCATCCCCTGGGCGGTTTTGCTCGCAACGGCGACATGTTGGACATTCCATGCATTGGGGCCTACCGAATCCGTATCGATGGCGGTCCTCTGGACCAGGTGCAGAATCAGGGCGCGGCTCCCACCGCTCCGCCGTACTTTTTGGAATTGAATTCCCTTCCAAAGGATTGTTCCCTCGCCGCGGTTGCGACAGGCAATGCGACCGTCGATGCGACGTTTTGTCTCGCGCAAAATGTTGGCCGATTCGTCCCGATGTCGGCGACATACCCGTACGTGGCGGCAATTCAAGGGAACACTGCGCCTGCAGGCATGACCTTCCCGCTGCCGGACTATTATTCTTGGACAAGAAATTTGTTCAATTATCTGACTGTGCAATCCAGTACGGACACTTATCTCCCGAATTTTGATCCGAATCTTGTTTTGGGAAGCCCAACTGCTTCCGGCAATCCGGCGGTCCCGTATTTCGCCTATCCGCCGCAGAACGTCGCATCTCCCGGAAATCCAACCCCCCCGACGCCGGCCTTGACGGCTAATGCCACGGCCACCGATCAGACCGCTCAGGACAATGTCGGGGTTGAGGGCCTGATCAATATCAACACGGCTTCGTGGAAGGTGCTGAGCATGTTGCCGTTCGTACCCAGCAATGTTGCGGGCTATGTTGGAATTAACCAGCAGATCGCGAAGAATATCGTTACCTATCGCCTCCAACATGGACCGTTCACATCCATTTTTGACCTGAACCAAGTTCCGGGTTTCCAGAACGGGAGTGGATTGGCCGCAATTGTCGCGCCGACGGCGCCCGCTTCCGCCACGGGATTGCTCAGCCCGGCCGACCCCAACTTTGAATCAACGGCCGCCGCATCAACAACGCCCACCGGAATTTCCGAAGATTATCAATGGGATTGCCTCACGCTCGATCGCATCAGCAATCTCATCACCACCCGATCCGACACGTTCACGATTTACGTGGTTCTCCAGGGCTGGCAGAACGTCGGCACGGCCAACGCTCAGCCCATGGTCACCCGGCGGTTCGCGTATATTGTCGATCGCAGTGCGGTGAATGCCGATCCCACCGCGCGGTTTCTCAAGACCCTGACCGTCCCCAACGACTGATCGTCCCTCCGAGTCTTTCTGCCTTCGTGCCTCCGTGCCTTTCTGCCTCCGTGCTTCCCTGCCTTTCTGCCTCCCTCCCTTCGTTGATATCCTGCAATTTCTTGTTTCTACGACAAGATTTTCAATTCAGTTGCGCAGGATGTGCCCATGAGCTCTTCGCGTCTGTCTTCGCGTCCTTCGCGCCTTCGCGGTTGTATTTCTTCTTTGGTTGCGGCTATGCCGCGCTGTGTGCCTTCGCGCCTTCGTCCCTCCGTGCCTTTGAAATGTTACACATTTCCGCGCGCAAACCCGCCATTTTGGCACCCATCGCCAATAACCGCTTTCCCCAACACGACTTGAACGCATTCAATAAGTTAGCAAACACTAATCATTTCTTCAAAAGTGTAACGTTCTGTAACGATGTGTAACCCCGCGGCTGTCCCTTCACTCGCATTGGCCTTCCATCGGGCCAGCGGATATAACCCCGCTCATGCGGCGACTGTTCCTTCGCGATTGCGCGCCCGGGGATGTGGTGGAGGATGTCTTCATCATCTCCAACAAGCAGTTGGCGGCCACGGCTTCGGGGAAATATTACATCAAGGCGTTCTGCTCCGATCGCACGGCTCAGATGACCGCGCGAATCTGGAACGCCACGCGCGAGATGTTCGCCGCCATGCCGGATGGGGGAATGCTGCGAATTCGCGGGCGGATTGAGAATTATCAGAACAATCTGCAACTCATCATCGAGCAGATGTGGGCGGCCAAGGATGGAACGTTCGACATCGCGGATTTGATGCCGCATACCGAGCGGGACGTCGATCAGATGTGTCAGCGGCTGTTCGAGATTTGCGATTCGCTGCGCAATCGGCATCTCAAGGCGATGGTGCGGGCGTATCTGGATGATGAAGAGCTGATGAACAATTTCTGTCGGGCGCCGGCGGCGATGAACTTCCATCACGCGTTCGTCGGGGGATTGCTGGAGCACACGCTCAATGCGATGGAGGTGGCCGACGCGGTCTGCAAGTTCTATCCGAAGCTCAATCGCGATCTGGTGGTGGCCGGGGTGTTCGTGCATGACTTGGCCAAGACGTGGGAGCTGAGCTACGAGAACGCGTTTGCGTACACGGATGGCGGGCAGTTGGTCGGGCACATCGTCAAGGGAGCGATTTGGGTGGAGCAGAAGGCTCAGGATGCGGAGAAAGCACTTGGCGAGCCGATTCCTCGGCCGCTGATCGATGTGATTCAGCACATCATTCTGAGTCATCATGGTGAGCCGGAATTCGGGGCCGCGCGATTGCCGTCCACACCGGAGGCGATTGCGGTTCATGTGATTGAGAACCTGGATGCGAAGCTGATGATGGCATTGCAACTGACGCGCGGGGAGGGGGTGGCGGAGTCGAATTGGACGGAATATCAAAAGGCGTTCAACGGCCGGCTGTATCGGCCGGACACGGCGCCAAGCGACGAGCCTGGGGAGGGGCCGGCCGAATCCGGGGCCCCGGCGGCGGAATCTGCCGCGGCGCAGCCGGCGGCGCCACAGACGGCCCCGCAGGCGGCGAAATCCCCGGAAAATCGCGAGCCGAAGGGCGCCGCGGCGGTTGGGAAGCTGGCCATCAATAATCCCCTTTTCGAGAGTTCGCCCGCCCGCAAGCGGTGAGCGGCGAATAATCGCGCCCGGACCGGGGCGACGGCTCGACTGCGCTCGCCGCAGGCACGCTCCGGCCCTGTAATTCCAAATCAACCATCGCCTTCTGTTGGGAACCGCATCTTTTCTTGTGGTTTTGTTGATCGGAATGTTATCCTATTGGGAGCGTAACCCGAGTCATATACTTCATTTGTAGACAAGAGGAGATCGGCCATGAAACTGAGGAACTGTCTTGCCATTTTAGTTGCGGCCATTCTGATCGGAGTGGGGGTGCGTGCAATAGCCGATGACGCCACGACAAATCCGTCGGACGACATGCGGGCATCTCGCATGCGTGTCGGCGCGCCGTTCAACAAGCTGGGGGATTTGACGGAAGATCAGAAGGCGAAGATCAAGGACATTCGCGCTGACGCGTCGGAAAAAGAAAGACAGATCCGTCAGAAGGAGCACGATGATATTGTGGCCTTGCTGACGGACGATCAGAAGAAAGAGCTGAGCGACATCGAAGCGAAGGAGGCGGCGGAGAAGAAGGCGGAATCCACGGAACGCCGCGCCAAGACCGAGGAGGAAAAGGCGGCGGAGCTGAAGCAGCAAGCGGAGGGAATGGGCGGCGCGACAACGCAGCCGGCGGGCGGTCAGTAAATCGAGCGGCCTGCCGACTGAAATCGGCAGGCCGCCTTTTTTCCAAATCAAAATCGGCAATTCGCTCACATCGCCGCGTCGAGCGCTTCGCGGAAATCTTTCTCTGGGCGCAGACCCACGAATTTGTGTGCGACCTGTCCGCCTTTGAAAAGGATGACCGTGGGAATGGCGCTGATGTCGAACTTGCTGGCGGTCGCGTGGTTGGAATCGGTGTCGAGCTTGCCAACCTTCACGCGGTCGCTGTAGTCGCCGGCGAGCTTCTCGATGGTGGGCGCGAGCCGCCGGCAGGGCTGGCACCATTCGGCCCAGAAATCCACCAGAACGGGCTTGTCCGATTTCAGCACTTCCTGCTCGAAATTCGCATCCGTGATCTGCAATACGTTATTACCAGCCATGTAAATCTCCTGAAATTAAAGCTGCTGCATGATAGAAGTGCCCCGAGCGGGAGTCAACGCGAAGGGGGAAGGCACAAAGGGAGGGAGGCACGTAGGCACGAAGTGAAGGGCATTGAATTCACTTCGTGCCTTCGTGCCCTTGTGCCTCCGTGCCTTCCCACTCCTTCACATTTTTCACCGCGAGCATGTTGAGGACGCCGAAACCCAGAAAGATTGACGCGAGCAGGTAGAACATGATCGGCACCCAGCTTGGGAATAAATCAGACAGCGCATTATCTTCGCCGCCGAACAGCAGCAAAGCGCCCGCTCCGGCCAGGATCACGCCGCCGGTCAGGAGAATCGGAATGATGGTTCGGCGAACAGAGAGCGTATCAGCGCTGCTCGTGTGAAGGTGAGCTTGGGCCATGGGCGCGCCGGGGGCTGATGGCGCGGTTTCGGGGTTGTTGCCGATGACCTCCGGCTCTTCGAGCGGCTGACCATTGGACATCGCATCGGCAATCTCCTGCGTCGCAGAGATTTCAGCGTCGCTCAGGAGCGGCGGCTGGGAGAGCGCGCCGGGTCCGATATTGTTGGGCGACTCCGGCGGCGCTGCGGGGCGCGGCCGCGGCGGCGGCGCCGCCGAGGGCTTTGGCGTCAGACGCCCGGCGCCGGGAGCCCCTGGACGGACCGATTTCGTCCCAGGCACGGCGAACAGCGGCGCATCCAGCGCCCGAATCGCCGGTGGACGCCGTGATGCTGGAGAATCTGGGCGAATCTCGGCGGGTGGGGAAGCGGCGTCGGGCTTCGTCTTTTCGGACGGGGCGGGATCATTTGGGTTCGGCTCGGGCATGCGAACAAATTTTGCGCTGTCGCCAAATCGATCAACGTTACCAGTAACGCGGCACGGGAGATTATAGTAACCGGGATGTCGGGGCCAAGGGACCAGTCCGTAAGAAGTCCCGCAGTTGCCGGAATGTTTTATCCGGCCGGCGCGGCGCCATGCCGGCACGCGGCCAGAGAGTTGCTCGCCTCCGCTCGCCCGGCGCTATCGCAGATGTCATCCCAACTCGGAAGCGAACCTGGAATCGGCGCGGTCGTCCCGCATGCGGGTTGGATTTGCAGCGGAGCGGTCGCCGCCGAAGCGATTTTGTCGCTGGCGCGGCAGCGGCCAGCCGTGGACCTGGTGGTCGTCTTCGGCGCCATTCACACGCCGATCCCGATCGATCGCGGCGTTCTCGATTCGCATGCGCGCTGGGCCGTGCCCGGAGGAGAATCCAGCGTGACGGCGCTGCGGGAGGAACTGTCCGCGGACACGGCGCAATTCGTCACGGATGATCGCTTCCATTTGCGCGAACATGCGGTGGAAGTGGAGTTGCCGCTGATCCAGGCGACTTGGCCGGCGGCTCAAATTCTACCGATTGAGGTCCCTCCCGATGAGTCGGCGGTGGAACTCGGGCGATCGGTGGCGCGCGCCGTCGCGGCCGTGGGATTGTCCGCGGTTTATCTCGCCAGCAGCGACCTCACGCACTATGGATCGAACTATCGTTTTGCCCCGGCGGGGGTCGGAGCGGCGGCGATGCAGTGGGCGATGGAAAACGATCGTCGGGTGTTGCGGATTATAACGGATATGACGCCGGAAAAAATCGTTCCCGAGGCGCGAACTCGCAACAACGCCTGCGGCGCCGGCGCGATTGCCGCTATGATGTCCGCCTGTCTGGAACAGGGAGCGCGCAAGGCGGTGGTGCTTCGGCACACGAGCAGCTACCAGACCCTTGCCGCCGTCGCACCGCAGACGCCGGACAACGCCGTCGGTTACGCCGCGGTATGGGTCGGATAACCTTCGCCCGGGAGAGTGAAGCCTCCCGCAATGCGGTGTGAATGCAACGGCCGGTTTTTGTGTGGCCTTTTTGCGTCGCTGAAAGTGTGCAAACGTTGCGTCCGGGCGACATGCGGCAAAGCTGGTTCGCACGGAAATGTCCGACCCTGGCATCTCGCGGGACAAATGCCGCGCCGCCAGCGGCTTCTTGACGGATCGACTCTCGTACACGGATGTGGAATGACCTTTGCTCAAACCTCCCTCGTAGCGGGAGACACAGACATGAACGAGAACGAATTCCAAACGAAACTGGCTGAACTGATGGGTGAAATCAGCACGCTGCCGCAAAGCGAGCGGCAGAAGCTGGAAAAGCTGGCCGATGAGACCCGCGCCCGCCACGAGCGGCTCCGCCAGACGGTCAGCAGTCTTCAGGAAAGTCTCGATTACCTGCGTCTCAGCATCAAATATCTGGTCTTCGATCTTGAAGCCACGCGTCGTGAGAATTCCTATCTGAGAAAGATGCTGGAAGAAACGACGGGCGGCGGCCCAGCCGACTGAAACTTCCAAAGGGCGTTGCCCTTTTTGGCCCCGACCTCTCGCCAGAAGGGCCGGGGCCGCGAAACAAGAAGCAGGCCGTGCGTGCGGCCTGCTTCACACGCGTTTGGGCCTGCCGATTTTTTTACCCCCAAAGCACCGCGTCCGAAATGACAGAGCCGGGCAATCGACCCGCCAAGAGCATATGATTACGCCCCGATGAATCTCGACTCCGCCATCGAAGGCCGGTTCACCAAAGCGACTGAACTGCGACATCGGCTTCATCGCATTCCCGAGCTGGCGTTCGAGGAATTCCAGACGGCCGCGATCGTGCGAGCTGAATTGGATCGGCTCGGGGTTTCGCACACCGACGGCGTGAGCGATGCGCCGACGGCCACGATTTGCCTGATCGGCGATGCGTCCAGGCCGTGTATTGCGTTGCGGGCCGATATGGATGCGCTTCCGATCCAGGAACAGACCGGGCTGGAGTATGCAAGCGCTCATCCGGGACGGATGCACGCCTGTGGGCACGATGGGCACATGGCAACGCTGCTGGGCGCCGGGGCCGTTCTGAACGAAATCAAAAGCCAACTTCCCGTTTGCGTGAAACTGGTCTTTCAGCCGGCTGAGGAAGACGGTGGCGGAGCGGAACGGCTCGTGCGCGCCGGCGTGCTCGATGGACAGGTGGGTCCGCCCGTGCGGGCGATCTTTGGATTGCATGGTTGGCCGGGAATGCCCGTCGGTTGCGTGGCGACGAGGCCCGGCCCGCTTTTGGCGGCGACCGATGTTTTCAAGGCGACGATCATCGGGAAAGGTTGTCACGGCGCTTTTCCGCATCTCGGGGCCGATCCCATCGTGGCGGCTTGCCAAGCGGTTGTGAATCTTCAGCAAATCGTCAGCCGGGATCTCGATCCCACTGAGCCGGCGGTCGTCACGGTGGGCATGATCCGCGGCGGAACGGCGACGAACGTCATTCCGGATGAGGCGACGATTGAAGGGACCGCGCGAACGCTGAGCGAATCATCCCGCGGTTTGGCGAAGGCGGCGGTTTTCCGCCGAATCGCGGGCATCGCCGCCGCTGCCGGGTGCACCGCCAAAATCGACTGGGTGCAGGGTTATCCCGCGACCGTCAATGATCCGGACATGGCCGATTATGTCGCCAGGATCGCGCGGCAAGTGTTGGGCTCGGACCGCTATTTCTCGGTTGGCCGTCCGTCGATGGGAGGCGAGGATTTCGCCTATTACCTCCAAAAGACGCCGGGATGTTTTTTCCTTGTGGGCGTTGAGCCGCCCGGCGGGAAAGGCTATCCGTCGCTGCACAACGATCATTACGATTTCACCGACGCGGCCGTCGCCGTGGGAATGCGGATGTTTGTGGGGTTGGCCCAGAACTTCCCGATTTAGCGGCGGCGGGCGGCGCCGCGGGCTTTCACCCCATCTGAATCAGCGGTGAAAACTTAACCTGAAACGACAACTGCTCAAGCTGAACCGCAAGATCAACGGAATTGAGCGCGATGTCGCGCGGCACGTTCAGCGATACCGGCGCGAAATTGAGCAGCCCGCGGATTCCGGCTTGGACGCATTGTTCGGCCAGTTCCTGAGCGGCGTCGGCGGGGGCCGCCAGGATCGCGACCCGAATGCCCATTTTTTCAACGGTGGATTTCAACTCGGCAAGCGGCTGTATGACAAAGAAGCGCTTGGGCTTGGAGGCGTCGGGGCCTTGCGGGAATGAGAATGGGCCTTGTCGCGTGCCGATTTTCGCCGGGTCTGAATCGAATACCGCGACCAGGCGAAAACCCTTGGCGTCAAATCCGTTGTAAGCCATCAGGGCCCGGCCGAGATTTCCGGCGCCCACCAGCAGCACATTCCAGATTTTATCCGTCCCGAGAATCCGTCGGACCTGCCCGATCAGATCGTCGACGCGATATCCGATTCCGGGATGGCCGAACTGGCCGAAATACGCGAGGTCCTTGCGGACCTGGGCATCGGTGAGGTTAAGACTTTCGCCAAGCTGCTTGCTGGAAACGGTGCGGCGGTCCTTGCGTTTGAAGACTTCCAGTTGGCGCAGATAAAGACTCAACCGGCGCACGGCGGGATTGGGAACCGGATCGATTCGCGTTGGATCCATGCTACTGGGCGATGAAACGGATCGCTTGAAACGGATTATTCCGGCGGAATGAAATCCGTCAAGCGCGGGTGAGTCCACATCCGGATGGAGTTCCGCATATATATCCGGGACTTCAATTGGGGGTATTATCAACCCATGCCCGCTGACGATGCCGTTTCGCAGTCGATGCAATTGGCCGCTGAACAGTTGGCGGCAGGGAAGCCGCAAAAGGCCGTCGAGATTTGCCGGCAAGCGCTGGCGCGATTTCCGGATGACGCGAAAATTCATTATGTGTTGGCGATCGCTCTGACCAATGCCGGACGGCCCAGCGAGGCGATTGACGCCTACAACCAAGCCGTCCGACTGAACCCCGAGTTTTTTGAAGCGTACAACAATCTCGGCGCCCTTCTGAGCAAACGAGGCCGGTTCGATGAAGCGATCAAAACGCTGTCTCAGGCGATTCGCCTGCGCCCCGACCTGGCGCAGTTGCACGCCAATCTGAGCAATGCGCTGCGCGATAACTGGAAATTGGAAGAGGCGGCGGCGGCCGCGAACAAGGCGCTAGAGTTGAATCCCAATCTCGCCGAAGCGTACACGAGCCTTGGCGCGGCGCTGCTGGCGCTGGGCCGATTCGACGAGGCCATCCATGCGTGTCGCAACGCGATCCGGCGGAAGCCGGATTTGCCCGGGGCTCATTTGAACCTCGCGCTGGCTGAACTGGTTCTGGGCAATTTGGAGCGCGGGTGGCCCGAATATGAATGGCGGGTGCGATTTGCGGACCTGCTGCCGCCGCGGCAAATTTCCCTGCCGACCTGGGACGGAACCCGCCTCGACACCAAGACAATTCTCCTGTACAGCGAGCAGGGATTCGGTGACGCGATTCATTTCATGCGCTACGTGCCAATGGTGGCCGGGCTGGGCGGTCGAGTGGTCCTGGAATGCCCCGCCGCTCTTCTGCGGCTTTTTCGTGGATGCCCCGGGGTGGATCGCGCTGTGGCCTCGGGCGGGCCGTTGCCCCCTTGCGATTTCCAATGCGCTTTGCCGAGCCTTCCCGGCTTGTTCAAAACCACTGTGCAGTCGATCCCCGCGGCGATCCCTTATCTCGCCGCCGACGCCAAAGCCGCCGAATCCTGGCGAAACCGCATCGAACCATCGGGCGATGTTTTGCAGGTCGGCCTAGCCTGGGCCGGCCGGCCGGAAAACCGCAATGACCGCAATCGCTCCATCCGCCTGGAGAACTTTTCGCCGCTGGCAACTGTGACGGGCGTCCGATTTCACAGTCTTCAGACGAATCAAGCGACGAATTCTCCCTTGGCGCTATCGGATTGGTCCGATCTGCTGAAGGATTTTGCCGAGACCGCTGCCTTGATTGCGAATCTCGGCCTGATCATCAGCGTGGATACCGCCGTGGCGCACCTGGCCGGAGCGATGGGCAAGCCGGTTTGGCTGCTCCTGCCGTTTCCGCCGGATTGGCGTTGGATGCTGGATCGAACCGACACCCCGTGGTATCCGACGATGCGGCTTTTTCGGCAGAAAACGCCGGGGGATTGGGACGCGGTGATTCGCCGCGTGGCCGAGGACCTGGCGAACACCGCGAAATGACCGGCCAGAGCCGCAGCAACTTTGGCCTGGTCCCCACCGATTCAATCATGCGCCCCAGACACCGGTTCCGGCAATTCCGGCCCGCACCATGGCCCCGGCTGGCGCATCATCGCCTGCATCGGCGAAACGTCCGGAGGAGGATATCGCTTGAGGTCCGTCGCGTAGATCAAATGGAAAAGCGCCAATGGCGGCACGTTGACTTTCCTCGGCCGCGAGGATCGAGCGATCCGCTCCACTTTCCCGAGCGATTGCAGGGGCTGCAAATCGGACTTCTGGCCGACGACATAAACGTCGGTCGCGTGTATGCGATCGCTGCGCAGGAAACTGAGATTGTGCAGCAGCAGCGCGTCGTCCCGCAGGTAAAACTGGACGCGAAAGAAATCCAACGGCCCAATGGCCGCGTTGATGGCCAGCACCTTGTCACGCGGCACGGCCGCCTCGACGTCTTGGCGGAGAAACTGCGTGTCGGCCACGGTGTCGTCGGGCAGATGCGTTTGCTTCCAGCTATACGCGCCGCCGACGCCGATCAGGATCGACGCGAGCATCCAGCGGCCGCTTTTTCTCCAGAGGCCATAATAGAACGCCAGGACGCAGGCGTTCCATAGAACGATCAGGATCGCGGCGGAATGAATCTGCGCGCCCATTTCGCCGGTCGGAGCCAGAAGCCGTTTCCACGCCAGGACCGCCAGCGCCGCCGTGCCCGGCAATCCGAACAGAAGCCATCCAAACGTCGGCCGGCGCGACCATGCAACACCTTTGAATAGTTGCTGTGCGATCGGCCGCGCGCCCAGCGCAGCCAGAATCGCCCACGGGGCCAAGCTCGGAACGAGGTAGTGGTGATGCTTCCGATGCGGGATCGAGAGAACGAAAACCGGGACGATCGCCCAGCACCATAAGAATTGCAGCACCCGATCGCGCCGGCGCCATGCCGCGTGGGCCGTGATGGCCAAGGCGATGAGGGCGGCCGGCGTCCAGGGAAGCCCCACGCCGAGGAGCGTCGGCGGGTAATACCACCAGGGCTCGTCGAACTCCGTGGTCCCCGAAAAATCGTAGCGGAGGTTGGCGAGGTATCCACCCTGGCCGTGATATCGCCAGGCGACATAGGCGTGCCAGCTGATGGCGACGGCCGCGGCGATCAGAATGCCCCAAAGCCACATGTAGCGGCGCAATCGCTGCCACTGGATCGGGGGAATGAGAAAGAAAACGGCGATCGGACCGACAACCACCGCCGCCCCAACAATTGGCCCCTTGGCCAGGTTCGTCAGGCCGAGCAGGATGAAGAACGCCATCACCCGCCATGGCCGCCAGGAGAGAAACCCCAGCCTACGGTCGGCCGCGGGCGGGTCGATGAAGAACTCGATCTGAACGAACAGCGCGATGGCAGCCACGACGAGCAGGGCGAGGAAAATGTCGTCCTCGGCCAATGTGGAGTAGGTATAGAATTCCCACAGGGTCGCCAGCGCCAGTCCGGCAACGACGCCAACGTCGCGGCCGAACCATCCCGCCGCCATCCGCCCCACCATCAGCACGATCAAGAGCCCCGCCAGCGCGGGCGCGATTCGCGCGGACCACTCGGTGTCGCAACGCTGGCCGATCGCGGTCGCGACGGCGATCATGAGCCAATGCGGCAGCGGCGGCCGCTCCAGCCAGGGCCGAGTGCCGTTCATCGGGATCAGCCAGTCGTGCCGCGCCATCATTTCGCGGGAGCATTCGGGCAGGCGGGCTTCGTGCAGAGTCATGGGCCGGCCGCTGATGGCAACGTATCCGAACAGCGACGCGCAGAAAGCCGCCAGCAGCAGATAGTCCACCCATCGCAATGGACGGGGCGCGGACGGAGGCGTAACGATCAATGATTCGGCGGGACTCTCTTGATGATTGGTGCTCAAAAGCGGTTCATCCTGTGATTCACCGGGCCGTTTGTGGCCGCAGTATGTTCAACGCCCGCTTGTTATTAAACCCGATAATGCCTTTCGGACAAAGTTTTGGAAACCGCGTCCGCGGCAGACGCCTTGGTTTGGGAACTGCAATCGCAATTTGACATTCCGAGTCAATCGGCAATTATGCCCGCGCCATGCCCATCCATTTCGTCCATGCCATTGACGATCCGCGGTTGTGGCCCTATCGCAATCTGAAGGACAAGGAACTGACGCGCGACGGCGGACGCTTCATCGCCGAGGGCGAGAACGTGGTTCGGCGACTGCTTGCCAGCCGCGTTCCGGTGGAATCCGTCCTGATCGCCGAGCGAAAACGCCGGGCCATTGAGCCTTTGCTTCCCGCGGCGGCGCGGATTTTCGTGGGGGATGACACTCTGCTCGAAGGCGTCATCGGCTTTCAGTTTCATAGCGGCGTTCTCGCCTGTGGAATCCGCCCGCCCTCGCCGTCGCTCGCGGACGTGCTGCCTCCGCCCCAGCGGCCCGCCCTGCTGGCCGTCTGCCAGGAAATCAGCAATACCGAAAACATGGGCTCGCTGATTCGCGTTTCCGCGGCATTCGGGGCGGATGCGCTCATCCTCGGCGAGCGGTGCTGCGATCCGTTTTTCCGCCAAAGCATCCGCGTTTCCATGGGCGCGGTCTTTTCGCTGCCGATGGTGCGCTCCAACGATCTGCTGGCTGATCTCGACGCGCTCTCACGGAGTGGCGTGCAGCGATTGGCGGCAGTCTTGTCACAGGATGCCGAGCCGCTCAAGAGCGTTCGCCCCCAGCCCCGAATGGCGGTGGTCTTCGGCAATGAGGCGCAAGGCCTCGAACGGGCAACGATCGAACGTTGCGACCGGTGCGTCACCATTCCGATGCGATGGGGAACCGATTCGCTCAACGTCGCTGCCGCCGCCGCTGTGTTTCTATTCCATCTGGCCGACCGGGAAGGCTCCGCCTCCCGCCGGGAAGGCTCCGCCTCCCGCGGAGGCGCCAACGATTCCGGCGCGGCATCCTGAGTTTTTCAATTGGAGCGTGGGGATTTCTTCCTCAGGTGTGAAGCAGCGGACTGTTCAGGCCTCTAAATCCAGGCGTTCCCCTTCCGCATTCAATTCGGGCTCCGAGGACGGGTGACGGGAATAGGTTCCCTTACGCTGTTGATGGCCCTTCTGCTCGTCGCCGGAGGGCTGCAACTCATCGGTACTGGCAACGGACTCTTCCACTTCCTCCTCGTCCGACGCCGCTGAATTCTTTGCCCGGTCATGGACGCGGCGGATCTGGCTGATCTTCTGGGTCTCCTGCTGACGCTGGGCCGCCGAAGCCTGGAGAATTGAGCCGGTGATGGGATTGATTTGACTCATGGTCGGCTTCACCTGGTCTAGCCTGCTTCTATATCGGCAAGGTCCCGCTCCAGGCTTCTTCCAAGGGCGGGTCTAAAAAGGGGGCTGCCCGCATCGATTCAGAAGTCTCATAAGCGCTATCCGCTAGTTACCGCACAAAACTCACCGGCCTCACGGCTTTTCCATTCACGCGTCCACCGCCCCATCGCAGGACAAAATTTTCGTTGCATTCGCCGCATGCACTGAAATCGTGGGCTATGTTCCAGACACTGTTCGACACTTCCAGCGACTCGCGAAGTGTAGTCGAGGTGTTTTAGAAAACTGCCCACACGCGGTGACGCGCGACGTTCGCGCATCCAGCGGAGGGAACGGATCTAAACCTACGAAAGGGTCCTTGCAATGGTTAAGTACATGGGTCTTGGCATCGCCTGCCTGACGCTCGTTCTTTCCGGCGTCACCCGCGCGGTTGTAATCAATACCGACGAGGGAAATTATGGAAAGCACGACTACAAGTGTTTCCCGGACGACAAGAGCTGCCGCGACAAGGGCAACGACGGCTTTACCCTCGATCTCGGCAACTACTTCAAGGATGAATGCAGAAAGTTTGAGAAGGACGGCTGCAAAGACGACAAGGGCCTGAAAGACCTCAGGGACTGCAAGCGCGACAAGGACCGCAGGGACGACAAGGACTGCAGGGGCGACAAGGGAGACAAGGACGGCAATAAGGACCACTGCAAGATCGAGTGGCGCCACCGCGGCGACAAGCACGACATCTGCCGCGAAGACAAGCACGACCATGGTTGCGATTTCAGGTGGGATCGTGGTTGCCGCGATGATGGCTGCCGCGGACATCATCATGAACCAGTCTGCGTTCCGGCCCCGGCCTCCTCGGCCCTGGGCGGCGCCGGCCTCGCCGGAATCGCGCTGATGGCCTTCGTCCGGTCTCGCCGGTCGATCAACGCCTAATAACGATTCTGCATCCCCTACTTGGCCGGGAGGCGCGTCGCCTCCCGGCCTTTTTCATTTCCACTCTCTTCCAGTGCAATTTTTGCCACCCTTGAGCTTGCGTCATTGGGCGACCCGATTCACAGACCCCCGGATTTTCACCAGTTTAACGGAAGGCCTTTTGTGCATCGCCAACGGCATTTTCAGACGATTCCGTGCACGTATTAACCTTGCACAATTTCGCCCAGGTTAAGGCGCTTCGCCCGGCAAACGGCCCGAAATGCCCTGGATTTCCCGCTTGCAATCCGAATCCGGGATATAATCCTGCAACGTTCCTTTCAGAAACATGAGGATCACCTCCGGCGTTTGATTTGCCGGGCCTTTGTCGAGGTGATCGTAAGTGCAATCATCACTTTGCATGTATCTGAAGCGAACGCCATTTATAGAGAGGATGCTTTTATGAAGACGTTTTTGTGTGCAACCGCGGCGGCCGCCCTGCTCATGATCCCCGGCATTTCCGCCGCATCGAGCCTGGACTATGTGCAGTCCGGTTCAAAATACACCGTTCTGTTCGACCCCAACGGCTGCGGCACGGACAATCTGCCGCCCTCTTTCTACTACCGCTCATACGATTGCCGGATCGGCAGCAAGCCGGTGGTGGTCTCCGACGTGCACGTCGTTACTGCGCCGCCGAACACTGGGGGCACTACACCGCCGGGCACGGGTGGCACCACTGGTTCGAACACTGGAGGCACTACGCCACCGGATACCGGCGGCACGACGCCAACGGGCACAACCGGCCCCACGCTACCACCGGTCATAACGGGCAACGGCGGCGGCGGCTCATCGCCCGTGGTTCCTCTGCCGGCATCCTCAGAAATGGCCGGCGTTGGTCTGGCGGTCATCGCCCTGGCGACCTGGCACCGCGCCCGACGCCTGGCTCGCGCCTGAATAAACAGACCTCGGTTTACAACTGATTCAAATGCGACGATCCGGAAGGCTTTAAACGCCTTCCGGTTTCGTTTCCACGAGTGCGATTAAGCTCGAACGCCTGTTGGCCGATGATGGCCCATGACTCGATGGGAAGGTCGCAGTTTGAGCGGCGGTCGAAAGCTTATGAGACCTTACCCAATGGAGACCCAGTCATGTCCTTCATCGCAAAGCTCGCCGGTCTGATCCACGATGACACCGGCGGCGAAGTCTTTGAGTACGCCATTGTCGCCGGGCTCATTTCCATCGCGGCGATTGTGGTGATCGGATCCTTCGGCACCAAGGTGTTCGCCCGTTGGAACTCGATCAACAGCAGCATGTAAAAGCTGTTTGAATCGGCGCTGCCCCGCCCGCGTCCCGTGATCACGGACGCCGTCCCAACCGCTTCCTTCAAGAGCCCTCATTCACCCGCGGCCCCATATTGGCCATGACCAGCAACACCTGCTGCTCGCTGGCACCCCACGCCTGTGCCACGTCCAGTTCCCTTAGCGAATCCCCCAGCAAGACAACCTCATCCCCCAAATTGTCACCCGGCCCTATCTCAACGAACGCCGATTGCATACCGACCTCTAGAATCGATCGGCGTACGCCGCCGACCAGGCACGGCCCGCGCCGAAGGCCTTGAGCGTATCCGCAAAGGATGATGCCGAATCGTTCGGCAATGAATCCGCCGTATCCGGCCGGGCATCCGCCGTTGCGAACCTCAACCAATCGCGCGGCTACCCGCACCGCTCCGCGATAGAGGGCCATCCCCGGGCGCACAGCGTCGAGGCGTGCTTCCGGCTCATGCAGGAGCGCCGACGCCGCCGCATGCAGCCGCAACCCCCTCCCACCCAGCGCCCCGGCGAGCATCCTCGCGTGTTCTAGCTTCGTCGCATGGGTGAATGCCTCATCAATTCCCCCCGCGTTCAAAACCGCCTCCACATCTTCCGCGGGACAGGCAAATCTCCGCATCCCTGTGTCCAGGCAAAGCACCGGCCGGGCGCCCCGCAGGCGACTCGCCTCCGCAACGGTCCACACCGCGGGCCGAACGTGGGCTTCGGCCAATTCCTGCGGCTCAAGACCGGTCGTCGGCCCGAGGACAAGAATCGGTTTGTTGACCGCTTTCCAAAGCGACGCCGCCCGGGCTTCGTTTAGGCTGAACACGCAGAATCCGGAGACCAGATCCCCAATGGTCTTGGCCACGCGCCACGCGTCGAGCCCATACGCGTCAGCCTTCACGACCGCGATGATGTCAACATCCACCAGCTTGGAAATGGACAGAACGTTGGCCCTCACGCGGTCCAGATCGATATGAACTCGTACATGCCGCCGCTGCATCCCCGTTGCATCATAACCGCGTTTCCATAAGAATGCCCTGCCACAAAGAAGGAACTGACAGATATGCCCAATACCTACCAGCCGGATGCGAAAATGAAATTCACCTTTGGCCTTTGGACGGTCGGCAACATCGGCCGCGATCCGTTCGGCGGCCCCGTGCGGGAGGTCATTTCGCCCGTTGAGATTTGCGATCTGCTCGGCGAGGTTGGCGCCTACGGCGTAAATTTCCACGATAACGATCTGGTCCCCATCGACGCCGGTCAGACCCAACGCGACGACATCGTCAAGAACTTCAAACGGGCCCTCAAAGACAACGGCCTTGTCGTGCCCATGGCCACGACGAACCTGTTCAGCGATCCGGTCTTCAAAGACGGCGCGTTCACGAGCAACAACGCCCAGATCCGCGCCTACGCGATCCAGAAAACGATGCGGGCGATGGACCTGGGGGCCGAATGCGGCGCGAAGATTTACGTTTTCTGGGGCGGCCGCGAAGGCGTCGAATCGGATGCCACCAAGAGTCCGGTCGAGTCCATCAAGCGCTTCCGCGAGGCGATCAATTTTCTCTGCCAGTACAACATCGACCATAAATACGGCTACAAGTTCGCCTTCGAAGCCAAGCCCAACGAACCGCGCGGCCACATCTATTTCGCGGTCACGGGGAGTTATCTGGCGTTCATCCCCACGCTCGACCATCCCGAGATGTGCGGCGTAAACCCCGAAGTCGCCCACGAACACATGGCCGGGCTGAATTTCGTGCACCAGGTCGCCGCGGCCCTCGAATCCGGGAAGTTGTTCCACATCGATCTGAACGATCAGGAGTTCGGGCGATACGACCAGGATTTCCGCTTCGGCAGCGCGAACCTCAAACAGGCGTTCTTCCTGGTCAAACTTCTGGAAGACCATCGATACAACGGCCCCCGCCATTTCGACGCGCATGCCTATCGCCAGAGCGATTACGCCGACGTGAAGGAATTCGCGCGCGGTTGCATGCGCACGTACATGATCCTGAAGGAAAAGGCCCAGCGCTGGAACGCCGATAGGGAAATCCAGCAAATCATCAAGACGGTGAACGTGCAGGACTCGGCGCTATCGAAGCTGACGGCGAAATATTCAAAGGCCAATGCCCGCAAGCTTCTGGACGCTCCGCTGGATCGGATTGAATTGGCCGCTGCCCCGCTGCCGTACGAGCGGCTGGATCAGTTGACGATGGAAGTGCTGATGGGCGTGCGATAAACTGATTGTCGCAGCGCTTTCGGGGCCGTAGCTCAATTGGGAGAGCACCACGTTTGCAACGTGGGGGTTGCCGGTTCGAGCCCGGTCGGCTCCATTGCCATGCCGCTTGCGAAAATCAGATTCGTCTCTGTGAATTGAGGCGGGGAATTAACTCTTGATGTCCCATTTCACGTCTCCGCCGACCACGGTTGCCGTGGCACGTCCTTTCACCGGCCATCCATTAAACGGGCAATTCCGGCTCTTGCTCTTAAACTTCTTCACGTCGATTGTCCATGCGAGCTGTGGATCGATGATCGTGACATCGGCCACCGCGCCGTCGCGCAGCGTCCCGCGATCCAGCTTGATGATCTGGGCCGGGCGAGTGGACATCAGATCGATCAGTTTCAGCCAGTCAATGTGGCCTGGGTCGACCAGGGCTTTGATGTAGAGCGCCAGCGCGCATTCCAAGGCGATGATTCCCATCGGCGCGTCGGGAAATTCCAATTCCTTTTCCTCCGCTCGATGCGGGGCGTGATCGGTGGCCAGGCAATCAATCGTGCCGTCTTTGACGCCTTCGATGCACGCGGCCACGTCGGCGGCCGTGCGCAGCGGGGGATTCATCTTGAAATTCGTATCATATTCCCGACACGATTCGTCCGTCAGCAGCAGATGATGCGGGGACACCTCCGCCGTCACGGTTTGCTTGTCACGCTTGGCGCGGCGGATCAATTCCACGCTCCAGGCCGTGCTGATGTGCTGAACGTGATAGCGGCATCCGATGGTTCGATTGAGCAGCAGATCGCGGGCGATCATGAGCTGCTCGGCCTCGGCGGGAATGCCGGCCAATCCCAATTTCGTCGAAACAATGCCGGAATGCATGGCCCCGCCGGCCAAGGTCGGCTCCTCGCAATGCTGCATGATGCAGGCGTCGAACATTTTGCTGTATTGCAACACCTTGCGCATGACCGAAGCGTCGCCGACGCCGACGCCGTCATCGCTGAGGGCGATGGCGCCGCGCTGGAGCATCGAGCCGATCTCCGCCAGTTCCTTGCCTTCGCGCCTCTTGGTGATGGCCCCCACCGGCAGGACGCTCGCCAGCCCCACGCGCTGCGCCTCGCGCAGGATGAATTCGATCTGGCCCTCGTTATCCAGCGGCGGCTTGGTATTGGGCATGCAGCAGACGGTCGTGAATCCCCCCGCCACCGCGGCGGCGGCGCCGCTGGCGATCGTTTCCTCTTCCTCATCGCCGGGCTCGCGCAGATGGACGTGAATATCAATCAACCCCGACGTGACAAAACATCCGGATGCGTCGATGACGCGATCGGCCTTCCCAAGATTTGAGCCGACTCCGGCGATCTTTCCGTCGCGAATGAATAGGTCGGCCTTCCGCTCGAGTTTTTGCGAGGGATCGAGGATCGTGCCGTTTTGGATCAGGATTGTTGACATAAATTCAGACAAAGAGGTTTAGCCACAGATGAAAATCAGATGCATACAGATAAGACAAAACCCGGCTTTTGATTTCATCTGTGTGCATCTGATTTTCATCTGTGGCAACTTGAATTTCATTTTGGCTGTTCCGCATGCGTAACCAGGTACAACACCGCCATGCGCACCGCCAAACCGTTGGTCACCTGGGTCAAGATCCCGCTGTTCCGCCCGTCGGCGATGTTCGATCCGATTTCGATTCCGCGATTCATCGGACCAGGATGCATCACGAACACATCTCCCTTGCATCGGGCGAACCGTTCGGTCGTCAGGCCGAACAGACGGGTGAATTCCCGCACGGAAGGGAACTGGCTGCTCCCGATCCGCTCGAACTGCACGCGCAGCATGTTGATCACGTCCACTTGCCCGACGATGGAGTCGAAATCATTAACGCACCGCGCCCCAAGGGATTCAAAGGCGCGCGGCAACAGCGTCGGCGGGCCGACCAGAATCACTTCCGCGCCCAGCTTCTTCAATCCCCATAGGTTCGAGCGCGCCACGCGGCTGTGGGCGATGTCGCCGACGATGGCAACCTTCAATCCGGCGATCTTCCCGAAGCGCTCGCGGATGGTGTACAGATCCAGCAGCCCCTGGGTCGGATGCTCGTGGGCGCCGTCGCCGGCGTTGACGACGCTGCATTTGACCGCGCGTGCCAGCGCCTCGGCCGCCCCGGAAGCCGGATGACGCAGGACAACCACGTCCACGCCCATCGCCTCGATATTCCGCACGGTGTCTACCAGGGTTTCGCCCTTGCTGACGCTGGAGCCTCTTTCCGAAAAGTCGATCACATCCGCGCTGAGCCTCGACGCCGCCAATGAGAAGCTGGTGCGGGTGCGGGTGCTGTCCTCGAAGAACGCGTTGACGACGACTCGGCCGCGAAGCGCCGGGACTTTCTTGATGCTGCGCGTGGAAACTTCCCGAAAGGACTGGGCCGTGTTCAGCAGATATTCCAACTCCGCCGCGGAGAGGGATTCCAACGTCAGCAAATGTTTGCGCGTCCAGGCAATTGTCGCAGCCGGCGCTTTACCCGTATCGGCCGGCGATGGATGTGGTTTGTCGTGGGGCATCAGCTTCGTGGTTCCACAAGAATCTCATCCCGGCCGTCGATCTCGCCGAGTTTGACGTTCACGCGGTAATCGCCGGGCACGTCGGGGAATTTCAGTCCGACGAAATCCGCCTGGATCGGCAGTTCCCTTCCGCCGCGATCCACCAGCACCGCCAGGCGCACCGCTCCCGGGCGGCCGAAATCGCTCAGTGCGTCCATCGCGGCGCGGATCGATCGGCCGGTGAACAGGACATCATCCACCAGCAGCAGCGGATGCGCGTTGATGTCGATATTGATTTCCGTCGGTCGCACCATCGGCTTGGGGCCGATCTCGGACAGGTCATCGCGATAGAGGGTGACATCCAGAACGCCCCTGCCGATGCGGCTAAATCCGCGCGAGGTCAGGGCCAGCGTCAGTCGCTGGGCGAGGATCTCGCCGCGGGTGCGAATGCCAACGATATTCAACGGGGAAGCGGGCGAGAAAGCGGCGGCCAGGCGGTCGACCATTGTTTCGATCGTCCGTTGCACGTCCGAAGCGTCGTAAACGGTGCGCATCGAAAGCCAGAAGATACGGGATGAGGCGGGGAAAGACAAATTCCGTTCTCCAAGTGGCGCAGTTTCACCCAATGGATCGTCAATCGACATTCATACCCCGGGATGGACATCCCGGGGCTTTGGTGCGGCGCTTGGTCACCCCACTTTCGGCGGTAATTCCGGCGGCGGCCAGTTGAACGATTCGCTTTGGGCCAGCGGCATCAATGGAAGCGGTTTGAAACACCCGGCCATCATGAGCAGCGCGTACGAAGCCCGAAAGCGATTGTTCTCGGCCGGGTCTTCGAGGAATTTTGCCATGACGCTCGTGGCCCGGAGCAGGAGCGTGCGATAGCGATCCGAGACGGCGGAATGGACCTGAATTCGCGCATCGGTCAGCGCCCGGCGGTATTCATCGTTAAAGGATTTCCAATGCCAAAGGGTTCTGCGGTTGATGGAGAGCATTTGGGCAATCTGCACATCGCCGAGACCCTGGACGGTCAATTCGATGGCCCGGAACTGGACATCGGTGAGGTCGTAGGCAGGCAGAATATCACACCCTATCTCAGAATATCCCATTTCGGGGGGGAGGGGGGTGGGCCCTTCGCGAGAAGGTGGATCAGTAGACAGTGGAGCAGTAGAGAATGCGTGGGAATCCGTGGGATCGAGATTCGGGGAATCTGGAGTTGAATCGGCGGACATGGGGACTCTCCGTTTGGGTTGAATGAGATTGCGAACCCGACGCAGTACGAACATTACCCTAACATTGGTTTTATTGCAAGCGGAAAATTTGGAGTTTTTTTGGAGAGGGAGATTTGGATCGATTGCCATGGTGGACAAAAATCAGGATGACCCTAATGCCACGAAGTTAGTTCATAAGTCCGCGCCACTGCGCGCCTTGTGATCGCTCGCGCCAGCCATGGCCTTCTGCGAGAATGGTGTTGTTCAACGACATCACTCATCAACAGGAGGC
>Ga0187864_10000070_pt1 | contig 112234 bp, 102 predicted proteins | sample June2016WEW_11_4_FD_132985 | JGI IMG/M metagenome (GOLD analysis project Ga0187864, IMG submission 132985) | Peatland microbial communities from SPRUCE experiment site at the Marcell Experimental Forest, Minnesota, USA - June2016WEW_11_40 | ecosystem: Environmental > Terrestrial > Soil >... | reverse complement strand
CGAATAAGCTCCAGTCCAGAGCATGAGAAAGTAGCGTCAGGGGATGCCAGTTACTGGAGACAACAGCGCTAAATGCCCATTTGATCGTTGCTGAATTAAGGCCTGCCTGAATATGATTGTTTTCAGTGATATAAACATTATCATCGAAATTGGTAAAACCATTGCCCAAAATCCGGCCAAAGGCAATGAGAGAAAAAACGACTAAAAAAACTACCGTAAGATATTTGTATTTTCTATCCATGGGCGGGAAATAGGGGAGAATGTATTATTTTTATTTTAGCCAGGCGAAAACTGCACGCCGTTTCCAAACAGCCCAAGCCGTATTTTAAACTGCGGATAAAATTAATGGAAGACGCTTCCGCGAAATAACTTGTCGGGCAGCTCACTTCGGCCACGGTATAGTCAAACCAGATAATTTGAGCAAGCATTTGATTATCAAAAACAAAATCATCGGAATTATTTTGCAGCGGCAGACGCAATAATAACTCCCGGGAAAAGGCGCGGTATCCGGTATGATATTCGGAGAGTTTCGCTCCAAATAGAAAATTTTCCACAAGAGTCAAAAAGCGATTAGCAATATATCTCCAAAACGGCATACCGCCTTTTAAGGCATAGCCGCCCAGGACACGGGAACCGAGCACGCAATGATAAAGGCCGCTCGCGATTAATGAGGCCATGGCCGGAATTAGCTTCGGCGTGTATTGATAATCGGGATGCACCATAATCACAATGTCCGCGCCTTCTTCCAGCGCGAGACGATAACAGGTTTTTTGATTGCCGCCATAGCCGCGATTATTTTTGTGAGCGTAAAGTTTGGTTTGGGGAAGGCCTGACGCGATTTTTACAGTATGATCGGAGCTGGCATCATCGACAAAAATAACTAAATCAACAATACCTTGAGCCATAACCTCCTCGTATGTTTTAAGGAGAGTTTTCTCGGCGTTATAAGCCGGCATGACCACGACTACTTTTTTATTCTGAAACATATTATTCTAAATCCACTGTTTAAGAAAATTGATTATTAAGTTTTTGCTGCTGCAATTTCGCTTGCGCAACAATTCTTTCCATAAGTTCAGCCACCGTCGGTTCATCATGAATCAAGCCGGTAACCTGCCCCACGGGAAGAACGCCCTTTTTCATATCGCCTTTTTCCGTAGCGAGTTTTATTGCTTTAAATCCATTGGCCATAAAGGCCAGTTGCCGGACGTTTTTCCATCCGGATAGCAACACTCCCAGAAACAACTTGCTAAAAGGCAGACCCAATTGCTGGGCAATCTCCTGCGAATTAAAGAAAGCCGCGGGTAAATTCAAGCCTCGCTTAACGGCTTTTTTAGCGGCATGTGTTTTCAGGACGCGGCATAAAATTCCGTCAAAACGATCGGAAAAAAGCGTATCGTTGACGTCTTTTTCGATGGATAAATTTTTATAAATTTCATGCAGGGGACTTTCCTTGGTGGTCATAAAGCGAGTGCCCATGGCAATACCTTCCGCGCCCAGAGCAAGAGCGGCGGCCAATCCCCGCCCATCGGCAAATCCGCCGGCGGCAATGACAGGAATATTAATGGTATCAACCAGAGAAGGTATAAGAACAAGAGATGTTATATGTTCGCCATGCGCCGCAGCTTCATGACCCGTTGCCACAACGCCGTCTGCGCCGTAATCCTGCGCGCGTTTAGCGTGACGCGCGTTAACAACCGTGGCAATGACTTTTCCGCCATAGGCGTGAGCCTCCTTTACCAGCCAATCGCCTTTTCCCAGCGAAAAATTAATGACGGCCACTTGTTCTTCCAACAAAACTTTGGCGTTTTCCTTTGCTCCCGGGAAAAGAAGAGTGGCATTGGCCCCAAAAGGCTTAGCGGTAAGCCCACGGATTTCTTTTATCGCCTTACGCGTTTGTTCGGCATTCAATGGACCTGTAGCCAAAATGCCTAATCCGCCGGCATTGGAAACGGCGGCAACCATTTTCGGCACGCTGATCCAGCTCATGCCGGATAAAAGAATAGGATACTTGATGCCGAAAAGTTCTGTGATCCGAGTTTTCATAAATAAAAATTCTCCTTAATAGAAAATAAATTTGTCAGCAGGAATTATGAGCAGTAAATTACACTACCATTACTTTTTGCTGTAGTCGTATACGCCCCGGCCTGTTTTGCGCCCCAAAAAGCCGGCGCGGACAAGCTTTCTCAAGTATTGAGCCGGGCGATATTTGTCTCCCAGCTCTCTGTGCATACCTTCCGTTATACGCAGCTGCGTATCCAGGCCGATAAGATCAGCCAGGGCCAGAGGCCCGATCGGATGATTGCAGCCCAGCATCATGGCCTTATCAATGTCCTCCGCTGCGGCCAGACCTTCATCCAAAACAAAAAAAGCTTCATTGATCATGGAGCAGAGAATTCTATTGACGACGAACGCCGGCGCTTCTTTGACAACGACTACTTCCTTGCCGATTTTCTTTCCCCAGGCCTTGGCAATTTGCAGTGTCTCTTCGGATGTTTGGTGACCGCGGATGATCTCCAATAAGCGCATTACCGGAACCGGATTGAAAAAATGGGTGCCGATGAAACGATCAGGCCTTCTGGTAATAGCGGCCATTTCGGTGATGCTGAGACCGGAAGTATTGGTAAAAAACAAACAGTGCTTAGGAACAATTTCTTCGAGTTCCTGGTAGACCTTTTTCTTTACCTCCATGATTTCAATAACAACTTCCACGACTATATCGGCTTTGCCTGCCGCCTCCTGCAAATCCAAAGTAGGTTTAATCCGGCCGAGAATGGAATCCATTTGATCTTTTGTTATTTTGCCTTTTTCCACATCGCGGTTAAGATTCTTTCTGATGGTGTTCATTCCGCCGTCAATAAATCTTTGCTCAATGTCCCGCATAAACACTTCATATCCCGCTTGAGCGCAAATCTGGGCAATGCCATTGCCCATTAAACCGGCGCCCAAAACGCATAATTTTTTGATTTCCACGTCATCCTCCATAATAAATATTTGTATTTATTATATAAAATAATTAATCCGGTTATTTTTTCCTGGGGAAACGTAGCAGACAAAACGCGCCAAAGTCAAGAAAAAACCCCGCCCATATAATTTTATTGAAGAGCTATCGCAGATGTGCCAGTATTGGTTTATGCATATTTTAGTCGACGGTTATAATTTAATCCGGCAATCCGATCTTTTACGGCGTTATGAGCGGCACAGCCTGGAGGCGGGACGCCGGGCATTAATGTCGAAGCTTAGCGATTATAAAAGAAAAAAGGGACATAGAATTACGGTAGTTTTCGACGGTTGGAAAAGCGGTTCCGCGGAAGAAGGAAGGGACAGACACGGAAATATCGAAATTATTTACTCGCGGCAGGGAGAAAAAGCCGATGAGGTCATCAAAAGAATTACCGATCAAACCGCCGAAGAAACAATAGTCGTTTCTTCCGATCGGGAGATAGCTTCCTATGCAACGCGGCAGGGGAAAACAGCTTTGTCTTCTTTGGAGTTTGAAACAATTATGAATAAAGCTATCTCTCCGTCATGGAGCGGAATATATGAGCAGGAAGGTGAAGAAGGTAGGGTTCACCGACGCAAAAAGAAGGGTCCGGCAAGAAGACTGCCGCGAACCAAAAGGCAGGCCCAGACAAAAATCAAAAAGCTGTGACGTGAGTTTTAATCAAAAAATATTTCCCTGAAAAGTTGCCGTTCAGCCGCAGAAGATTTAATGTTGCGGTCAATTTCCGGCAATTCACCCCGCTGCAGAAAGCTCCCGTCTCCCGCCGGGGGTTGAATGCTTTCTGCAAGCCGCGGGATGTCGCGTTTAGAAAAGGAGCCTCCGGCTCCTGCAACCTAAAGGTCATCTGCGACCGGAGGGGCTCCACTGCCGCGAGCCCGCCAAAGCATCAAAAGGGTGACGGCGGGAGTAAAATAATAGTTGAAAATTGATAATATTTTTGGTAAAATTGCATCAAAAATCTCATCTGTACGTTTAAGAAAAGGAGATAACAATGGCCAAATTAACCAAGGGTAAATTATTGCAGCCATTACTGCTGCTGATTTTTTTTGCCCTATTTTTTTGTCTGAGCGGATGTGGCGGCAGTCCGGCTACAACGGCCACGACTGGTGCAACAACGACAACAACTACTACAACACCTACAACACCTACAACAACCAACCTGAGCTCTCTTACTTTAAGCACTGCCTCTAATTCTGTAATATTCGGAACTCCCCTAAGCGCTACTGCGACACTCAAGGATGCCAACGGAGCACTACTACCGGGTGCGGTCGTGACTTTCGTGGCAGCAGATAGTTCACTTGTCGTGTTTACTCCTGCCACAACAGCGTTGACAAACGCCAGCGGCGTCGCTTCGGTCAACTTGAATGCAGCAACCTATAGTTCTGCGGGCGCTACCAGCATTACGGTATCAGCGCCGGTTACCACGGCAGGGACTACTACAACTGTTACGAGCACTCCCGTGGGCATATCGGTGGGCACCGCGGCGATTACTCTGGGCGCGCTTTTTGTGGCCCAGTCGCCAATCTCCGCTTATGGCAGTAGCATCGTCAGTATACCGGTATATATAAATAGCGTACTTGCCACGATACCTATCTCCGTGGCCTTTACTTCCCCCTGCGTCGGCGAGGACTTGGCAACGCTCACCTCGCCGGTAACAACTATCTTAGGCACGGCGACTTCCACGTATAAGGACAACGGCTGCGCTTCCGGAACAGACACGATAACGGCATCTGTGACCGGGGCTACTGCCAGCGCAACAATAACTGTGGCCATCCCGGCCACCAACAATATCCAATTTGTGTCGGTAACGCCGGCAATCATCGGAATTCAGGGATCTGGTGCTTCCACATTACCGGAGAGTTCTATCGTGAAATTCCAGGTGGTGGACAGCAACAATAATGGCAAAGCAGGAGTGCTGGTCGATTTCAGTCTGCTGCCGGCCAATTACGTGCTGCTGGGGATCACCATGTCTGCCGCCTCGGCGACATCGGACGCCAATGGATATGTCACGACTACGGTTACTTCAGGTACGGTGCCGACGCCGGTCTGGGTTGTGGCCAAAGTACACAGCAATCCGGCAATTCTCACTCAGTCCAACACGTTAACTATAACGACAGGGCTGCCTACACAAAACTTTTTCTCGCTGAGCGTTCAAACCCATAATGTCGAAGGCTGGGAATATGACGGTGTGACCTCCACCTTAACTATTATCGCTTCGGATCGTCTGGGCAATCCCGTACCGGACGGGACAGTGATCAACTTTATCACTGCGGGTGCGCAAATTAGACCGGCGTCTTGTACGACGGCCAAGGGAACCTGCACAGTTACATTCATAACCGCTGATTTTAGACCGAACAATATAACACCAGGAATAGCGGCGTTGGATGAACTCGGTAATCCGATTACCATTGATGGCGGAGCGCCGCTTTTTGTTACGAAGGGCCGGGTGACGCTGCTGGCTTACGCCGTGGGCGAGAAAAGTTTCATTGATGCCAACTTCAACAATATTTATGATCCTGGAGAAACATTTTACGACCTGGGCGACTTGTACATTGACGAGAACGAAAATGGCATCTGGGATCCGGGAGAGACATATATCCCTTACGATAACCCGGCGGGTACGCTAGCCTGCACGACCCAGCCTTCCCTCGCACCTCTGCCGGCTAATTACGCGACTTCGCCCAGTAAGGAAATGACCTGTACCGGAGTCTGGGGGGAAGCCTATGTGCGGCGTGACCAAATCATGACCCTGTCCTCCATTCATCCTGTAATATCACAACACACGTTTACTATGGGGGCAAGTTGTTATCAGACATTTTCATTCTGGTTGATGGACGAAAACTACAATCCCATGCCGGCGGGGACCACCGTGTCCATAGCGAACAATCATGTCACATATTCACCCACGGTAATTCCTATAGTGGCGGCGGTAAGCGTTCTGGGTCAGCCCGTCTACGATTCCAACCACGCCGGGGGAACACGGGTTAGCCTTACAGTAGACGGAGCGTCTGCTGCTGATGGTTGCGGGTCAGGACCTTTTCCCTATCCGACAGGACTTGTGGATATAGTAATTACGACTCCTGCTCCTGGAGTTCTTGCCACCAACATAACCGTTCTGGTGAACTAAAAGACACTTCGCCTTTGATGCGCTGCTAGAAAAGCCGGCTGGGGGCCGGCTTTTCTTTTTCACCATTCGGGATATATCTGGTCAGCTACCCTCTTGGGCACACGCTTTAATCAATGACACTCGCTGAAAATGAATGAACCCCGTTAGAAAGTCTGCCTTTCTAACGGGGTGAAATGAAGTTTGAAGCGTAAGTGGAATTGATCCCGGGAGCGCAGCGATTCGGGATCAACCGGGTCAGCTACACTCTTTAGCGCAAGCTTTAATCAAAAAATTCTCCAGTAAAAATCGCGGCTCCGCGGCCGTTGATTTAAAGGCGCGGTCAACCTCCAAGAGTGTATCGAGAAAATTAACCAGATCGGGATAAGAAAAATTTCCGCAGTTCCTCCAGGCATTATAAATGACAAACGGATGCTGGCTGAAAAGGAGGCCGTCAAACTTGGCCAAAGATTGGGCTATTTCCTTAAGCTTTGGATAGACATTCTTTTGGAACCAGCCGTATTCTGCATTTTTTTTAAATGCCGGAATTTTTCCGGCATCCACTAAAATTCTGGTCTGCAGTAAAAATCTAATTTCCCGGACGAGCATGGTCAGAATCATCAAATGATGTAAGCCCTGATCCAGGAGAGCTTTAAGGGCGCTGAGCGCCGCCAGTTGATTTTTTTCGCTAAGAGCGGCAGTTAAAGCAAAGATAGAATCTTTCCTGGTCTTGCCGACAACGTCTTCTACATCATTTTCCTCGATGAGGGGACTCTCCCCGACAAAAAAGACGAGCTTTTCGAGTTCCGTCATCGAGCGCCTTAATTCCCATCCTGTCTTTTGGCCCAAAGCGATCCAGGCCGCCTCGGTCAGTTTCTTGCCGTAATTTTCCAGCAATTTCTGCGCTTCTTTTATTAAATTTTCCTTTTGCCCGGCCTCCGAGCGGACTTTACCGAAGTAAAGTACTTCGCCTATAGCGGAGATGATTTTGAAAATTTTTTTCCTTTTATCAATGGCGGAGGCGGTAAGAATCAAGCAATTTCCGGTGGCCAAGCCTTTTTGCAGAATTTCTCCTAATTTCTCCGTATTATCGGCGCCGGACTCCGGGCTCAAGCCCAGACTGGAGGAAAGAGCTAAAACGCGGGGCAGCCACTTGGCGCGGTCTTCTCCCGCATCGCCCTCCACAATCCTGTGCCACTCTTCGTCGGTAATCTTCTTCCAGCCGTCATCTTGCAAATCTTCCCAGGAAAAGCCGGCCAGCTTTAAAAAGGTTAGAAAAGATTTTGCCGCTTGCGCCGGATTTTCATCAATGTTGTCGCGTATTTTTTGAATTAGATCGGCTAAATTTTCGCGGGATTGAAAAATAGTGGTATTTTTTACTACGACCACTTTCCTCGCGCCCAAAAGGGAAGGCGTTAAAAGGTAATTAACCAGACTATCCGTGTCGGCATTTTCTCCTTCCAGATAAAAAAGACCGAAATCCCGGTCAGCCGCAGGTAAAATTATATCCAAAATTTTATCGAGGGTTGCGCCGATTTGATATTCCTCTTCGCCATAAAGAAGATAACAAGGCGCAACAACACCTTTTTTTAAAGCAGCAAAGATTTTTTCCATGGCCATAAAGGACTAAATCAGGGGATCAAACTATAACGTATTTCTTAATGAGCTTTACGACTTCTTGAGGTTCGTCCACTATTTGAATCAATTCGAGGTCCGCGGGAAGAATTTTATCTTCCGTAAGCATATTTTTCTTCATCCAATCCAACAGGCCCTGCCAATACTCGCTGCCCATTAAGATTAAAGGAAAGGTTTTGATTCTTTTTGTCTGAATTAAAGTCAGCGCTTCGAAAAGTTCATCCATGGTGCCGAAGCCGCCCGGTAAAATCACGTAAGCGACGGCATATTTGACAAACATTACTTTGCGGATAAAGAAGTACTTGTAATCAAGATGAATATTGGCATAGGGGTTCGGCTTTTGTTCGAACGGTAAACGGATATTCATGCCTACTGATTTTCCACCGGCTTCACTGGCGCCTTTATTGGCCGCTTCCATAATGCCGGGGCCGCCGCCGGTAATTACACTAAAACCATTTTGAGCTAAAAGCCGGGCCAGAATTTCCGCTTTTTTATAGTAGGCATCATCAGGCTTCACTCTGGCTGAACCGAAAATAGTGACGGCATTATGCACGTCGGAAAGAGTTTCGATGGAGTCAACAAATTCCGCCATGATGCGGAACACCCGCCAAGATTCTCCAATGGACAGTGAATCAATTAAGTATTGTTTTTCTTCCATACAGCAATAATTTCCTCATTCGCTTATGATTTGCAGATTACTGTGAGAGCGAACAGCCCGCTTAACTGCTGCGGCGTCTTTGAACCTTGGCCAGTCGGCGGCGCGCTTCAATTGTTTTTCTCTTTTTCTTTACAGAAGGCTTTTCATAAGCTCGGCGGACTTTCAATTCCTTGAATAAGCCGCTTTTCGACAGTTTGTTTTTCAATATTTTTAAAGCTTTTTCCACATCATTGTCAATTACCTTTACTTCCAAGTTAATTCCTCCTTATCCCTTATAATTAATCAATTATTTTACCTAAAATCGTTTAGAAATAAAAAAAGGGCAGTACGGCAAAGTCCAATAATTATCATGCCGTAAACTACCCTCACAATTTTCAATTAATTTTAAATCACGCTCCTAACTCAGAAATAGCGCTGGTTAAAGACTTTAAAAATGCCTTGTTTTCTCTAGGATTTCCTACTGTAACCCTCATGCAGTTTCGTGTCATCTTTGTATTCAAATTTTTAATGATAATACCATCCGCTGCAAGTTTATTATATATGCGATCCGCATCAAAAGCGCAACTAAAAAAAATAAAATTCGCGTCCGAAGGATAGGGCTTAATCCCGGCAATTTCTTTCAAGCCGGAATAAAGCTCTACGCGACTTTTAACTATTTGAGCAACTTGCCTCACGAATTCATCCTGATTGTCCAGAAAAAAATTAGCTGCTATTTCTGATAGACAATTAACGTTATAGGGCAATCTAACTTTGTCCAGCTGAGCGATAATATGACTATTCGCGATTAAGAAACCAAGGCGCATCGAGGCCAATCCCAATTTGGAGAGCGTATTCAAAAAAACCAAATTGTCGTATTTTTTCAACAGGGGCAGCAAAGTTTGACCGGAAAAATCGGCATAAGCTTCGTCGATGACGACAACTCCGGAAGTTTTTCTAATGATGGCTTCTATCTTATCCCGGCTAAAAAGATTACCGGTGGGACTATTGGGATAACTTAAAAAAATCAAAGAAGGGAAGGTTGCTCTAATTTTGGTGAGCAGTGTATCAATATCGAGATCAAAGTTCTCATCCAGACGAACTTCCAACACTTTATTACCGGTATTAACCGCAATTATCTTGTACATGGCAAAGGTAGGAGTGGGGAGAAGTACGCCGTTTACTTTACCTTTGAGCGTCATACAAAGCGTTTGAATCAGTTCGTCTGAACCGTTGCCCAACATAACCATATCCTTGTTTACGCCGTAATACCGGGCAAATCTCTCTCGCAATTTAGGGACTCCGGCTTCCGGATAGCGATTCAGATTAACTTTATTCATTTCTTCCAGAAGCCTTTTCTTTAAAGGTTCCTGCAGGCCGAAAGGATTTTCGTTGGCGTCCATTTTTATTTCGCCCGTCTGCTCCGGTGCTATATAGCCGCTTTGCTCGAATATTTCTTTGCTGATAATGTCTCGAAAGATCATGGCGATAAACAACCTGCTTTCTATGTTCTTTTTTCCTTCATATTCCAATGCCCATCATTATATTTCTTTTTCAACTCACACTTCAGGTTTTTTTCCGCTGCTGTCGCGGTATCTTCCACCAATTCTATACCCAATTCATCGGTAAAGCCTTTTTTCAATTGTAAACAAACATCCTGAATATCAACTGGCGAAATAAGCTCTTCGTTGATTGCCGTCACTGTTTTTTTTAGCTTCGCTATTTGTTCCGGGGCCCGTGCAGGCAGCAATAAAGAGGCTGTTTTCTCCGGATCAAAAGCCATCAGCAATGAACCATGCTGTAAGAATCCGCCTCTTTTCCTCACTTGAGCGCTGCCGCAAATCTTACGCTCCCCCACCAAAAGTTCACTTCTGGAAGGAACAGAAAAACAGCAGGATATAAATTCTTCTCCCGCCTCGGCACGGCTGCCGTGAGCCAAATCCGCATTTATCCCTAAATAAGAAAGGCCGCGAGCAATGCATCTGCTGATTACCTTATATGCTCCGGCGATATCAGGAGGAAATGTTTTTTCTTGATCCCCGGCTATGACACAATAAGTAATTTCATCAGAGTGAAAAACGGCTTTGCCCCCCGTTATCCTTCTGACAATATCAACTCCTGCTTTTCGGCATTTTTCAATATTCACTTCTTTCCTTATATCCTGAAAATAACCAATGGAAATTGCCGCCGGATGAGAACTATAAAATCTAATCGTAGGAGGTTTTTTATTTTTTATGGTTTCCTGAAAAATGGACTCATCTAGGGCCATGTTTTCGAAAATATCGTAAATTTGAAAATTCAACAACCTCCATACCATAAAATGACCTTCCTAAAGCAAAGAGCGGGGTATCTGACCCAAGATATCCCGAAGCGTTCCGCTTACGGGATCAATTCAACTAGCAGATACTACTGCACTGCGTTTGTAATATCTGAGTTTCATTGATTCCACTTACGCTTCAAACTTCACTTCGCTTGTTTTACCACAGCGCTCGCGCTTGGTATAATTTCCAATAGCCTTTAGCTATTGGATAATTCGACTAACAAACTTTAATTAGGCTTCGCTTTTAAAGTTTGAGTCTCATTACGTCCAGCAAACTTCAGCGGTGACGTGACCTCTTGTGACCTTCAGGTTATTAGGTTATGCACTTTGTTTCTGAAGTTTGGGTCTCATTATCAGCGAGTGTCATTGATTAATCGCTCTCCTCTTCTTGCCTTATAAAATCATGATAAGCAGTAGCAACGAGGAGATCTTCTAATTGTTCCAGGTCGTCCATTTCAATAACAACCAACCACCCCATATCATGAGGGTCACTGTTTATTATGCCTATATCGTCCTTAATATCTTCATTAATATTTACCACAGTTCCACTAACGGGAGAGATTAAATCCACCACCGTTTTAGTGGATTCGACGGAACCAAATGTTTCGTCACGTTCCACATAAGTATCAATTTCTGTAAATTCAACTGATAAAATTTCCCCTAGACTTTCTTGAGCATAATCAGTAATCCCTATAGTCGTCATATACCCCTCAACCCGCACCCATATGTGTTCGCGACTATAGAGTAGATCTTCCGGAAAAACTTTCATAACAACACAACCTCTGCATTTATTCTATGATGACGAGGTCTTTATCCATTTTTGTAATCTTTTCGCAACCATTTTCTTTCACCAGAACTGTATCCTCAATTCTGATGCCCCAAAGTCCGGGGAAATATAGCCCCGGCTCTACTGTAACCACCATTTGCGCATCTAAAATATCCTTAGAATTTGATGCCAGACGCGGCGCTTCATGAACTTCTAGACCTATACCGTGCCCTGTTCCATGTACAAAATACCGGCGATATTTTTCTCCTAAAGCGTCGCGCGCACAAATGTCAACAGCACTTGCGGAAATGTTTGCTTTAATAATGGCTATGGCTCGATCATGGGCATTCTGGACTGTTTGATAAGCATTCTTTTGTTTATCTGTCAATTCCCCAAAAGCAATAGTACAGGTTTCGTCGGAACAATATCCTTTGCACTTTACGCCGAAATCAATGACGATCAAATTTCCCTTTTTAATTTTTTTGTCAGTCGGCCGGGCATGGGGAAGCGCAGAGTTTGCTCCCGCAGCTACAATTGCTTCAAAGGCAAGTTGATCGGCACCGGATTTTCGTGCATTAAGCTCCAGCTGCAAAGCTAATTCTTTTTCCGTGCAGCCGGGCTTGATTTGGGCGATAAGGGAAAGAATAGCAGCTGAAGAAATTTCAGCGGCTTTTTTCATTAGTGCTATTTCAGTTTCATCTTTGCGTGCTCTGATTAATCTCAGCTCGTCAGCTAAAGGCACAAACACCTCGTTGGGGAGGCATTTGGTTAACTGGTTATACATTTCAACAGTTAAAAAGTCCGCCTCGAAGCCGATATTTTTTAAATTGTAATCTTTTATTGTTTGAGTAATTCCTTGAATTTTATCCTTATATTCGATTATTTGCATATCAATTACTTCCAAGGCGGCTTGAGCGGAATATCGGCCGTCAACGAGTAAGATTGCCGTACCGCAGTTAATTATAAGAACACCATCACTGCCGGTAAAACCTGAAAAATAACGGATATTATTCATATTAAAAAAAATTATGCTATCGACTTTGTAATCGGAAAACTTGCGGCGAATGAGGGAAACCCTGATTGGGAGAACTTTATTTTTCTGCTGCATGCTTCTTTAACCTATTGATGTTTTCCAGCCAGCAGGACAGCGTTTTAGCTAAATTGTCGGACTGAACGATATCCCCGTTTACCGGAGATTTTAAAGCTATCGCCGTTGTTATCGTATCCAGCTTTGTCCTGGCTAGAACATTTTCCGGTTCCTCTTCCAGTATTTTTTCGAGAACTTCCGCGGCCATTTTAAAGTGACCCTGCTTGATATAGAGGTCCGCTAAAGTAACTGTGTAGAATTCCGGCTTGGAAGTATTCTCGTTATCTGTCGAGTCCATATCCGCAATAAGGGGTTCTTCTTGTTCCAGAAGGGCTATCTTCCCAACCACTTCCTCTGCCTTATCGGAAGTTGGATTCCAGGAAATATACTTCTGATAGCAAATAACCGCGTCTCGATAGAAACCTTTTTCCCGATAGATATCACCCACCCGGACATAAACCAGAGATAAACCGGAAATAATTTTCTCAACTTCCCGCAAAACATCTCTGGCTTCATCAACTCTTCCCATGCCGATGAAAACATTGCTGGCGATAACACGGGCATCAACGTCCAAAGGAAGGCGCGCGAGCCGCGCTTCGGCGAGACTAAGTGCTTCCGAGAACATATTGTGTTGCAAAAGATCCTCGGCTTGGTCAAGAAAATTCATGCGGTCTTTTTCGGCGTTATTGTTGTCCATATGTCTCAACTAAATGATTAAATACAAAAGAGTTGATCTATTGCAAATTAACATAGCCAACTGTAACATGTCAATATGAGAAAGAAATCATTAATGGATAGGTTACTGTAAGAGCTGTAAATAATTTTTGGCTCTTTGACCGAAAGAAGATTGGGGTGATAACTTAATAACGTTTTGGAATACTTTTTTTGCTTTTTCTGTATTTTTGATTTTTAAATAACACTCGCCCAATAAAAATTGGGCATCATAAAGATTGGGGTTTAACTCGATTGATTTAGTAAAGTGTTGAACAGCTTCTTCAATGTTGGACTGATCAAAATAAATAAGACCAATATTTTTTTCAATTTGCGGCTGGTATACTGTCTCTGGATTTTTCTGAAGAGCTTCGTGGAACTTAGTCAAAGCCTTGGAATAATCTTTCTTGGAATAATAAGCCAAACCTGCATTATAAAGTGGCATAACCGGTGTGTCATACAGTGGATTAGCAAGTGCTTTATCAAATTCTTCAATCGCCTTGTCGGCAAGACCTTTATCTAAATAAAGTATACCTAAGTAATTATGCGCTTCGGAATAGTCATCTTTTAGAGAAATTGCTTCCTGAAATTCTTTTATGGCTTTTCCTTTCATATCCTTTCCAAGGTAAGCAATGCCCATGTTATAATGAATTCTGTGATCACTGGAATTGTATTTTTCCGCTTCCAGTAATTCCTTTAAGGCGTTGTTATATTGCTTCAATTCAATCAAAGATATGCCTTTATTTAGAAATAGTTCCGCCTGTTGCTTATGCCAGGGAGTATTGGTACAAGCGAGACAAAGGAAAAATACCGGACAAACGGCAAAAAATTTGAATTTATTTATATTTAATTTCATTAAATAAATTTTTAGCATAAATCATTTTTCTCGTAATCAGCGATAAAGATCAACAACAAAGATATTAATTTATAATTTTTTCGGCACTCTCTGTAAAACCTGATCCTTTTAATATTTTTGGCGTTATGAAAATTAAAAGCTGTGTGTTTGTATTGTCAACATTTTCAGTTTTAAATAGCCAACCAAGAATTGGAATTTTTTGAAACCAGGGGACACCGGTTACAAGTTTCTGCTCATTCGTTGTTGAAACACCACCAATAACAACAGTATCTCCATCTTGAACAACAACGGTTGATTCCATATCATTTTTGTTTATGGGTGGATTGCCCTGAAGAATAGTTGCTTTGGTATAATCAGGCACATCATTGGAAGCTATGATTTCCATTGAAATTTTTCCTTCGTCAGTTATTTTCGGCTTTACCTCTAACTTTAACACGGCTTCTTTAAAAGTAACAGTTGCCGGTGAATTACCCGATGCAGGAGTTACATAGGGGACGTCAGCTCCTTGCTTGATAATAGCCTTAACGTTATCCATAGTCACCACTTTCGGAGAAGAAATAAGCTTCCCCCTGTTATTACTTTCTAAGGCAGCAATCTGCGCTTCAAGAAAACCAGTAGCGCCACCAAATACTATACCCAGTGTAGGTCCTGCCACTGCTGCCGGTAAATTTACTGCCGCCATAGACAAAGTTGTTGCAGGAGTAACGCTAGAATTTAAAAGACCGATTTGAGGGGGATAAGCTTGTCGAATTGAATTTGTTTGCAGTGTACTGGAACCGCCGGACAAACCTAACCCGTAAGTACCACCACTAATCGATTGTTGATTTCCGACCCCCCATGTCACACCGACATTTCTGATAAATTCTTCAGTTGCTTCAACAATTTTGGCTTCAATGAGTATTTGCCGTAATTTTCCCTTGTCCGCCAAAAGCTTTGTCTCTCTTTCTTTACGTGTATCTTCGGCTTTGCGCTGATTTTCTTCAGCACTTACTTTATCAGCTTCATCTTTTTTCTTTCTTTCCAAAGTCATCACACTGATGACATCACCCATTTGTTTTTTGGCTAAACCGTTTATGTCCAGTATTGTGTCTAGAGCTTGCTCCCAGGGAACATTTTTCATAGATAAAGTTACATTACCTTTTACATCATCACCGGAAACTATACTGATATCGCCATACTCAGCCATTAGGCGAAAAACGCTCTTTATGTCCGCATCCTGAAAGTCAATAGATATCATTCGATCTGTATATCTTTTTACTGTTTCCTTTTTAATTGGTTTTACCTTGGCTTCTTCACTTGCTGCAATATCATCAGTTTTTTTTGCAGTTTCCGTAGCAACTTTTGCCACTATCTTTTTCTTTTCCGTTACTTTCGGAGTTTCTTCAATTACTACCGGAGAAACCGGGGATTTTTTTTCCGGTAAACTGGAGACATTAAAATCAATTAATACACTTTGTCCTTCTTGTTTTATGGAGTAAGGAACAATCTTTTTAAGATTAACAGATAAATATATCCATTGTTTACCGTCTACTAATTGTTGCACCGGCGTTACGTGTAAAATATTGTTTAGCTCACCTTCTCCGAATTGGCGGCGCATATTTTCAGGCGCAAACATATTTTCTAACTTAATCAGCAAACTGCCGTTGGTCTGAGTTTCTACATTAATAGTTGTTTGTTGGGATACAATAAGGTTAATCCTTTCTTTACCCGACGACTTTTCCAATAAAACATTTTCCAAATACCCGACTTTGGCAACTGTAGCCTCCGCCTTATCGTCAGTTGCTTGGTTTTTATCTGCTGTTTCCACAGCTAAAGAAGTTTCTGAAATATATGTGAAAACCCAAAGAATAATTATGAGAAGAAGAAAAATTTTGGATAAATACTTTTTCATGGTTTTACCTCTTTTATTTGTTGCGCAGTTTTAAAATAATTCTTTTTGCATTTTTTGATACATATTCTTCCACGATAACGCGATCGGCCATGATTTCGATTACTTTACCATTATGTAAACCAATGTGCGTTCCGGCAAATAAAGGATAGAACTTTTTTGTTGCATCCTCCACAACAGCCACGCGGCGCATTTGATCACCGGCAATTCCCACTACTCTGAATTGTTCGGTTTGAACCCTTTGTAAGGGGAAAATAGAAAAACTTCCTTCTTTTTTCTCATCCATCTTTTTTACAGTAATCTCTACTTCAATAAAAGGCCGGAAGGGATCTGAATTCAATAAAGGTTTATAGCTATAAGTACTTTCCTGTGTTTGCGCAGCCGGAGCAGGCTGTTGCGTTTGAGGTTGGGTTGCGACAGGTGCTATAGCTGTGGGAGGAATTGCATTTAAAATATTTTTCTCCTCAGCAGCAAAAGCATAAGCCGCAACAATGAAAATACTTATAACAATGTTGGAAATTATGAGCCTTTTTTTCATTTTCTTTTTTCGCCATCTTTTTCTTTTTTATCGACAAACATGTACGTTTTGATCGTACAAGATGCTGTGATAACATATCCCCGTCCTTTTACATCCTTTCTATCGCCCATGGTAATGTCGGAAATGTTGATAATGCGCGGCAATTTGGCTACTTTTTCAAAAAAGTAAACAATGTTCTGAAAAGTACCCATTACCGATATTTCCACAGGTATTTCTTCATAAAAAGGTTCAGGTTCTGGTGCGGGAGCTTTCTTACCGCCTGCAGGTTTGGTGGTGTCAGCCGCCGGTTTCTGTTCAACTTGCGTTTGATCGGAAGGCTTAAATAATGACGCAGCTTTTGGCTCTTCGGAGGGTGTTTTTTCAAACGGTTTCAATACAGCAGCTTTCGGTTCAAATAATAAAAACTCAATGCCCGCATCTTTACCTGACAGTGCAACAGAATGAAAAAGGCCGGGGATTTCCCGCTGGTCGGGAAGTTTTTGTAAAGCAACCTTATAATCTTCTTTTAATGCTGCAACATCAGCCATGTACTTATTAAGCTGTAAAGCAATTTTTTCTTTTTCTTTAATTTGCACTTGCATTTCTTCTAGGTTTTTATCAAGACGAGTTTTATTTGACAATTCGTCACTGAGAAAAAGAAAGTAGTATAAATAACCAATAACGAGAATAATTAAAATTATGGCCAATGCCTTAGCCTGAGGAGACATTTTCTTTATGTCATTCAATGTAATGGCCATATGCTAGAATCCCTTATTCATGACACATGAAAAATTAAACTGCTGGAGGGTAATGCCGGAAACCTCCGTCTTTTTTGAAGATATCAAATCCACCGATTTTATCGGATCAAATTTTTCAATAGTTTTCATAAAATCGGCTACGGCTATATTGTCCCTGCCCGTTCCTTCAATTGTTAGATTGTTGCCTTTTTGGGTTACTTTGACCAGCCAAATGTTTTTTAATGGAACCAGCGTAGCCAGGTCGTCCAGGGTCTTTACGGGAGCTAAACGATTTTCCTCTAATGTTTTAATTACACCTAGTTTCTGTTCCAAATCTCTTTTATCGTTTTTGAATCTTTCCAGGTCGCCTATTTTTTTATTCAAATCGACAAGAGTGGCTTTCGAGTTTTTTTCCTGGGCCTCCAAGTCGCTAATTAAAGAGTTCATCCAAAGTTGCAGCCAAAGAAGACAAAGAATAAATACAACAAACGAACCTATAATAATAGATACTTGCCGGACAAGATTTTCCTTCTTTTCCTTTTCGTGGTAAGGTAACAGATTGATTTTAATCATTTGTCGCCTATTGTCCTCAAGCCCAATCCTACAGCAACTGCCGCAATTGGTTTAATGTTTTCTAATGTTTTGGAATCAATATTTCTTTTGTTATGGCCAACTTTTAAAAACGGATTGATCAACTCCGTGTCGACATTCAACTTTTGCGATAAATGTGCCGTCAATCCGAGAATTCTGGCCGATCCGCCGGAAAGAAAGACACACTTAATGTATTCGCCGCCAAAAGTTGAACGAAAGTAATCAATAGATCTTTCAATTTCGGAACAAATGGGTTCGGCAAAATCCAGGATACTGTTTCTCAAATCCAAAACCTCTTGTTCATTGCCGGGAAGGCCTTCAACTTTTATTTTTTCCGCTTCCTCAAAAGTTACGCCGTATTTTTCCTGTAAGCCTTCGGTAATGGAGTTACCGCCCAGAGTGAAATCTCTTGTGAAGATCGACATGCCGCCTTTGACCACATTAATATTGGTAAGACTTGCGCCGATACGAACAATAACAACAATTTCATTATCTTCGAATTCATAATTGGCCTCATACATAGTTTCCAAAGCAAAAGAATCCACATCCATGATTGCAACGTTGAGACCAGCCGCCGTAACTGCGTCCAGATAATTATTAACCATATCTTTTTTGGCGGCCACGATAATAACGTCCATTTGATTGGGATTATATTCATTATCACCTAAAATCTGGAAATCGTAATTAACATCATCCATATTGTCGAAGGGCAAGTATTTGCCTGCTTCATCACGGATTAAATCACGCAATTCTGTTTCATCCATTTGGGCAAATGTTACCTTCTTTACGATGACGGAATTTCCGGAAAGAGAAATGACTATCCCTTTCCCTCTGCAACCTGAATTCCAGAAGAGTTCCTTGATTTTCAAGGAGAGCGCCTTGGAATCGCTTAAAACACCTTCAATGATTATGCCTTTAGGCAACGGCAGCTGTAAGAAGCGATTAAGTACATAACCATTAGACGTGCTAAGGACTTCGGCCAATTTTAAAGAACTTGAACCGATATCCAAACCAACCAGCTTCTTAGGTCTCGAAAAAATTCCTTTTGATTCTAACATTGAAAAACCACCACATTGTTTTTAACTAAATTATTTTACCAATCGATAAACAATGTCTCCTTCTTTAACCATACCCAATTCGTTGCGAGCCAATGCTTCAATATAGGTCAAGTCGTTACGCGATAAAAGAATTTTCCTTTTTAAGTCGTTGTTTTCTGTTGTTATTTCATTGCTTTGCGACTTCAACTCAGCTAACCGCTTGCTTACTAAGTAATTATCAACAAGCCCTCTATTGCCGAACGTAATCAAAAGAGCCATTAGCAGCAAAAAGACAACCAGATACCTGCCTATCTTCATTTGGAAATAACCCTCCCGCATTCAAAACGGCAGAAATTAATCTTATGTACCAATTGCCTTTTCAAGGAAACACTTCTTCGTAAGGTTTCTGCAACGCCTTGGCCACTTTCAATTCCGAATTCTTCCTTGTTGACAATCCTTTTTCCATCTTGGCAATTGTCTGGGGGGCCAATTCGGCTTTCCTTGCCAATTCAGCTACGCTTAATGGAACTGTCTCGCGCAATTTTTTTACTCGATTTTTCTTAATATTATCTATCATAGATTAAAGCGTCACCTCATCTGATTACTAAAAAACACTAACTTTAAAGAAAAGTCAAGCAAAATATTTAATATTGATTAAAATTAATTAATGTTAATTAATTTTAATCAATAGAATAAATAATTCTCAATAATTAGAAATAATTAGTATTTCTTCCGCGTATTATTTACTTCCAGGGGCAAAGGAAAGTGCAATTAAGCGTAATGCTGGAAATTATTATGAGTTAAACAAAGTAAAAACTTTGACAAATTAAATTTTTACAGAAGGTAAAATTTGTTGGGATTCACCCAATATAAATTTGCCTCCTTCGATCCATTCCTTCAATATATTAGCAATTTGCCTTGCTTTGTAATAACTGGATAAAGGTGCAGTAATAACTTTTTTATCGTCGATGACTATGGTTCCGCTGCGCAAATCTTTGTAACTGACTTCCGCTAAAGGTTTGGCCACACCTTTAGGGTAATCCATGCTGTAATCATAAATTTGGGTATAAATGTCCTCATCTTTGACTGCTGTAAAGCGCGCCATTTCTTCGTCCAAAACGGGTATAGGAATCCCTATCCCTACGAACAAGGAAACTCCATAACCTAAAATACTGGCTCCAGCCAGCCATTCCGGAATCATCTCTTTCAGGTTACCCACAACGGCAATTGTACCCGCTCCCTGTTTAGGAACGCCTTTGTCTGTCCGAGGTGCATGGGGATTATGTTGGGTGCCGGGCCAAGCGACAAATCCCTGTGCCCCGCCTAAGAAAATCCGTGTACCAACACCGATTGTCCGGTAATAAGGATCATTGAATAAAGGACTCAATTGTCCGGATGTGGCATAAGCGGCATTGGCCATCCGAGGACGAAGCATGCCCATGTATGTATAAATGGTTGTGTCGGATAAATTAACGGCACAATTGTAATTTTGATAAGCATTGCGCGGATTAAAAAGAATTGCATCCTGTAAATCATTTATCGTGATGTTTCTTTCGTATTTCCTTGCTGGATAACAATCAGTTCCATAACCTTCGGCGCGCAGTTTAACAACATTTCCGGCGACGAAATCTTCAATTACATGACCGCCGCCGTAATTGAATTCACCGGGATAAACGCTGTTAAGTGGATCCCCTTCCACAACTTCGGTTGCACCTATGTAACAATCCACGGCGGCAATCCCGCCATAGGCGGGTACCTCGTTTAACCAAACCTTAGATGCTCGAATACGAGGAGAAGTATGACCGAAATTAAGAAAAGCTCCCGAAGAACACATCGGACTGAAAGTTCCGGTAGTAACAACGTCAATTTTACGGGCTGCTTCAACTTCGCCGTGTCTTTCCACAATATCAATCATTTCTTCTGCTGTTACTACGACAGCACGCCCATCTTTGATTTTTTCGTTAATTTCCTGAAATGTTTTTTTGACTTTGAATTTTTTCATGCTCAAACTTTTTCTTATCCAGGATATAGTTACATCATTTTCTTATCATTATTTAAAGCCAATTGCAAAATCAAAGGCAGTTTTATGCATACGGCCAAGCTTAATTTCAGGTATGGCCAAATCCGCCGCTTCCTCTGGACGTATTGGTTAGTTCGGCGGTTTCGACCCAATCTAAGCGGCAAATTTTCTGTATGATCATCTGCGCTAAGCGCATACCTCTTTTAACGATAAAAGGCTCTTCTCCAAGATTGATGACAATCAAGGCAATTTCTCCGCGATAATCAGCATCAATTGTTCCCGGCGAATTGAGCAATGTTATTCCCTGATTTATCGCCAGTCCGCTACGCGGTCTTATTTGCGCTTCATAACCTTCGGGCAAGGCTATCTTAATGCCCGTGGGTATTTTTTTCCGCTGACCGGGCAGAATAATCTCTTCTTCGATCACAGCTGCAAATATATCCATTCCGGCAGCCTGGTTAGTCATGTATCGAGGCAAAGGGATATCGTCATTACCGCTTATTTTTTGTATCAACGCCTCTATTTTTTTCATAGTGTTTCCTGATCAAAAATATTTATCAGCTCACTTGAAAATAAAGTTAGCAGCATATAGACATTTGTTTTTACGGTAACAGCCGTTTTGTAATAAACTAGTTATAATTACAAAACGGCTGTTTTTTGAAAGGTTGCCATGAATCTTGATTCAACTTATTTTACTTGTGCCCCTAATGCTTCTTTTCGGCTAAGTCGTATCTTGCCCTGCTTATCTATTTCCAGAACTTTCACCATTACTTCATCGCCTTCTTTCAAAACGTCGGTAACTTTATTTATTCTTTCTTTGGCGATTTGAGATATATGCAGCAGGCCTTCAGTTCCTGGTAAAATTTCGACAAAAGCTCCAAAATCAACTATTTTCTTTACTGTACCGTTATAAATTTTTCCGACTTCAGCTTCCTCCGTCAGCCATTTGACCATGGCTACAGCACGGGCTGCCGCTTCGGCATCGCTGGAGGCAATTGTTACCGTGCCGTCATCTTCAACGTCAATAGTAACACCAGTTTCACTTATTATCTGCCGGATATTCTTGCCGCCTGACCCAATAACAGAGCGCACCTGGTCTTCCTTAACTTTGATGGTCGTAATACGCGGTGCATAAATAGAAATATCCGAACGCGGCGCGGCTATCGTTTGGCGTAATTTGTTGATTATGAAGATTCTTCCTTCCTTTGCTTGTTCCAGAGCGGCTCGCAAAATATCTTCGGTCAGGCCGTCAATTTTAATATCCATTTGCATGGCTGTGACGCCTTTTTCGGTTCCGCAGACTTTAAAATCCATATCTCCGGCATGGTCCTCGTCACCAAGAATATCCGATAAAACAACAACTTTGTTTCCCTCTTTCAAAAGACCCATGGCGATGCCAGCGACAATGTTTTTGACCGGTACGCCTGCATCCATTAAAGAAAGAATGCCGCCGCAAACTGTTGCCATCGAAGATGAACCGTTGGAAGAAAGAATCTCGGAAACTATCCTGATAGTGTAGGGGAATTCTTCCGGCGAGGGTAAAACAGGCACCAGTGATTTTCGCGCTAACGCTCCGTGTCCAATTTCTCTTCTCCCGGGGCTGCGTAAAGGCTTGGCTTCGCCGACGCAATAGGGTGGGAAATTATAATGAAGCATGAAGGATCTCAGCTCTTCGCCGCTTATATAATCCATGCGCTGTTCGTCGGAAGATGTTCCCAAAGTAAGGGCTACCAACGCTTGTGTCTCTCCGCGGTTGAATAATGCCGAACCGTGAGCGCGTGGCAGCACCCCCACTTCAGCGCTAATCGGGCGAATGTCAGTAGAAGACCTGCCATCAATTCTTTTTTTCTCGTTTATAATCATTTCGCGCAGTATGCGCCGCTCTAATTCTTCAATAATGCCATCTACTTTGGCGCACAAAACGTCATCATCGCCGCCGATGTTTTTCTTTGCCCTTTTTCTCACTTCGTCAAGTTTGCCGTAACGCTCCAGTTTCCGCGGCATATTGTAGGCTTCCTTGAGGCCTTCCATGGCCTCGGCGCTTACGCTGGAGATTAATTTTTCATCGGCTTTCACTGCCTCGATAGGCCTTTTTTCTTTGCCGACTGCTTGGCGAACCTTATCCTGCAGATCGATTGCCGGACGAATTGCTTCCAACCCGAATTTTATGGCATTAATTATTACGCTTTCTTCAACCTCTTTGGCATCACCTTCCATCATGACCAGTTCAACATCATAAGGCCTGCCCGATTTACCGGGCGTTACTTTTCTGCCTACCAGAAAAATGTTGAATTCACTTTCCTGCATTTTTTCCGCTGAAGCATTGCAGGTTAACTCCCCGTTCATTCTTCCCACACGCACACCGGCTATCGGTCCTTTAAAAGGTATATTCGATATTTCCAAGGCGGCCGAAGCCCCAATCATGGCCGTAACATCAGAGTCGTTTTCTTTATCCACGGAAAGCACAGTCGCTACTAATTGCGTTTCAAAAAAATATCCTTTGGGAAATAAAGGACGAATTGATCTATCAATTATGCGGGATGTTAAAATTTCTTTTTCATTGGGACGTCCTTCTCTTTTAAAGAAACCGCCCGGAATTTTTCCGGCGGCAAAAGTCATTTCCTGATAGTCCACAGTCAAGGGCAGAAAATCGACTCCCTCCCTTGCCCCCTTTAAAGAAACCGCCGTTACCAAAACGACTGTGTCGCCGTAATAAACCAATATTGAGCCATCAGCCTGACCGGCAACGTAATTAGTTTTTAGAGAAACATTACGCCCGGCAAAATCAGCACTAAATATATTACTCATTCATTTTTCCTCCACCTTATTCCTAAAAAACCCAAAACAGGAAGCTCGAGAGCGATAGCAATAACCGATTCACGCTTACTCACAAATTCACACGGGAAATCGGACAAGCTGTTACCTTTCGATCTCGCGCTTTTATTTCCTGAGTCCCAGGCGTTTAACCATATTCCTGTATCGCTCGACGTCATTATCTTTGATGTAATTGAGAAGCCTCCTTCTTTGACCGACTAATTTCAATAGGCCGCGGCGCGAATGGTGATCCTTTTTGTGCGCTTTAAAGTGTTCCGTCAGATATTCTATTCTGGCACTTAAAAGTGCAATCTGGACTTCAGGAGAGCCCGTATCCTTTTCATGAAGCCGATAATCTGCGATTAATGTTTTCCTCTTTTCCAAAGTTAACACACTTTTTCCCTCCCTAAATAATTAATTCCCTTTTTATCTTAAATTTATTTTTAATTGCTAATGTTAAATACCCGGATAATCCTTCCTGCCTGGCACTTTCCGTCGAATTCGGAAAACTTATTTACCGGTATTATCATTTCCGCCAATGCCACTAGATTCCCGCTATAGCTGATGAACTTTAGCATATCTCCAGCTTCAAGAAAAGGGGGAACATGAGCTTTCATCATTTCTACAGAGGGTTGAAATCCGGCGCGCAGCTTGTTGGCAAGGTCTTCTGCCACTTCCATCGCGGCAAGCAAAGGCAGCGATTTTGTCAGCGACAGCATTTTTTTCAATAGTTCTATTTTTTTCTCTGCGTAGCCATAATTATCCAGAGACACGGCCATATCTTCGGAAAAAAATCCACTGCGCAATCGGCGCAGGCCGATTAAGCATGCGCCGCAACCGAGCAGGTCTCCAACATCGGAACACAGTTGCCGTATATATGTTCCTTTAGAACAAGCAATCATAAAAGTCACGCGGGGAAATGAAATCGTCTGTATCGCAATATTGAAAATTTCCACCTCCCGCGCCGCCGTTTTCAGGAACACGCCCTTTCGTGCATATTTGTATAAAGGCTCTCCGCCATATTTGACCGCCGAAAAGGCAGGGGGTACTTGGCTGATTTTCCCTACCATTTTAGCGAGTGCCGCCTTTATTTCTTCATCGCTGACTACTTTGTCTGATTGAGCGGTAATTTTACCTTCCCTGTCCAATGTATCCGTTTTAACACCCAGCAACATTGTCGCTGCATATTCTTTGCTTTCGCCGGATAGAAATTGTGCCAGTTTTGTCGCCTCATTCAGGCAGACCGGAAGCACTCCGGTAGCCATCGGATCGAGTGTTCCGGTATGGCCGGCTTTTTTCGCGCCTAATATTTTTTTTACTTCACTCACTATGTCATGTGAAGTTTTTCCGGCCGGTTTATCAATAATAACTACGCCATTCATAAAATACTATATTTCTTTAATTGCCTGGAGAATCTGGAGCTTAATTGTGTCAATATCTCCCTTAATCTTGCAGGCTGCCGCATTAATATGACCGCCGCCGCCAAACTTTTTTGCTATCTTTTCCACATTCACACTGCCTTTAGAGCGTAAACTTAGTTTGAAATAGTCGTCTGCCAGCTGAGTGTAAAGAATCGATATGGAGATTTCTTTAATTGTGCGAGGTATATCGACCAATCCCTCAGTATGCTCCAAAGAAGCGCCCGTATCCCTTAGCGCATTTTGTGTGACCACCAATGAACCTACCTTATTTTTTAAATCCAAGGATAATGTTTCCAGTACTTTGGCCAGCAATTTTAGTTTTGCCGGTGAATCGCTTTCGTAAATATTTTCCGAAATCCACTGCGGATCTGCACCGCTTTCCACTAAATTGCCCGCCGCCCAAAGAGTTTCCTTGTGCGTAGTGGAGTAACGGAAATCTCCGGTATCTGTCAGTATTGCCGTGTACAAATTAGTGCAAATATCTCGAGTCAAATTGCCGTGCATTTGCTTAAGCAGACGGTAAAGCAATTCCCCGGTTGAACTTGCTTGAGGATCCAATATTCTTAACGGAGAAAAACCTCCGTTGGATACATGGTGATCAATATTAATTATTTTATTTATCTTCGCGATTTCAGCCGCTTTATCTCCCACACGTTCTAACTCACTGCAATCAAGCACGAAAGCGGCATCATACTGTCGGACATCGCCGAGGTGATGAACTATTTTTTGCGCTGCCGGCAAAAAATAATAGTTCTTTGGCGTATCATCCTGATTATAAACAACTGCTTTTTTTCCTAAATCACTTAGTGCAAGAAAAAGCGCCAGTTCAGAACCTAAAGCGTCTCCATCCAATCTAACGTGGGATGTAATTAAAAAGCTCTGCCCCTCATTTATAGCCTCGATAATTTTGTCAATCATTTTTTGCATCCTGCCGCGCGATATCCGCCAATATTTTATCAATACGGCTGCCGTAACTAAAAGATTGATCATGGACAAAGGTAATTTCCGGCACAAAACGCAATTTCAGCCTTTTACCTAATTCCCGCCGCACAAAATTGGTTGCCCTGGTTAAACCGGTTCTGATTTCAGCAGAGCATTCGTCTTTGCCCATTTCAACAAAAAAAATCTTGGCATTACGTAAATCATCGCTTACCTTCACGGAGGTGATAGTTAATGCCTGTACTCGCGGGTCCTTCACTTCCTTGAAAATAATGTCCGAGATTTCAGCCATGATTAATTCGGCTACCCTATCCGCTCTTTTAAAGTTCATCGTACTTTCCTTTTTCCCAATGGGCGGCTTCCAGGAAACTAGAAACAACCATAATTTCTATTTTGCTGTTTAATATTTCGGCTGCGCGTAAATTATCGACGAATCTGAGCAGATGATCAACTTTTCCATTGATATAGTGAGAATCATTTCCAACAACGGCAAATCCAATTTGGGCGAATTTGTAGCTATCCAGATAATCTATTTCCGCGATGGATACATTAAACTCATTTTGAGTTCGCTTCAATATTTTATTTAAAACGCTCCTCTTTTCTTTCAAAGAACCGCTTTGGGGAATTCGTAAATTTATGGTCCCGTAGCCAATAACCATAAAACTTTTCCGTGACCATTCAGGTTAAAAAGAAATCCCTATTGTTAGAGTTTCCTTTCTAACTGTTCATTTATATAAGATTCAATTACGTCACCAACATGAATATCGTTAAATCCGTCAATGCTGATGCCGCATTCAAAGCCGGCAAGCACTTCCCTGGCGTCGTCTTTAAAACGCTTCAAGGAAAGGATTTTCCCGTCGAAAACGACTACACTGTCACGGACGAGTTTCAGATTGGCACTGCGCATTATTTTCCCGTCGGTCACATAGCATCCAGCAATAGTACCTATTTTAGGCACTTTGAATAGTTCGCGCACTTCTGCCCGGCCTTGAACTACTTCTTTATATTCCGGTTCCAGGAGCCCTTCCATGGCTGCCCGCACATCGGCAATAACATTGTAAATAATGTCATAAAGCTTGATTTCCACCCCTTCTTGTTGGGCAATTTCAACCACTCGTGCGTCAGGGCGAACATTAAATCCAATGATGATAGCATTGGCGGCGGAAGCAAGCATGACATCCGTTTCGCTAATTGCGCCTGTGGAATTATGGATAATTTTGAGTTTTATTTCGTCAGTCGAAAGTTTATTCAAAGCGTCGGAAATCGCTTCAATCGATCCCCGCACGTCGGCCTTAATAATGACATTGAGGTCTTTTACACCTTCCTTTATTTTTTGATAAAGCTGTTCTAGGGTAATTTTGGAAGAAGCGGAAAGCTCTTTTTCTCTTGTTTTTCTTATCCAATATTCGGCAATGCCGCGCGCTTTCTTGTCATCTTCGACACAAAAAAATTCTGCTCCTATTTGCGGAACATTGGAAAAACCGATAACCTCCACCGGCATGGACGGCCCAGCTTCCTTGACGCGCCTTCCCTGATCATTAATCATTGCCCGAACGCGGCCAAACTCGGCCTTGGAAACAAACGCATCTCCTTCTTTTAGAGAGCCTTCCTGAATTAAAACCGTTGCTACAGGGCCGCGACCGCGGTCCAATTTAGCCTCGATAATAACGCCGCGGGCAGGACGATCAGGATCAGCTTTTAGCTCCATAACATCGGCCTGCAGTAAAATCATTTCCAAAAGCTCTTCAATTCCCTTTTTCTTTTTGGCGGAAACTTCGCAAAAAATGGTTTCGCCGCCCCATTGTTCGGATAAAAGACCGTGCTCGGTGAGAGACTGTTTAATCTTTCCGGGATCAGCTCCGGGCTTGTCCATTTTATTAATAGCCACGATGATTGGCACCCCGGCAACTTTGGAGTGATTAATAGCTTCGACGGTTTGTCCCATTACGCCGTCGTCAGCGGCGACAACAAGAACCACTATATCAGTTACCTGCGCCCCGCGCGCCCGCATAGCCGTAAACGCTTCATGCCCCGGAGTATCCAGAAAAACTATATCCCGTCCATTTATGTGGACATGGTAGGCACCGATGGCCTGAGTAATTCCTCCGGCTTCTCCGGCAATTACATTGGACTTTCTGATGGCGTCTAAAAGAGAGGTTTTACCATGATCGACATGTCCCATGATAGTAACAACAGGTGCCCGCGGTTTGAGCTTTTCCGGAGATGCAGCAGTTTTTAAAATAGATTCGTCAAATTCCACCTCTGCTTTTTCCACTTGGAAACTGAATTCATTAGAAACTATTGCGGCAATATCATAATCTATGGATTGATTAATGCTGGCCATAACACCCATAGACATTAATTTGTTAATTACTTCGTTGGTCTTAACGCCTATTCTCTTAGCTAAATCGCCGACAGAGATTGTTTCTCCAATCTTGATGCGTCTTTTAATGGCCTTAGGTACGGTAATTTCTGTTTTCTTCATCTTGGTGGGGGCAACTTTTTTTTCGTCCCGCCACTTGGTAAAAATTACTTCCTTTTCTTCATCCTGCTTTCTTAACTTCTTTTCGATTTTTTTCTCTAGGACTTTGCGGCGCGGTACTACTTTTTCCTCCTCAATAAATACTTCTACAGGACCCTTGCCTTTTTTCTTCGGTTTTTCAAATTCCTTCTTGATTTGTTTTTCGGGTGGAGGAATAATCATTTTCTCGCCGGGTTTTAGCGGCGCTTTCGGTGGTATCTCTTTTTTCGTTTCCGGGTGGGTGATTTTGTGTTTAGAAATAATAGGCGGCCTGGAAGGAACTATCGACGGCTGTTTGAATTTCTCCCCCTCGATTGTTTCCGCGGCCGGCTTGCCCTTTATTGCCGGCGCTGCCGCCTCTGCTTCGCTTTTCGGTATTTTTTTCTTGATCTCGACAAAAGCTGCCGGAGCTCCAAGAACCGGAGGTTTAGTCACCTCTTCTTTTTTATCTTTGCCGGCTTTTTCTGACGGCGTGATTAAAGATTCATCTTCCGGCTTTTCCGCTAACTCTGCTTCCGGATGATCTGCTTCTTCTAGCGCCGGCTCATCTTTGGGAGTGCGAACAGCACGGCGCCGAATCACCGTTGATTTTATTCTTTCTTCTACAATTTGGCGAGATTCACTGGTAAGCAATACGTCTTTTATTTTTTCCACCTCGTCATCTTCCAAAGAACTGGAATGGGACTTGACCGTAATGCCAATTTTTTCCAAACGCGCGATTAGGTCTTTATTTTCCAGATTCAGTTCCTTAGCCAATTCATGAACTCGCTTTTTCGGCATGCGTAAAACTCCCTAAATAAATATTCGGTTATGAAACTTTTTTATTGTTCAGAGCTTCTTCGTCTAAAATCTTACCCGCCGCTTCAATCCATTGCCGGGCTGTTTTTTCACCTACGCCGGGAATCGAAGATAATAACTCGGGTTCAGCTGCGGCAACCATGGCAATGCTCTTGATGCCTTTGTTATAAAGTTTTTCCGCCATAGCTGGTCCTACCCCGGTAAGTTTTGTTAAATCCGTTTGTCCTTCATCTTCTTTTTCCGCGGCCATTGTTTCGCTTTTCACATCAATTTTCCATCCGGTCAGCTTTACCGCCAGCCGGACATTCTGGCCGTTTTTACCAATGGCTAAAGATAGTTGATCATCGGGAACAATTACCGTCATCGTCCGGTTTTCATCATCAACAAAGACACGATTAACTTTAGCCGGAGATAGGGCGCTGCTTACATATTTTGCTGCATCATTGGTATAAGGAATAATATCTATTTTTTCCCCGCGCAATTCCTGCACCACACTTTGAACCCGTGAACCTCTCATGCCGACACAGGCGCCTACCGGATCGATATCCTTATCCTTTGCGCTGACGGCAATTTTTCCGCGCTTTCCCGGCTCCCGGGCAACGCTGACAATATCAATAAGCCCTTCGGAAATTTCCGGGACTTCCACTTCAAAAAGTGCTCTTAAAAAGGAGGGATGCGTGCGGGACAGGATTATTTGTGACCCTTTGGTATTCTTTTTTACATCAACAATATAAGAGCGGATCCTTTCGCCTCGTTTATAGGTTTCGCGATGGATCTGTTCCGCCGGAGGCACGACGCCTTCCGCGCGTCCCAGATTGACGATAATGCTGCCGCCTTCAAATCGCTGAACAAATCCGTTGAGCAATTCGCCTTTGCGGTCTTTATATTCTTCATAAATGTTATCACGTTCCGCGTCTTTAACTCGTTGAATAATTATTTGCTTCGCCATTTGTACGGCGATTCGGCCAAAGGAACTTGTTTCGATTTTCATCCCTAAACTATCGCCGGGTTCGGCGCCTTCGTCTAGAGTTTTTCTCGCTTCTTCTTTGGAGATTTGTGTTTCGTGATCAAGCACCTTATCCACGACCGTTTTGAATTGAAAAACTTCAATTTCTCCGGCATCATCGTTATAATGGGCTTCGATATCCACGTTTTGCCCTAATTTTTTACGCGCTGCCGTAAGCATTGCCGCTTCCAGGGCTTCGGTAATGATCTCTTTTTCTATACCTCTGTCCTTACCCATCTGCTCAATCAGACGTTTAAGTTCTGGCAACATTTACAAATTCCTCCCTTTTTTTCACTGCGCTGAGATATCGTAAAAATTTCAGCCTACCGGCATTATTCCCTGCCTTTATTCTTAATTTCATCGTCACCGGCAAGATTGGCTTTAACAATCTCTTCTTTGGGAATCCGGTATATTTTTCCGGAAATATCCATCAGAATCATTTTCCGGCCTTGCTCTTCGATGTTATCTACAAGTGTGCCGTGAAAATTTCTCATGCCCTCGATTTTTATCCCTGTTTTTATGTTTACTTTTGAATTCTTATATTTTTCAAAATCCTGATCGCGCGATATCGGCCGGTCAAAACCGGGAGAAGAAATTTCCAGCGTGTAAGCGCCTTTAATCAAATCATTTATATCAAAGACGTCGCCCAGCTGATTGCTTACGGCCGTGCAATCTTCAAGTGTTACCCCGTTTTCTTTATCCAGGTAAAGCCGGACAATCCAGTGAGTTTGCATCTTGATACATTCAACATGGATCAACTCCATTCCTTCAGAGGCGACAACGGGCTCGGCCAATTGCCTCATTTTTTCCTTTAAATCATCATTCATAATAGCCCAGAAAATAAAAAAGTGGGCAAGTGCCCACTCATCAATACACAATAATCGATGGCTTAATAAATTAGGTAGCACAGTATAAACGGCAATGCAAGAAGAAATATTACTACAGGTTGGGGTTAATCACGGGCATAAATTACAAAGCGCGCTTTGTAATTTATGCCCTCCGCTGTGCGGGATCAATTCAGCTAACAAATATTGCTACGCCCTGCTGGCAATATTTTAGTTTCATTGATTCGACTAACAAACTTCAATGCGTTTCACTTTTGAAGTTTGGGTCTCAAATCCCGTGTCGCTTCGCTCACGGGATAATTCAACTAACGCTTCAAACTTCGCTACGCTCGTTTTCAGCGAGTTTCATTAAAATGGAGCGGGCGATGGGGCTCGAACCCACGGCGTCCAGCTTGGGAAGCTGACATTCTACCACTGAATTACGCCCGCTCGAGAATTGAGAATCTTATTCAACAGCAATTATTTGTCAAGGTGTTTTTGGCTAACTTTGCAAATGTGGTAACCTATTAATCAATATTTTTAATCAGCCCTTTTTTTAGGAATATTTTTATAACCGCGTCTGAATTTTCGACAGTAAAACCAATACGCCACCATTTGTAACGGATGAAGGCGAAAAATATCTTGTCCCGTTTGTATCTCTGAAAATCCTTGGGAAACCAAGTTTTGAAATCTCCGGTGCCGTGGAAGCGGAATTTCCCATTCCAAGGGGAAGCTTTCTTAACGAAGATTTTTTCAATTTCGGAAAATAACACCATCCTGTCGCGTTCAAAAAAGCTATAACGCCGGAAAATAATGCTTCTATTCGTAATCACCACCAAAGAATCGGAATAAATAATATCTTCAGCCATCTTTGCTTCCTTTTTTGATATTATTATTCCTCACGATTACCGAGTTGGCATGAGCATCGAGTCCTTCCATTTGGGCAAAGCGAACTGTTTGCTTGCTAAGTTTTTCTAGAGCGTTCGGCGAAAAAGAAAGGACGTTCATGCGTTTGACAAAATCATATACTCCCAACGGTGAGGAAAAACGCGCTGTTCCTCCCGTAGGCAAAATGTGGTTGGCGCCGGCAATGTAATCGCCCAATGCCTCCGGTGTAAATGACCCCAGAAAAACAGAGCCTGCATTGCGAACTTGTTTTAAAATTTTTTCCGGATTCTCCACCATCAATTCCAGATGTTCCGGTGCGAAAAGGTTCACCATCTCCACCGCTTCCTTTATATCTTTGGTGATGATAATCGCACCGTATTTTGTCAGTGAGCTTTCTATTATTTCCTTTCTGGCCAGGGATTTTAATTGTTTATCGGCTTCCCGTGATACTTCTCGGGCTAAATTTTCAGAAGGCGTCAAAAGAACAGCCGCGGCCATTTCATCGTGTTCGGCCTGCGCCAGCATATCAGCTGCAACAAAGGAAGCCTTCGCCGTTTTATCGGCAATAATAAGTATTTCGCTGGGGCCGGCGATCATGTCAATACCCACTTGGCCGAAAACCATTTTTTTCGCCGCTGCGACATAAGCATTTCCCGGCCCGACAATTTTATCGACTTGCGGAATAGATTTTGTGCCGTAAGCGAGCGCTGCTATAGCCTGAGCGCCGCCAATTTTGAATATGCGCTGGACGCCGCTTATTTCGGCCGCCGCGGCAATTAAAGGATTTAATTTGCCTCCCTTGACGGGAGTCGCTAAAATAATTTCTTTCACTCCGGCCAGGCGTGCCGGAATTGCCGCCATAAGTAATGTTGATGGATAAAAAGCTTTGCCTCCGGGAGCATAAATTCCCACGCGCTGCAAAGGAAAAACCCGCTGGCCGAGCTCTATGCCTCTTTCATCATTAACAGACCATCCCCGAACAATTTGATGGCGGTGATATTTTTCAATACGTCCGGCAGCCAATTTGATAACTTTCCAATCTTCCGGCTTTACCTGGGCCAACGCTTCTTTTCTTTCAGCAGGTGTCACTTCTACTGTTTTCTCATTTAATTCCTGGTGGTCAAATTTCGCCGTATAATAAAATAGAGCCTCATCTCCTTTGGTCGCGACAGTGCTCACTATTTCTGCTACAGATGATAAAAGTTTGGGGGTAAAAGCGCCGCCCCTTTGGCGCAATTTACGGAAAAATTCGACAAAATCAACAGCATCGGTTTTGATTATTTTCATATTATTGTGCCATCCTTTTTATATTCGCGCCCAATGCGGAAAATTTCTTCTCTATTTCCTGATAACCGCGGTCAATATGGTAAACGCGGGAAATTTCTGTTGTGCCTTGCGCCACAAGGGCCGCCAGAATCAGGGAAGCGGAAGCGCGCAAATCCGTTGCCATCGTTTGTGCTCCGCGCAAAGCAGGCACTCCCCGGACAATCGCGCTGCCGCCCTGAATAACGATATCGGCTCCCATCCGCGTGAGTTCACTGACATGCATGAAACGGTTTTCAAAAACGGTTTCGGAAATCACGCTCAAACCGCTGCCTATGGACATATAAGCCATCATCTGCGCCTGCAGGTCGGTGGGAAATCCCGGATGAGGAAGGGTTTTGACATCAACACTGTGGATTTTTTTCCCCGCAGATACTTTCAGGCCGCCTTCAATGGGCGAAATCTTCATGCCCGTATCCCGCAGTTTGTTGATTAATGCTTCCATATGATGAGGGTTGCAGCCGATTATGTTTAATTCGCCGCGCGTCATGCCGGCGGCAATCATAAAAGTTCCCGCCTCAATCCGGTCGGGAATAATTGTGGCTTCTATAGGTTTTAGCGAGCTGACACCTTCAATCGTTATTACATCCGTTCCCGCTCCGCTGATTTTCGCTCCCATGCCCTTTAAAACATCCGCCAGGTTGACAATTTCCGGCTCACAGGCGGCATTGTTCAGGGAAGTAGTGCCTTCAGCCAAAGTTGCCGCCATCATTATATTTTCGGTGCCGGTTACCGTGGGTATGTCAAAATATATATCCGCGCCTTTCAGTTTTTTGGCTTTGGCTTCAATATAGCCTTCATGCAATTCGACATGAGCACCGAGATCCTGCAGTGCCTTTATATGAAGATTTACCGGCCGGGCGCCGATGGCGCAACCTCCGGGAAGAGAAACGCGCGCGACACCCATACGGGCGACCAGCGGCCCCAAAACTAAAACGGAAGCCCGCATCGTCTTGACTAAATCATAAGGAGCCGTATGGCTGATTATTTTATCGGCACTAATCTGGACAGTTTCATTGCCTTCGATTTGAGCGCCAAGGCTGCGCAAAAGTTTTTTTATTGTTTTGATATCCATGAGATCCGGGATATTATGAAACGTATTGGTTCCGCAGGTCAAGAGCGCCGCGGTCAAAACCGGCAGTGCGGCATTCTTTGCTCCGCTGATATGAACATCACCATGCAGAGGTTTACCTCCCTGAATAACTATTTTATCCACTAATTTTTCTCCTTGCTCGAATTACGCGTGGCAAGCCGGCATAATCTCTTCTCACGCCTATGTTGTCGTAAATTCCGGAATCCTCAATAATCTTCCCTACGCTTTTTTCCTGAGTAGCTCCTATCTCCAATAAAAGCCAACCATTTTTTTTAAAGTTGTTGCCCGCCTGATAAACCAATTTTTCGTAGAATTCCGTTCCACTCTCACCGGCCAAAAGTGCTTCTCGCGGCTCAAAGGTCTTCACTCCCGCAGGCAGTTTTTCATATTCTTCCGCCGCAATGTAGGGAGGATTGCAAACGATTATATCAAAAAAATCGTCAACTGAGTCAAATAAATCACTGCGGCGGAAATCAATTTGATTTTCCAGTACCAGATTAAGGGCGTTTTTCCAGGCTACTCTGAGAGCGGCGGCGGAAATGTCGGTGGCCACTACTTGAGCTTGCGGCATTTCTTTGGCCAAAGCAATGGCTATCGCGCCGCTGCCCGTGCCAATATCCATAATCTTTATTTCGGGATAAGCAATTTTGCGGCAGATGCCGAGAGCTTCTTCCACAAGAATTTCAGTATCCGGCCGGGGAATCAATACTGCGCTATTTATTTCCAGAGTGAAAGACCAAAATTCTTTGCGGCCGGTAATGTAGGCTACCGGTTCCCATTGCAATCTTCGGGCGCTGAGATTTCTAAATGCGGTAAGCTGTGTCTCGTTAATTGTTTTGTCCGGATTTTTGTAAAATTCCAGACGGTCGCAGCCCAGGCAAAAAGAAAGCAAAACTTCCGCGTCGAGCCGGGCGGAAGGAATATCCGCTGCTTCTAAAGCTTTTGTTGACTCATTGAGAATGTCATGAACGGTCATAGTGTTGTTTCCAAGCGCCATCTTTGTTTGTGAGACTCAAATTTTAAAAGTAAAACGCATTAAAATTTGTAAGTCGAGCAATCCCGCCAAAGGCGGAGGGTTGAATACCCCCGCAACTTGCTTTGGGGTTTCATACCCGTGATTGGCAGCGTAGCCCGGCGTATAACCTAAAGGTCACGCGTGCCGGGCGCCCTCGACCTCTGATATTCGGATGTCCGAAAATAAATTGTTGCAAAATAAATGTCAAGTGTTTATAAATCTAAATCATTAATATTTTAACAGATTCCCATAATTCAGTAGAGTGTGCCACAAAGAGACAAAGCGTAAGTTACTATTGAGTGGGGACTTTTAACAACATTGACTTGTAAAGATAGACAGAACCTTTAGAATAACTTGTTAATAACAGGTGAAAAATGGATTTCAAGGCAATAATTAGAATATTGGTTATTACTTCACTGGTAATATTCACCGAGGCCAAATTAATGGCTTCTGAGATCACAGAATGCAAACCGTTTAGTGAAAAAGAACTCCAAATTATAAGGAACAGTCAAAACCCGAAGCTGTTGACGGGAGCTGCTCTAATAAGCCGCATAGGTCCGGCTTCCGATTTAAGCAGGGAATTATTTGAGTTGGCAAGTCGCATTGAATCTCCCAAAGGTCTTGCAACATTGTCATTAATCGAATTGGAGTTTGATAGCCCTTGGATTGATTCACCTTTAAAGCCATCAATGCGAGAGAGTATCTTAAATCTTCTACACGATGATAAGGATAACGCCCAATCATATTATTTGTATGCTCTTTTGCAACAGGAAGCAATAGGGGATCAGGAAGCACTATCGCAGATCATAAAGGGCAATACGAAAACCTTCAACAGTTATTCAAAACAAAGGTTCGATGCTATAGTCGAAGCTGCAGAGATGGAAAAATGCAATGGTATTCAAGCGAGGCAGTGTGCGTCTTCATGTTTTTTTGTTACTAATACCTATTCAAAATTACGAAATTTATGCCGAAAACTTATTAAGAGCAAAGGTCAGACAGCTAAAAATGCATGTTTTGTTATGGGACAGAAGCTAGAAAAAGGAAGTCTAACTTTTGTTGAACAGATCATCAGCCTAAGCATCCAAATGGTTACATTAGATGATCCGACCTCATCCTCTGCTGCCGGTATAGCGATCAAGAAAAGAGTAGACAATATAAAGGTTAGTTCTTCACGCGCCGCTTGTATATCAGAAGCGGATGTGCCAGAAGATGCGCTATTGCATTATTACGAGATTCTATTGGATAAAGGTGAAGCTTCTGCTCAAGACTTCCTAAGCGAATTTACCAAACAGAAACAAGATAAAAACTAATTCGTCGTTTCGCGTCGACTGCTACATGGCGCGTGAGCTGGTTATTAGCAGGAGTAAGCAATAGACGATGTTGAGTTCTAAGATACGCGCTTGTACACAAAAAGATATCGGGGTCTTAGTTGAGACTATCCGCAGATCATTTCAAGATGTGGCAAAACGTTTTGACCTGACACAAGAGAACGCACCTCGTCATCCATCCAACTGCACATAAGACTGGATTAAAAAGGATATGCAACGTGGTGTCAATTATTTCGTTATAGAAAATGAAAATGTTGTTGTGGGGTGTGCTGCTCTTGAGAAAGCAAATCCAGACGTATGTTATCTGGAACGCCTCGCAGTTCTTCCAACCCAGCGGCGGCGTGGTTTTGGCAAAGCTTTGGTAAATCATGTGTTGTTAAAGGGCAAACTTCTTGGAGTTCATCGCGTAAATATAGGAATCATTGCTCAGCAAACTGAACTGAAGAACTGGTACCGGGAAATTGGATTCGTTGAGCAAGAGAGCAAGGAATTTCGCCACTTGCCTTTCCGTGTTATTTTGATGTCCTACGAGGTAAACAAAAACAGCCAGCAATAGAGAGAATGCCAGTTCAAATGAATATAAGGACATCGACCGTTCTCTTATTGAGAAATCATATTTTCGCCGCGGCGAATAGTCCAAAAATCGTCGGAAAGATTTCTGTCCGCAACGTATTTATAGGGTATGGTGAAATACCCTTTCATTCCCCAGTCCTCTCCCCAGGAATTACGCACAATAAATCTTTCCTCGGCATCGTTGTAACCTACGGCCAGAACAGCATGTCCACCCAGTGACTGTTCATCATGTTGAGGCATATTCACGACACCAGTTTTCGCTACTGTCTGCGATTCAAAGCTTTCATATACCGTAAAACCAAAGACAAACGGGAAGCCTTCAGCCAGGCATGCGCGCATTTCATCCAGTGTGATAATGCGGCGATAGGAAGTAATTTTATGTTTCGCTGCATCTTTGTAACAAGTTGTAGTTGGTTTAACCCGGAACTTAGAGAGAAAATAAGGCCATTTTTTCTCCGAGCATACGCCTGTTTTTGCTAGTGTCTTGATACCATCACGGATCATGGCTCCAGAGTCAGATTGGATGGTGTGTTCAACGGCTCTTTCGTTATAGTAAATAAATAACCTGCTGAAATCCTCAAAAGCAACTTTATCCTTCCTTTCCAGGAATTCCTGCGCTCCGGCCAGAGCGTTGGCGGTGCAACTGCCCAGTTGTCCCTGATTCTCTACTTTCGAACAGAGTGGACGCAAATCTACCAGCGGAGGCAGCTTTGCCGGTACACGAAGTACAGCGCTAAGCAAATAATCACGCTGATCGGGCACATCGGGTACCCACCCATAGAAGAGGCTTTTAATCTTACCTTTTTTGGGAACAACAGCTTTTTTTACTGGCATATATAGACCTCCTTTTTAAAAATTTATACCAATTAGCTTTTTTTGGCTAACTTTGTTGGCAGAGTCATCGGCTTCCTCAACGTATTAGTAATACGCCTGCGGAGCCTCCTCCTTGCCGCCGCGTTATCCTTTGAAAGCAAAATGGTATTATTCATAATCACGGGAATAAAGCGGGAGTACTTTCACACTTTATTCATTATCCGGCACATCAATATCCACTGCATGGCGCTAAGCCACGCAATCAGGATTGCCGTTAATAGATGTAACCAGTTTAAATTAGCTTATTTCAGCGATTCTGCTTGATAATGAGTTGCCAACGCATCAATCATCGCGCCGATGTTGCCGTTTAAGAAATTGTCGAGATCATAACGGGTGAAGCCGATGCGGTGATCGGTTATCCGGCCCTGAGGGAAATTGTATGTGCGAATGCGTTCGGAGCGGTCGCCGCTGCCCACCTGGCTTTTGCGTGCCTGCGCTTGTTCGGTGTTTTGCTTTTGCACCATGGCGTCCAAGAGGCGCGCCCGCAAAACCTTCATTGCTTTGGTTTTATTTTTAAGCTGAGATTTTTCATCCTGACAGGTCACGACAAGTCCTGTTGGCAAATGAGTGATGCGTACGGCAGAATCAGTTGTATTGACGCTTTGGCCGCCGTGACCGGTGGAGCGATAAACATCAATCCGCAGTTCGTTGGGATCAATGTTAAGTTCCACTTCTTCCGCTTCGGGCATAATGGCCACGGTAACAGCCGAAGTGTGGATGCGTCCCTGCGCTTCTGTAACCGGAACGCGCTGGACGCGATGGACACCGCTTTCGTATTTCAGGCGGCTATAAGCGCCTTTTCCATCAATTTGGGCGATGATTTCTTTGAAACCGCCCATACCACCGGCAGGAGAACTGCTGGCCACTTCCACCCGCCAGCCCCGTGCTTCTGCGTAGCGCGCATACATCCGGAATAAATCGCTGACAAAAAGGCCGGCTTCGTCGCCTCCGGTACCTGCCCTAATTTCCAAAAAGACGTTTTTATCATCATTGGGATCTTTCGGCAGCAGCAAGACCCTTATCTTCTCTTCCAATTCAATTTGCTCTTGCTGTAGCTGCGGCAGTTCTTCTTTAACAATCGCCTTTAATTCCGCGTCATTTTCCGCCAAAAATTCCTGATATTCTTCTGTTCGGCTTCTGATTTTTTCATATTGACGGATAGTTTCCACTAATTCGGTCAAATCGGCATGCTCTTTGGCGTATTTTTGATAAAGACCCTGCTTGGAGACAATTTGAGGGTCGCTAAGTTGCCCCTCCAGTTCTCTGTAACGTATTTCAATTTCGCGAAGTTTATCGAGTAAAATATTCATATTATATTTTTAAAATGAGTCTTTGAGTATTTAGGGCTAATAGATAATGCTTGATTGTATACTCCTTCCTGTTGGGAAGAGCACTTATAAATGGTAAGAAAGAGAAGCTATAATTGTCATAAAAAATAGAAGATGATGAAAGATCATCGTTCTTAATTGTGAAAAATTATTTAGTTGGTTTCTTGCCGGTTTCTGGCTTTCCCTCTTTGGCTTCGTACCTTTTCTTGAATCTTTCCACGCGGCCTGCCGTATCTACTAGCTTTTGTTTACCTGTCATAAAGGGATGGCAATTGGAACAAATTTCTATCTTAATATCTTTTTTAGTCGATCTTGTTTCAATGACATTACCGCAAACACAAGTGATGGTTGTTTTTTTATATTCCGGATGAATGCCTTCTTTCATGTCTTTTTGTTTTCCTCCTTAGCCTTTATCTGCGACTAATAAAATTCCAGCATAGTTTCATGGCCGAGTGGCTGCTTATAATATATGCTGTAAAAATTCAAGAAAATTAATAATACTTTAAACTCAAAACGGGCTTAAGCTCGTTTATGAATTCATCGAATCCAAAAATTCTTGATTAGTTTCCGTTTTCTTAACTTTGCCGATAATGAATTCCATGGCGTCGACAGGATTCATTTCTTGAAGCAGCCTTCGTAAAATCCAGATACGGTTGAGATTATTTTTGGGGATCAACAATTCTTCTTTCCTGGTTCCTGAACGAATCAAGTCAAAGGCGGGGAAGATTCTGCGGTCGGAAATGCGGCGGTCTAAATGCAATTCCATATTGCCCGTTCCCTTAAATTCCTCAAAAATTACTTCGTCCATACGACTTCCTGTATCGATCAACGCCGTGGAAATTATCGTTAAGCTCCCGCCATTTTCGATATTCCTGGCCGCGCCGAAGAAGCGCTTTGGTTTATGCAAAGCGTTGGAATCGACACCACCGGAAAGGACTTTTCCGCTGGGTGGGACAACGGTATTATAAGCGCGCGCCAAACGAGTGATGCTGTCCAGCAAAATGACCACGTCTTTTTTATGTTCAACAAGGCGTTTGGCCTTTTCAATGACCATTTCTGCGACTTGCACATGGCGGGAAGCCGGTTCGTCAAATGTGGAAGAAATTACTTCCCCGGCGACACTGCGCTGCATGTCGGTTACTTCTTCCGGCCGCTCGTCAATTAAAAGCACCATCAAAATTACTTCTTTATGATTTGCCGCGATGCTATGGGCAATATCCTGCAAAAGTACTGTTTTACCGGCACGCGGCGGAGAAACAATCAAAGCACGCTGTCCCTTGCCGATCGGTGCAAACAAATCCAATGTTCTGGTGGAAAAATTTTCGGGATCAAATTCCAGATTCAATTTTTCCAGAGGATAAAGAGGAGTCAGGTTATCAAAAAGGATTTTGTCGCGGGCTTGTTCGGGGCTTTCAAAATTTACGGTATCAACTTTCAGAAGGGCGAAATATTTTTCTCCTTCTTTGGGGGGACGGACTTCGCCGGAAATGGTGTCGCCGGTTTTTAAATTAAACCTTCTGATCTGCGAAGGCGAAATGTAAATATCATCGGGACTCGGCAGGTAGTTGTAATCCACAGCGCGTAAAAAGCCAAATCCGTCCGGCAAAATTTCCAACACACCCGAGCCGGAAATCACGCCGTTTTGTTCCGCTTGTGTCTGTAAAATGGCGAAAATCAAATCCTGACGACGCATGCCGCTGGCACCGGGAACGTCTAAATCCTTAGCTAAATTGTTGAGTTCGCTGATGGGTAATCGTTTGATATCTTCAATGTTCATAAATACTTCCTTACTTTAAATTCTAATTAAGCAATGTTATTCCGATACGATATATTTACTTTTACTGCGTTATTTTTCAAGAAATACACAAGGATAATCACGAATTTTTTAAAAGTTACGGATTAAATATCGGCTTGTTTATTTGAATACTTGAAACTCTCCAAAGGGCAGGGCTTATAAAGCCCCCAACGAATTGTACAAAAGAATATATTAATATTGATGGACTGTCAAGATATTTTCTTGTATTAACGCATTTCTTTTGGGATATAATGTTTTAGAGCTTGCTGCCGATTTTTTTCTTGATTCCTGAGCAACACTAAACTAAATAATTTTGTATAATTATTTTGTCCGGAGGAAAGGTTTTGGTTTTTATGGAAGAAATAAAAAATGATGAAAAGAAGGCTATTGAACCGATCGATACTCCTTCTGAAATTTCTATGGAAGAGCTAATGCCGGAATTGCGCGCTGCTTGTGAGCGCGCTGGCTGGAAAATTCTCACACCGGTGCAGGCCAAAGCTATTCCCTATCTTTTGGCCGGCCGCGATATGATGGTTCAATCACGAACCGGCAGCGGTAAAACCGGCGCCTACCTTTTGCCGATAATGCAAAAAATTGATTTACAGCAAAATGCCGCCCAGGCTTTGGTGCTCGTTCCCACCCGCGAGCTTGCCTTGCAAGTATCCAATGAAGCTCAAATGCTTTTGGAAAATACAGGTATGAAAACGGTTGTTGTTTATGGCGGAGTAGGCTATAATACACAACTGGAAGCTTTTCGCAACGGTGCTCAGCTTGTTGTCGGCACACCGGGAAGAATCTTGGACCACCTGCTGAAAAACACTCTTTCTCTTGATCATCTTAAAGTATTGATATTCGACGAGGCTGATCGAATGCTGTCCATGGGATTTTATCCCGATATGGTGAAAATTCGTAAATATATACCTGCGCATGAAATAGCCAGCAGCATGTTTTCCGCGACTTTCCCGCCGCAGGTGATTCGTTTAGCCGATCAATTTCTGCGACAGCCTCAATTATTGAGCTTAAGCGGCAATCAAGTGCATATTGCCGAAATAGAACATGTTTATTATGTTGTTCCGGGTATGCGCAAAGAAAGATCGCTGGTGCGCATAATTGAAACAGAAAATCCCGCCTCCGCCATCATCTTTTGCAATACAAAAGACACGGTGCATTATCTTTCTGTTGTGCTGAAGCGTTTTGGCTATGATGCCGATGAACTGAGCTCCGATCTGGCTCAAAGCATGAGGGAGAAGGTTATGGCTCGGGTGCGGCGCGGCGCCTTGCGCTTTTTAGTAGCAACGGACGTGGCGGCCCGAGGCATTGATATTCCCGACCTTTCTCATGTAATTCAATACGAGCCGCCAGAGGACCCGGAAGCTTACATCCATCGTGCCGGGCGCACGGGTCGCATGGGATCAAGCGGTGTCGCTATTTCGCTGGTTGCGGAAATGGAAAAATTCAAACTGCAAAGCATTGCCCGTTATTACAATATTAACATGGAGGAACGCCCGCTTCCCGGCGATGAAGAGATGGAGAGGATTGTTGCCGAACGGATAACGGCGCTTTTGGAGGCGCGTCTCCGTGCCCGAGATAATCTTCAAATTGAGAGAATGCAGCGATTCGCGCCTTTGGCGCGAACTTTATCCAAGGCGGAAGACCAGTTGGCATTAATTACCATGTTGCTGGATGATTATTATCAGCAATCATTGCACGCGCCGCCGGTTCAACCGGCCGCTGGAACCGATCAAGCTTCAAGCCTGCAGCAAAAACCAAAAAAAAGAAGACCTCGTTCCGGAAATAAGAGAGAAAGGAAGGAATAAAATTTATGAAATATAAATATTTATATTCAATAAAAAATATTATTAATTTAATCTGTTATTGTCTTCTACTATCTTTGCTTGTTTCCTGCGCTTCAACATCAAAAGAAATTATACCGTCAAAAACGGCTCAGATTGCTGTTGTTTTAGGTGCCGGTGCATGCTCATATTGGAGTTTTGAAAGTTCTGGAATCGCATAAAATTCCTATTCATATGATTGTGGGCACCAGTGTCGGGTCCTTTGTCGGCAGCCTCTATGCTTATGGTTTCAATCCCTACGAATTGCAGACTATTGCTTTTGGCATTCAAAAAGATGATGTTGCCGATTATATCATGCCCGATAATGGTTTTATCAAAGGAGAGAAACTCGAAAACTTCGTCAACAATAAATTGAAATATACACCAATAGATAAATTTAAAATTCCCTTCTATGCCGTAGCCACAAATATTCAAACCGGCGAAGAGATGGTATTCGGACGGGGAAATGCAGGGAAGGCTGTGCGGGCAAGCTGTTCAATTCCTGGAATTTTCCAGCCCGTTAATATAGGCGATAAGTATTATGTGGATGGGGGAGTGGTGAATCCTTTAGCTGTGGACGTAGCCCGCAGGTACGGTGCGGACGTGGTGATCGCGGTGGATATATCATCGAGTTTTGAGACCGCCGCACCAACCGGCACGGTCGAAACGATCATGCGGGCGATTGATATAATGTACAACAAAATGGCGGCCATTCAATTTAAAAACGCCGATGTGGTAATCAAGCCGAAAGTAGGGCACATTGGCTCCAGCGATTTCACCAAACGACATGAAGCCATCATGGAAGGCGAAAGGGCGGCAGTGGAAGCCATGCCAGCAATTAACCAAATCATTGCCAAACTAAAGCAAGAAGGACGACTGCCATGAGAGAGTTGCGGCAATTGCCAATTTTGCCTTGACAAATAAATGTGTCTGTGATTTACGCATGACCTTATAACTTTTAGGGGTTTTACTTATGAAAAAGACTTTGACCAATAAAACAAATACAAAAAGAAAAAGAACCCACGGTTTTCTTGTCCGAATGGCTTCGAAATCCGGCCGGCAGGTCTTGAGCCGCAGAAGAGCCAAAGGAAGAAAACGTTTAGCCGTATAAATTCGTGCTTTTAGCCTCAAGGGATGGTCGGTCGGTATGCATGAAAAAACAATCTTACCGGAAATTAGAAAGGATAACCAATAAAAGCAGATATAGAGCCATTTACCAACAGGGGGTTTGGACAAGTTCGCAAAATTTTACAACTATAACATGCAGTAATGTCCAAGGTATTAAAAGGTTGGGAATAACCGTATCCAAAAAAGCGGGCAATGCCGTAAGAAGAAACAGAATCAAACGCCTAATTCGAGAATTTTTTCGCCTGAACAAGGCCTTGTTTCCGGCCGAGCATGACGTTGTTGTAATGGCTAAAAAAAATATACCCCCCCTCACTTATCAGGAAGCATGCAGAGAATTAATGAAACTCTTCATACGGAAAGCTAAAACATAATCTATGCTCAGAAAAATTTTAGTAAAATTTTTTATTTCCATAATTCGTTCATACCAAATTTGCGTTTCACCTTTCTTTTTTGCTCCGTGTTGCCGTTTTTATCCCTCGTGCTCAGAGTATGCCATTTCGGCAATTAAGCTGCATGGGCCGGCGAAAGGTTTATTGGCGGGCGTAAAAAGGATTCTTCGTTGCCATCCTCTACATCCCGGTGGTTACGATCCAGTCAAGTAAAAAATGATAGGGAGGTTTTCAATGGATAAAAGGACAATACTTGCTGTAGTCCTATCGCTTGCCGTACTTTTAATATATCAGATGTTTATTGCCAAACCACCGGCACCGGAGAGGGTGGCTACTCCTGTCAAAGAAGCACAGCAGGTTCAAAAAGAGACGATAACAAAACCGGTTTCCCCTCAAACAATAACGACTGCTAAAAAGACCATAGTCAAAAAGGAAGTTGCGGCCAAAGACATTAAGGTGGAAACTTCCCGTTATACCGCGATTTTTTCCACAAAAGGAGCTGCCTTAAAATCGTTTAAGCTCAAAGGATATCAACAAGAATGTAGTGAATGCGCCGATGATATTTATCCTCTTCTGAAGAATTTTTTTACAGGTGCCAAAGAAAAATCCAAGCCGAAAAATAAAGAACTTGTGGAGCTTGTCCATGTAAAGGAAGGAATGCCGTATCCCCTGATAGTTACTTTTCCGGAATCAAGTGCCGATATTGCCACTGATTCTGTTTTTGGAACCAATGCAACCAAACTGGATTTGATTAATACCAAAGAAAAGCAAAGCCTGGTTTTTTCCGGCACTTATGACGGCAAAATCAAAGTAGAAAAGATTTTCACTTTTAATCCCGATAATTACACAATCGGACTTGAAGTTAAAATATATAACCTTACAGATGCGCCGCTGATCCAGATACCGAGGCTCAGCTGGCAACAGTACGTTGATCCCCAACATGAGGACGACAGTTATGGTCATGAAGGCCCAGTTGTTTCTGTTGCCAAGAGCATTGAACGGCAGGCAGTTAAAAAACTGAATAAAGAGACAATGTTGGGTCCCAATGTATTGTGGGCTGGTTTTGAAAGTAAATATTTTATCACCTCTTTTATTCCGGAAAATCCATCTTTGACCAGCGTGAGCGTGAACCGTGACACCAATGACATGGTTACAGTGGGCATTAAGGAACAAAAAGAAGTAATTCCCGGCAGACAGAGCGGTATTGTTGGTTATTCCCTCTATCTTGGTCCCAAGGATTATGGTTTACTCAAAGCGCAAAATGTGGGCTTGGAAGATTCCATTGATTTCGGCAGTTGGTTAAAATGGCTGGCCATACCGTTCCTTTTAATCCTTAATTTTCTTTACGCGTTTGTCCATAACTACGGAATTGCCATTATCATTTTAACCACATTGGTTAAAATAATCTTCTGGCCGTTGGGTAACTTAAGTTACAAATCCATGAGGGAAATGCAAAAAATTCAGCCGAAGATAGCTGCGTTAAAAGAAAAATACAAGAATGATCAGGCCAAGATCGGCCAGGAAACCATGGCGCTTTACCGCGCTCATAAAATCAACCCTCTTAGCGGATGCTTGCCGATGTTGATTCAAATTCCCGTATTTTTCGGCCTCTACAAAGCTCTGCTTTATTCAATTGAATTGCGCCACTCACCGTTTTTCTGGTGGATTCAGGATTTGTCGGCAAAGGACCCTTATTACATTACGCCGATTATCATGGGTGTGACGCAATTTATTCAACAAAAGATGACACCCGCTATGGGCGATCCTATGCAGGCAAAGATTATGCTGTTCATGCCCTTAATTCTCACTTTTTTCTTTTTAAACTTTCCTTCCGGGCTGGTCATTTACTGGTTGTTTAATAATATTTTAAGCATTGGACAGCAAATTTATATAAATAAAAAGCTGGCTAATTGATATATTGACAAGAGGTTTCGAGATGAACGTGAAAACATTGGAGATAGAGGGAAAATCAATTGATGAAGCCATTGAGCAAGCTTGCCGTGAATTCGGCGTGTCGCGGGAAAAGTTAAATATCGAAATTATTTCCGAAGACGCAGGCGGCTTTTTGGGCATACTTTCCAAAAAAGCAAAAATCAAAGCTTCTTTACTTTCTGTGGATGTGGATTTCGCTTTAAGTGATAATATCGGGAATAAAAGCGAAGCAAGAATTAAAATAGAACCAAAGGCTAAGACGGAAAAGCCATCTGCGCCCGCAGCGGTCCAATCAAATTCTGCACTGGCGTCTCAGGCCAAGGAGCTATTGGACGGTATTATGCAAAGGATGTCTTTGCAATGCCGGGTAACCATCAGGGAGGAAACGGACACAATAGTTCTCAATATTGAGGGCAATGACAGCGGCTTGCTTATCGGTAGACGCGGTCAAAACCTTGATGCCCTTCAGTATCTATTAAATAAAGCACTGAATAAATCCGATAATGAACGCAAGATAATAATGGTGGATTCGGAAGAATACCGGAAAAGAAGAGAAGAATCCCTGCTCAGCTTGGCGGAAAGAATAAGGCAAAAAGTAAAGAAGACTCACAAACCGGTATCGATCAGCAACATGAACGCGCATGACCGGCGTATTATCCATCTGGCCTTGCAGGAGGATGAATCTTTAACAACGAAAAGCCGCGGCGAAGGTGAATACAGAAAAATAGTAATTCTTCCCGCGAGAAGAGGCAATGCCGATCATACCGGAGAAAAGAAACAAGAGTAGATTTCTGGTCGATTTGCCGATCATCGTGTAAAGGGGCATTTCTCTACTGTGCTTTGCCAAGACACCATAGCAGCGATAGCCACTCCTTTGGGCACGGCAGGAGTCGGAATAATTAGAGTCAGCGGACCCAAAGCTCATGAAATAGCGCGCCGTATCTTCAAACCCACCGCAAAAAATTGTCCATGGGAGAGTCATTTTCTATATCATGGCGATATAGTTTCAGCCGATGGCAAAACAATCCTCGACGAAGTTTTACTGTCTTGCATGCGTCAACCGCACTCTTTTACAGGAGAAGACGTTATTGAAATCAACTCCCATGGCAGTCCCCTCATCATGCAAACCATTTTGACACAATTGGTGGAATTGGGCTGCCGTCTGGCGAAGCCTGGTGAATTTTCGCAGCGCGCTTTTCTCAACAACCGCTTCGATTTGTCGCAAGCGGAAGCACTTGCCGCTATAGTTTCCGCCAAATCTCCAAGAGCTTACGCCATCGGTCTTGCCCAGTTAAAAGGAGACTTAAGTCTGGAAGTGGAAAACCTGAGAAATCTTTTGATCGATGCGCTGGCCTTACTGGAAATCGCGATTGATTTTTCTGAGGATGTATCCGTAGGCGAGACTCCCGAATTTCCGCCGCAAATAGATTCTGCAGACGAGCGTGTACGGTTACTTTTGTCATCGTGTCAAACGGCAAAAATGTTCACGGAAGGCATCAATGTCGTCATTACGGGCAAACCCAATGTGGGCAAATCCAGCTTACTCAACGCGCTGACTGGCAAAAAAAAGGCTATTGTTACCGATATACCTGGTACAACACGTGATTTGATTACAGATACCATCAACATTCGCGGCTTTCCTTTAAATCTGGTGGATACTGCCGGAATTAGAAAACCGCAAAACGCCATCGAAAAAGAAGGAATAGACCTGGTCTGGGAAAATCTGGCCAAGGCCGATGTAGTGATTATTATTCTGGACGTAAGTAAACCCTTAACCAATGAAGATAAAAAAATTATTGATAAGAATAAAGAAGGCAATATTCTTATTGCCATCAATAAAATTGATTTGCCGCCTTCCTGGGAAATAAAAAAAATCGAGCGTTTAATTCCGCGAGGGAAAAAAATTCTTAAAATATCGGCAAAATTCGGCATGGGATTGGAAGAATTGAAAGATACTATTGTTGATGTTGTGAGTGACGGTATGGAGAAAAATACCGGTGAAGTGATGATTAGCAATTTACGCCATAAGCTGGCGTTGGAAAATGTCCAAAAAAAAATTCAGGCGGCGAAAAACAGCATTAGCGGAGGCATGTCGCCGGAATTTGCCGCTTTCGAGCTGCGTGAAGCGCTAGATCATCTGGACGAAATCACCGGTAAAAAAATTAATGACGAAGTATTGGATAAGATATTCTCCAGCTTCTGTATTGGTAAGTAAATTGAATTTCTTATAATTTTATACTAATATAACGTAATCTTCTAAGAGTAGACAAAGAACCAAATCGTTCATTCAACTCGACGAATAATAAAGGGAGGGGAAAATGCGTACTGTGCGCGGATTGGTTAATAGTTTTAAGATTTTTATTGATTTTTTTATTATTTTATTAATGCTTTCCGGTTGTGCGACAAAAATCAAAGTCAATATGCTTCAGCCTGCGCCATATCACGAGGCGTCGCTGACAAAAACCATAGCTGTACTGCCTTTCAGCGGCAAGGAAGGTAAAGAATTCACTGCCGAAATTGAAGGAGTTTTAGCGGGCATCGGCATTGGCAATAAACCCTATTTTACTCTCATTGACCGTGCATTAATTGATAAGACCATCAGCGAAATGCAGCTTTCTCTAAGCGGCATGGTGGATCAGAAAACAGTGGCAAAGATCGGTAAACTTATCGGTGCCCAAGGCATCTATACCGGTGTTATCACCCGAAATGGCTATGATGATAGCCCCTATTATGAAAATCGTTCAACTTGTGTGCAATATGAACAAGAAAGAGATAAGAATGGTAATTTATATCGTGGCCCCTGTATTTCGTGGCAGCTGAACAACGCTAAATGTGTAAAAAGAGTCGCTAACTTTGCAGCTTCTCCCAAGTTAGTCGATGTTACTACTGGAAGAATTCTTTATTCCCGTGATCTTTCCGCTTCGGTAAATTCTTTCGGCTGCGATGATACGCGGCCGGCACAAAGCGGAAATGAACTTTTAGAAATGGCCAAGGAAGCAGTCAAGAAAGATTTCCGGCGCGATATTGCCCCATACTATGTCACCAAGGAAATCAGTTTAATGGATTCCAAAGAAGGCATCGAATCAGCGGAAGCTAGAGAAAAACTTAAACGCGGTTTAGAATACGCGGATAAAGGTCGAATGGATAATGCCTGCGAACTATGGGGAGAAGCACACAACATCGCCCCTAATTCTTATGCCTTGCTTTATAATCTGGGTGCCTGTGCCGAAAGCCGCGGCGATCTTGATGCCGCGTTGGCGCTTTACAGACAAGCCGATAAGCGTCTGGGCAAGCCCGATGATGATATATCTTCTGCTCTCCACAGGGTTGAACAAGGCATTAAAAATCGCGGCAAACTCAAAGAGCAATTGGGAAGTAACTAAGGATTGTCGTTATTACTCCGGCAATAATATATATCAACTTCGTCATTCGGGCAGCTTGCCCGGCGAATGCCGGGGAAATCCAGACCTTCTTGTAGTCGAAAATAGGGTGATGCAATGGATTACATAGTTATATGTTTGGTGGCTTTGCTGGTATCGGCTTTGACTCTGTTTTCCGGGTTCGGTTTGGGAACGCTGCTTATGCCCGCCTATGCGCTGTTTTTCCCATTGCCTTTAGCCATAGCTGCTACTGCCGTGGTTCATCTCGCCAACAATATTTTTAAAACGATTTTAGTAGGACGAAATGCGGATTGGCGAGTAGTGCTTAAATTCGCTCTGCCCGCGGCAATAGCGGCCATGATCGGAGCAACATTGTTGAACTTATTCGCCGGACTGCCGCCTTTAACATTTTACCGGATTGGCGGGCAGAAACATGAAATCTATCTAATTAAGCTAATTGTCGGAGTGCTTATAATCGTTTTTGCCTGCCTGGACCTTTTGCCATGTCTCAGCAATGTGGCTTTTGACCGGAAATACTTGCCTGTCGGCGGGTTACTTTCGGGATTTTTTGGCGGGCTATCCGGTATTCAGGGAGCACTGAGATCCGCTTTCTTGATTAAAGCCGGATTGGAAAAGGAAGCTTTTATCGGCACTGGCACGGTATCGGCAGTTATTGTGGATGTATCCAGATTGCTTATCTATGGATTGAGCTTTTACACAATGAAAATTTCCCAGGTTGAATCGATGAGCGGTATTATTTTGGCGGCCCTCATCGCGACTTTTGCGGGTTCTTTCGTCGGCGCCCGCCTGATGAAGAAGGTAACTCTGCAGGCGGTACAAATCATTGTGGGAGTGATGCTGATCGTCGTCGGAATTGGCATGGCCACAGGATTGTTTTAACTATATTGTTATTTCTTATGGAAGCCTCACCATCTATTTTTCTTCTAATCCTTCAATAAACGCCAGGACATTTTTGCCCAGGACAGCATGGTTGTAACCGCCTTCCAAAATGCCGAAACAGCCGCCTTTGTTGCGGCGGGCGCAATCCAGTACCAAATTGCCCATATATTTGTAGTCCTCTGTTTTCAAAAGGCCGCCCCAGTCGGCTTCATGATAATCAAAACCGGCAGATACCGCGATCATGTCAGCATCAGTTTGGGCGAGACTCGTTTCCACGCTTTTTAAATAATCATGGCGGTCTTGCCCTGTGGGATTAAGTATCGTCACATATCCCTTGCCGCCCAGGATATTCACATTTCCATCACCAAAATGCAGATCGAAATCCAGAAGGAAAGCTTTCTTAATTTTGCCTTCGCGCTTCAATTTATCCAGCGCGATGGCCATGTTGTTAAAATAACAAAAGCCCCAGGCGCTTCCGGCAGAAGCGTGATGGCCGGGCGGGCGAATTACGGCAAAGCAAGGTTCCTTCAAGCCGATTTGTGCCGCTTTAATCGCACCTCCGGCGGCGAGTGCCGCAATTTCGTATACACCCTCACGTTCGACCGACCTTACGTGATCGGGAGTGTGTACTTTGAGAATATCTTCTTTTGTTGCAGTAACCGGTGTGACAAAAGTTACTTTGCCGCGCAGTGCTATTTTAATGGCTTGAATTCTTCCGGCGGCGGAAGCAGGATCCGATGTATAAACTTCATTGTAATCTTCATGGTAAATAACTTTCATTTAATCCTCCTTTCATCAGGCACGGTATGCACCGCAACTATACTAAGGTAAAAAACCGATCGAACGTAAAGCCTTAAGCGTATTTTTTGCCACCGGTAATCTATTTAGTTCTTCGGGAGAAAGCCAGCGGGCATCGAGGGCGTCATCCGCTCCTCTCGGCTCACCGGAAATATAATCAGCCGCGAAATCAACGACTACAAAATGAAATTTAATTTTTCGCTCGCCGTCGCGCTCGAGGAAATCAAATACATATACGCAATCGCCGACTTTGATTCTGATGCCGGTTTCTTCCAAAATTTCGCGGGCAGCGCATTCTTGCAGGGTCTCACCGAGTTTAAGCATTCCGCCCGGAATCGCCCACAGCCCTTTGCTTGGTTCTATCCCGCGTTTCACTAATAAAACTTTTCTGTCTTTAACGGTTATCGCTCCCACGCCTACTCGCGGCGTCTGGGGATAGGCTCTGTCCGATTCCTGTTCCATTTAATTTTTCTTTCTCTATGATAAAAGAAAATCGGCTGGTGAGCCACAGTTCAGATTTTTCATCAAAAACTTTTTCCACAAACTTAACACGCTTATTTTTTCCCAAAAGTAAAATCGTCGAGGAACGGGTGCCGTAATTGGGGCTTTTTATAAAGATAGGCGATAAAAGTCTTTCCCATTCCCTGCCGACCCCGGTGGCGGGAAGTTTATCGTTGGGCGCAACATGTCTGCTCGAGAGAATGGCAAATAAAGCATCTTCCAAGGCGACGCCTTTTTCATTCAAGGCTTTTTTTAACTCCTTCTTGGCTTTACGAACTTTAGGCCAGGAAGTATCCAGAAGATGATTGCTAAGTCCGTAAATTCCGGCGCCAAGCTTTTGTTTTTTTCCGCGGTTGGAAAAGACATAGAGTTTGTCATTATCCCCTAAAATTAAATTATAACCATTATATTTATCGGACTGTTGGGAAATATTTTCCACGTATTTATCGACGCTTTGATCGCCGCAAAGAAAATCACGCACAAGCTTGCCGCGCGATTGAGCATTAATCTTAAACGCGGCCGGGTCGCGGTAATTGGTGATTGCGGCAAATTTTCCTTCCCTGGTAATGCCCAACCACGTGCCTCCTTCTCTTAAATCCCTCCCGCCCAGAATCTGCGGTGCGTCTTCCCAAAAATCAGCGGGAGACGACGGCCGCTCGTAAAATTCATCGCGATTAGCCGCCATAATCAGATGGTATGAGGGATGAGCATTGTAAGCGAAAACTATCAAACACATCAATTCTCTCAAATGAGCCGGAATATTTTAGGAAAGCTTATGTTTCATAATTTCTTTCAATTTGGTCATTATCTTGGTCATTGTTTCTCCCGCCGGCGCGTTTATAAATACATCGGCGATATCATTTTGTTCTGTATCCCCGATGTTGATAATAACGATGCTGGCGCCGGCTTGTTTGGCGTAAAGCGGCATATAAGCAGCTGGATAAACAACTAATGAAGAACCAATAACAATGAGCAAGTCGCATAACCGCGCTTCCTGACTCGCGCGCATGAGAGTATGCTGCGGCAGCGCTTCGCCGAAAAAAACTACATCGGGTTTTAGAATACTCCGGCAATAGTCACATGTCGGAACATGGTCGGGTGAGGGAACATTCTGTTTCACAATTTCGATGGGATATCGCTCACGGCAATTAAGACAAACAAGCCATTGCATATTGCCGTGTAATTCGTGAACTATTTTCTGAGCGTTGCCCGCTTTTTGATGTAAATTATCGATATTTTGCGTGATAACTGAGCTTAATTTACCCATTTTTTCCAACTCCACTATCGCTAAATGAGCAAGATTGGGTTCGGCATCAGCCATCAAACCGCCTTCTCGGAGACGCTGCCACATTTTTTTGCGCGTTTCATCGGAACTTAAAAATTTATCTATAGTGAAATCGTTGGGGTCAACTTTAGTCCAGAGGCCTCCCGGACCGCGGAAATCCGGTATGCCCGATTCCGTGCTGATACCCGCTCCGGTGAAAACTACTACTCTGCTGGACGCTGCAATCAGTTCTGCAACTTTATTAATCATTGTTTCCATAAATCAGCCATTGCCCTTTTAATGATTAGTACAGGTTCGCCTTTTTATATTAATTTAAAAATACATCAAGTTTGCTTAAAATCAAAAGAAAAAAAGAAGATAGCACAACAAAACCGATGTCGCGGTTGTAATTAATGAAAAGTAAACGCAATTTAGCTTAAGCCGAACCATAATTGGTAAATTCCTCCAGAGAATAAAAGAGGCCGGAGGAGTTAGGAGCAATCTAATGATTATATAACTGTATCTTTGACTAGAATAGTTTTTTTGCCGTTATATCCAGAACTTCTTTAAATTTTGTTTCACCGCCGAATTTAATAATTTGGCTAATATCCGTGAGTGCTTTTTCGTAAATATTAAGCATTTTGCCTGTGTCGGGATTTCTGATGATTATATTGGCGTACAGCTCAGGACTTTCCGTGAATACTTTTTTTATAATATCCAGTTTTGCTTGAAAAATAGGCGTGGAAAATTTATTAATTTCCGCCAAGGGAATTCCTGTCGCGGCCAGAGCCGTTCCTAAAGATATCGTATGGAGATGGGTGAGCACTTGAATAATCGCCATCATTTGATCGTGCTTTTCAGGGGTTGATTCCAAAATAACCAATTTATTTTTTTTAAAGACTTTTTTTAGCCAAGAAAGCCACTTAGTCCCACGGGCCGGACATAGAATAACATTTTGCCCGGAAATTTCTTTCAGCGTAGGTCCGAAAAGCGGGTGGCAGCCGATTACTTCCGCCGGTGAGCTGGCGAGCATCAATTCCACAGGTTCTTTTTTCAGCGAAGTTAAATCCATGAATAGTTTATCTTTAGTCAGAAGCGGTCCGACAAGTTTAATAACTTCGGCAGTAGCTGAAATCGGCACCGCAACCACGACAACATCGCATGTTTTGGCGATTTCTTTCGCCTGGAGCGTAGTTTTTCTTCCGCTCACATGGACTGCGCAACCTTCTTTGCTAAGCAACCCCGCAAACCAGTGCCCCATGCCTCGCGTGCCGCCTATAATACCCACAGTAGTATTGTTCATTTGCTGATCGCCTTTTGCCGGAGTAAGTGGTCTGCCAAAACAATGCATACCATCGCTTCGCAAACAGGTACTATCCGAGGCAATACGCAAGCATCGTGTCTTCCCTGGATTTTAATTATCTGCTCTTTTCCCCTGGAGTCTATAGTTTGCTGGGGTTTCGCGATAGATGGAACCGGTTTGCAGTAAGCGCGCAGGATGATCTCCGCGCCGGTGGTTATGCCTGCCAGTATGCCTCCGGCGTAATTTGTTTTAAATCCTTTCTTATCCATTTGATCATTAGCCTGAGATCCGCAAAGAGAGGCCAGAGCAATACCGTTGCCAATTTCCACCGCTTTCACCGAGCCGATGCTCATTAAAGCTTTGGCTAAATCCGCATCCATTTTGTCAAACACGGGTTCGCCCAAACCGGCAGGACAGCCCCAGGCGATAATTTCTACAACCCCGCCCAGTGAATCACCTTCTTTGCGTGCTGTCGCTATTTTTTTCTCCATAGCTTCCGCGGCCAGCGAATCAGGGCAAAAAAGATCATTATCGCGCACTTTACGGCGCAAATCTTTGCCGGAAGACATTGTGGTGCGGTCAATTTCGATTGCACCAATTGCCTGTGTATAAGCTAGTACTTCCATGCCTGCCCCAGCAATAACCTTTTCGGCGATTGCGCCCGTGGCAACGCGCGCAGCGGTTTCCCGGCCGGAGGCTCGTCCTCCGCCTCGCCAATCTCGGATGCCGTATTTTTGCAGATAAGAAAAATCTCCTTGTCCGGGGCGGAATATATCTTTTAATTCATCGTAAGAGGAAGTTTTAGCATCAGAATTTTGTATCATTAGCGATATAGGCGTACCTGTAGTTTTACCTTCAAAAACACCGGAAAGAATTTCGACTTTGTCGCTTTCCCTTCTTGTTGTTGATGAAACCGATATTGACGGCCTTCTTCTGTCCAGAGCTTGCTGAATGTCGGCTTCGCTCAAGGCAAGACCGGCAGGACAGCCGTCCACAACCGCTCCTAAGGTTTTCCCGTGTGATTCTCCCCATGTTGTAACGCGAAAAACGTCGCCTATTGTATTCCCGGCCATAATTACTCCTCTTGTATCTTCTATGAATTACATTGATGAATGCAAAAGATTTATTTTTTATTTTTAATAATTTTAATTAAATTACCGGATTCCACCAAATATTGATAGATTTCTTCCGCGACTTGTAGGGGGCTTTTATTCGCCGTTTCCACAGTATGATTAGCGGCATTTTCATATAAAGGGAACCTCTGCTTCATCAAATATATCGTTTCCTGAACTATATCCCAATCTGTAAACTGCGGCCTCACCGACGCGCCCGGTGTGTTATTGTTAAGCCGGCTGATAATATCATGCAAGGGTGCGTTAAGCCATATAATTACACCTGCCTGTTTTAATAAATCGACGTTTTTTTTATTCAGAACTACACCGCCGCCCGTGGCGATTACGCAAGCTCCTTCCTGCGTCAACGTCAGGACAGCCTCTTTTTCTTTATTGCGGAAAAAATCCCAGCCGTGGAGCGCCACAATTTCTTTGATGGGCATTTCCATATTTTCTTCCACTAGCGTATCGGTATCTACGAAAGGAATTTTCAGTTTAGCGGAAAGCAGTGTCCCTACCGTTGATTTGCCTGTCGCGCGATAGCCGATAAGAATAACCTTCATATCTTCTTTAATTCCTGCCAAAATTGGGGGAATGATTTATCTACACATTTTTTGTCGCTGATTTCTATACCGCTAACAACTAAACCGGCAACGGCAAAGCTCATGGCCATGCGGTGGTCATTGTAAGTTTCAATTTTAGCCGGCACCGGGACTCCACCTTGAATGATAAGGCCGTCCGGTGCTTCCCGGGCTTCAATACCGATGCGGTTTAGTTCGGTAACCAGCGCCACCAGCCGGTTACTTTCTTTTATTCTTAAATGCGGTACATTACTGATAACCGTTTGTCCTTGGCGAAAAGCCGAAAGCAGAGCCAAAGTAGGCACCATATCCGGCATATCGTTCAAGTCGAAAGTGAAATTACCGCAAGCCAGATCAGCACCTGCGACTTCTACCCAATCCTCACTTGATCTTACTTTACAGCCCAGTTCTTCCAGGATATTGAGCAATCTTATATCTCCCTGTTTACTTTTCCGGCTGATTCCGCTGACTCTAATTGGCTTTTTTAAAAGCGCCGCTGCTAGAAAAAAATAGGAAGCGCTGGAAGCGTCTCCTTCCACATAATATTCACAGCCCCGATAAATTTTACCGGTATCAACATGGTATTCATGTTTTGACGTTTGGTTGATTTTAGCACCAAAATCACTCATCACGGAAATTGTCAAATCAATATAAGGCGTGGAAACAACATCCCCCTGTAAGGTCAAATCTATGCCTTTTTTCGTATAAGGCGCGCAAAGAAGCAGAGCTGAAACATACTGCGAGCTTTCTATATCTTGCAATATTATTTTTCCTCCTGGAAGGCCGTTGGTGTTGATCTCAACAGGCGGGCAGTTATTTTGGCAGGCAATATCAACACCCAAGTTTTGCAGCGCTTCCACCAATGCTCCCACCGGCCTTTCGCAGAGCCGCTTCTCACCGGTTAAAACATATTTGCCCTTGCCCAGGCAGGCCAGTGCCGTGAGAAAACGAAGTGCTGTGCCGTTGTTTCCTAAAAAGATTTCTTTGCCGCTGTTGGCAATTTCGCCCGCTGTGCCGGAAACGAAAAAACCGCCGAAAGCAGATAAAATGTTCGCGCCTAAAGCCCGTAAACCGTCTATCAAATGCAGCGTGTCTTCGGATACCAGGGCATTACCGATAAAAGAATTATCTCTCGCCAGGGCGGCGGCCACCAGTGCCCTCTGGGTCAGACTCTTCGAACCGGGAACACGGACAATCGCGGATAATTCCTTAAAAGGCGGGTCATCATTATTCAATTTTGGTCAGCCTTTCCCATACCACTTTTTTCATCAGCATCAGGGGTGGTTCTTTTCCTGTCCACAGCTGAAGCTGCTCCGCTCCTTGATGCACAAACATATCCAACCCGGAAAAAATATGGCAGCCCTGTTTTTCGGCATCCGTCAGTAATTTTGTCTTCAGCGGATTGTATATTACATCCATAACATATTTATATCCGGTCAGCACGGAAGATTCAACCGGCGATTTATTCTTGTGGGGATACATGCCCACAGGCGTCGTGTTAATGAGGCAGTCGGCGTTGATCTTGCCTATTTCGGAAAGCGGATAAAACGGGCAGTCGAATTTCCCCGATAGAATCTTTCCTTTTTCCGGAGTTCTGTTTGTGATAATCGGGAATCCGCCTTCCTTTAGGATTCCATAAGCCACCGCCCGCGCCGTTCCGCCTGCGCCGATGATTACGAAAGTTTTATCTTTTATTGTCATTGCTTCTTTAAGCGTAAGAATCAACCCCAGCCAATCGGTATTGCAGCCTTTCAGGCGGCCGTTTTCGTTGATGATTGTATTTACGGCTCCTATTTTCAGCGAGTGTTCATCAACATCATCCAGATATTCCATAGCTTCGGTCTTATAGGGTATGGTTATGCTGGCGCCCCGGATATTCATGTCCCTCATGCCTCGTAGCGCGCCGCCCAGATTTCGGACGCAAAACGCGGTGTAGTTTCCCGCCATCTTCATTTCCTTCAAAGCCGCGTTGTGCATTAAGGGAGAAAGACTTTGCTGCACCGGATTGCCCAATAGAATATAATTCTGCAGTGTGTCCGTGGGGGAAATCGTTAACGGCGGCGCAGCATTTTCGCCTTTTAGCAATTTTAATATTTGTTTCATGTCCCCAACTGTGAACTGCCCCGGCGCGGATTGACTCTTCTTATCCAGCGCGGCAAAGCTCAAATAATTGCCCATGATAGGTGCTACGGCGCGGCTGAGGCGGCCGGGAGCTCCCATACAAAGGGCAATGATTTCCTGAGAATGTTTTCGCGCATAAGGGATCAAACTGAGAACCCTCAAATTATCTTCAGGTGCTTTGGCTAAGGTGACGATTTTTACAATTGCCGGTTTAGCCTTTGCACATTTATTGAATACTTCTTTCAGCTTTGTAAGCGAGGGAGTCTTCTTAACATCATGGTAGGAAATAATGATTTTGGTAAAACCTCCCTGTTTAGTGCAAAAAGTTTTGAGCTCACGAATCGCTACATTTCCTTCCGCAAGCTCGATATCGATAAAATCCGCGCCCAGTTTGATTGCTTCTTTAAGCAAAGCTATCTTTTGGTTTTTCGTATTTTTGATAACCACTGCTTTTCCGGCAGGGGCGGCCTCCTCCCTTTTTCTGCAGGTAACGATAATTTTAACCGAAGCCGAACCGCTGCGGGCAGCGGAAATCAATTCCGGTAAAACTCCGCCTTTGATTAAATCCATTCTCAGCTCGATGAAATCGGCAATGAGACAGCTTCGTTCAATGTCTTTGAGCGCTTCTTTGTTCGTGCGGGCCGTAATGGTGATACAGATCATATTCTGCCTTCTGCTTTCGGGTATGAACCCAATATCTTTAGAAAAGTTGTTTTTTCTTTCAACTCCTGTAAACAACTTTTTATCGGTTTGTCTTTTATATGGCCGAGCATATCTACAAAGAAAAGATATTCCCACAATCTCTCTTTTACCGGATGTGATTCTATTTTGGTCAAATTAATCCGGCGGCGGGCGAAGGAAGATAGTGCGCGATGAAGCGAACCGGGCGAATGGGGTGTCGCGAAAATCAAAGAAGTTTTATCGTCGCCGGTAGAATTGCTTTCTCCTCTGCCCATAACCAAAAAGCGCGTCATATTGGAGGAGCTATCTTCGATGCCTTCGGCCAGCAAGTTCAAGCCGTAGATCTGAGCGGCAAGGGCGCTGCCTATCGCTGCTTCGTTCTTTTTCCCCCGCACCATTCGGGCCGCTGCGGCTGTGCTTTCCGCTTCGCCCAGCGTGCAATTGGGCAGATTGGTTCTGAGCCATACCTGGCACTGGGGTAAGGCGTGCGGATGAGAATAAATTTTCTTAATATCCGTCATGCTTTTAGCCGAAGAAATCAGGCACTGGCTGATTCGCAGAAAAACCTCTGCCCTGATATTCAGTGCGGTCGTAATCAGCCGGTCGAGAGTAATGTTCACCGATCCTTCCAGGGAATTTTCTACGGGAACAACGCCCCAATCTATGGAACCCTTTTCTACTTCATCAAATACACGATCAATCCTCGGCTGAGGAAAATAACGGCTGGAATCACCAAAATGCAGACGCGCTGCTAAATGCGTAAAAGATGCTTCCGCACCAAAAAAAGCAATGGCCGTTGGTTTTTGCAAACTGCGCGAGGCGGAAATAATTTCCCTGAAAATGGACATTACGGCATCCCGGGGCAGAGGGCCGGGATTAAGCTCCTGCAGATAACCGTAAACTTTTGCTTCCTGAGCAGGATCATATACTTCGATTCCGCCTTCGCCTTTAACCTTGCCTATCTGAACGGATATTTGCGCCCGTTCATTCAACAAACGGATAATATCCCGGTCTTTTTCTTTTATGGTTTTTCGTAAATTTTCCAAGCGCCCCGGCTTCATTTTTTCATCTCCTCAATTACTTCTCTTATCAAACTGGCTTCTATACCTCCGTTGACAAACGGCATTCCTATTTTCTTTAACAAAACAAAATGAATGATGTCGCCCTTTTTTTTCTTGTCCATACGCAACTGAGAAATTATACTTTCCGGAGAAAAGGGCTTAGGAATGTTTACGGGCAGGCCCGCGCTGTTTATAAGCCCTTCGATACGCATGGTTTCCCCGCTTTCCAGATAGCCCATTTTTTCGGAAATGCGCGCCGCCGCGATCATCCCCAGAGCCACTCCTTCTCCATGCGTTACTTTATATTGGGAAAGGGCTTCCAACGCATGCCCAATGGTGTGGCCGAAATTAAGAATGCGGCGCAGGCCTTGCTCCTTTTCGTCTATCTCGACAATTGATTTTTTGATGCGGCAACAATTTTCCACAAGCTTTAACAAAAGCGACGCGTCTTTTTGTTTTACCGCTTCCATATTATCTTCCAGAGCATGAAACATTTTTTCATCTTCGATGACACCGTATTTGATAATTTCCGCCAGTCCGTTGTTGAATTCTTTTTCCGGCAGTGTATCCAGAAAACTCAAATCCGCAAATACTGCGCTGGGTTGGTAAAACGTCCCCAGTAGATTTTTACCGTAAGGCAGATCGATAGCGGTTTTTCCGCCGATACTGCTGTCCACCTGTGCCACGAGTGTTGTCGGAATTTGAATATAAGGAATGGAGCGCATGAAAACGGAAGCGATAAAGCCGACCATGTCGCCCACAACTCCGCCGCCTAAAGCAATTAAAAGAGTCTCCCTGTCGGCTCCCCGTTTTAACAACTTTTCCACAATATCCAGGACAGTGTTAATGTTTTTGGAAGTCTCGCCCGCGGGAAATTCGATGGAATCCACATTCAGTCCTACATCTTTTAAGCTGATTAAAAGCTTTTGTCCGTAGATTTTACCGACACAATCGTCCGTTATCAACACATAGAGTCCCGCTTTGTGGTTTTTGGCAATAAGCAGAGCCATCCGGTCGGCAATGCCTTTACCTATGCGTATTTCGTAGGAAGACAAAGACTTCTTATCGAGATTGACTTTCATTGATCGCATATACTTACTCCGTTTTTAGTGTCTCATCGCCGCGTTAATTGCCCTTAATTCATCCATCAATTGATAGAACTTTTCCGGTTTCAGGGATTGCGCTCCATCGGAGACAGCCTTTTCCGGTTCCGGATGCACCTCGACAATAAGGCCATCGGCCCCTACGGCCATTGCGGCACGGGAAAGGGGGATTACATATTTCCAATGACCGGCGGCATGGCTGGGGTCAACAATGACCGGCAGATGCGTTAACCCTTTCAGTACCGGAACGGCGCTTATATCCAAAGTGTTTCTTGTAGCCGTTTCGAAGGTTCTGATGCCGCGTTCGCAAAGGATAACCTGAGAGTTACCCGCCGAAAGGATGTATTCCGCCGACATGAGCAGCTCTTCGATAGTGGTCATCATGCCTCTTTTTAAAAGCACCGGTTTTTGCGAACGGCCGACTTCTTTAAGCAGGGCAAAGTTCTGAATATTGCGCGCGCCTATCTGGAGCATGTCGGCGTATGATTCAACAAGATCGACATCGGCGGGATTAACCACTTCCGTAACTACCGGCATGCTTGCCCGCACACGAACCTGATCTAAAATTTTCAAGCCCTCTTCTTCCATCCCCTGGAAACTGTAAGGCGAAGTGCGCGGCTTGTAGGCGCCTCCCCGAAGAATTTGCGCGCCTCCTTTTTTGGCTATATAGGCGCTTTCCAGTAATTGCTCTTCGCTTTCAATCGAGCAGGGTCCGGCCATCACTACGAATTCCGGGCCGCCGATTTGAATTTTGCCTACGGAAACCACGGTATTGCCTTCGTGCGATTCACGGCTCGCCAGCTTGTATGGTTTTAAAATAGGCATAGTTTTTTCCACCCCCGGTAAAGATTCCGCGTATTTGAGGATTGCCTTGTCGCGGTTATCCCCTACAGCTCCGATAATTGTTCGTTCGACCCCGTGCGAAGGATGCGCTTTGTATCCGACCGATTCAATCCAGCGGATTACATCCTCTATTTGCTTTTCTGTAGCTTGACTTTTCATTACCACAATCATGATTTCTTCCCTCCTAAAACTAAAAAAAGCCATGACGTTTTTGCCGCCATGGCCTTTAAAAACAGAAAAGCCATGGGCGGCTCGTTTTTGATCCACCCATGGCTGTTTTTGGTTTATATTACCTTAACAAGACCTCCTCAGCGACAGGCAGACCAATGCAAAATAGGTATAAAACCAGTAACCATAAATATTGCTGTTTGCATTTAGTTTTCTGTCCATCGTGAAAAACCTGTCCTTTACTTGAAGCTCATATAAACAAACTAAAAATATTTGTCAAGGAAAAACTTTTAAAAAGTTAATTTAATCTTTATTTTAGGAACCAGAAAAAAGTTTAAATCGAATTAACTTACATGAAACGCGTTAATTAAAAAAGCGATTTTCCATCCTGGCTAAAATCATATACCCAGACAAATTCGGATGATTTTATAATAACAATTCCTGCACCTACGATATTAGCCTGCTCTCTTTCTACAATACCTTTGACTAATTCGCTTTTTATGGAAATTCCAAAAGCGCGATTATTGACTTGGTCGGGATCGCGATAAAAAATAAACGTGGTATCCGGGCCGATGGTGCTTATGCCGGAAACGGTCAGCGGAATCATCCAGGCCGTAACGGCAACTCTTGATTGTGAAGTGGCTTTTTGACTCTGAATCAAGCGGGACTGAAAAGGTTTTAATTCATCGTAATTTTTTAATTCCTGAAAACCTTCGGAATGTTTAACAGCCGGGTCCTGGCCGGATTTATAAACAATACTGTAACTTACAGGCAGATTTTCCTGAACAAATGATTTTAAGACATCATCAGGGGAAAACAAATTGAAGCTAAACTCTGTTCCTTTTTTTAGGGCAACGCGATTATCGTCCACACTCTTTAAAGCAATTTCCCGGATAATAGCTTTGAGCTTAAGTTTTGCCTCCGGTGTGAAGTTATTAGGCGCATTATCTTGAAGGAAGTGGGCATAGCTTTCAAATGAATCAATATTTTTAGCTTTCTCCCATTCTTTTGCCGGATCGATAGGCGCGGTGGCGCACCCGGCAATTAATAAACAGAGAATAAACGCATATATTGATTTTGTTCTGATTGCTAACATAACGGCCTCCTTATTTTGGGCAGGTTAGAGAAAATATTTTATCGTACAATAAAACGATTTTATCTCTTTTGGGGGATTATTTCAATCCAATAATCGTCGGGATCGTTGATGAAGTAAATGCCCATAGTCTTGTTTTCAAAACAAATACAGCCCATTTTTTGATGCAGGGCATGAGCGGCCGCGAAATCATCCACCTTGAAGGCCAGATGAAATTCATTGTCACCGAGATTGTAAGGTTCTTTTCTGTCTTTGAGCCAGGTCAGCTCTAACTGGTGTGGCATTTTGCCATCGGAAATAAAAACAATGATGAAACTGCCGTCCGGCGCTTCATACTTGCGCACTTCGGTCAGTTGCAATGCTTCCTTGTAGAAGGCCAGGCTCTTTTTCAAATTTAATACATTGAAGTTATTGTGGGCGAAAGTGAATTGCATAATTTGATACCTCTCTTGAAAATTCTTATTTTAATCTTCTGACTTCCACTGTTTCCGATACATCTTTAACTTCTAAATAGTATTTGCCTTCTTTTTGGGTAATTTGCGCTTCCGGATTAAACGCATAATGATGCAAAAATTTAGTATCATTTTGTCGCCATTTCTGACCGTCAGTGAACTCAAAGGTAGTGTAGCTTTTAAACCCCATGAATTTTCCTTTTATCGTTCCTTTGGTTATAACATTCACTACATCCATTAATCACCTCCATGCGCTTACCAATAAAGGGCGCGCGGTAAGTTGGTGAGGTTTTAATTTTGTTAACTTATACCATGATACTATTTATACCGCTATTGGTGGAGAATGTCATGCTCAATTTTTGATGACAAATGGGGCGCTGACCACTATTTCGCCCGATTAAAAGCATCTTATTTTATCTAATGTTGCCGATTATTGATTATAATCCGCAAGTCTTCAATTTTGGCGAATATGCAGGACTTCAATCCGTAATCATTCATGTTATTTCCTCGATAATTATGATATGAGCGGCTTAAATATTGGGTGAGCAATTCTATGTGGGGACATGGGGCCAACGGATGCATCCTGTCTGAGAGCAGGTTCTCATTAAGGAAAAGCTTAAAAAATTGGAGAGAGAAACGATGTCTAATCATGAGCTAAGTATGACAGAACTTCCGAAAGGAATCGAATTACTTCACGAACCGAGTTTGAATAAAGGGACCTCCTTCACGGCGGCGGAGCGCGACGCACTTGGATTGCGGGGATTGCTTCCACCCCGCATCTTCTCGCAAGCCGAGCGGGCACAACATGTAATGAACAATATTCGCCGCAAGCCCAACAACCTCGAAAAATACCTTTATTTGATCGGTCTGCAGGATCGCAACGAGAAACTTTTCTATCGAGTTCTTGTCGACAACATGGCGGAACTCAGCCCCATCGTCTATACACCGACCGTCGGGCTGGCCTGCCAGGAGTACAGCAGGATTTTTCGCAGGCCGCGCGGCCTGTTCATCTCGAGGCACGATCGGAACCGCGTTAAAGAGATTTTACAAAACTGGCTCTATCGAGATGTTCGTGTAATCGTTGTCACCGACGGTGAACGTATCCTCGGCTTGGGTGATCTCGGGGCGAATGGAATGGGAATTCCCGTGGGCAAATTATCGCTTTATACGGCGTGCGCGGGCATCGATCCGGGGACATGTCTGCCGATCATGATCGATGTCGGAACCAATAACAACGAAGTATTGTGTGATCCGAGCTATATCGGTTTGGTGGAACCGCGCTTGCGGGGCGATCAATACGATGCCCTGCTTGATGAGTTCATGGCGGAAACCGGTAAAATGTTTCCCCGCGCGATGATCCAGTTCGAAGATTTTGGAAACGTGAATGCCTTCCGCCTGCTGGAAAGGTACCGGAACCGCTATTGCATGTTCAACGATGATATACAGGGAACCGCCAGCATGACGCTGGCCGGATTGCATTCCGCACTGCGTATGATCGGCGGTAAACTTACCCACCAGCGGCTCGTGGTTTTAGGTGCGGGCGGGGCCGCCCTCGGTATCGGCAGCCTCATGGTTTCCGCAATGGTCGAGGAAGGCCTCTCTGTTGACGAGGCCCGCAGCCGTTGCTGGTTTGTGGACTCCAGGGGACTCGTCGTCACCAGCCGTACCGACCTATCTGAGCACAAGCGCCGCTTCGCCCAGGACTATCCTCTTCATCAAGATCTCCTTTCGGTCGTCGAAGCCGTCAAACCAACGGCGATCATCGGGGCATCGGGCCAGTCGAGCACTTTCACCCCTGCGGTGCTCACGGCTATGGCCCGGATCAACAAACGTCCGATTGTCTTTGCGCTTTCCAACCCGACCTCTCAATCGGAATGCACCGCCGAAGAAGCATATCGCTACACGGATAAGCGCGCCGTCTTCGCCAGCGGTAGCCAGTTCCCGAAGGTTGCGATGGACGGTCAGACCTTTGTGCCTGGTCAGGCGAATAACAGCTACATCTTTCCGGGCGTGGGTTTGGGCATTCTTGCTTCGGAGGCATCCCGCGTTACGGATGAAATGTTCGCTGCGGCCGCCAAAGCCTTGGATGAACAGGTTTCGGAGGAAGACTTTGCGCTGGGACGGATTTATCCCTCCTTGTCGCGCATTCGCGAGGTGTCGGTCAATATCGCGCTGGCCGTCGCCAAGATCGCCTTCGCGAGGGGACTCACCGCACTGTCAAAACCTCCCGATCTGCCAGGCCTTATCAAATCGAAGATGTATGACCCGACCTATCAGGAATATGTCTGATACCAATTCGCTTGTAAGTTACCACCTTTTTAGGTGGCAATTACCGGTAAGGTAATAAACTTATTTACTGTGCTCTCCCCTGCGAGACGCGCTCCCGGTCTTTGGCTAACTTTGTTGGCATCGTCGTCGGCTTCTTCAATGTATGTACAATACTTTTCCGGTGCCTCCTTCTCGCCGCCTCGTTATCCTTTGAAAGTGAAATGGTCTGATGCTGTCAGCATCCAATGCAATTATGTAATATTTTCTCGTGGAAAAAAATGACTCGTGCTATTAATGATATCCAAATTACGAGTGACCTCTTGTGCCCCCGGCATCCGCCGTGCTAACGCCTTTAGGGTATCAGGTTATCGGGAAAAGCGAGGCTCATATGTTAATTGTTAGATATTTTAAGACTAAAATGACTGATTATAAAAATTTTAGGATTCAAACACGGATTGAAGCAGTGGTGAGGTTTCTTCAGCTATCGATTTGCTTCCTGCCAGTCTTCTGGCTAAGCGCTTGCGCGACGATGGACACCGCAAATGCTCCAGATGAGTTGGTGCGCACCTTAGACGACGCCATCATTGCCATTCCTGCAAAGTATTTCAAATGGAATGTTCCTTCCGGCATGTCAACCTCGGGACGAATGAAAGATGTGGTAAAAGACCTGACCAAGATAGCCGGTGAAAAGAAGATACCATTGGTTATCTATCTGCATGGTTGCGCCGGGTTCGATGACTACGCCAGGCAAGATTTCAATTTTCTGCTTAGCAACGGTTATGCGGTTCTTGCACCTTTGAGCTTCGCCCGCAAATACAAACCACAAAGCTGCGATCCCCAAAACAACGAAGGTGGCCTTCACAGGGGTGTACTGGATTTTCGGCTGGCGGAAGCCGGCTACGCCCATCGAGCAGCAAATAGCCTACCATGGGTAGATAAGCGTAACATTTTTATGATGGGGTTCAGCGAAGGCGGAATAACGGTCGCGCAATATCGGCATGGCGGCTTGGCCGGTAGGATTATTCTTGGATGGACATGTTGTAACAACGTGTGGCCGGAATACAATGGTATTTCCGGCCCCCAGGATGAACCAATACTTGCCGTCGTTGCATCCAACGATCCCTGGTTTTCGAATTCTTGGACCTCCGGCGATTGTGGCAGCTGGATGTCTTCCAAGCGTAATGCAGAGTCCGTTGTTGTCAACGTTAATTTCCATCACGTTCAGAGCCTTCCGGAAGTAAAAGAGAAAATTCTTAAGTTTCTTGAAGTTAACAGGTGTCCCTAAAACATCTGAAAAAATAAGGTAGGGTGTACTAGCTCGATAATTTCCATTCGGATATGAAATAGTATTAACTGATAATGATCAAATTTATTTCAAAGAATAGGCCCGCTGTCAAGATGGGTATAGAAAATAGAGTGCTGTTGTACCAGTTCACTAATTATCCTGATTTTTTGCTCAATTATTGTTTAAGTATTTTGGCTTTCTCTTTTTCAAATTCTTCTTTGGTAGTTACACCATTGTCTAAGAGTTTTTTTAGATTATTAAGTCTGATGTATAGAACATCATCGAAAGTCGAAGGTGTTGTAACATTTGGTCTATCAACACAAATAAACGTAATTTCTGCTCTTGGAAAATTTCCCAACACATGTGGAGGTTTAGATGTCTGCACCTTTATTGTTTTCATTACTTTGTCTTTTCCGCTACAAAAATCTTTAGCCCTTTGCTCAGCATCGCTTATGATTGCATCAAGCGAAACAAAACCTGAAGAACCTTTTTCAAATATACGATATTGTTCGCTGTTAGATAAATCTTTACTAACAACGTGGCTTTCACCGTCATAAAAAGCACCATCAAAACCTGATTTACTTTCATTAACCTTTTGTACAGTTGGTTGCATAGAGCAACCTCCTAAAAAGATTATCACCGTTAACAGTACTAATTTTGATCTATTCATACATTTCCCCTTCGTTTGACTACAATGTGATTAGTAATTTTCATTCGGTCATTATGCATGGACGATAGGTAATAGGTTCATTTTTATTTTGCGCTTCTTTTTCCTCTTGTTTCAAAGTAATGGCGAATCCATAATATTTCGAGTAAAAGCAAAACATCCAGACTGTATATGCAGGATTCGGTAGGGTTCTGTACTTGTAGTCGAAACCGGTTGGAACCACCACGAACCACTTCTCGTTTGCCAGGCTGCTCTGAAATATGGATCTGAAGTTTTCTTCATTATGCGGTTCAAGACTCAAAAAGTACTCCTGCGTGTATACTAAAGCGTCGAACCCTTCCGTCAATTTGTTCCCAATGCAATGACGATAAAGTCCTTTTGCTATTCGCCCCCAATACTCTTTCAATTCTTAAAATGTCTACATCAAACGTGGTCTTGCTTCCCCAATAAATCCCGGATTTGGTTTTAACAGTCTCTTCACCTATACAAGCATGCAGGTAGTTAAAATAGCCCTGTGACTGGGATCGGGCAAATCGTCGCGGAACTGTCTTGTTCAATTGCTTTACAAAAGGGTTATCAGAAAGTTCCTCCCTAAAAGAGAGAACATCGCGTAGGTATTCATCGTCCTTTGAAAAAGAGGAATTGCAGCTAGAGCAGCTTGGCACGGTAATCAGAGCCGCCGGTCTCGGTTTCGGGAACATGCCCTTCGGGGGTATATGATCCTTCGTATTAGCGACGCTATTGCAGTATGTACAAGTCAGTTGCATAAGTTTTTCCTAATTCTAATGCCTAAGAGTTATTAGTGACACCGCTCCATTTTTTAAATACATTATAAAAAATACATTTTAAAAACCATGTGCTTAAATATACTCGCAATATTTCTTGAGTTCAAGTAAAAACAGAGGCTATTAGACTGAAGACTGAAGGTGGAAGGATGAAGGAGGTAAGATGTCTCACTGCAGTTCGATGTGACAATAGGATTCTGGATTCACCCAGCATGCGACGGTCTGCGCTGCTGGGCTGCATTGCTTACAAAGATAGCGCTTTGATTTAGAATTGGAATTAGATGTTTCAACCAATGTTTGACTTTATAAACATCGTCAAATTAAGTCTCTCCACTTTTAACGAGTTATTTCTATTCTGTATTATAATAAAAAAATTTTATTGCTGAATTTTTAATTTTTTAATAAAAAGATGAGGTTGGAAAGCCGATAAATAAGGAGAAATTCGAGATGAGAAATTATAAAAACGAATATAAGAATAAAGTGCGGACCGCAGACGAAGCGGTGCAAGCTGTCAAATCCGGCGACCATGTCAGTTACGGACATTTTGCCATGTCGCCGATCGGTCTGGATGAAGCCCTGGCCAAACGGGCGGGAGATCTGTCCGATGTTAAAATCAAAGCTGTCATGGCGCTTTTTGTACCGAAGACGGTTCTGGCTGATCCGCAGAAAAAATCTTTCACGTACTATAGCGGTTTTTACAGCCCCTTCGAGAGGAAACTGGCGGAAAAAGGCCTGTGTTACTATGTTCCCAATAATTACGGCTTCACGCCGTTTGTTGCGCGCAGAAAATTATCTCAGCCATCCGATGTATTCATGCTCATGACCACGCCTATGGATGTAAACGGATATTTCAATTTTAGCACGTCTTGCTCGGAACACCGCGCTTTATGCGAGATGGCGAAATGCGTTATCCTTGAGGTTAACGAGAATGCCCCCTGGACTTTGGGGGGAGAACAGGAAACTATCCATATATCCGAAGTTGATTATATTGTGGAAAATAACACCCCGATGTTTACCATCCCCGCAAAGTTCCCAGCTTCAGAAGCCGATAAGAAGATAGCCGCTCAAATTATTGAACAAATTGAAGACGGAGCCTGTCTGCAATTTGGGATCGGAGCTATGCCCGGTATTATCGGGGAAATGATTGCCAACAGCAATTTGAAGGATCTGGGCATTCATTCGGAAATGATGGCCGATTGTTTCGTCGATTTGTTCGAGCAAGGAAAAGTCAATGGAGCTAAAAAGAATATAGATAAAAATAAAATGACATACACATTCGCTGTGGGGAGTCAGCGGCTATATGATTTTATTAACAGGAATCCGGCCTGTGCCATCTACCCGGTGGACTTAATCAATATGCCGGGAAGGATCGCTCTGAACGACAAGCAGATAGCCGTCAACAATGCGGTGGAAATCGACCTATATGGTCAAGTGAGTTCAGAATCATCGGGTTTCAAACAGCTTTCCGGAACCGGCGGCCAGCTGGAATTTACTCTGGGGGCCGAGCAATCCAGTGGAGGCAAGGCCTTTATATGCCTGACCTCCACTACTGTCAAAAACGGGCAAGCGGTATCGCGCATTGTCCCGTATTTTCGGCCGGGTACTATTGTTACGTGTCCCCGGGGCTCCGTCAGCAATGTAGTTACAGAATACGGCATGGTTAACATTATGGGTAAGCCCACATACCAACGGGCGGAAATGCTGATTTCGATCGCGCATCCGGACTTCAGGGATGATTTAATCAAGGCCGCTGCCGAGCAGAACATCTGGACACGGAGCAACAAGATTTGATGTTTTTCAGGCACGAATTTCGTAACTGTTTAAATTGCCATTTCATACACCCTGTATCCCTTGTACCTTCTGTCTATTTATAGAATAAACGCAATAATTTTTTCTTACCTTGACAGTTTGTAGTAATATGCTATGAAAAATCCGTGTACAGGAGGTCTTCCGTGATAGTCACAATTGTAGATGTTCTTGTTAAATCGGAAAACATTAATCAGTTTATTGAAGCAACAATTGAAAATCATAATAATTCAGTAAAAGAAGAAGGAAATCTAAGATTTGATGTTTTGCAGCATCGGGATAACCCTTCGGCATTTTCTCTGTATGAAGCATATGAATCCGACGAGGCATCTGCCGCACATAAAAAAACAGCTCATTATCTAAAATGGCGGGAGACCGTTGAATCCTGGATGGCAGAGCCGCGCAAGGGAATCGCCCATACAATTATTGCACCGGTAGAGAAATCTGCATGGAAGCGATAAGCTCTTTCAGTATCTCCGGCCTGCCCAAGATTTATTTTGGCGCCGGTACATTTTCTGATCTTCATAAAATAATACGATCGTATGGACGTAATGCACTTATTATTGTTGGCGGAGAATCGTTTAAACAGTCCGGCCGGTATGATGCGCTTGCTTCTCAACTTGATCAATCAAAGATAAAATACAATACTGTATCTGTCCGAGGTGAACCAACAGCAGAATCTATCGATGCAATAACCAGCGAATATCGCCAGATACCGGTCAACGTCGTTGTCGCCATCGGCGGTGGAAGTGTCATCGACCGTGGTAAAGCCGTTGCCGCAATGCTTGCCGAAGACGGCAATGTTAAAGATTATCTTGAAGGTGTCGGAACCAGACAACTCTCCGGAGCAAAAGCTCCATTCATCGCAGTTCCAACAACCGCCGGCACGGGAAGTGAAGCAACAAAGAATGCCGTTGTGTGCGATCGGACAGAGGGATATAAAAAATCTCTTAGGCACGATGCATGCATGCCCGATGTTGCCTTGGTTGATCCCGAACTTACATTGAATGCACCACAGCAAATTAGAACTGCCTGCGGACTTGATGCAATAACACAATTGATCGAGTCGTACACCTCAGTAAAAGCAAACGTTTTTACCGATTCTCTTGCCTTAAAGGCACTTTTATTTGCTTCACAAAGTCTACTTCCGCTGAGTATTGATCAAAGTGATGATATTTTTCTCCGTGAAAAAATGTCGTATGCAGCACTGATTTCGGGAATAACACTCAGCCATGCAGGTCTTGGTGCAGTGCACGGCATTGCCGGACCTCTTGGCGGACTGTTTCCGGTGCCGCACGGGGTGGCCTGCGGGAAGCTCCTCTTTCCGGTAATGTCCCATGTGGTAAAGAAGATTATTGATGAGAAAAACCTTGCTGCACAGAAGCGTTTTGCCGATATTGGAAGAATCTTTACCGGTGATTCCGGGAATGATGACATCTCATACTGCGGACTCTTTCTGGGAGTTCTTCGCGACTGGACAGAGATACTAAAGCCTCCACAGCTATCACACTTTGGCATTACATCTGCTGATATTGAAAAAGTAATAACCCTTTCGGACAGTAAAAACAGCCCTGCACTTCTTTCCAAAGAAGAGATGAGAATTATTTTAGAAAGTGTTCTCTGATGTGCAATAATACATTATGACATGAACATCATTCCGGCTTGATACACAACAAAGGCGATAAGCCCGCTGCGGCAGTTGAATAAACCAGTGAGAATAGCGGCCATTAGAACGAACCGGCGGGGGGAATGAGGGACAGTGCCCTGTTTTTTTGAAACATTTTACACACTCGCGGGCGGTATTCTCACCTCGACCAAATGGTCCTGATGATCATTAACCAGCTGAATCGTCCTGTCTTGTTTCACGAAACCATCTATTGTCACACTCGCTTCTTCAACTGAGTCATTTGTTTGCCGTACATTGATCTGGTAGACGGTTTCTCGAAACAAGTAACGAATTTTGAACTCTTTCCAATCTGCCGGAAGGCAGGGCTTAAAAGTAATTTTGTCCATTTTCATCGACATTCCCAGAAGTGATTCCAAGATAAGCCGGTACATCCAGGCAGCGGAACCGGTAAACCATGTCCAGCCGCCGCGGCCGACATGCGGAAAGAGAGCATAGACGTCGGAAGCAACAACATAAGGCTCAACTTTATAGATATCTACCTCCTCAGGAGATCTCGCATGATTTATCGGATTTATTATAGACAATAGATCCCATAGGCGTTGGTTGTCGCGTAAAGCGGCAAAAGCCATGGCCGCCCAGATCGCCGCATGAGTGTACTGGCCGCCATTTTCTCTCACACCGGGCACATAACCTTTAATATAGCCTGGTTCCATTTCACATTTATCAAAGGGTGGGTCAAGCAATTGGATCAGTTTTTGATCCCGGTGAACCAGGAGCGCATCGACTGATTCCATAGCTTGCCTAATGCGCTCAGGAGCACCAGCTCCTGATAGAACAGACCAGCTTTGCGCAATCGAATCAATCCGGCATTCCGTGTTAGTCGCTGATCCCAATAATGATCCGTCATCGAAATATGCACGGCGGTACCACTTGCCATCCCAGCCATCGCGCTCAATGTTTCGCTGTAATTGAACTGCCTCTTTCTTGCATAACTCGGCAAAAGATATGTCGCTTTTCATCCGGGCAATTTCGGCAAACTTTATAAGCACTTCATACAGGAAAAAGCCCATCCAGACACTTTCGCCTTTACCTCCAGCTCCCACCTTATTCATACCATCATTCCAGTCGCCTGAGCCAATAAGTGGCAGACCATGACTGCCGAATCTTAGTCCCCTTTTAACGGCTCGTGCACAGTGATCGTATAAACTAGTTGCTTCATCAGTTACACCCGGCAGGTCGTAATAGGAATCCTCATCTGCTCTTACCGGGCGCCCCTCAACAAATCTGACGATTTCATTCAAAATACTCAAATCACCGGTAGTGATAATGTAGCGACTCACGGCTAAAGGCAGCCACAGATAATCATCAGAACATTGTGTGCGCACACCCCTTCCCGAAAGCGGATGCCACCAATGTTGGACATCTCCATCTTGAAATTGACGGCTCGCACATAAAAGCAAGTGTTGACGGACAAGAACCGGTTGGGCATAAACAAGCGCCATTGTATCCTGCAACTGGTCACGGAAACCGAAGGCGCCGCCTGACTGGTAATAACCGTTACGAGCCCAAAGACGACATGACAGCGTTTGGTATAATAGCCAGCCATTGGCTAACACATTAAGAGACTGGTCCGGAGTTTCTACCTGTATAGTACCCAGTGTTTTCTTCCAGTATTTCTGCACTTCATCAAGAACGCTTTGCGCTATTGTTGGTCCTCTAAAGCTTCTGACCGTATTACTGGCATCATCGGCGCCTCTTCTTCCGGTAACACCAAGCCTGAAGATTGTTTCCTGTTCCTGTCCATCATCCAATTCCAAGTTCACCTGGATGGCGGCGCAGGGATCCAGGGCTGCACCAACTTTGCCGGAGAGTTGTTTCCGCGTCATCGCCGCCGGATTGGAAAGTTCACCATTGCGCCCAATAAACTCTGTCCTATCTCCGGTGATGATTCGATTTATATCGTCTACATCAAAGAAAATTGCACGGTCGGCAAATTCCGTATTGTATTGATTCCGTGCGAAAAGTGCCCCGCTTCCCGTATCGACTTCGGTTGTAATATGCATCATTGTTTTTGACCGCAAATCACCGAGCACCCATTCCAGGTAACCTGTTACCGATAAACTGCGGGAACGGCCTGATTCATTGCGCAACTTTAATAGTGTAAACTTGATCGGTGCGTCTATTGCCACATAAATCCACAACTCTGAGAAGATTCCCTCTTCTATATGTTCAAAAACACTATAACCAAATCCGTGCCGGCTGATATATGGTGTTGCTGCACGGCAGGGCAATGGCGTTGGAGACCAGAAATGCCCGGTTTCTTCATCACGGATATAGAAGGCTTCTCCGCTGATATCGCTTACAGGATCGTTGTACCAGGGTGTAAGGCGGAACTCATGGGCATTCTCCTTCCAGGTTGAAGCAGAGCCGCTCTCCGAAATTAATGATCCGAAGTGAGGATTAGCCAATACATTAACCCAGGGAGCCGGCGTCACACTGCCAGGTTTTGTCGTGATGACATATTCGCGCCCGTCGGGTGTAAATCCGCCCAGTCCGTTGAAGAAGATCAGATTGGGGTGAGTGATTTCCTTTGTCTTTCGGATTTCGGCACGTTGAGCCCGAGACGGCTTGAAACGCGGAACAACTGCTTCTATAAGAGAACGACGGTTGATTTGTTCCGCCAGAGTTCCCAAGTTGTCCTTAATTACTATACGGGCAACTGTTTGCAGAAGAATCCTGTCCTCATTTGATATCTGATCACCAGGCCTGACAAATATGCCGCCCGGTTTGTCAATAACTTTTGCTTCCGTTCCTGCTGTAATCATGTCTTTTATCTGGTCGTGGAGGAATTGTCTGTAGATGGCATTATCTTCATTCCAGATCACCAGATCAACAGCCAAACCTTTTAAGCGCCAGTACGCATGTGCCTGTTCGAGTTGACGTACAAGTTCAATATTTGCATGGTCACCGATCTGGAGCAGTACAATGGGCAAATCTCCGGAAATGGCGTAACCCCATAAACCCGATTGCCCACGACGGTTTTTTATGATGATCTTCGGATCAGCGCGCAGGGATGAATTGCTGTAAATTACAGAACCTGCCAGGCGCCCATAAAGTTGAGCGTCGGCTTCTGTGGCATTGATTTGCCGCAAGACTACCTGGTTATGGGTCCACGCCAGATTAAAAACACGATCGGCAAGACGGTGATCGTGATATTTTTCGGCAAGGCCCAGCGCTTTATCTCTTGTTTCACTGATACCAGAAACAATATCAATCGTCGCCGATTCTCCTGCATCCAACTTAACGCGGCAACGCATAGCCACAATGGGATCTAGAACAGAACCTTCAGTATTCGAAAGTGTTTCTGAAATACCTGCAGACCAATTCATCGCCTGCGGATTGGCTGAAGTATTACCACGACCGATAAAGTTTAAACGATCCGTTTCATAGGATACTTCCTTACTCTCCGTCCCGTGTAATGCCATCAGGTGAAACATCCAGTGCGAAGGTTCGCCTTTTGAACGGGGCCTTCTTGTACAGAGAATCGTTTGGCGCTCACGGATGATTTCCGTCTGAATAAAAAGATTGGAAAACGCGGGATGCAACGCATCGGCTGCCGGTACAGCAAGAACAATTTCCGCATAACTGGTTATATCTATCTCTCTTAGTCTTCGTGAGCGGTTTGTGATATGTATGCGTCGCAGTTCAATATCATCCTCGGGTGATACGGCTATCTCCGTGTGTGTGTTGATTTCATTATCGCGACGCCGAAACTCTACCTTGGCGTCAGAGAAAATAGCTTCATATCTTTCCGGCCGTTTTAGCGTTGGCTGATAGGCTGTTGACCAAAACTCTCCATTAGTCACGTCACGAATGTAACAGAATGTGCCCCAATTGTCGCGGGTAGAGTCTTCGCGCCAACGTGTAATGACCATGTCCTGAAAGCGGCTATACCCACCTCCCGCATTGGTGATCATCACATGGTATCTTCCATTGGACAATAATTGCACCTCCGGTACGGGTGTATTGGGAGTTTTAAATATACGCGCCGGAACCTTCTGACTGAATGAAGCCTTGCGAATGGTAATATCCTCGGCGATTTGCCGATAGAATGCCACAGTCTTGGGAATGCGTTCCTGGAGCAGCAGCATCGTCGATTGAAACATCGGATCAGACTTGAAACGTTTCTGCATCGGACAATCAAGCAGTAGATAAGCAAGAGCCAGTAAACTCATGCCTTCGTGATGAGCCATAAATGATCTGACCACAACACTCGATTGACCACGAGTCAGACGTGAAGATGTGTAATCTATCGCTTCATAGAAACCATATGGCCCTTCCATACCGTCCCGGGCAAGCTGCTGCAGATTCAGGCAGGCCTCTTCCGGTGCTACCATCAGCGCCAGTGCTGAGGCATATGGCGCGATAACCAGATCATCGGCCAATCCTCGTTTGAGACCGAGCCCTGGAACACCAAAGCCACGATACTGGTAGTTAAGGTGGATATCGATTGTACTGTAACCGGATTCTGAAATGCCCCATGGCACTCCCCGGTTTTTTCCATAGTCAATCTGCCTGCATACAGCGGCCTTGTATGTCTGATCCAACAGTGTGTTTTCATAATTGGGCATTACCAGAAGCGGCATAAGATACTCGAACATTGAGCCGTCCCAGGAAAGGAGAACAGGGTATTTTCCCGGATTCGTCAGCAGGCGTCCCAGGGCAAACCAGTTCTCCTGGGGCAGCTGCCCCTGCGCAATTCCTATGAAACTGCAAAATCTGGCCTCTGAAGCCAGCAGATCATAGTAACTTACGTCCCGACGGCGCTCACTGGTGCTATAGCCAATAGTCAACAACTGGCTTCCTTTATCATAAAGGAAGCTGTAATCTATATCAGCAAAGTCATTTGCTTGTGCTACCAGGCGGTTGATTGCCGCTATTCTCTCCCCTGCACGCTGACTGCCTTCCTTGACCATCCTGCGAAAATCAGCAAACCATGCCGCCTCCTCGGCAGTTGTATTTATGCCGATTATATTTTCGATTACCTGTAGCAGCTTCATTTCTGATATTATCAATTTCCTTAACGTGGGAATCTCCATAGTTTCCAAATACTCGCTTAGCCTGACTGAAGGGCATTTAAGCGTAATCCAGGGACAAAAAAAGGTAATTTCCTCTAAGGCATCGGCACATTGATGCACCAGGGCTTTCACCCACGTCATGATACTACTCTCTGTGTTTGCGTCAAAAGCGCCAGCAAGATCAATAGAAGCTTTCGCGAGATGATCGAGGCACTGCCGCAATGGCTGTAACATCATTTTGCCGGCATCAGTCAATGAGGCCAGATATTTTTGAAAATCGGCAAGTTGTTTTAGCACTGGAACTCCCGCAACCTCCATGAGGACAGCAGTAGTGTCGCTGATACCTTGGAACAATTGAGATCCCCATATCTTCTGATCGGGAAGATCAATAAATCCCCAGCGCAACGTCAATAAGTGACCGCTAAGATTTCCGCTATCCACGGTGGATATGTAATGAGGCCGTAGTGTTGCTAAGCTTTGTGTGTCGTACCAATTATAAAAGTGACCCCGATAGCGTTCCATTTTCCCCATCGTATGGAAGGCATCGGCTGTGCGTTCGATTAATTCTCCTGCCGAAATGTAACCGAAATCATACGCAGATAGATTTGCCAGCAATGCCAGTCCCATGTTTGTCGGCGATGTGCGATGTGAAATTACGGCAACCGTATGCTCCTGATAGTTATCAGGTGGCAACCAATTATCATCCGGTCCGACGAATGTTTCGAAGAATGCCCAGGTTTTGCGGGCAATTTTTCTCAGAAAGATGATTTGCCCATCTTTCAGTTTTATACCGCCACGAACGATTGGTCGGCTGACCCACCAGGTAATTCCCGGAGATAGAACCCAAAGAACCAGTACAAGCAAAGCTGCGCTAAGAGCGCCAGGTCTCGACATCAGCAGATAAATAAATAGTACAGCGGAAAGCAAAGGGGCTATCCACATCGACCGGCAAGAAGCGGCAAAGCTATTGCTGCTATGGCTAGCAAGGTTTCCGGAAGGATTCCACTGCAGCAGTCGCTTGTGTGTAACGAGCATCCGCAAGAGAGTACGAGCAATTGCATCCAGACTAAAAAATGCTTCGTAAGGAAGACAAATAAGCGTATACAAAGTTTGAAAAAAATGCCTTCTGGCCTGACGCAGGGCAGTGACAAAATGTTGGCTCCATAGCACATCTCCCGGCTTGCGCAAGAGCTCTAGAAGTATAACGCCCGCGGAAGGAATTAGAAGAATTCCGATCACCATTATTGTCCACAGCCAAACCGGAGACATGATGGTCCATCCCATAATTAACATCAAGGTCAGGGCCGCAGGAACCAGACTGCGGCGGAGGTTGTCGAAAATCTTCCACTGGGAAAGCCAGGATATTTTATTTTTCTGATGTCCCCCACCGAAAGCCGGAACTTCTGACCTCAGCCAACTGGCAATTTGCCAATCTCCACGAATCCAGCGATGCCTTCGGCTCACATCCATGCTGTATTGAGACGGATATTCCTCGTATAATTGAACATCGGAGAGCAAACCCGAACGCGCATAGCAACCTTCTATGAGGTCGTGACTAAGTATCCGATTTTCGGGAAGGCGCTCACTCAGAGCCTTCTCAAACGCATCGACATCATAAATACCTTTGCCGATATATGAACCTTCACCAAATACATCCTGGTAGATATTGGAAACAACGCGTGTATACGGATCAATACCGGTTTCACCTCCCCATAGACGCGCATACCATGACTTGCTATCGCCCGACAGGCTTTCGGTGAGGCGCGGTTGAAGAATACCATAACCATCACAAATACGCTGCTGTGCTTCATCATAATGTGGACGATTCAGCGGATGTGCCATAGCTCCCACAAATTGCTGCGCGGAATCGCGAGGAAGTTGAGTATCCGTATCCAAAGTAATTACGTACTTCACATTGGATAATATTTCAGTGATACCGACGATAAGAGAGAAACAATCTTTTGCACCACCGCGCAAAAAGGCATTCAAATGAGCTATCTTTCCACGCTTACGCTCATAACCCATCCAAATTTGCTCCTCTGGATTCCAAAGGCGTGGACGCTGGAAGAGAAAGAAACTTCCTCCTTTTACCCCTCTATACTTATCATTGAGTTCTTCAATTCTCTTCTGAGCCAATCGCAAAAGCGCATCGTCCGCGGAAGTCGTTTCTTCATGGGCATCAAGGAAATCGGTAAGTAAACAAAAGTGCAGGTTATTATCCCGATTTGCTAAAAATCTGATCTCCAATGATTCAACCAGATCTTCTACGTTTTGAGTACTCGTAAGCATAGTCGGGATTACCACCAGAGTGCTTGATTCCGGTGGAATTTCCAGGGAAAAGTCCATACGTGGCAGCGGATGCGGATGGGCCAAAAGCGTAGCCAGCCAGTTCATCAGCGCTACTGCCAGACTGCTTGCGCCCAGAATAAAAATAATAGCGATAGGCACAAGTATCCAACCGTGAAAACTATCGGTTTGAACTTTTAGCAGTAAGCCGCAGGCGGTGATTAATGTGATTACCATTATTGTACCAAGATAGATAAACAACGGAAATCTGGAGATCATTTGATAAATGAACTCAGAGAAAGGCTTACGTATCTGAGCCCTTTGTTCAAGTTCCCGCAATCCTTTGTCGATCAGATAAAAGCCAACATGTGTTACTCGATCATCATTGCTACTCTTTGAAGAACCTTCTTGGGATAAATCGATTGCTTTGCGCGCCACTTCACTTTCGGATATAGGGCTGTTTTTTGCTATCTTTTCAACGATATGACGATAACGGTCTCGCGTCGTAAAATCCATTTTGATATAGATATTACTGGGATCTTCACGCAGTATCTGTTCGACAACGCTCATTGTCTCAACAAACTCACGCCAGTTCATAGCCGTTAGAAACCGGAGGCTGCCGATGCTGTTACTTACAGATACCTGGTCGGCGGCCTGTTGCTGATTCTCGGATCGGACCAACTGTTCAATCGTCAAATGAGACTCGGAAAGCCGCTGCTCAATCCAGGTGACGGGCAACGCCAGGGCCGGACTCTGTCCTTGCAAACGACGCGCAAATTCCGCGACAAATGAACTGGCCATCGGTTGATCGGACCGTGCCATATCCGCGATTACTAGAACGAGGCTTTTGGGGTCTCTCTGGGCAATATCTGCCATCTGGTCCGCCCAGTAATCGGCTCGCTCCCTGTCGGCAATACCGGCAATAATTCGCGTTCCAATGCGTCGCAGATTTTCGATTAGCGCCAGACGCAGCATAATCGGAATTGCCCATAACTCGCCCAATTTCAAATCTGTTACCGTTTGGTAGGCTGTAACAAAACTAATGAGACTTTCCAGATCCACCCGTCCATCACCATGGGAGATTGTCTCCAGTGCAATATCATATACCCGGGGGAGCCCGGCCGATGACCCATTCAGCAGACGCGGCAATCCCCGGCTGTAGCCTTTGGACAAGTGTCTTTTAGCCATGCGAATATGTTCTTCAATTAAATAGAAGTTATCGAGAAGCCATTCTTCGGCAGGTGCGATCGGGCTGTTATCTTTGACCACAGCTGTCAGCTGGTTGCATGTTTCAATCAGTACATCTTCATTCTCATTGAGCCGTGCCAGAAGCCGTTCAGAAGCTCTTCCACTCGTCAATTTATGCATGTTCGCCAGTGTTTTGCCATGTTGCTTCATCTGGTCCGAGCTGAGCAATTCCGATCGCAGAGGTAATTCATCGGAGGAGTACTTCCTTCCGAAAGCACCTCCGCGGGGGTGCTTCTTCAAGCTCAGCAATGGCTCTAAAACTGTCTTGTCGATTAACTTCACTCTTGTGTCTCCTCTCTAAATGGCAAGCCGGATTTATAGCCGGTAATTGTTCATTTGCCGGATGTGTTTTCTTTATTTGGTCCGCATGACTTAATATGTGCAGAAAATTCGATGTTACTAGGGACAGCGCCCTATCTTTTTATTATTTATCTTTTACACACTACCCCTTACTATATGACAATTAAAATATTTTTTAAATAACAAAATAGTTGCTTAAACATACTTGTAAGTTTAGATGGACGCAATTCTTTTTTAAAAGAAAAAACTCCCGATTTTTTTGTGCTAATCAACGGCAAACTGGTTCTGGATTACCACCTGCGCGAAAATGATAGACGGTTATCAAGGATTTAGCACAGCACGCAATAAATTTTTGCCTTTTTGACTATTATGGACTATAAAGAATTTCGCTTAAAAATTTTAAAGGGGCTTGTTCAATGAAGAAGGTTGTCTATTACGGCATTCGCGATATCAGGGTTGAAGAGACAGAGGAAATCCAGCCGGGGAAAGGCGAGGTTAAGATTAAAATCAAATACTGCGGTATTTGCGGCTCGGATTTGCACGAATATCTCCACGGTCTCTTTCCCGAAAGCCCTTTCGGCCATGAAGCCTGCGGCGAAATCGTCACCGTGGGACCGGGAGTTAAAGGATATGCTGTGGGTGAGCGTGTTTGTTCCGTTGTCTCCGGCTCTTATGCCGAGTATATAAACTGCCCGCAGGAGCGGTTGCTGAAAATTCCCGTGGATATGGATTGGAAGCGCGCGGCAGTTGTAGAACCTCTCTCGGGGGCGGCTTATGCTCTTGAGCGCGCCGGAATCAAGGGGAATGAAAAAGTTTTTGTAGCCGGTTGCGGCACCGTGGGTCTCATGCTCCTGCTGGGGCTGAAGGCCCTGGGCGTCAAAACAGTATATATGACCGACCTTCTGGAATACAGGCGCAAAAAGGCGCAAGAGTTGGGCGCCACGCTGGTATGGAATCCGCTGGAAATAAAAACCGCGGCAAAGATTAAAGAGCTTACTTCCAGCAAGGGCGTTGATGTGGCTATTGAAGCTGTTGGCATTGAAGCAACGTTGAAGGATTGTCTCTCTTCCGTAAAATATTCGGGGAAGGTTATCGTTCAGGGCATTTTCACACAGCGGGCATCAGTGCATATGCTTGGCTTTGTCACTCGTGAGACAACCATGATCGGCACCAACTCTATCCATCCTGAATTGGCCATGTCCTGGATTAAAGCTGGAAACATCCGTCCGGAGAGTGTGGTCACAAAAATTATCCCCCTGGACAAAATAGTAGCAGAAGGATTCGAAGTTCTGGTCGGGAAAAACAAAGCAGATATCAAAATTCTGGTTGAACCTTCTCTGGCATAGAGAACTTACCGGGTAAGTGTGCTACGTTTTCAAAAAGGCAGGCTAATCTATCGCGCCGCTCTTCTTGAGAAGAGCCACAATAGATTCAGCAAGACAGCGGTATCCCGCGACATTGGGATGGATATAATCCGACTTGAGGGAGCTATCGGCCAACACCGTGGATAATGTCTCCTCTTCAATGGGAATAGATAACTCCTTAGCAATTTCGCGGTACATTGACGGAGGTGAAAGAGATAGCCCCGGGCCCGGCACCGCAATGAGAACAAGAGCTATTCTTCTTTTCTGTGCTAACCGAATCATTTCCCGGATATTGTTAGCGGCTTGCTGCTGGTTCAAGCGCCGGAGCTGGTCGTTGCCACCATGGCACAACAGCAAAAGGGCCGGTTTCTCCCGTTCCAGAATCTCCGGCAGGCGGGATAATCCATCGACAGTGACTTCCCCCGGGACTCCAGCATTAACAACTCGCCGGCCAATCATTTTTTCCAAGACCGCCGGATAACTCTGCGCTGGCTCCACCCCGGTTCCGAAAGTTAAACTATCACCGAACGCCACAATGACTGCATCATCAGCAAGGTGTGGCAATTTGGCTGGGGAAGAGCAGGCCGTCAGACCAACACCGATAATGATAACCAGCAACAGGGAAACTAGCGCATTATATCTTTTTGAGTTCATACTTTTATTTCCGGCAATTGGATAAAATCCTCCCGTAAAGTGCAGTGATCGACAACTCTGCTAATATTATTAGAAAATGATTCTAACTTTTTGTCAAGAGGAAGCAGGGCAGAACTTTTTGAAATACTTATTTTTATATTTTACCTTTTTATGCTACATTCCCGGACGTAATAATCAGAAAGGAATAAAACAAAATGATGAAGCCGGCAAAGAATTCTCTGGATGTCGGGGTGATTGTCAGTGATATCAAGGCCAGTCTCAACTTTTATCAAAATGTTTTGGGGCTTACGTTTATCGGCACAACTCCTTTATGGTTTGGCACGATGCACCGGCTTCGATTCGGCACAAGCGACTTCAAATTGGTGGAACCGAAGGTGATTCCTCCCCGCGGAGCCATTGGTTTGGAGAAACAACTCGGGTTTCGTTATATGACCTTTGTGATCGAAAATCTCTCCGAACTATGCAACGACCTTCAAAATAAAGGCATAGAATTTTCTGTGCCCGAAAAGGAAATCCGGCCGGGTGTGCGCATTGCGATGGTCAAAGACCCGGATGGCAATGTTGTAGAATTCGTGGAACGAAACTAATACCATGTTGCTTTCTTTGGCTAACTTTGTTGGTTGCGTTGTCGGCTTCCTCAACGTATTAGTAATACGCCTGCGGAGCCTCCTCCTTGCCGCCTCGTTATCCTTTGAAAGCGAAATGGTATAAATGACATAAGGAAGCGATATGTTTCAATGGCTAGCAAATCGTCGCCGAAAAAAGCTTGTGCAAGTTCCATTTCCTCCCGCCTGGGAAGAGATCGTTCAACTCAACATTGCTCATTACTGCATGCTGGAAGATACCGAGTGTGCTCATCTGCGCGCGCTGGTCCAGGTCTTTATTGCCGAAAAGGACTGGGAGGGCTGCGGAGGGCTTACACTTACCGATGAAATCCGCGTCACCATTTCCGCTCAGGCATGCCTCCTGCTTCTAAACTTGCCCCACAACTACTATCAGAATGTTGAATCAATCATCGTCTATCCTTCTACGGTTATTCCACCCCGGCGTAAACCCAGTTTTTTTGAAACACCGATTGCGCCCGTAGAAGATGTCCACCCCATTATCGGGCAAGCTTTTCATCAGGGGCCTGTCATTATCATCTGGGATGCGGCTCTGCATGGCGGCCGCCATCCTGAATTAGGCCATAACGTTGTCTATCACGAATTTGCCCATAAACTGGATATGTTGGATGGTGCCGCTGACGGCACACCTCCCCTGCGAGACCGGGCTGAATACCGAGACTGGGTACAAACATGTTCCCGGGAATATCTTCGATTGAAACATGATGCCGAAAGAGGCAAAAAATCCTTCCTCAATGCCTATGGCGCGGCAAGCGAAGCTGAATTTTTTGCTGTGGCCACGGAGCAGTTCTTCGACCAACCCCGGTTAATGATAAAACACGCCCCCGACCTTTATCGTGTTCTTCAGGAATACTACCGTCAGGATCCCGCGAAGCGTTTGGGGCGAAATAACTGCGTGGCCCCGGAATGAAAAAAGTTTTTGTGCTGTCGATACGGGAAAAAGAATTAAGCAGCAGGGGGCAATGAAACGATGGTGTCAATCTTTATCCAGAACGCCGCTTCGTCTAAGCATGTGAGAGGTTCTAAAGTCATCAATTGACGAAATTTTGAAAATATGCAAAATGACAAACCACAATCGCTAATTCTCTACCAGGCAGTTTATCCGCGGACTTCTGAAGGTAAGTTTATTAATAAGTAATAATTATGATTGCTTACATGAAACGACATGAACGATACGTAAAAGAAATGCTGGAGAAGAATCTCAGCCGGGAGGCGCTAATGGAGCTTCTCGCGTATCACGATAAGCAGATTCAATGGTTGCAACAGGAACGGCTGGCGCACCTTATTACAATGCTGTTTGTTTGTCTGTTCTTTTTGCTTTCCTTCGGATTCACTATCGTCAATCTATCCCTTCCATACATTATCCTTTCCGCGCTTCTGATGATTTTGTCGGTAGCATACATTATTCATTATTACCGGCTGGAAAATGGCGTGCAGAGATGGTATCCTTTATCAAATCAGATTAAACTGAATAATCAATTGTAAATTTATCAAATGGATTACAACATAAATTTTACCTTAATAAATTTAAACGGGGAAAGCATCGGCACTTTTTCCGGGTATTCTCGATAGGCATCACCGAATTGTTCGACTAGGTCGCGCTCTTCCAGTAGGGTACCGACAAAAATCCATGCAGACCAGAGAATATTGAACAACAATCTGTCTGTGGTCAGATTCGGACATGACCAGATCATAACCAGCATAAATAAATATAAGGGGTGACGTACCCAGCAGTAAGGGCCTCTCACCGTGAAAGCTACCGGCCGTGATTTTCTCTCCCTTTGGTAACCTAATATTCCTTTTATGCCAAAAGGATCAAAAAAACCAAGCGCCTTGACTCCCCAGACAAATCCGGCAACAGGCAAAATATAAACTATACGCAAGAGTACGCGGGTTATGCCTTCAGCTTTGAGCAAAACAGATGTTCCCTGCCAAAAAATTACCACTAAGAACAAAAAGATTCCTGAAAGAATTGAATAGATGGCCCCGCTGTATGCTTCCGGCGAAAACCTGAATAGAAATCGTCGGAATGATCGGCGAACCATTCCACTGTGCTGAATGAAAAATGCGAGCGAAAGACCGGCATCAAACAAAAGCGCCTGAGGTTCGTCTAATTCGAGATTAACCAAATTTAAACGCCCGCCATAAAAAAACAGCAAAGGCGATTAACGATGAGCCGCTTAAAATATAGGAAAACTAAATTATGATGTATCCCCAATATTTTTGCATAATGGAACTTAATTAAGGATTTAATGAAATATTTTATTCACAACAGCATCCGCCGTCTTTGTCTTTTGCCGCGCCGCCAACCTCTGGACCGCAACAACACACGGCATCATTTTTCCCCAGCATGGAATTGATAACGGCCGCAGCACAGCCGACACCGGATTGGACGAAAATAGCGTCAACCGGACAATTTTTACTGCATGCGCCGCATTCCATACAAGCATCGCGGTTTTGGATGGTCACGTGCTTTCCGTTCATTTTAAACACTTCATGAGGACAAACATCCAGACACATCCCGCAACCGGTGCATTTATCTTCATTAAGTTTTAGGGTAACGACATTTTTTAGATAAATTGAATTTTTCATTTTAAACTCCTAAGCAATTAAAAGAGATGTTATCCATATGAAAAGGCCGCATATACCTGCCGATATTTGCAGAGGCAGTGCCCAGCGCATTTCCTTCTTGACACCGGATAGAGAAGTGTAAGTTGAGGTTCCGGTAAAGTTCATTGCCAGATATGCGGATATGGCCGGAATTATCAGTAGCCAGGCCAAAGCCTCGATTCTGCCAGGCCATGCCTGTAAATTTATATTCCGCAGGTAAAGAAGAATAAGGGCAATAACTATACCAATGGAAAAACCTTTTATGGAAAATGCCCGCCCCGGGAGATGAGGCAGAAGAAGTGGATTTATAACAACTCCTCCCAAAATGGCGGCAAGAAAGGCCACGACGGCAAACAAACCATAATTAAACGCGTTGGCCCAGAAACCCGCCGGGCCTCCAATGCCGCCCAGTAGAAACAAAATAGGCGCGATGATTAAAAAAGGTTTTATCGTTTCGATAAGTTCTATGGGAATAAGAACAATCCTTTCATTTAATGGGAAAGTCATTATCCGCATTTCGGAGCCGGCTTTAAGGCCGGCATCAAGATAAGCCGCAACATCTTTTGCCCGTATCGGTCCGTAATAAACTTTAAATCCGGAGACCTGCTTTACTTTGTGGGCGGCAACACCAGGGGCTCCAAGCTGCGGAATAATTAATTTTCTGTGGCTGACAATATCATTGAGTCTGCTTGATTCTATTTTTTTGATTAATTCGTCCGTACCGAATGTGCCTTTTCCCGCGGCGCACCACACATTTATTCCTTTTGTGTCCAGCACAAGAATCCATGCATCTCTGCCCGGCAGAGCTTCACGCAAGCGATCAAAACTCATCTTGTAATTGGCGGTAACTAAAACAGAGGAATTGTTATCGGGATTGCCCAGAGCGTAAAGACCAGGGTCAATGGCATAATCCATTCTGCCGACTCCCCAGCGGGCTTTAATGCTTCCCCAATGATCCTGCCAACTCAATGCCGAAGATACTCGCGGCAATTTGCCTGCAGTCGTGGAGATAGAACCGGTAACAAAAGCTTGATTTAAGCGGGTAAGAGCATCCGGAACCGTTTGTGCCGGGACACAGCATGTTGACTCCGTCATAATTACCGGCAGTGTAATCATATCTCCGGAACCGGAACTGTTTTCAATTTTATTCATAGTGCTATCCTCACTCGAGTGATTTGCAGCAACTGCATTCTCGTGCATAATGTTTTATAGCCATAATAAAAGTCTTAACGGATTCCAAAACAACATCTGCTTTTTTCTCCGGGATATTGCCCATAACCTTGCGGAAAAAATCCGTCAGACACAACCAAACTTTTTTGTGGACATCCCTGCCTTCCTTCGTCAAAGATAGCGTTACCGCTCTGGAATCGTGCGGAGCTTGATCGCGCTGCAAAAGGCCTTTCTTAATCAGGGGGCTGACTAGTCTGGTGGTCGTACTTTTTTCGACAGAAAGATGCTTGTGCAAGTCGGACATATTCAGCTCTTTTTGCTTTGCTACCGCGTCCAATATCATAAATTGGTGAAACGTCACATCTTCGCAAAAAGCCTCATCCTGACGGCAGCAGCGCGTTACCTGGGAAAGTCCGGTGAATAATTCCATTAATTGAGCATAATTTACATTTATCTCTCTAGTCATAGTTGTATCATACAACTATATTTGCATTTGTCAATGAAAAATTTTAAAAAAATAAATTTCGGATAAAATAATAAGCATGGATCTTATCTAAATACTCAATGCCATTACCGGATTTGTTTAGAAAGTAAATAGTGTATGTTTCTGATACTATATCGGTAGACGAGTTCTGGACTTGAAATGTTGTAAGAATTCTGATTAATCTACCATTTGGAAGGATTGATTTCCACATGAAGGTGAAAAATAGCTCCATTGAAAAAAATGAAGGCTGGGTTTCGTCCGCTCTTAAGGTGAATCTGGAGAGGACGGCAGTAGCCATAGAAATACCCAAACAGTATGCCCCTCTGCTTAAAGTTGTGGAAGAGCATTACGGCTTGCAGAAAAAAACACGAGAACTGCTGACAGAGTTAAACCATCCTTTTGTTAACTGGGAATATGTTCTCCAGGAGCTCAAATCCGTTTCCATCGGCGATTTCTACGAGTACAATAGGCACAAAGACGGACTATCTGCCCTTTCCATACTCCTGCGGATATACTTCGATGTAATTAAGTTTTCTGTAAGCGAAGAGATCAGAGACAGCGCGATACACTATCTGTTTGACTATATTGACACGATAATTTCTCAGAGCAACGAATTTATTTCCAGAAACTTATCCCTGTTCTCCGAGATCATAGAATCGCTGATTAAAATTTCGGATGAGGATGCAACCATATTCAAGAAATGCTCGGCCTATCTCAAAAGAACTGTCAAGTTCCTTTTAGAAAATAACACGCCTCTTCCTGTCGAACGGTTTGATCTTTTACTCTATAAGATGTTTAAGATTACATACCAATTCTGGCTTACCCAGCCTGATCCTTCCGGGTGGTATACGGCAGCAGAGGGAGAAACCGGGGAAGCGGCTGATGCTTACAGACAGATTATCCAGCCCCTGAGCCACCAGTATATCCAGACTCTGCTAGGGAAATTGGAAGTTCTTCATCCGGACAAACAGAAAAAGAGTGCTTTGCAAACAAAGGAGTACCTTGATCTGCCGGATTACTTTCAAATAGTAAACGGATATTTTTTGGTTGCCGATCAGTTGGAAAAATCCCCAGCTTATCAAGGACGCCAATATCTTGTGAAACTTGACTTTCTGTTCAGTATCATGGGCGTACCCGGTCTTTCCGATATCCACGGAAGCGCTCTTCGAGAAATAAACCGTTGTCTGAAATTGGTCTTTCAGCAGGAAAAAAAGGAAAACCTCAACGATTTTGTGCGCAAAGTATTCGGCTTTCTGAAAAAGAGCAGATCACAATATGAATACCGGGGCTCCATTATCGACTGCATCACGACGACGGCAAGGGAGGTATTCGATCAAAACTCTCACTCTCTCGTGGATGCATTTATTGATGAACTTATTTCTTACGGTTTTCAATATCCTGAAGTTAAAGGGACGACAACCGAATGGCAGGTGCAGGTCAATCCGACTCATATTGTCAACATAAGGTCATGGCTCGAGATTATCGCCATGAAACCCAGATGGACAAAGAGGCTCATTTCCGCTCTGATTATCAATTTAAACATCGGTGGAATTTTTGTTCGGGATACAGACCTCCTGCAAAAGGACATTTCCGCCCTGCTCAATGCCGATATCGCGCCAGCATACAATCTGGTAAAACAACTCCTCAGGATATTCCCTGTTTATTTCAGCGAAATCGGCGCCGAAGGTGAATTGCGCGACATCTCCACAGAAGTGGACGAGCTTTCTTACCGTAACGATAAGCTTGTCAACTTTCTGCGTAAGCAGTCCCATGTAGAGAGTAATAGCCTCCTTGTAGAATTCATGGAAAACATTTTCCAATACTGGTTTTCCGGCAACAGGGAATTTGTCCGCAAACATCTTCCTGATGAGGTGTATGAACAAGTACTGAACTCCGGGGAATATTTTGACGGAATGCACAAAGCATTTAAACATTTGTTTTCAATAGTTCAGGATAATCCACGGAAATTTATCGAATGGGATCAGACAAAGGTTCTAAAAGAGATCAATAATGTCAAAGGCATTAATAAAAGAGATAAAGAGCGCACCAGGCTCATGATCCGCATTTATCAGCTTCTTTATAAAAAATATTTTCCCCAGTATGTCGATTTATTGAAAGACCTGGAATCGGTCTATCCCTTCCAGAAATCTGAGATCATGTTGCTGAAACGCGCTCTGGGCGCAAGAAATAACTACAAAAGTCTTACCATCATAATGAAATTTTTGTCCGTATTGAAGGAAAAGATTCTCTCTCCCCAAAAAACCCAATCTTTTGAAAACATATATTACAAGAGGCACATTGCGGCAGGAATACCGTCAATGTATGGGACCTATAATGAGGAGAAATTTGGAGCTTTCGGCCTCTCGCTCCGTCTGGAAAACCTGGCTACGATGCTTTTAGAGGAGTTGGCCCAGTCGTTGAATCTCAAATTCATTACCAAACGCACCATTGTCAAGATTCACGCATATTTGTGGCTCTATATCAGCGCTCTGGAGTTGGAAGGAATTTCTACAGAAGGTTTGGTTGCCAAAGTCAAATACGTGACCAGCGCCTTGGCAATCAAGCAGTTTTCCATGGAACAATACGCCGATATCTTCCGCTTTATCTCCAAAGGCATACAGGATATTATCCGTGATTATTACATAGACGCTCACAGTTCCAACCTGCCTGTTATTATCGGACAAATTACCCGGCAAAAAACTGAGGCCGATGCAAAATACGAGATTCGAAATCACGAAGAAACCGTATACCAACAATCGGAAAATTTTATCAGAGGGATAATATCCTCTGCCTTCGGGCTTCAGGTTTTGGACAATTTTGTTAACGCAGTTATCAATACCCTTAACGCGGAGCTGGAAAAATTTAAAGATAACAAACAGATTCTTAAACTTGTTATGTCCTATAATCCGGAACTCGCTGTTTCATCCTTTTATAAGAAGAATAAACGGGTTGATAATCAGATACTTCTCGGGAACAAGGGATATTTCCTCAAAGAGCTGGTATCTTTTGGTTTTCATGTCCCCCCCGGCTTTATCATAACCACGGAAGTATTTCGAGGTTATGATGCTGTTATCGGCTATAAGTATATATTTAATGATCTCGCGGCCAGAGTAAATAGAGAAATATCCACATTAGAGAAAATGACCGGGCGCAAATTCGGTGATCCGCACAACCCACTGCTGTTATCGGTAAGAAGCGGCGCCACTGTTTCTCTGCCCGGTATGATGAATTCTTTTTTAAATGTGGGGATTAACGAATCCATAGCGGAAAATCTCAGTGCTAAAGAAGATTTTCAATGGGCGGCATGGGATTCATATCGGCGGTTTTTACAGACATGGGGTATGTTTCAGGGATTAAACCGGGATTTTTTCGATGCGATAATAGACGGATTCAAGCAGAAATACGGCGTGGAAAGAAAGATCCGGTTTTCTCCCGGCCAAATGAAACAGATAGCTCTTACGTATAAGAAAGGCATATTGGATAATGGTATCGTGCTTAAAGACGATCCCATGGAACAGTTACGGCACGCTATTCTCAAAGTTTTTGACTCCTGGTATTCCGAGCAGGCGAAAATTTATCGTCACCAGATGCATCTCTCGGATAAATGGGGAACAGCGGTCATTGTCCAGACGATGGTCTTTGGAAATCTCAATGAACACTCGGGGTCGGGCGTTATTTTTACCCGCGAACCTAAAAGCTCATCATCAACGGTAACTCTTTATGGAGATTTTATATTTGGTGTTCAGGGGGACGATATTGTTTCCGGCCTTGTGGAAACTTATCCTATTTCGGAAAAACAGCGTCTAGCGGAACGCAAAGACATGGGAATATCTCTGGAAGCTAAATTTCCGGAGATTTACGATGAACTGATAAAAATTTCTGAAATTTTGATTTATGAGAAAGGTCTTAACCATCAGGAAATAGAATTTACCTTTGAAGGTACAAGCAGGGACAGGTTATATATCCTTCAAACACGGGATATGGATCAAGTAACGGCAAAAAGATTGAAGCGTTTTATAGACACCGAGGTCTTACAATCTTCGGTGATGGGAACGGGCATTGGCGTGAGCGGCGGTGCCCTTTGCGGCAGGGTAGTTTATTCTGAATCGGACATTAAGCATTTCCGCTCAGCTGAGCCGAAAACACCGCTCATTTTGATTCGTCGCGACACGGTTCCTGATGATGTCGGCGTGCTTTTGCAGGTCGAGGGGCTTTTGACGGCAAGAGGGGGAGGCACTTCGCATGCCGCTGTGACCATCCCCCAACTCAACAAAGTCGGTGTTGTCGGATTCAGTAAACTTAAGGTTTATGAGACCAACGGATTCGCGACAATAGATGATTGTAAAATCGGCGCGGGAGATTTCATCTGTATCGACGGTTGGAGCGGCACAGTATATTTGGGGAAACACGAATATGAATCCGGAGAAACGCGTAATATAATCCTCTGAACTCTACAATGATCAGGCTGTTGATGATCTATAACATGTTCTTATGAATGAAGACCGTCAGATCCCCGACCCTGTTTGTGTAGCTTCCGAATTCGTTGTCGTACCATCCAAAAATCTTCGCGTGGACAACCGGTATTTTCATCGTTTTTTCGGCAAATGTCTGCAGCAGGCCGTTTGGTAAATTCGGAATATGAGAGAGGTCTACATTAATAAAGGCCGTTCTAATGTGGTTGAATTGCCCTTCGATAATTACCGCTGCGTCCACTCCGATGAGGTCGGTGGAAACATTCTGCTCCATGGTAAATATGATTAAGTGCTCAGGATTGCTTTGGGCGGCTTTTCGGTAAATATCATTTATTGTTTTTGTGTCGATAGCAGCTGCGACACCATCCTTATTTACGCGTGTTTGAAAAGTAGCATTCAGAACAATTAAAGAAAGGGTGTTGGTGGGCACTCTGATGGAGTCGGCCATAAAACCGATGTTTTTTACCTCCGGAATTACCTGTCCCAAAGCCTCCGCCGCATTCGTGGAAGTCAAGATTATGTTATTGAGGATGCTCCTGTTTTTTCTCAGGTCTTTCTCTCCTGCCTCGGGAACGCTGTCCAACGCGCTTTGCGAACTGGTAACGGCATGGATGGTCGACATAGAGGCCGTCAAGATGGTATTTGTTTTCTCATGTTCGAGTAGAGGTTTAATCATATGGGCAAGCCCCGTGGTTGTGCAAGAAGCCGCGGAAATAAGCTGGTGTTTCTTCTGATCAAAAGCGGCATGGTTGATTCCGTAAATCAAAGTTACGGCATCGTCAGGCATGGATAAAGCTTTATTTTTTATTTTAAAAGGGGAGGAATTGATAACAACCTTTGCCCCGCCGTGAAAATGTCCCCGAATAGAGCCCTTCTTATCATTCGGGGATATTGTCGGATCTTGGAATTTTCCCGTGCAATCGACGACAATATCGGCGCCGTAGTCACGCCAGGGAATATCAGCGGGATTTCTGGCTTCACGCAGCACCGTCACCGGGACCCCGTCGATAAGCATTTTGCCTTTTTTTTCATCAGTAATCTGGATAACACTCTTTGATTTTACGCCGTAGAGAAATTTATGGAGTAATCCATAGGTCGCGTCCTTCTCGATTATTTGTGCTATAGCATCAAACCCCGTCCCCACTTCCCGTCCGAGGTTGACAACAATTTCTTTAAAATACTTTCTTCCTACATGGTGCCACAATGTCAACTTTCCAATCCGCCCTAAACTATTGATACCGAGTACCGGCGGTCTTTTTTCAAATACTTGAACCTTTGCCATGATGTACTGCCTCCTTAATACCTGCGCCTGCGAGTTATTCAGGCGCGGCCTTCCTGAGAAGACCGGAACTTCTTTACAAAAAAGGCCGGCCAAAGTCAATAAGAGAAACGACCATAAGACGCACGGAGCATTTCCAACGTGCCGTGATGTTAGAGAAGATAGCTTAAATAATTCCGGTTTTTTATAGGTTAAAAAAATCAGAGAACTGTTGGTTAAAATATGATACAAACTTAAGAAGGGCTTGTTGCCCAATCATAAGGAGGTAAAGTATGAAAAGACATTATTTCATTATATTGACGACGATTTTAGTTTTGATCATGGGGTGCGCTACGCCGAGAATCAATATTTTTAGCGTCACACCCGACCCGCTAAAAGAATATACGCTGGAAGGTACAGGCGCGGATAAAATATTGCTGATTCCTATATATGGATTGATCTCGGACAATCCTAAAAAAGGTTTGATCACCGCTACACCGAGTCTTGTTGAGCAGGTAGTTTCACAAATTAATAAAGCCCAAAAGGATAAACAAATCAAGGCGGTTTTGTTCAAGATAAATTCTCCCGGCGGCACCATCACCGCCAGCGATCTCTTATACCATGAAATATCCGCCTACAAAGAAAAAACGGGCAGTAAAATCGTAATTTCCATGATGGACCTGGCCACATCCGGCGCGTATTACATGTCTCTTCCCGCAGATATAATTATGGCGCACCCGACAACTATAACGGGTTCGGTAGGAGTTATTTCGCTGCAGCCGAAAGTTAAAGGTTTAATGGACAAAATCGGTCTCGGTGTGGATGTGCAGAAGGTTGGCAAATACAAAGATATGGCGTCACCTTTCCGGGATACTAGCGAAGAAGAAAGAAAGCTTTTGCAAAAAGCAATGAATGATTTTGGAGAACGATTTATGGGTTTGGTGAAAAAGCACCGCCAGCTTACGCCGCAGGCAATCGCGGAAATTTCCACGGCGCGAGTATTTTTGGCAGATGAGGCCCTACAGATGGGGCTGATAGACAAAATCGGCTATATAAGCGACGCAGTTAAAGAAACAAAAAAAATAGCCAAAATTTCCGAAGACGCGAAATTGATAGTATACCGCAGGGCGGAATTCCCGGAGGATAATTATTATAACATCGCGGGCGCCGCATCTGAAAATTTGAATGTTTCGGTGATAAATATTGAACTCCCGGAAATTCTCAGTGCTAAGGCCGGTTTTTATTATCTTTGGCCCGGAGCCGTTTCCACCGAATGATAGCTCTCATCCGACACTAAAAATTTAGGAATCAGTATATTTACTAGTATGGCGATTATCAAGACCAATGCCCTTACAAAAAGCTACGGCAAAATACACGCGGTTCAAAGCATCAACCTGAACATAGAAAAAGGCGAGATATTCGGACTGCTCGGGCCTAATGGCGCCGGCAAAACCACCACCATCGGTATGCTCTGCACGATTATCCGCCCGACTTCAGGCAGCGCTTCAATCGCCGGCTACGATGTAGTAGGCGAGCCCGCACAGGTAAGACGCAAAGTCGGTATAGTATTTCAGGACCCTACTCTAGATACCGTTCTTACCGGACGGGAAAACCTCGAACTTCACGCGCGTCTATATGGCGTCCCCTCCGATATCCGGGAGAAAAGGATAACGGAAATGCTGGAACTAGTCGACTTAAAGCAGCGCAGTGATGATATAACCCGAACTTACTCGGGTGGAATGCGCAGGCGTCTGGAGTTGGCCCGCGGTCTTTTGCACCGGCCGGCAGTGCTCTTTTTGGACGAGCCGACGTTGGGGCTTGATCCGCAAACGCGGGCGCGCATCTGGGAATACATCAAAAAGATGGCTCAAATGGAGCAAACCACCGTTGTGCTTACTACTCATTACATGGAGGAAGCGGAGCAGGTATGCGACCGCGTGGGCATTATCGATCACGGTCGGATAATCGCGCTGAATTCACCGGAAAACCTGAAAGAATCAATGGGCGGAGATATGGTAGTAATAAGGGTGAAAGAACCCCCCCTGGAAAAAATACGCGTTCTGCCTTATGTTTCCGAAGTCAAGGAAAACGAAGGTGCACTGGAAATAATCACAAAAGAGGCACATCTGCACCTGGCGGAAATTCTTTCCATGATTAAAGATGTGGAGTGCGTGGAGGTGAGAGTACCCACGCTCAACGACGTGTTTATCAAGCTGACGGGAAGGGATATCAGGGAAGATTCTATAGAGGATTCCGGCGGCTGGGTGGAGTCCGTAGCCCGTTACCGTCAGAAGGGATCTTGATTCTATGAGCGAGGGACGTGTCCGCAAAGAATTGATGGGGATTTACGCTGTTTGGTGGCGGGAATTCAAAGTTTTCCAGCGCGAAAAAAGCAGAATCGTCTCGAGCATTGTCCAGCCTCTCATGTGGCTTTTCCTGTTCGGCAGCGGCGTGGGAGCGAGCGTTAGCGTCAGCGGTATCAATTATCAGGATTATATATATCCGGGTATACTGGCTATGCTGGTACTTTTCGGATCAGTGTACTTCGGCCTTTATATAGTCTGGGACCGCAAGCTTGACGTGCTCAAGGCCATACTGGTGGCGCCGGTATCGCGTCTCAGCATCTTTATGGGGAAGGTTTTGGGTGGATGCACGGATGTTACACTACAGATTATAGTTCTCTTTCTCTTCTCGTTTTTGTTTCCGTCTATAAATCCCTGGGGCATTCCGCTGGCCTTACTATTATTGTTTATTACATCGATTGCGCTGGTTTCGATGGGGCTTGCTCTTGGCTCTCTTTTCAATAGCCTGGAGGGATTCCAGGTCATCTCAGCCTTTCTTATATTTCCGCTTTTTTTCTTATCCGGCGCTCTCTTCCCGGTCGACGACAAGCTTCCCTTCTGGCTGCAAGGACTGGTTAAACTTAATCCTCTTACCTATGCTGTAGATGGAGTCAGAGGCGTATTGCTCAATGTCCATATTTTCCCGTTTTATGTAGATTTCATCGTCATCACTTTCTTTGCGGTTGCTATGTTCCTCTTGGGGAGTGTTCTTTTCAGCCGGATGAAGTAATACCATTTCTAAATCAAAGATGATACTGAGGCGACGAGGCGTATTTTACATACGTTGAGGAAGCCGACAACGACACCAACAAAAATAGCGCTTTGATTTAAAATTGGAGTAATGTTTGATTAGTCTAAGGGAAGGAGAATTATATGAGACTAAATTTGTGGCGAACAGTGCTGATGTTATTTATTTTGTTTACGGCTTCCGGTGTTCAGGCGGAAAGCTCCGTGTGGGTGGTAAGCTCTTCCAAGGCTACTGTTTATCTTGCCGGTTCTTTCCATATGTTACGCGCGTCTGATTATCCTCTGCCTGCCGAATTTTTTACCGCATATCAAGACTCCCGCAAAATTATATTTGAAGTCCCACCCGGTGAAATGGAAAGTCCGGAATATATGGGAATGTTTCTAAGTGCGGCAATTTACAATGACGGCACGACTCTTAAAGAGCATATTACATCAGCGGCTTACGCCAAGGCCGAAAGCTTTTGCAGAGAACGGAATTATCCGCTGGAGCAATACCAGTTATTTAAGCCGACTTTTTTTGTGATGACGCTTACGGTATTGGAAATGAACAAAATCGGCGCCGACCCTAAAAAAGGGATTGATTATTTCTTCAAAGAGAAAGCTATGCAGGATAGAAAAGCTACAGGAAGTTTGGAAACGGTGGATCAGCAAATCGGCATTCTAACTTCGGTGGATGCGAGTGTGGGAAGCGACCAAGTCCTTGAAGCTATCGATGAACTCGGACAAAGCGAAATGATGCTGGGAGAATATCTGGCTGCCTGGAGAAAAGGAGATGAGGCCAAAATGGAGGAGCTTTACATCAAAGAACTAAAGCGCTATCCAAAATTATATCAGGCCCTGATTGTTGACAGAAACAATAAATGGGTGAGGGATATCGAAGGCTACCTCAATGGTTCGGGAAACACTATGGTGGTCGTAGGTGCGGCGCATCTTGTCGGCGATAACAGTGTGGTCAATTTGCTCCGTAAACGCGGGTATAAAGTAGTTAAGTTACAGAAATAATAATAACCTCTATTTGTCAGTCATAGAAGTATAAAAACATTTGGAATAAACAGGTTTTTGGCTGGCAGATTACGAGGATATTAAATAAGATTTTAAAATGGAGTACAAATGAAGTTTCAGTATAAAGTGGACTTCGGCAAACTTAAATGGGAGTCTCCCTTTGAGGGAGTGAGGCATAAGTATATCAATCAGGATGATTTACGCCTTCGCCTGGTTGAATACACAACAGATATGCCGCCACATTGGTGTGAAAAAGGTCATTATGGCTATTTGATCGAAGGTCAAATGGAAATTGAATATGAAAATGAAAAAATAATCTATAATCCTGGCGACGGCATTTTCATTCTGGATGGTCCTAAACATAAACATAAAGGCAAAGTTCTTTCGAAAAAAGCCTTGGTTTTTTTCATGGAAAAAGTTTAAGAAATTGCGGTATGCCATTCTACAGAGGTTTGTCGTTATTCTCTAAAAAGGATAATGAGTAAACATGAACAACTGTCTTGTTTTGGTTGATCTGCAAAACGACTACTTTCCCTGTGGCAAAATGGAACTTGTCGGCATCGAAGCTGCCGCGGAGAATTCTCAGCTTCTCCTGACTGAATTCAGAAAGACAAAAGCACCTATCATCCATGTACAACACATTTCCCTGGAGGTCCACGTGTCCTTTATGGCAGCATTATCTTTTCCTTACGCTAAAGTTGTTTTAACAAAAGATGCTGTGAAAAATATGTCATAAATTATCTAAGTTTAATTTGAATACATAATCTGGAGGGAAGATGGATAAGCGGCTGGAAGGAAAAGTAGCGATTGTTACAGGTGCCGGTCAAACACCGGGGGATACCATCGGGAACGGCCGGGCAATTTCCGTTCTTTTTGCCCGTGCGGGCGCCAGAGTAATGCTGGTGGACCTTCGCCTTGATTCCGCTGCCGAAACTCAGGCGATGATAACCAAAGAGGGCGGCGAGGCCTTCGCTTTTGCCGCTGATGTCACCAATTCTGATTACTGCCGCCGCCTGGCCGAGGAGTGCGTGGCGCATTATGGCCGAATCGATATTCTGGTCAATAATGTCGGCACCGGGGGGGAAGACCTGGGGCCGGTTAAGCTGAAGGAAGAAGCGTGGGAACGCATCTATAATGTAAACGTCAAGAGCATGTATTTAACCTGCAAACATGTTATCCCTTATATGGAAAAGCAGGGCGGCGGTTCCATCGTCAATATTTCATCTATTGCGTCTGTATGCGCCTCACCGATGCTTGCTTATAAAACCTCCAAGTCGGCCGTTAATTCCCTTACCCATTCCATCGCCTTCGTTTATGCCGGCAAAGGAATTCGCGCCAATACCATCATGCCTGGTTTTATGAATACTCCCATGGCCATCGAAGGGATTTCGCGATACCGGGGCATCAATAAGGAAGAGCTGATCAAAGAACGCAGTAGTAGAATTCCGTTGAAAGGTGGAATGGGATCCGGCTGGGATACGGCCTATGCGGCCCTTTTCCTCGCCTCGGATGAAGCCAAGTTTATTACTGGCGCGCTCCTGCCCGTTGATGGCGGCCAAAGCGCGAGAATCGGATAGTTTCACAGATTGTCTTGATATAAATTAATAATAATGGAGAGAAGGAGATGTGATGGCACGGGTAAGTCTATTGAATGAAGAATCGGCGGCGCCGGAGCTGCAGGAGCGGTTTCGACTAATGAAGGAAAAAGGCGGCCGTGTTCTGAACCTCTTTAAAATTATGGCTCACTCTACCCAAGTTGGTTACCAATTTCTGCGACTGGGGAATGCGATTCTTTTTAAGGGGATTATACCTCCCAACCTGCGGGAGCTAGCCATCCTGCGGGTAGGCCTTATTAATAAAGCCATCTATGAGTGGACCCAGCATGTGCCCATAGCCCTGCGCGCCGGCGTGCGACAAGCGCAGATCGACGCCCTGTCCCAATGGGAGCATTCCACTGAATTCAACGATATAGAAAAAGCAATTCTGCGCTACACCGACGAAGAAACCAAGAATGTACGGGTAAAAGATAAAACCTTTGCCGCGGTGCGGGCAATTTTAAGTGAAGAGGGAATTGTGGAGCTGACAACGGCCATCGGTTATTACGGAATGGTTTGCCGGATTCTCGAAACTCTCCAGGTGGAATTGGAATAACCGTGCCTATTGTGTGTTGGCAAGTTATCATACCGGTAACTCTATAAAGAAGGGTTATGCTGCAAAAGGTACTTTGGAAAACAAAGCAGAATTCCATAGCATGGATAATTATTTAACAAAATTAAATGTCGTATTTTATGGAAGTGGCGATCATGAATCTTGCTAAACTTAGTGAAAAAAAGGTGATGGAAACTGGTGAGCAAGTGAGCATCATTTTTGAAGGCTGTGAAATCACGAATACGGAGATGCTGGAAAAGAGCAAAAAACTGGCTACCGCCCTCAAAAATCTTGGGGTAAAGCGGGGGGATAGTGTTATTCTGCAAATGCCCAATTGCCCGGAAGTTCTTCAAGGTTTTGGGGCTATCTGGAGAATCGGTGCCGTGATCGTACCGATTAACTACCTTATTGGCGAGGAAGAGACTGCTTACATATACCAGGACTCAGGCGCTAAAGTAGTAATCAGCAGTCAGGCCTTTCTTCCGAAAATACGCGCGGGTCAGGCAAAGGCGCCCGGGGTGAAAACAATTATTCTCGTTGATAAAGACGTTCCCGAAGGAACTCTTGCCTATCATCCGCTCGTGGAGAGTTCTGTTGAAGAGCATTCGGCTGTGGATACTAGAGATGATGAAATCGCCGCGCTCATTTATACCGCGGGAACCACCGGCAAACCTAAGGGTGTCATCCATACCCATCTCTCCCTCTATGCCAACGCCAAGATGCAGTATGAAACGGTTGTACTTCCGGACGGCATGACCAGTATTATTGTTCTTCCTTTATGTCATTCCTACGGCATTGCGACGGTAAATAACGGTCTGTTCCGAACGACAAAAACAGTCCTTCTTAATTCTTTCGATCTGGACACCATATTTTCATCCATCGAAAAATACCAGGTCAACATTATGGCCGGTGTCCCGACCATGTATGTTTATATGCTTCTCTATCCGGAGCCCAAAAAATACAACCTGAGCTCCATGAAATACTGGATATCCGGATCGGCGCCTCTTGCTTTGGAAACGTGTAACAAGTTCAAAGAAGTATTTGGCTTTGAGATTATCGAAGGCTGGGGCTTGACGGAGGCTGGGGCAAATAACTCCTGCAACCCTTTTGATGGGTTAAAAAAGATCGGGTCCATCGGCTTGCCGATGATTGGCACTGAAATGCGGATTGTTGATGATAACGGAAAAGAGCTTACCCATGGGCAGGAGGGAGAAATTGTGATCCGAGGGCCTATGCTCATGAAGGGATACTGGCAAAAACCGGAGGAAACGGCGGATATTCTAAAAGATGGTTGGCTCCATACGGGAGATGTCGGTTATGTAGACGATGCTGGCTACTTCTGGATTACGGATAGGAAAAAAGATTTGATCATCAAAGGAGGGGAAAACATTTCTGCACGAACTATCGAAGAAGTCCTCTTTATGCACCCCAAAGTATCTGAAGCAGCGGTGACCGGTATGAAAGACGATGTTTACGGGGAGGATATCAAAGCCTTTGTAGTATTGAATCCCCGTGAAGCGGCTACAGCGAAAGAAATTATTGAATTCTGTCGAACGAAGCTTACTAATTTTCTGTTGCCGAAAGAAGTGGTTTTTCTGCAAGCCCTTCCTAAAAGCCTTGTCGGCAAAGTGTTGAAAAAGGAATTGAGAAAATTGTCTTAACGAAATTTTTTGTAAGATAAACAATATTCGATATAAAAAATATATTAAACAAGGAGGAAATTATGGCAATTCGCACTGCTGATGAGTACAAAAAGAGTTTGCGCGATGGCAGGCGCGTGTATATCCGGGGACAAAAGGTTGATGATATTACCAAGCATCCGATTCTTGGAGTTACTGTTGACACAATAGCCGCGGGCTATGAACTGACGGCATCGAAAGACCCTGCCGTTCGTGATCTCTTTGTGGCGCCTCATCCGAAAACGGGAGAACCGGTCAACCGCTATTTCATTACCCCGAAAAATAAGGAAGACCTGGCAAATCGAACAAAGATGATTCAGCGTTCCATCGAAATAATCGGGGGGCTTCCCTTCGGGAAGGATATCGGGACTGACTGTCTGAATGCCGCTTTTGTAGTTGCCGGTCAGATGGGGAAGAAACAGTATCAGGACAATGCCGTGAATTTTCTGGAGCATCTCCGGAAGAACGACCTGCATACCTGTGGTGCTGTTACCTGTGTCAAGGGAGATCGTTCCAAAGAGCCTTCCAAACAGAAACACCCCGATTACTATCTCCATGTGGTGGATAAAAATAAAGAAGGTATTGTGGTCAAAGGAGCGAAGATTCATATCACCAGTGCTCCGGCGGCAAACGAAATAATTGTCGTGCCTACACGACAGATGCGTGAAGACGAAGGCGACTATGCCGTGAGCTTTGCTATCCCCGCTAACACCAAAGGGATTACCTTCATTTGCCGGGGCGGGCGCGGTACCTGGTCGGACCACGAATTTCATGCCGACCGTCCCGTAAGAGAACTGACGGAAGCCATCATCATCTTCGACAATGTCTTTGTTCCCTGGGAGCGTGTTTTTATGTGTGGTGAGTGGCAGTATTCCATGCTCTTAGCTTATACCTTCGCCACCTTCCATCGGTTTACAGCAATCAGCTACAAGGTTCCTGCCGTGGAAGTGATGGCGGGTTGCGCCGTGGCTATGGCCAAATACAATGGACTGGATAAAGTGGGACACATCCGGGATAAGCTAGCGGACATAGCCGCTTACGTGGAAACTCTGCGCGCCCTGACCAACGCGGCAGCGAATGATCCCGTCATGTACGGTGACATTGCCGTGCCGAATCCCCTTATTGCCAATATGGCAAAGCTTCACTTCGCGAGCAAATATCACGCCTTCGTGGAACTGATTCAGGATATCGGCGGTGGCATTCTGGCAACGGCTCCGGATAAAAAGGATTGGGAGAATCCCGATATCCATGATTACCTGGAACACTATCTGGGGGGTGCGGATAAATACAGCACCTTGGATAGGCTGAAAATGATTCACGAGGCGATGCGGCATGTCTGTTCGCATGAATCGGCCTTTCATGAAGTGACAACCGTTCACGCGGAGGGTTCGATGGCGGCACAGAAGATGATGATTCTGGTAGAATCTCCCCTCCAACGCTACGAAATGATGGCCATGGCAGCTGCGGGAATCATTTCCTCGAAACAGCATTAATTAGAATGTGAAAAGTTGAAGAAGGTTTAAAACCATGCGGCCAGGTTGTTTCTCTACCAACTTGGCCGCATTTCATTACGGACGCGGTGGTTATCGGGGACAAGCGTAAATTCATTACGGCGCTGGTTGTCATTGATGAGGAAAACGTTGTGAAATACGCGCAGGACCATAAGGTTCAGTACACTACTTTTGCCAGCCTTACCCACACAGAAGAGGTTATCAAGCTTATCACAGAAGAAATCAACAAAGTAAATAAACAGATCGCCCGGGTGGAGAATATCCGCAAGTTCCGCCTGCTCGATAAAAAACTTTACACCGAAGATGGAGAAGTAACCCCCACCATGAAAGTCAAGCGCAAGGCCATCGCCGAACAATACAAAGACATTATCGAAGAAATGTATAAAGAAGGGGATTAGCCTGCCAGGTAGTTAGTGCTTAGTGTTATTTCTAATACCTCTCTTCAACGATCAGCGGTAAAACATCCCGCTTTTTGGGGTCTTTTTTCATTGACCGACAAAATTAATTGTCTTATACTTCAACTGTCAAAAAGTAATGCCTTATCAGAGAGGCAGTGATGCCAACTGCATTTCCCAGAAAAAAAATTATTTTTCTTGTTCGCCTGGCGGTCATTATTACGACCGCTTATTTTATTATTTTTTCACCATCCGCCAGCAAAGAATGCGAAACCTGCGGATATATTTTCATTGCCGTTTATCTACTGACTAATCTGATTGTTGCCCACATCCCGGAAAAATATTTCTATGACGATAAGTTTTTCTATGGGCTTGTTTTATGTGACAGCATACTGTTGCCGGCCGGGATTTATTTTTCCGGCTATGCCGGGTCGGATTTATACCTGATGTATTTTTTTATTATCTTATTAACAACAATGAGCTCCCGCTTTGAATACTTGATGATGAACATCCTCATCTTTTCTGTCATCTACGGCTGGCTGTTATATGAAAAGGGATTTTTAGCAGGTCCGATGGCGCTGAGCTATTTGATCCGGATTCCGTTTATTATTGTCGTTGCAATGTTTTTCTGGTACCTCGTAACGACCCGATTAAAAGACAAAGACAGACGGATTAGTGAAGCCCGAGAAAGATACGAGCAAATTGTTCAAGCTACCGATGTGTTGATGTGTATTGTCGATCATGAAGGGAAGTTCTTATTTGCCAATCAAAAACTCGTCAAATTTTATGGATACCAGGATGAAAAAAGTATTCTCGGTTTGACCATTTCACGGATTTATAACGAAGATGAGACCGAAGCGGAAAAATCTTTGAGCTATGTGAGATCGGTATACCAGAATAATGACATGGTACAGTATGAATCCTATGATAAAGATCACGACATATGGTTTGCCAATACGCTGAGTCCGATAAGAGATCCGTCAACCCGGGATGTTCTAGCGGTCTGCATTATTTCCAAAGATATCACCGACCGGATTGAAAAAGAGAAAGATTTAAATGATACTGTTGAATTGTTGCGAAGAACCCGGGACCAGTTAATACAAAAAGATAAAATGGCCGCCCTCGGGCGGATGGCGTCCGGTATTGCCCATGAAATCAGGAATCCGTTGGAAATTATTTATATGGGAGTGGATTATCTGGAAAACAATCTTCCCGATGATAAGCCCGATATGCAGGAGTCAATAGGAAAAATTTTTAATGCGGTCAACCGGGCTGATAATATCATCAAAAACATTTTGTCATTTTCCAGACAAACGGTATCCAAAATCACCCAAATCCCCCTCTGCCCGTTGCTTGATATCGTCCTGGCGCTTGCAAAACCAAAACTTGAAAAAAGCGGTGTGAGCGTTCGATGTGAGTATGCCGATGAATTGCTGGAAGTGGCAGGTGATTATACTATGCTGGAACAGGTTTTTTTAAATCTTGTCAATAATGCGGTTGATGCCATGAAAGGATGCAAAGAAAAGATATTGACGGTTCGTGCCTATAAACAATTAGTCGCTGAAATCGGCTATAAAACCGGCTACCGGCGGGCCGATTTTTTCAGTATCGGCGATGAAATGATTATTGTGGAAATATCAGATACCGGAAAAGGTATTCCGGAAGAGACGTTGGCGAAAATATTCGAGCCGTTCTTTACGACCAAACCCGCTAATGAGGGAACGGGCTTGGGCTTGAGCCTTGCCCATATGATCATGGAGAGATTAAGCGGCACCATTGATGTTGAAAGCCGGGAAAACCAGGGAACAACTTTTTTTGTAAAACTCCAGCCAAGAAGTAAAATAATTGATACGAAAGAGGTGTAACATGGCAAAAAATGTAAAAGTATTGGTCGTTGATGATGAAGTCGATTTTTGTTATTTCGTTAAAAAAAATCTCATGCATGAGGGAATATTTGATGTAATTACTGCGACAAACGGCAAAGACGGCATAGAGCTGGCCGAAAGTGAACTGCCGGATATAATCCTGCTTGATCTGGTCATGCCGGACATGCCCGGCGAGGATGTCGCGGCCGCTTTGAAAGATAATCCCGCTACAGCAAACATCCCGATTCTATATATTACGGCGCTAGCCACAAAAGATGATGTTGTTGACAGGGAAGAGAATAAAATCGGAAACAACTATATCCTGCCAAAGCCGGTACGGACAAAAAAACTGATAAAAACCATTCTGAAAATCTTAAGCAAACAGCCGGACGAGGCAACACCGTAGCGCTGATGCCCGACGTTCAATTTTATTCATTCAATGAGATTGTGGACTTGTAGCTGTAAGGTAAATATTTGAGGCGATTTAATCTGTTACTAGAAGCGCTACACCGAGAACGGCGAAGTAACCCCCACCATGAAAGTCAAGCGCAAAGCCATCGCCGAACAATACAAAGACATCATCGAAGAAATGTATAAAGGTGGAGAGTAAGCCTATATTAGATTTGACAGATAGTATCTAACTTAGTCTTATCTCGATTATCGTTTTCACCTATTTATCACCGGTGCGAAGAATCTGTGGATTGAATCATGAAACGTATTTTGATAAACTCACAAAAGTTACCGAATTAGTGAGCTAGTACAACCGTCCTCATTAATGTGATCTTCGCACAAAATTATCTGTTTTTTGATTGTGACATTTTTGATGTGAATTTTTCACGATTATGCGCTGCAAAACCCCTTGTTCCCTTTCTAAAAGAAAAGGAACAAGGGGTCTTTGACAGCCGGTTTATTCCGGTTTTTTATCTAACCAGAATCAGATTTTTATAACTGGGCCTTTGTCTCTTTCATTAAGAGAATAGCAATCATGGCAATGAAATAGAATACAGACACAGAAGCCATAACTGCCGTCAGCCCGATTTTCAGAGCTACTGCACCCATGGCGATAGGCACGATCGTTGCTATTAAACGTCCTGTCGCATAAGCATCGGAGAAGCCCTCAGCGCGGATATTGGTGGGGAACTGCTCGACGACAAAGCCCACCGCCAGAGCCCAGATGGCCGAGGCGACTGCCCAGGCAAAAGCTCCCAGTATCCAGAAAACCTTCGTCCCCCATTCCATGCCCAGCCACACAGCTAACAAAAATGCGGACAGAAACGCGCAGACGGCCATCGTGACGCGTTTGCCGAATTTATCACCGACAACCCCGGCTATAAGATAGGCAATGACAGCCATAAACTGCATAACCATCAGGAAACCGGAATACTCTTTCGGGCTCATGCCTCTTTCTCTGGCCAGGACGGTGGGAAGCCAGGTATTGACCGCCCAGTAGGTAACCAGCATTGCTGTAAAAAATAAGGTGACTTTGAGAAAAGCCTGCAGGTTAGCGCCCTTGAAAAGATCACTTAATTTTGTCGCAGGTGGTCCAGCAGTAACAATACCCTTCTTCTTATTTTCCTGTGCCTTCAGCCAAACGGGTGATTCGGGTACAAAGAATTGGATATAAACGGGACATAAAATTGCCGCTGTGCCGAGGAGATAAAGAGAACGCCAACCCCAGATCGGCATCATGAAATACTGGGCAACAATGGCGGCACCAAAACCAATAGGCCAACCCATCTGTACCCATGAGCTCAACTTGCCGCGTTTCTCCGGCGGATAGAACTCTGCTGCCAGTGTTCCACCTATTGCGTATTCGGCACCAAGGCCAAGTCCTGCCAGGAACCGCAGTGCGGCTAACTGGAGATAGTCCTGGGCAAAAGCAGCCAGACCGGTTGTTATAGCGAAAAAGGCAATACACCACATCAAACCTTTTTTGCGGCCGAATTTGTCGGCAAGCGGGCCAAATACATAGCCGCCGAGGCTCATACCGATCAACATGGCCGTGCCGATTAAACCGGCCTGTACCATGTTGAATCCTGCCCCGGCCCAGTCTCTGAACAATACCGGTATGGTAAGAGCCAGAACCATGATGTCAAAACCGTCAAAGGCGTATCCGGCAATTGCCGCCCCCAACACTTTTCTCCTGTATTTCGCAGGGTCAACAATAGTTCCACTAGATACTTCAGACATGTAATACCCTCCTTAATCATTTTAGTTTTTTACTAACTTATAAATCATTTCATTACACCTGACACTTTGTCACTACTGCAAACCTATTATCCCCTCCTTTTTGATTTTTTTACTGCTTATAAATACCATTCTGTCAGAACCGGCAGAATGGGAACTCAATACTGAAATTGCAAAATAACTACTATCCGTAAGTATCGCGTCATTATGATTTCTTTTTTTCTTTCGTTGGCGAATATAAATTCATAAGAGGTTTATTGGAGAAAATAAGTTATGGAAAGGCCTGTAAGTTTCTGTATATGTAATTTCGGGTAGCTGAAGAAGGTCGGCAAATTGTAATTACAGTGTTTTTGCCGAAATATTGTTTCCAAATACGATTACCCCCTAATGATATTCTTTGTTGTTTGGCCATACCATTGCGGCAAAAATAATTCAAACTATAAAATTAAACGGTTTTGTATGTCAAGGAAATATAGACCGCAAATGAGGGGTGTTATGTCGATGTTTGTTGTCGGGCGTGAATTCGGTAGCGAGCGTATTCTCCATAGCTTGCTGTGGAATCTGTTTCCAGAGCTTGCTTTAAGGAGTTATTATCCTTGGTTTAATTGAGCGGGGAAAATTTACTTTCAAATTAATGATCAACATGTTAAGAATAAATTAGATTTAATAAATATGCGGTGGTGGTCGTAACCAAGTGTTAAGCTCAAAAATAATTTAATGGATGGTTAATAAATTATGGATTCATACAACTCTCCCACTACTAAGCCGTTATACCGCGGCACCCAAATTGTCTGGTATATTGCAGGGCTCCTCGAAGTGCTATTGGCGTTTCGAGTTGGCTTAAAGCTACTTGCCGCCAACCCTTCAGCTGGTTTTAGCAGCTTTATTTACAATGTCAGTTATCCTTTTGCCGCGCCGTTTCTCAAGGTCTTCAATGTCACGAAGGTCGAAGGCGGTGTTTTTGAATGGACCACACTTTTAGCCATGTTTGTCTACTGGCTGATTGCTTGGGGCATTGTTAGGATGTTTTTTATGAGTAAAACAGTATCTACGCCGGAAGCTGCAGCTAAATTGGACAAAGAAAATAAGTAACATTTACTTTAATAAGTAATTCTTATCAATAATCAATAATTAAAAAACAGAATTTATACTGTGGTTATTTCGACTTGGTAGAGGATGCGCATGTAGTTAGCCGCGATGCCATCTCCATATCCGGATACAGGAGCATCTAACCCCGACTGCCCCCTTTTAAAAGATTCCTCTGGAGCAGGAGATAATGTTGGGTCAGGATAATTATCCTTCAAGGATCAACTATCATCTTTGGAGAAGCGCCTATTTATCCATAGAGTTTATAGGCTCCCCATATGCCAAGGAATCCACCAATGGCACTTCCTATCAACGAAGCGTAAATTGAGTCAGCACCGAGCAGTATAGGTCCATACCCTCCTGCTATGGAGCCTATAACCATTCCGATCATGATAAACTTTTTTCTCGACACGGCATCCGCTAAACTCCAAGTTTACTAAACACGGAAAGAAAAGCAATTTTCTACTAATTGCCCTCACTCCATTCACGTACACTCTCTCCTTCAACTCCTTAACTACAGTGGTCGCGTTATCCTTTGCAAGCGAGGTGGCATGAAATTATTTCTTTTCATACGCATATTCACCTGTCCAGCTCTCTGGCGGCGGATTAACCTTGTATTCTTTGCATCGCTCCAGAAACATTTTGCAGGGACCGTCACTCGGTTTCTGCGCCAGCAACCGCTCAAAGATTTCTATCGCCTTTCCCCACTCACGTTTCAAATAGTGCGCAATGGCCTCTTCATAGTAGAGAATATACTCCCTGTCCATGGTGGAGATATCGCCTTTTTCAGCCAGAAGCTCATAGATCGACACGGCTTTGATCTTCCCTTTGACCAGAACGTAATCGATGGTGCGTACTTCGAAATCATCTGCACATTTTTCATGGGTGAACTGGCTTATTAAAATGTTCGATCCGTAATATTTATTTAAAGCTTCCAGGCGACTGGCCAGATTTACCGCATCTCCTATGACCGTGTAATTCAGGCGCTGTTCCGACCCCATATTCCCAACGACGACATCGCCTGTATTTACTCCGATGCGTGTTCTAAAGACTGGCTTTCCCTCGGCAGCCCATTTCTTTTCCAGTTCATTGACCTTCTGAAAAATTTTGAGCGTTGCCTGGCAGGCCACCTTTGCATGATCTTTCATTTCCACCGGTGCATTCCAGAAAGCCATAATCGCATCGCCGATATACTTGTCGACCGTACCGCTATGTTCCATGATAATGTTAGTCAATTCATTGAAGTATTCGGATAAATGTGCTGCGAGTTCGCTCGGCCGCATCGATTCGGAAATGGTGGTAAAATCCGCGATGTCCGAGAAGAAAATTGTAACCTCACGCCTCTGACCGCTCGCATTTGCTTCCAGCCCGGACGCCACGAGCTGCCTCACCAGCTGCGACGGAACAAACTTTTTAAAAGATTGCAGTCCTACCTTCATGTTGGCAATAGCATCCACAAGAGTCTTGATCTCCAGAAGTGATGCGCGGATATTAACTTTCTCGTCGAGATTGAAGCTTTTGATCTTCTCGGTCTCCTGGACTAACTCACGGATAGGATTCGTGACCTGTCTATATAAAATTAAAAGTATTGTACCGGAAAGTAACAGACCAATAAAGCAAATCAGTGAAGAGATATAGATAACATTTCTTATTCGCGCAAAGTATTGGGTTTTATATTCGTAGGTGATGTACAATACATAGTCACCACTGAAATTATGTATCGGTATATACATGGTCACCGATTCAGTTGCACGGTCTATCCTATGGTAAGAAGTACCCTGTTTGATCAGCTTTAAAACTTCTTCAGGGACAAGATGTGCGTTCGCCAGAGATATGTCGTCTGTCTGGTTATACGAACTTAGTATTATTTTATCTTCATTGATTGTAGTAATGCCCCTTTCCAGATTTACGAGGCTCCATTTCCCTTTATAATCGGCGTCCAACTGTTTAAAGAATCCTTCGCTGAATCCGGAACCGAGTTCCACGGATCCGATCAGTTTATCTTTGTAGAAAATCGGGGCGCAGGCTCTGAATCCATAGCCGCTCTTACCCTGCTCGAGGCCGGAAACAACCTTTTTATCAAGCTGGCACTTCACAACAAGCGGCCTGTAGTTGGATATAACTTCGCCATAGATGTCCGGTTTGTGGACACGCAGGAAAGAGACGATGCCTTGTGGAGTAGGTACATGAAACTGAAACTGGGTAATGGCGTGGGTTTGAAGTTGCTTCCAAGTATCGGCCGTAACCTTGAGCAGCGCTTGACGGTTTTTTTTCCTGAACGCCTCGATGGTTTCCGGATCGTGGGCAACATTTAAAGTGACAAGTAGAGACCGGTAGATTCTGTGCCTCACTTCATTTTGGATATGTTTTGTGACGCTCTGCGTCCTGCGCTCTTCCGCCTCCTTAAGATTGGATATCATCAGATAGCCGAAGGCAATGGAGAGGCCGATCATAAGAACCTGAATGAGCAAAAGTACAGAAAGAAATGATCCCCTGAGGCGGAATGTGAATACTTTTTTTTTCTTGAAATTGTCATCGTTTTTCATGCGATAATTTACCCTTTAAAAAGGCATTCCTTCTGTGCAGTAGAAGTATAAGAAGAACGGTCTTATATGTCAATTAAATGTTGACCTTTCTTATTCGTCATTGACTTGGCGCGAAGGTTGAATTAACCAATAACTTGTGTATGCATGGGGAATGCAAACGCCTGTTTGTTTCCGGACAAGAAGCTTATGAATGAAGAAGTCCTATTAAATCAACTCGAAGAACTGGCCGAGAAGCTTGGAATATTAGTTCGTGATGAAAATATAAACATTGAGGAATCATCGAGCACCGGAGGACTCTGCCGTATTGAAGGGAAATACGTTCTGATTCTGAACTCCAAGGTTACAGTGAAAGAAAAAAATCAAGCTATGATTAAAGCATTACGGCAGTTTGACCTCAGTGACATTTATATTAAGCCGGCTATTCGGGAATTATTGGAAGGATATGAGGAATAATGTTCTTCTATTGTTCTGGGAATTAGTTGTCCTGACCTATATTGGGCTTGGCAGACAGCGTCTAGAAGATTCTTGTCTCGATTATCGCTTTCACCTTGTGTTCTTATAATTTATCGTATGGTATAAAATACTTTGGGACACCGGGGTAAAAGGGAAGAGTGAATCTGTGTTTCACCTGATGCCTGAGAGCATGGTTTGTAGATT
>Ga0187864_10000069_pt1 | contig 113103 bp, 102 predicted proteins | sample June2016WEW_11_4_FD_132985 | JGI IMG/M metagenome (GOLD analysis project Ga0187864, IMG submission 132985) | Peatland microbial communities from SPRUCE experiment site at the Marcell Experimental Forest, Minnesota, USA - June2016WEW_11_40 | ecosystem: Environmental > Terrestrial > Soil >... | reverse complement strand
GGCGTCGCTGCGTCAGAGTTTCCTCCATTGCGCAATATTCCTGACTGCTGCATCCCGTAGGACTCTGGGCCGTGTCTCAGTCCCAGTGTGGCTGACCATCCTCTCAGACCAGCTACCCGTCTTCGCCTTGGTGAGCCGTCACCTCACCAACTAGCTGATAGGACGCGGACCCTTCCTGAAGTATTAGCTTGCAAAAGCAGAGGCCACCTTTTACCCCAAGGGGCGAACCCCTCGTGGTCTTATCCGGTATTAGTCCGTCTTTCGACGGGTTATCCCAGTCTCCAGGGCAGGTTGTCCACGTGTTACTCACCCGTGCGCCGGTTTACTCGCCGGGTTGCCCCGACTTTCTCCCACGACTTGCATGTCTCAGGCACGCCGCCAGCGTTCGTTCTGAGCCAGGATCAAACTCTCCATTATAGCTCATTCTCACACCGTTGGGGACGCGGCTAAAGCGTCCGCAACGATGGACTGACCGCTTAAAAAAAACCAAGGAATCGGACGGGCCTTGGATCTATTCCGATCCCCCGCCGCCCGATTAAAGGCTTGCACTACTATTCAGTTTTCAAAGACCCGCGCCCTCTAGGGGCAAACTCTAAGGTTACTGTGCGCCAATCACGCTGTCAATCGGCGGTCCCTCATTTCCGTGGATTTTTCTCCACAGGCTCTGGCGCCGCCTCAGCGTCTTGCGGATTTTCGGCCTGGTGTTTTCGGAAGAACCGACCGTGCGCGCAGACTCAACCGTGAGGGAGCAATCTGCCCGAAGCTCGCGATGAGCGCAAGTACCTGCGTGAAAATATTTTCACCGACTCGGCGAAACCCATACGCACACAACGGCTATCTTGATTCAGCTCGCACTCGCCGACCAGCTCCCGTTGCGCCTCACCGCCTCCAGATACTGGGCGTATGCACAACCGCGCCTTTGAGCACGATATCGCCCGACGGCTTCGCGCTCGCCGCTTGCGAGTCCGTCGTCACGATCGCTCCCTCGATGATCTCACTGGCGGACGGCATCGCAATCACCAGTGCGGCCTTGTCCGTTGCCCCGAGGCCGATGCGCGCCGCCTTCAGCGGCCCGCGCTTGCCGCATTCCCACCAGATCGTGTACGCGCTCCCGCCCGACACCACCGGCAGGCCGCCGATTTCGATCGCCGCGCGCCGCAGACCCGGGCTGAATGCGATTACGCCGTTGGGCGCGCTCGCGCGGCCGATCGCTTCCAGCCTGATCAACCGCGAATCCGGCGCCGCAATGATCCGCCTCAAGCCGTCGTCAACTTCGGCCGCGGTGCGCATGCCGGCGATCTCCCGATCGGCGTCGGCAATCTTGCCGCGCATTGCCGCGATATTCGAAGAGAGCTGCCGCAGACGCCTATGGTAATGCCGGGAGCGCTCGATTAATGCCGAGGAAAACTCCGCCGCGACGATCGCGCACGCAATCGCCAATGCGAAGGTCATTCCCGCAATCGCACGCCAAAACGCCACGCGCCGATACCATGGCGGCGCGCTCACCGCCGCCGGCGCGGGTTCAGCGGATTCGGCAGACGGAGTCTGTCCTGGGCGCCCGGCCTTCCTGGCTTCCATCGCTGATCTCTTCGCGCCTCATCGCAATACTCACCAATTACTCGTCCTTCGATGGGCTTATTCCTACCGCGCGAGGTCCGCAAGTATGCGCCCCCAAACCCTCATCGCACGCCCGCCGCCGGACGGCGCCTTGCTACAAATCGACAATTTGGCTACGGCTCACTAGCCGCAGCGGGCTCCTCCGAGGTGCGGCCTTCTCCGATGAATCCCGAGTCAAAGATTATTTGCGCATCTAAGCACTCCGGCTGGTTCGCGTTGGCGATCTACCTCGCTCTGTCGACGCTCTTCTTCGGCCACGGCCTCATTGGCCACTTCTCCGACCGGTTGATCGGCATCGGCCCGGACCCGGCAAACTTCATATTCTTTCTGGCGTGGTGGCCCTACGCCGCACTCAACCATCTCAACCCGTTCATCACGCACAGCATCTGGACGCCCCACGGATTCAATCTCGCGTGGACCACCTTCGTACCGCTGGCTGGAATCCTCGCTTCGCCGATTACGCTAGGGGCCGGACCGGTCGCCGCTTACAACATCTCGATGCTGCTCTGTCCCGCATTCTCGGCCTGGACCGCCTTCCTGCTTTGCCGCCTGATCTGCGGACGCTTTTGGCCGGCCCTAGCCGGCGGTTATGTTTATGGCTTTTCGGCCTTCATGCTGACCCACATGTCGGGCCAATTGGATCTCACCATGGCTTTCTTCCCGCCCCTCGCGGTTTTTCTGGCCCTCCGCCGGATCAACGGGCTGATCAGCGCGCCCCGCTTGGCGATTTTGCTGGCGCTGGTGTTGATTGGGCAGATTGGATCGTTCCTGGAAGTCCTCGCAACCATGACACTTTTCGGGGGTGTTGCGCTCGCCCTGGGATGGTCGTTCGCAGATCAATCAGCGCGGGCGCACATTACCGCACTTGCCGCACCCATTGCCGCTGCGTACCTGCTGGCGGCCCTTGTGGCCAGCCCTTACTTATACTGTTTTTTCGCTGGTTCAATGCCGAGTTTGCCCTCAGGCATGGCGTCACTGGCCTCCGCAAATACCTACAACATGCTCATTCCATCGCCCTTCTACTTTTTCGGCTCGTCGAGGATCACCGAGGCGTTTTGCGGGGGCGTCAATGAATACGGGGCGAGCGCGTACCTCGGGCCGGTCGCGATGATTGTCGTGTACGGATACGCGCGGTCGCAATGGCATCTGCCAAGGACGCGGCTGCTGATCGCTCTGTTCCTGATCGCGGCCATCGCGTCACTCGGACCCTCGGTATTCGTGGCCGGCGCAGGACATGTGCCGATGCCGTGGCGGCTGATTGCGCGGCTGCCGCTGTTTGACAAGGCCGAGCCAGCGCGGGTCTCGCTCTTCACCTTTCTGGTGCTTGCCGTGATCGTCACTCTATGGCTGGAAGATCGCTCGCGGCAGCCGAGAAACGCGCTTATCGGTGCCGCCGCACTCATCCTGTTCTTCCTGCCCAACCCGAGCGCCGCTTTCTGGACCAGACCGCTCAGCGCGCCCCCCTTCTTCGCCAAGGGCCTTTACCGCAAATATATTGCGCCGGGAGCTACCGTGCTGATTCTGCCCTACGGTGTCGAGGGCGATAGCGATATCTGGCTGGCTATGTCCGGGATGTATTTCCGGATGGCCGGAGGATACGTCGGCGTTCTGCCCGCAGTACCGCCGGAATATGAGCACTACCTCGCGGTGAAAGAATTTTACACTCTGGCCGCGATTCCGGATTCGGACCTCGCAGTTAAGACTTTCCTTGCGCAGAAGAACGTGAACACCGTGATCATCGCTGACGAGGGCAATCGACAGTGGCTTACGGCCATGGACGGGCGTCTTCAGTCCTCCATGCTCACGCCGTTCAGCGCCAAAGAAAAGGCGGCCGTTCACTCGATGTTCGCTACCCTGGGCGCCGAACCAATCCGTGTCGGCGGGGTGCTGCTTTATCCGGTTCCCTTGGACAAGCTCGCCGCCTACCGCAACAGCGGCCCGCCCCAGCCAGCGCGTTAATCACGGCCGACAAACCGATCGAGACTATGCACAACCCTCGCCCTCCAAAACGACGCAATTCTATCAAATACCCAATCGACGAACATAGAATGTGGTTTTAGAATTTCGACCCGAAACGCTTCGCACCTCCCTTGGGCAATCCTGCCGTTTCCGCTAATCTCAACGGGCTGTGGCCATTCGACAAATTCAGGATTTACACGTAGTTACCACCAAGGAGCTCATCGCTCCCCGCGTGCTCAAGGAAGAGCTCCGCGTTGACGAGGCCATCGCCCAGACGGTCGTCGACGCGCGCCGCACCGTCCGCGAGATCTTGAGCGGCACCGACCCGCGCCTGCTCTGTCTCGTCGGTCCCTGCTCGATTCATGACCCCGCCGCCGCCCTCGATTACGCCGAGCGCCTCGCCAGGCTGCGTCCGCTGGTCGCGCATCGGCTCTTCCTCGTGATGCGCGTGTATTTCGAAAAGCCGCGCACCACCGTCGGATGGAAGGGGCTCATCAACGACCCGCACATGGACGACAGTTGCGATATGGAAGCCGGCCTGCGGATCGCGCGCCAACTTCTCATCGATATCAATCGCCTCGGCCTGCCGGCCGGCACCGAGATGCTCGATCCCATCACGCCGCAATACATCGCCGACCTCGTCTCCTGGGCCGCTATCGGCGCGCGCACCACCGAGTCGCAAACTCATCGCGAAATGGCCAGCGGACTTTCGATGCCGGTCGGCTTCAAGAATACCACCGAGGGCAATCTGCAGATCGCCGTCAACGCGATCGAGTCCGCGCGCCGCCCGCACTCCTTCCTCGGCATCAATCAGGACGGCGTCACCGCGATCATCCGCACCTCGGGCAATCCTGATACTCACGTGGTCCTGCGCGGCGGCAAAACTTCGAACTACGACGCCACCAGTATCGAGGAATGTCAGCGCCTGCTCGCCAAGGCCGGCCTCGAACCGCGCGTGATGGTCGATTGCTCGCACGCCCAGACCTCGAAAGACTACACGCGCCAACTGGTCGTTCTGGCCGCATTGGTCGATCAGATGCGCTCGGGCAATCGCGCGATTATGGGCGTGATGGTCGAAAGCAATATCGGCGCTGGCAATCAGCCGCTCTCCAAGGATCGCGCCGCGCTGAAATATGGCGTTTCCGTCACCGATCCCTGCATCGATTGGCCCGCCACTGAGCGATGCCTCCTCGAGGCCGCCCGCGCCCTCGAATAAATCGTCAGCGCGAAGCGGCCGAACACCAACCGGATGATGCCCGCCACGACTGGCCTGGGAAATGAGCGACGAAGCCGCTAACCAGAGTAGCCACACCATTCCCGATGCGGCCTCCGAGCGTAGCCTGATCGTTGTCATTGTGCGCATCTGCGTGCCCGCACTGTTATGGACCGTCGTCGCCATCGCGGCGCCGGTATTCTTTTCTCAAATCGATCGCAGCAACCGCGCGACTCAGGAAGATTTCGCCGTCTATTATTTCCTCGCGCAGGAATTGCGCCACGGTATCAATCCCTACTCGATCAACGTCATCGATCAGGGCCGCCTGAGCGGATTGAATATCCACGGAATTGTTCGCGCGACCGATCCGCCTACTTTCCTCGTCGCGATCATGGGACCGCTCACCCTGCTTCCGCTGCATACTGCCTATTGGATCTGGCAATGCGCGAATATGGCTTGTCTGATTGCAGCGATGTGTCTGCTGATCGGCCCGCGTTCGGCTCTGCCAATTTGGGTAAAGTTCACACTCGCTGGCTTGGTCGCGCTTTACCCACCCGTTGCCTCACATTTCTGGTTTGGCCAGAGCAAATTCATACTATTGCTGCTCCTCGTCCTGATGATGCGATCGCTTAAACGCGATCGCGCCGCCATCGCCGGATCCGCCCTCGCGCTCGCGACCCTCATGCGCGTCTTTCCGATTGTCATGAGTGGCTATCTGGTGTTGACCCGCAAATGGCGGGCGCTGGGTTGCACCGTGGCCGCCCTGATCTTCGGTGCAGCGGTAACTCTCGCCTTCGCCGGATTTAGCAACTGCCTCGATTTTATCCGCACGCTCCCGTCTATCGGTAACGCTTCCTGGAACACCATCCAGCGCGACCTCGCCGCGTCGGTCTTCATCTCCCGCCAGCTTCGCGCCTGGTTTCCCAATGCCGGCCTCGCGCTCGGATCACTCAGCCTCCTGCTGATGCTCGTCGTCGATTTACTCGTCCTCACCGCAACGACGCTGGCGACGCTGGCGCTGCCGGCGCGCGAGGATCCCGATTCGCGGATATTTTCGCTCTGGGTTGCGACCGCGGTTTTCCTGCTGCCCGTCGCATGGGATTACGACCTCACTCTGATGCTCATCCCATTCTCGCAACTCGCCGTAGTGGCGGCGCGCGGAGCGGCGAGCAGGCGTGCGATCGCGATGGCGGTATTGAGTTATGCGCTCTTAGTCTGGTGGGAGTATCTAGCTCTGTCGGCCAACGAGTTCGGCTTCCTCGCGATGCTCACTGCTTACTTGTCTGCCTATTGGCTAGCCGTCGATCAACCCGAGGCTGCACGGCTGCCAATACGCGCCGTCCCCGCCGAAATCTGGCGCCGCCTCACCCCCGCAACCTGGCACCCGGTCTAGCCACCACGTCACCCGAGCATCGCGAGCATCAATCCATGAAGGGGATTTTCCGCAGGGCGAAGCCCGCATCTTACTAACGGGAAGTCTGAAACCTTGTAAGGTTTCAGAAAGCTTAAAGTTTTGGGTTCTGCTGCTCGTCAATCATTGAAGCTTTTCCGGCTTGTCCAGCGGATGTTTGAACTTGCGATCCGGATGTCGGATCGTCAGCACCGGGCAATGCGCCTTGCGCACCACCCGCTCGGCCACGCTGCCCATCAGGACGTGCGCCAGCCCGCTCCGGCCATGGGTGCCGAGCACGATCAGGTCAACGCCCTCGCTGTGCGCCGCGTTGATGATCTCCAGAAACGGAGCACCTACCTTGAGCAGACCGCGTGGTTTGAGCCCGGCGTCGCGCAATCGCGCCGTTATCCGATCCAGCTCGCGCTGCGCCAGCAGGCGTTGCTCCTCCGCGATTCGATTCATCGCACCAACGTCCAGTCCCGGACTCAATTCGCTCACCATCACGGGCGCGAGCGGCTGGTCAACGTGCATCACGAGGATTTCGGCGGAGAACCTGCGGGCCAGTTCCTCGGCGTATTCGAGTGCGTATTTGGAGTCGTCCGAGAAGTCCGTCGCAGCGAGAATCTTGGTGAATGTGGCCACGAAGCGAACGATACGCCCGGCGCGACATCCGGGCAAGTGACGGCATCGGCGCCGGGCACTTCCTCCTTGAAACGGTGCTTACACGCTCGCGCAGGGTCTCCTCGAGGCCGTCCGCAAGAACGGCTAATTTCTATTCACTGTGGGAAGTGCAGTCCTCAAAGTCAGGTCGAGGCTGTTGGGCCGCTTGAAACCTTTCAAAGGTTTCACCTGAATCTTCCTCAATGGTTTCGCTCTTCTTGCTTCGGCACATCTCCTGGCTCTTTAGCTCGACGGCGCCACTGTCCGTGCATTACAATTGCTGCGTGGCTTCAAGAACACCCGAAGGCGGCGGTCCGATCCGGTTCGGCGATTTCGCCCGCGCAGTCGATGAGCTTTTCGAAGACCTCCTGATCACTCGCTGGCGCGACAGCCGCCGGCCGACGCTCGAACCGCCGCTGGTCCACGATAGCGGGCCGCATTACGCGGTGAGGGTCGCGACCGCCGGGGCCGAACCCGACACCATGCAAGTCGAAGTCAGCGATCTGCGCCTCGTCGTCCGCTTCCCCGGAAGCGCCGGGATGGTTGAACATACCTTCAATTTCGTGCAGCCGGTCGACTGCGACGCCGTCAGCGCCAAATGGAATTCCGGCGTGCTCGTGATCGTCCTGCCGAAGAAGCGCGGCCGCCGCGTCACCGTTGAATAGCCACTGCAGCAATCGACCTCCGCCGGAAGTCCGCGATGGTACCTATGACTGACCATGAAAATTCCCCCGACGGGGGTGCGCTCAAGCCGGCAGCTCCGCCGATCGAGCTAAAAGCGGCCGACCTGCGTGGCGCGTCTCCGATGACCTCCGCGGATCTGCTGCGGCTCTCGAGCGATGGCGAGGGCGATAAGCTCCTCGGGCAAAGTCGCGCACTCGACGCGATTCGGCTCGGAATCGGAGTTGACGCCCCGGGCTACAACGTTTTTGTCAGCGGTCTGCGCACACGCACCGAGCGCGATTCGATTCTGCACCTGCTGCAAGAGCGGGCGGCGACTATGCCGACCCCCGACGATTGGGTGTACGTCAACAATTTCCGCACGCCCGAGGCTCCGCTGGCGATCAAGCTGCGCGCCGGGCAGGGCGTCGAATTGCACGCGCGGATGGAGGAGTTGGTCAATTTCGTCCTGGAACAATTGCCCAAAGCGTTTCGCCAGGAAGATTTTGACCAGGAGCGCACCGCCCTGCGCGAAAAGTACAATGCCCGGGCGCAGGAGCTTTACGGAAGTTTCGAGACCCGCGCGAAGGAACGCGGCTTCGCGATTCAAAGCGCACCGGGTGGCCGGATAATTTTCATCCCGCTGATCGCTGGCAAGATGCCCGAATCGCCCGAAGAGCTTCAGAAGGAAATGACCGCCCTACCCGACGCCGAGAAGGAGCGGCTTGGGCGGGTCCAAAGCGAACTGCAAAACGAACTCGGCACCCTGCTGATGCGCCAGCAGGAGCTGATGCATGAGTTGGTTGGTGATATTCGCCAGATCGAGCGAGCTTTCGCGGCGCGGCTGATAACGCCGTCGATCGCGGCGATCAAGCTGCACTTCGACAACTCCGCCGTCAGTGCCTATCTTGACGAAGTCGCCGACCACATGCTGAGCAATCTCGATCGTTTCCGCGAAGCCGCACCGGAAGGAGCCGCCGGTCCCGATGGCCTCCCACTGGAAGTGCGGCCCGACGGCAGGGCGCGCTTCTTCGAGTACCAGGTCAACGTCTTCGTCGACAATGCGGGTCGCACCGGCGCCCCGGTGATCTGCGAGGATGCGCCGACTTATCGCAATCTCTTCGGCATCATCGAGCGCTGGATCGACCCGATGGGCCACTCCGGCACCAATTTCACCCGCATCATCCCGGGCTCCTTCATGAAGGCGCACGGCGGCTTCCTGGTCTTCGACCTCGAGGACGCGGCGGTCGAGCCGGGGGTCTGGAAGACGCTCAAGCGCACGCTCAAGACCGGCCGCATGACGCCCGAGACCTTCGAGCCGTTTCCCTTTTTCGCGGTCGGCGGGCTCAAGCCCGAGCCCATTGAAATCCGCAACAAGGTGATCGTCATGGGCGGCGCCCAACTCTACAATCTGCTCTATTTCTACGACCAGGAGTTTTCGACGCTGTTCAAGATCAAGGCCGAGATTCGCCCGGTGATCAACGCCGATCAGCAGGCCGCCGGTCATTATGCGGCGCACGTCGGCGCACTCGCCCGCCGCGAAAACCTGCCCGGCTTCGATGGCGCCGCGCTCCAGCGCATCGTCGAGTTCGGCATGCGCCTCGCCGGCGATCGCGACCGCGTCGCCAGCATGATGGAGCCGATTGACGATCTCGCGCGCGAGTCCGCGTACTTCGCCCGTTCACACAGCGCCGCCACCGTGACCGCCGTCGACGTCGATCGCGCGCTTGGTGAGCGGGTCCTGCGGCTGAACTTTATCGAGGAAGAGATTCGCCGCCTGATTGCCAACGGCACCATCATCGTCAATCGCGACGGCGCGAGCGTCGGCCAGATTAACGGACTGGCCGTGCTCGACGTCGGCGGTTACAGCTTTGGCCGCCCTTCGCGCGTGACGGTGACGGTCGCCCTCGGACAGGCGGGTGTCATCAATATCGAGCGCGAGGCTCATCTCTCGGGGGCAACCCACGACAAGGGCATCATGATCCTGAGCGGCTTCATGCGCGCCCGCTTCGGCCAGAAGGACGCGATCGCGATGACCGCCAGCATCTGCTTCGAGCAGTCGTACTCGGGTATCGACGGCGACAGCGCCAGCTCGACCGAACTCTACGCTCTGCTCTCCGCCCTGGGCGGCGTGCCGATTCGCCAGGACCTGGCCGTCACCGGGTCGGTAGATCAATTTGGAACCGTGCAGGCCATCGGCGGCGTCAATGACAAAATCGAGGGCTTTTACCGCGTATGCAAGGCCGGCGGCCTGACCGGGCGCCAGGGTGTGATGGTGCCGCGCTCGAACCTGCGCAACCTGATGCTGGACTTCGAGACGGTTGACGCGGTCGAGCGGGGCGTCTTCCATATTTACGCCGTCGAGACCATCGACCAGGGCATCGAAATTTTGACCGGCGTGCGCGCCGGCGCGATCGATGAACCCGGTACGATCAATTTTCTGGTCGCCAAACGCCTGCGCGAGATGGGCGAGACCATGCGCGCGCATCCCTCGCCTGAGACTCGCATAATCCGCGAGGATGCGCCGGCCGCGCCACCGCCGCCAAAGCCTCCCGCTCCGCCCGAACCGCCCCGCTAAGCGATCGCGATCCCCGCGATTCGTGTGACGAACGAGTGCGGCCCGATGCGCGGCGCACCTGGCGCCCGCGCCGCCCCCAGGCACGCAGGAATAAAAAGATCAGTGAAACCTTTAAAAGGTTTCACGAATCTTTTCTGCGCCCTGCGGGCTCGTGACGGCGAACCGCCGCGCCGCTACGATAGGCTGGAGAGGTTTATCCTGATGCCGATTGACCTGCGCTTTGATGCCGACGAAGCACCGCTGATGATCGATCTGTACGAGCTGACCATGGCGGCCAGCTACTTTGCGCTCGGCTTCAATCAGCCGGCGTGCTTTTACCTCAGCGTGCGCCGGATGCCGGCGAAGCGTGGGTTTCTGGTCGCCGCAGGAATTGAAAGAGTGCTCGAGGCGCTCGAGAACTTTCGCTTCGGACCGGCGGCGATCGAATACCTCGACTCGCTCAAGCTCTTCGGCTCCGAGTTCCTCGGCTATCTTTCGAATCTGCGCTTCACCGGCGACGTTCACGCGCTGCCCGAGGGCACGATATTTTTTGCGCAGGAGCCGATCCTCGAAGTGCGCGCACCGCTGATCGAGGCACAGCTAATCGAGACGCTGGTGCTCAACCAGATCGGAATGGCCTCGCTGGTTGCGAGCAAGGCCGCACGCTGCGTGATCGCGGCGCGCGGCCGGCGCCTGATCGATTTTGGACTGCGCCGCAGCCACGGCGCCGATGCCGGGTTGATCGCCGCGCGCTCGAGCTACCTGGCCGGCTTCGTCGGCACCTCCAACGTGCTCGCCGGCCGCCGCTACGGTATCCCGCTGAACGGCACGATGGGACACAGCTACATCATGGCGCACAGCCGTGAGAGCGAGGCTTTCGAGAATTTCGTCGCGCTCTTCCCGCAGATGACCACGCTGCTGGTTGATACCTACGACACCGTTCGCGGAGTCGAAAACGCCGCGCGTGTCGCGAGTCTCCTCAAAGAGAAAGGCCAGAAGCTGCAGGCCGTGCGCATCGACGGCGGCGACCTCATGGACTTGAGCATCCGCGCGCGCCGCATCCTCGATCACAACGGCCTCAAGGAGGTCGCCATCTTCGCGACCGGCAATCTCGACGAATATCGGATCGACGAGCTGTTGCGCACCGGTGCGCCGATCGATGCGTTTGGCGTCGGCACTGAGATGGTCACAGGCGGAGACCTACCGACGCTCGATGCCGGCTACAAGCTCGCCGAGTACCATGGTGTTCCGCGCCTCAAGACTTCGCAGGGCAAGCTCAGCCTCCCCGGCCGCAAACAGGTCTTTCGCGCATTCAACGCCAACGGCGGCTTCTATGGCGATCTGATCGGATTGGAGGACGAGGGCACGACCACCGTCGCCCATGAATTCAAGCCCGTGCCGTCGCAAGTCTCCACCATGCTCACGCGCCAGATGGTTGCGGGCCATCGCGTGGAGCCCCGCCCGACCCTGGCCGAGTCGCGCGAGGGTCTGTTGCAAGCGCTCGCGCGGCTGGAGCAGCGGTACAAGGACGTGATGCGTCCGGAGGCTTACCCGGTGCGCAACACCGCCGCGCTCAACGCAATGTTGACGGGCGAAAAAGTCCGGGCGCAGAAGCGGCAGAGCTAGGCGTCGGCGGGTGGCCGTCGCGCTCGGCGAAGGGTTTCACCCACTTCATTTGATACGGACTTACGGGGCCGATGGCAGTATTAGCAGGTAAAGCGATGTGTTGCCTCACGTAAACATAACAGATTATATTAAAAAGTGCGTAATATTGGAGGCAGGATGAGATGGGGCAGGAATCTCAGAAACTCGAGCGTTTAGGCCATCCCGGCGGGGATAACGGCGCCAATCGAACCGTAATTATCGGTGCCGGACCGGCGGGACTGACCGCGGCCTGGGAGCTGACCCGCAACGGACGCGGGGCGCTGGTGCTCGAGCAGGATCCGACTCACGTCGGGGGTATCGCGCGGACGGTGAGTTACAAGGGATTCCGCTTTGACATCGGCGGGCATCGGTTTTTTTCCAAGAACGCGGACATCGAGAAACTCTGGAGCGAAATTCTCGGCGATCGCATGATCGAACGCGGTCGGTTGTCGCGGATTTACTATCGCGGACGCTTCTTCAAGTATCCGTTGGAAACGCTCAACGTGCTGGAGAATCTGGGCGTCGCGGAATCGATCGCGTGCATGTACAGCTACGCGGCGGCACGGCTGAAGCCGAAGCGGAAAATCAAGAGCTTCGAGGATTGGGTGGTGAACGCCTTCGGCCGCCGCCTCTACGAGATTTTCTTTCGCAGCTACACCGAGAAGGTCTGGGGCATCCCGTGCAGCGAGATCAGCGCGGATTGGGCCGCGCAGCGGATCAAGGACCTCTCGATGCGCGCGCTGATCAAGCGGGCGCTAACTTTTCGCAAGCGCAGCGGCGGGCCCGTGATCAAAACGCTGATCGACCGCTTCCGCTATCCGGCGCACGGTCCGGGCGAGATGTGGGAGACGCTGACGAAAAAGATTGAAGAGCGCGGAGCCGTCGTCCAGATGGGCGAGAGCGTGGTTTCGATCAAGCGCGGACCGGCGGGCGTGATTTCCGTCGGCACGACCGGCACGACCGGCGCGACCGGCACGACCGGCGCGCGCAGCTACGCGGGTGGAACGTTCATCTCGACGATGCCGATCCGCGACCTGGTCTGCGCGCTCGATCCGGCAGCGCCGTCCGAGGTTGTGGCGGCGGCCAACAGTCTCAAATATCGGGATTTCATCACGGTCGCGCTGATTATCGATCAGGCCGACATGTTTCCCGACAACTGGATTTACATCCACGAGCCCACCGTCAAGGTCGGGCGCATCCAGAACTTCAAGAACTGGAGCCCCGCGATGGTGCCCGATCCGCGCTACACGGTGCTGGGTCTCGAGTACTTCTGCTTCGACTCGGATTCGATGTGGGCGACGCCGGACGCGGAGTTGGTCGCGATGGGTGCGCGCGAACTTGCGCAACTGGGGCTCGGCGACGCGGCCAAGGTGGTTGACGGTACGGTCGTGCGCCAACGCGCCGCCTATCCGGTATATGACGGCCATTATCGCGACGCGGTCGAGGTCGTGCGCGGTTTCATGCAGCGCGAATTGCCGAATCTGCAGCTCGCCGGCCGCAACGGGATGCACAAGTACAACAATCAGGACCACGCGATGATGACGGGCCTGATGGCCGCGTGGAATATCATGGGCGGGTCCTACGATCTGTGGCGCGTCAACGGCGACGCGCTCTACCTGGAGGCCGGCGCCGCGGGCGACGAGGAGGGTGGCCGCATGGTGCCGCGCCCGATCCCGAGCGAGCCTGCCAGCAAAGCGGCCTAGGCTGACGGGGAAGAGAAATTTGTTGCGGAACGCAAAACTTTAGTTTCTTTCAGGAAACTGAAACCTCATGGAGGTTTCAGACTTCCCGTTAGTAAGATGCGGGCTTCGCCCTGAGAAAACCCCACCAGTGATAGACCCCCGTTTCCCGTTACGACCTGGCCCTCCAGCCGAGCATCGCGAGCGCTCATCCAACATGGGAAGTTTGGAACCTCGTGAGGTTTCACGGCATTCTATGCCGTCGGTGGGCCACGAGCAGCCCAACAGTCTTGACCTGACTTTTCGGACTGCTCGCGTTGCTCGATCGCGCGATAATCGGCGCGCGGAGGACCGCGCGAGATGCTTCACTTCGTTCAGGATGACGGTGCGCGCATTCAGGGTGATACCGGCAAATCACGCGCACCTTGCAGAAGAGGCGGCTCCGCCCGGGCCGGAGCCGAGCGCGCGGGGGGTTATTTGCCGGTAAAGCGCGGCGCGCGCTTTTCGGTGAACGCCTTGATGCCCTCCTTGAAATCCTCCGATCGCGTCATCAATATCGCGGTCTCGTCTTCATCGACGCAGGCGGCTGTGAGGTCGGTAAACAGATGCTCATAGACCATCCGCTTCGCGTGGCCGACGCCGAGCGGCGAGCATTGCGTAGCGATTTCGCTGGCGACGGCGCGCGCCGCGGGCATCAATTCCTCGTGCGGCACCACCTTGGTTACGAGTCCGATGCGATGGGCTTCGTGACCGTCGATAAGCTTGCCGGTGACTGCGAGATCGACTGCGTTGGCGAGACCGACGATGCGCGGCAGCAGCCAGCTTGCGCCGAGTTCGAGCGCCAATCCGCGGCGCGGAAAGATCGTGCCCATCCGTGCGCGATCGGAGGCAATGCGGATGTCGTAATGCAGCGCGTTGGCGAAACCCATGCCGACGCAAGCGCCGTTGATCGCGCCGATGATCGGCGTCTTCATCGCAAGCAGCCACGCGAAGCGGCCGCGAAAATTCGGATGCAACTCGTCGCCGCCACGGGCCTCGGCCAACACCTCGGTGATGCTCGAGTCGGACGCGATTTTGCTGAGCGCGCCCATGTCGAGGCCCGCGCAGAACGCACGGCCCGCGCCGGTGACGATGATTGCGCCGATGCCGGGGTCGGCCTCCGCGTCGCCCATCGCGGCGCGTAGCTCACGCTCGAGCTGAGCGCGCCAGGCGTTCATCCGCTCGGGCCGGTTGAGCGTGACGGTCGCGACGCGTTCTGACTTCTCGTAAATGATATCGGTGAAATTCATCCTGATTCCTCCGGCGCGGATACACCTGCTCAGCCACGCACATGTCGTTGAGCAATCTAACATTGCGGGCGGCGGCGCGGAAACGACGCTTTTCTTGGACCGCCTCGGCTGTTAGTAACACCATCCATGCCATCGTTTTCGACCAAATGGATTACTGCACACGCGCGCCGCGGCACGATGATCGGCACTATCGCGCTGTTCCTGCTGGCAGCGCTTCCGTACTGGCTGATTGCTGCCGAAGCGCCGCACGAAATGGTGGTGGCGGAAAGCGAGCCCGCGGCACGTGCCGGGCTGGAAATTCTTCAGCATGGCGGCAACGCGATTGACGCGGCGGTTGCGACCTCGCTGGCGCTCGGCGTGACCAATGCCGCTTCGTGCGGCATCGGCGGCGGCGGCTTCATGCTGATTTATCTGGCCAAGACCGGAAAACTCTACGCGCTGGATTATCGCGAGGTGGCGCCCAAGGCCGCCACTGCGAACATGTACCTGCGCGACGGCAAGCCCAACGAGGACCTCGCGCGTACCGGAGCGTTGGCGATCGCGGTGCCGGGTGAGATCGCGGGACTGGACGCCGCGGTGAAGCGCTTCGGCACGAAGAAATTCCCGGAGGACGCGGCACCCGCGATCAAACTCGCGCGCGACGGCTTTCCGCTCAGTCCGCACCTGGCCAAGGAAGTCGCGATGGCGGCGCCGCTCCTTGATACGGACCCGGCCTTCCGTACGGTGTACTTCACCACCGACGGCAAACCGGAGTCCGCTGGTGCGACGATCTACAATCGCAACCTGGCCGCGCTGATTGAGCGGCTGGGCGACGACCCGGCGGCGAATTTTTATCGCGGCCCGGTCGCCGACACCATCGCCGCCTATATCAAAGAGCGCGGCGGTATCGTTACTGCCGCCGATCTCGCGAGCTATCAACCGGTGTGGCGCGATCCGATCCATCTCGCATACCGGGACTACGACGTTTATACGATGCCGCCGCCATCGTCGGGCGGAGTGGTACTCGAAATCCTGGGGATGCTGTCGTCGGGGCGGGTGGCGGGACTCGGCGTTGATTCCCCGCCCTACCTCGCGCGCCTGATCGAGGTGATGCGCCAGGGGTTTATCGATCGCGCGCAATACGCCGACCCGGCTTTCGTCAATGTCCCGATCATGGAACTGCTTTCGGCCAAACATATTGCCGAAGCGCGCGACCGCGCGTTCCATCGCTCGAGTCTGCCGCCGATGACGACGGCGGCGCATGACCACGGCACCTCAAACTTCGCGGTCGTTGACAAGGCCGGCAATGTGGTTGACGTGACGACGACGGTCAATACGGTGTTCGGGGCCAAGCTGATGGTGCCGTCGCTCGGCCTCATCCTCAACGACGAGATGGACGATTTCGCCGTAGCACCGGGAGTGCCTAACGCGTTCAAAATCGTCGGCGAAAAAAACAACGAGGTGGCGCCGGGCAAGCGTCCGCTCTCGAGCATGTCGCCGATCATCGCGCTTGAAAATGGGCGGCCAGCCTTGGTGGCCGGTGGTTCCGGCGGTCCCACGATAATCAGTGGCGTGACCCAGGTAACCCTCAACCTGCTCGATTTTCGCCTCCAGCCCGGGGCCGCGATCGCCGAGCCGCGGATCCATGAACAGGCCCAACCCGATCTGGTGTTGGTCGAGGAGAGCGTGCCGGTGAAGACCAAGGGCCAAATGACGGCGATGGGCTACCGGCTCAAGGTCGTGCCCGAACTGGGCGCGGTCAGCGCGATTCGGATCAAACCGGGGGCTTTGCGCGGCGCTTTCGATCAGCGCAAAGGCGGGGGCGCCGTCGGCGATTAACACCAGGCGAGCCTGGTGGTGCGATGCCTCCTGCGCCAGTTAGACTTGAGCGCCGTGCCAGCCAAGTTCGATAGCGCGACCGCGCGCGATGCCGCGATTTCGCCGCAACCCGACGACGAAGCTCGCGGGTCCGGCCTGATCGCGGCGGGCTTCGCTGCGGTGATCGGTCTCGCCGCGTTTCTATTCTTCTTTCATCTCGGTACGTACGGGCTGTGGGAGCCTGACGAGGCGCGCTACGCGGAGATTGCGCGCGAGATGCTCGCATCGCGCAACTTTATCATCCCGCATCTCAATTACGTGCCGTACATCGAGAAGCCGCCGCTGCTCTATTGGCTCACGACGCTGGTGATGAGGCTGCTCGGCGTCAACGAGTTTGCGGCGCGCTTCGTCAACGCCTTCGCGGCGCTGTTCGGCGTAGCGGCGACTGGTTTTTTTGCTGCGAAGACCTTCGGCTCGCGCCGCGCGATCATGGCCGGCGCAGTCCTCGCGACCAGCGCGATTTATGCGGTGATGGCGCAGGTGCTCACTACCGACATGCTGCTGACCGCCGCGATCATCACCGCGATGTACGCCTTCTTTCTCCATTGGCGCGACGGCGGCCGCTGGTGCTGGCTGGCGTATGTCGCGATGGGACTCGCCGCATTGACGAAGGGCCCCGTCGGCGTCGCGATCCCGATCGTCGTCGTGACGATCTTCCTGTGGCGCGAGGGAAATCTGCCCGGCGCGATCCGCCGCTTCCACGCGATCCCGGGTCTCATCGTGACCGCCGCGATCGCCGCGCCATGGTTCGTCGCAATCACGATTCGCGAGCCGGGCTTCTTCGACTTCTATTTTATCGGTGAACATTTCCGGCGCTTCTTCAACGCCAATTACAGCCACGACCAGCCGATCTACTACTACTTCCCGATCATCATCGGGGGCTTCGCGCCGTGGACCTTCACCGTACCGTTCATTCCATGGCGGCGCCTGACGCCGAATGCTGCGCGTCGATTTTGCCTCATCGCAGGCGGCACGGTTTTCGTCGTGTTCTCGCTCTCAAGCGCCAAGCTGGTGCCGTACATCCTGCCCGCGATACCGCCGCTGGCGATCGTGATCGCCGACGGACTCGTAACGGCGATCGATCGCGGCGCCGGCGCCGATTCACGCCGACTCGCGGCACTCGGCCCGCTGCTCGGGATCGCGGGCGCCGGGGTCGTTATGGTCGCGATCCACGCAGCCGAATTTCGCGCGCCTTATCCGATTATGGTGCGACCGGCGCTGTACGCCGCCGGCGCGATTTTCGTACTCGGCGGGATCGCGTGCTTCGTCACCTTCCGAATGCGCCACAACACGCTCGGCCTCGCCGCATTCATTCTAACCGCGGCCGCAGCGTTGATCACGGTCAGTTATGGCCGCCTGATGGCCGAACCCGTCAGATCGTACGCGCAGCTCGCCCGAACCATCGAACGACTCCAGCCGAACGCGCGCCTCGTATGCTATCCGCGCTACGTGCAATCGCTGCCGTTCTATTGCCGGCGCCGCGTGATCATCGTTGGCGCAAAGACTGAGCTCGCCTTTGGATCCGAACACGACCCGGAGGCCGCGGATTATTTCTTTATTCGCCGCGCCGATCTCCTGAAACTCTGGTACGACCCGCGCCCGACCGTCTTCGTGGTCGATCGCTTCATCCTCGATCAACTCGGGCGGATAATCGGCCCGTATAAGGTCATCGCGTCCGATCGGAAGAAGGTCGCAATCATGCGCACCGATACGGCGCCATCTGGCCCGCAACCCGCGGATACACAGCAATTGCAACACGAGTCATCGCGTAGAGAACCATGATGAATGAACCGTTCACTCCCGAGCCTGCGGAGAGCGGCCTCGTCGAAGGGTCGGCGCCGCGCAAAAATCCATACGGCGCGTTCGCCATTCGCGCCGCCCTGGGTATCGCGGTGGTCGCGCTGCTGCTCGGACATTATGATGCGCGACCCGTGTTTCACGCTCTCGCGCGCGAGCGGCTCGGCTACTTCCTCGCGGCCATCGCGCTGTACGTCGCGAGCCAGGTGATGTCGGCGTGGCGCTGGCAGTTGCTCGCGCGGCTCAACTCGATTCCCGGACCGTTTCGCGAATACCTCGCCTACTACTTCGTCGGCGTCTTCACGAATCTGTTTGTGCCCGGACTCGTCGGCGGCGACGCGGCGCGCGCGCTGTATCTCGGCCGGCGCCACGATCGGCTCGCCGCCGCGATCGCGTCGGTCGTCGCCGACCGCGGGATCGGCTTGCTCGCACTCTTCTGGTTCGCCGCCGGATGCGCGCTGACGATGCGCGCGGTGACGCTGCCGCCAAGCGTGCTGCACGTCACCGTGACGATTGGCGCCATTGCGCTCGCCGGATGGCTCGCATCGCCGTTGCTCGCCGGCCTGATGCCTCGTTTCGGCGGACGCTTCGCCCGCCTCGCCGGATTTCTCGAACCCATCCTGCCGTATATGCGCCGCCCCGCCGCGCTGATTCCCGCGATTATCCTTTCGCTCTTGCTCCAGGCGACGCTCGCCGTATGCCAATATCTGCTGGCGCGCGGCCTCGGCCTCCACACCTCGCTCGCGACCTTCATGCTGTGCGTGCCGATCGCCAATGTCTTCGCGAGTCTGCCGATCACGCTCAACGGTCTCGGCGTGCGGGAAGCCGCCTATCTCGTTCTGTTCGGATATGCGGGCCTCGCCCGACCCGACACCATCGCGCTCGGCCTGCTCTGGTTCGCGAGCACGATGCTGGGCGGCCTGACCGGCATCTTCGCGTTCGTCACCACGAAGCTACCGGTATCATCCGGCGACGAATCCGAGCCTGGGTCTCAAACTGTGCCCTGAGGAGGCATCACCAGGGGTCGGGGCCGGTCGTTTCAAAGAACCCGCCGGTGGGACCGGCCGCCGGCAACAGCGCTAGACGCACCGTCTCGGCCGCCCCTTCCTCGACGGTCTGATGGCCTCGATGCCCATTGAGGTCGGTCGCCGTATAACCGGGATTCGAGGAGTTCACCTTGATTGCGGTCCCGCGCAATTCGTAGGCGAGTTGAACGGTCAGCATGTTCATCGCCGCCTTCGAGGCGTTGTACCCAAGCAACTTGACCGGGGCGTACTCCCAGTTCGGGTCGGCGTTCCACGCGAGCGAGCCAAGGCCGCTGGAGACGTTCACGACGCGCCCGGCCGTCGCCTTGCGCAGCAGTGGAAGCATGGCCTGTGTGACGGCGAGCGTGCCGAAGAAGTTGGTCTCCATCACGCGACGGACGACGCTGAGATCGACGGCGCCGGGCGGACCGTCGCCGGGGTCATTGATGCCGGCGTTGTTCACCAGAACGTCGAGCCGCTGGAATTCGGTCGCGATTAGAGCCGCCGTCGCAACGATCGTTTCCGGCCGTACGAGGTCGAGTTCGACGTAGCGAACGTCGAGGTTCTCGGCCCGGAGTTTCGCGGCTGCCGCCTGACCAAGCCCGGTCTTGCGGGCGCCGAGCATCACGGTCAAGCCTGCCATGCCCAAGCGCCGTGCCACCTCAAACCCGATCCCTTTGTTCGCGCCGGTGATCAGCGCTATCCTATTAGACGAGTCCTGCATGGGATTTCCCTCTTCAATTGATTACCGAGGCCTAACCCGCGTTCGAAGGTGCTGATCGCCTCGCAGATTACTTCTCCGAACTATTCGCCTCCGGAATTTCACGGACCAGCGACGATTTTCAGGCCATTATTGCCTTCATGTGATCGCGTGAATATAGTCTCACTAACCTTTCGGACAGGCTTCTCCGGAGTGACTTGCGCATGGATGTGATGAAGACGCTTTTTCTCAATCCCCCCTCCTACGATGACTTCGATGGAGGCGCGGGATCGCGCTACCAGGCGACGCGCGAGGTCTGGTCGTTCTGGTACCCGACGTGGCTCGCCTATCCGGCTGGCATGATCCCGGGCGCGCGCCTGCTCGACGCTCCGCCGCACAACTACACCCCGGAAATGACGGTCGCGGAAGCCAAGAACTACGACTTCATCGTGATTCACACTTCGACCCCATCCCTGCGCATGGATGCGCGCACGGCCGAGGCGATCAAGGCTGCCAATCCCAATTGCATCATCGCATTCGTGGGTGGTCATCCGACGGCGCGCGCGGAGGAAACCCTCAAGCTCAGCCGATCGATTGATATCGCCGCCCGCAAAGAGTTCGACTTTTCGATGCTCGAAGTCGCGCAAGGGATGGATTGGTCGAAAATTGGCGGCATCAGCTATCAGAAAAACGGCATCATCAGCCATAATCCCGACCGCCCGATTCTTTCCAACGAGGAACTCGACAAGCTGCCCTTCGTCAGCGAAGTTTACGAGAAGAACCTCGATTACCTGCGCTACAACAGCCCCTACTGCCAATATCCGTACGTCTCGCTATACACCGGTCGCGGATGCCCCGCGCGTTGCACCTTCTGCCTGTGGCCACAGGTTACCCAGGGGCACAAGTATCGCGTGCGCAGCCCCGAGAACGTCTATGAGGAAGTGGCCGCGTTGAAGGCGAAGTTCCCCAAGATGAAGGAGCTCTTTTTCGACGACGATACCTTCACCGCCGATCCGATGCGCGCGCGGAAGATCGCGCAGTTGATCAAGCCGCTCGGCATCACCTGGTCAACCAACTCGCGCGCCAACGTCGATTACGAGACCCTCAAAATTCTGAAAGACGGCGGACTGCGGCTTTTTGTCGTCGGTTACGAGAGCGGCAACGCCAAGATTCTCGAGAACATCAAAAAGGGCGTGCGCATCGATCGTGCGCGCCGCTTTACCAAAGATTGCCACGACCTCGGCATCCTGATTCACGGCACGTTTATCCTGGGACTCCCCGGCGAGACCAAGGAGACGATCGAAGAGTCGATGCGTTTCGCGCGCGAGATGGATTGCGAGACCATCCAGGTCTCGCTGGCGTCGCCCTATCCCGGCACCGAACTGTATGACTACGTGACCAAAAACGGTTTTCTCGCGGTCGATCCGCTGCTCGACGAGTCCGGCTACCAGAAGTGCACGGTGCAGTACCCGGGTCTGACCAACGATGAGATCTATCAGGCGGTCGAGCGCTTTTATCGCAGCTTCTATTTCCGTCCGCGCTACATCTTGAAGGCGCTGCGCAAGATGGTGAGCTCGCGCGAGGAATGCAAGCGCCTGCTAGGTGAGGGCAAGCAGTTCCTTTCCACCATGCGGGCGCGGCGCGCGCAATCGCGCGCCGCCGAGCATTCGGCGCAGGCGGCCTGACGCGCACCGCGGTCCGAATCAGGTACGGCTTTCAGGATAGCGGCGCCGCAGCGGTCAACTGCCGGTCGCTGTCGGCGCAGCGCACTCCCTCATGAAAATCATTGCGGACTTCGCGGCCGCCTGCGTCGCAATCTCGCTCGGCTATTACGTGGCCGCCTCGATCGCCGCGCTGCGCTTCGCGATGCGCGCCTCGTCGCCGGCGCCACCGCTTCCCGCAAGCGTGCCGCGCGTCGCCATCCTGAAGCCGCTGCACGGCCTTACGCAAAGCTTGCGCGATCAGATTGTCAGCTATTTCAAACTGGACTACCCCCGCGTCGATTACTACTTCGGTGTTGCCGACGCCGCCGATCGCGCGGCCGAAGTCCCGGTTGAATTGCACGGGCTCTATCCGCAGCGGCCAATGGAACTGGTTGTTGGCGGCGAACCCGGCTGCGCCAATCGAAAGGTCGCCAAGCTGATAAAAATGGGCGACCTCGCCGGGAATGCGGACCTCTTCGTGATGAGCGATGCGGACATCGCCGTCGATTCCGACCATCTGCGGCGGCTGGTCGGTGAACTCGCGGCAAACGATAAACTGGGCGTCGTTTCATGCCTCTATCGCGCGCGCCCCGGGGGCCCGCTCGCATCGCGGCTCGAAGCGCTCGCGGTCAATACCGACTTCACTCCGATGGTGATGCTGTCGGCGGCGATCGAACCGGTGCGCTTTGCGCTCGGTGCGACGGTCGCGATCAAGCGCCCCGCACTCGACGCAATCGGCGGCTTCCGCGTGCTCAAGGATATGCTTGCCGACGACTACTACATCGGCAAACTCGCCGCCGACCGCGGATGGGGGGTGGCGCTCTCCAGTTCGATCGTCACCACTGTCACCCACGAACAAACCTTCGCGGATTTCTGGAATCATCAACTGCGATGGGCCCGTACCTACCGTACGATCCGTCCGCTCAGCCTCGCTACCATCCTCATCCACGGTCCGTTCTGGGCGCTCGTGCTGGTGGTCGCGTCGGGCGCGAGTGCGTTCGCGATCAAGGCGCTGATCCTCGTCCTGATAGCGCGGTTGGCGATGGCCACGCTGATGCTGCGCAACATTCTGCGCCTGCCCGAATTGACCCGCGATGTTTGGCTGGTCCCGTTCAAGGACCTTTGCATGACCGGCATCTGGTGCGCGAGCCTGCTCAGCAACAAGGTCCAATGGGCCGGCCGCACGCTCGAAATCCTCGCCGATGGCACGCTGCGGGAAGTCGATGGATAAGCCGCCCGCGCTTGGCCTCCCCCTCGGTCTTGGCCTCGTCGCCAGCGTCCTGTTGGCAAGCGGCCTCCTGATGATGAAGAGCCGCTCCGCGATGCTGCCACGGGCGCACGCGGGCAAGATGCTTCACTCGATTTTCATCTGGATTCGCGACCCGGTCTGGAGCGCCGGCCTCGGCGTGCAGGCGATTGGCTACGCGGTTTACCTCGTCGCCCTCAGCGACGCGCCGGTGTCGCTGGTCGCAGTCATGATGCAGGCCGGGATCGGACTGTTCGTCGTCTTCGCGGTGCTGTTCCTGCATGAACGGGCAAGCGCTCGTGAATGGGCGGGCATCGGCGGCATTGCTGCCGCGATGGTGATGCTGGCGCTATCGCTCGAAGGCGGCGCCGTCCAGGGTCACGCGACCGCTTACGCGCTCTACACTCTAACCGCAATCTCGATCATCCTCGCCGCGGTGCCCCATGCGTTTGGGCGCCTGCGCCGCAGCGGTGCGGCAACTGCAATCGCGTCGGGCGTCGCCTTCGGACTCGGCAGCATCTTTACCAAGGCGCTGGCAGATAGTTTTATCGCACAGACGGGCACTGCCCTGGTGGTCCGCGTATTTGCCGATCAGTGGCTCTACTTTGCGAGCACCGCGAATATCACCGGCTTGATACTCCTGCAGAATTCGTTCCATTCGGCGCGCGGGATCATCGCGATGCCGCTCTCGTCAGCAATTTCGAACCTGGTGCCGATCGTCGGCGGGATGGCCGCCTTCGGTGAAACTCTGCCCGCCGATCCGATCGCCGCACTGCTGCGGGTCGGCGCGTTCGCGTTGACGATCGCCTGCAGCGGATTACTCGCGACGGCTGAGATGACGGCGTGAACCTTGAGCGAGCCAGTTCGTGTCCTTCAGTTCGTGACCTTCTCCGAGCGCAGCGACGCGATCTCGTCCGCTGAATAGCCGGCAGCACCGAGGATTTCCTCCGTATGCTCGCCGAGCCGCGGCGGCATCAGACGCTTGACCGATCGCTCACCGTCGATGCTGACCGGTATGTCAACGAACTTCATTTCCGGGATGCGAAAATCCGGCGCCACCGGCGGGAACATCCCGAGCGTGTTGACCTGCTCGTCGGCAAACACCTGATCGAGCGTGTTGATCGGACTGACCGGCACGCCCATCTTTTGCAGTTCCTCAATCAATTTCGCGGTCGTGAAGCGCCGGGTTTCGCGCTCGAGAATCTCGTGCAATTCGAGCCGATGCGGCACGCGCGCGCTGTTGCTGTCGAAGCGCGGATCGCGCGGAATTTCGGCGAGTCCGAGCACTTCGCAAAATCGCCCGAACAGCCGATCATTGCCGGCCGCCACCAGCACCCACGCATCGGAAGTCTGAAACGCCTCGTAGGGCGCCGCCGCCGGCGAGGTCGATCCGGCGGGTCCCTGCACCTCGCCGGTCGCCATGTAGTTGGTCATCATCAGCGTCGTCCAGGCCACGCCGGTCTCGAGCAGACTGGTACGGACGCGCGAGCCTTTGCCGGTCTTGCCGCGCTCGATAATTGCGGCGAGCACGCCGCTGAAAAGCCACAGCCCCGATCCCTGATCGATGATCGGCACAACCACGCGCGCGGGCGGCGCGCCCGGATGCCCGTTCATGCTGATGATTCCCGAATACGCCTGCCCCAGCGGATCGTAGCCGGGAAGATTCTTCATCGGGCCGAAGTCGCCGAAGCCGCTGATCGACGCATAGATCAGGCGGGGGTTTTCCACTGCGAGATCTTCGTAGCCGAGACCGCGCGATTCGGTGCTGCCAGGCTTCATCGAGTGCACGAAGACGTCGGCCGTGCGCGATAGCCGCCGCACGATATCACGGCCGCGCGGATGATCGAGATCGGCGCAGATGCTTTTTTTGTTGCGATTGTTGGCGAGATGAACGGTGGACTCGCCGTGCCAGAGCGGCGCGAAACGGCGCCCATCGTCGCCACCGGCGGGGCGTTCGATTTTGATTACGGTCGCGCCGAAGTCGCCGAGCAGTTGCGTGCAGTAGGGCCCCGCGATGTTCTGCGTGAGATCGACGACCGTCAGTCCGTCAAGTATTGCCGGCATCCGGCCACCACCGTCCAATCGATTCTGCGTTGCAAATAAAGCCGCGCGCGGCGCCTTGCTCAGCGGTCGTGCGCGGCCGGCAGAAGTTACTCAGGTAAATTTCGCCTTGGGCACTGCGAGGCCCGGGATTTCGCTGCGCGTCTTGAAGATCGTCCCCTTCTTGTCCTTGTCGTCGGTATTGTCCGCGGTGACGATGTAAAGATCCTGCAAGTCCTTGCCGCCGAAGGTCAGGCTGGTGACGAACTTGGCCGGGATCTTCCGGCGATAATCGATGGTGCCGTTGGGCTTGAAGCGCACGACCTCGCCCGACTTGACCGTCGCGACCACCACGCCGCCCTCGGCATCGATCGCGAGTCCGTCGGGCCAGCCCTCGGGAATCTTCGCGAACACGCGGCGATCCTTGACCGTGCGATCGGGTTGCACGTCGTACGCCCACACCGCTTGCGTGGTCGAATCGGCATGATAGAGCAGCTTGCGATCGGGGCTGAAGCCGAGTCCGTTGGTGACCTCGATTCCCTCCCACAGCTTGGTGACCGTGCCGTCGGGATCGACGCGGAACAGATTGCCTGGTACCGGTTTCTGGTCGGAGAGCGCGTCGAATTCCAGCGAGCCGACGAAGATGCTGCCGTAGTCGTCGGGCTGCAAATCGTTGAGCCCCTTGAGCGGACGCCCTTCCCATTCGGTGAAGAGGTTGCGGCTGGTGCGCGTCGCCTCGCTCCAGTAGATCAGTCCACGGCCTGAGCAAACGAAGCCGCCGCCCTGGTTAATCGCGATGCCACCGACGCCCTTGCGTCCGGGAATCAGCGTTTCGATTTCACCGCTGGGACTGCGCCGATAGACTCCGCCGTTGGGAACATCGCTGAAGTAGAGACGGTTCTGATCGTCGACGCGCGGTCCTTCGAGCAGGCCGTAGCCGCTCGCGAGAACTTCCAATGTCGTCGCCATCGTGGGTTTCCTCCAGCGCCGGATGTACCACGATCTGCGTTTGAACGCACCTCGCAGAGTCGAGCCTTTATGCGCACGTCGCCGACTCCTTAGCTCGCTCCGCTGCGCTAGTGTGCTCGGCTCGCAGGCTCGCCTGGTGTTGCGGTCGGGATCAAGCGCGGCGGATTTGCATAAACCTGGAGCAACGAGGCGGGCGGACCGAAGCTCGGCGCTCCAGCCCGCTCGCCTCCGAATGGCTAGAACAATGCGAGCGGATTTACCGGCGACGCAGTGCCTTGCTTGAGCATTAGCGGCGCCATCACGAACTGGAACTCGTAGCGATTGTGCTTGCGGCAAGTCTCCGACACCGCGTCGAGGTCGGCGTTGTCGATCAGATGCAGACTCGTGAACAATTTCAATTCATCCAATCGAGCCATGTTAGTGAGAATGCAAATAAACTCAACTATTCTGCATACTACTTCTAGAAATGGGCGTCGCCGGGTAGCGGCGACATCGGCGACGTCTTACGGGTCTCCGACAGACGCAGCCGCCGATGGCACAGGTAGATCAGAACCGGCTGGAGCAGGCGCGTCATCAGCATGATCGCGAGCGCGCCGCCGATGACGACGATCGCGAGTGGACGTTGCGTCTGCGCACCGATGCGCGTGGAGAGCGCCGCCGGCAGCAGTCCGAGCGCGTCCACGAGGTCGGTCATCATCGCCGCGCGCAGGCGGCGATCGGAGCCCATGATGATCGATTCGACAAACGGATGGCCCTCGTTCCAGAGCTGACGAATGTAGAAGCTCAGCAGGATTCCATCCATCGTGGCGATGCCGAAGATCGAGATGAAGCCGACCGCGGCGGAGACGCTGAACGGCGTGCCGGTGAGAAACAGCCCCAGAATACCGCCCATACACGCGACCGGAATCTGCGCCATGATCACGAAGGTATCAACCAGCGACGTGGTCGCAGCATAGAGCACGCCGGCGATCAGGATCAGCGCGAAGGGTACGACGATCATCAGGCGGCGGTCGGCTTGCTGCAGTTCGCCGTACTCGCCCGCCCATTCGAGATGGACGCCTTCCGGCAGCTTCACCTGCGCGGCAACCGTATTTTTGGCGCTCTCAACCGCGCCCTGCAGGTCGCGGCCGCGCACGGCGAAGCGCACCGGTACATAACGCTCGAGCCCCTCGCGATAAATGAATGAAGCGCCCTCGGCGGTGTTGATCTGCGCTACTTGGCCGAGCGGTATCTGGCCTCCCCCCGGCAACGGCACGCGGATATCGCGGATGGCGGCGAGGCTCGATCGGAATTGCTCCTTCCAGCGCACGACCAGATCGAAACGGCGATCGCCCTCGAGCACTTGGGTCACCGCCTGTCCGCCGATCGCCGCCTGCACCACCGCCGCAACGTCGCCGACGTTGAGCCCGTAGCGCGCGCATTGCGCACGGTCCGGCGTGATCACAAGGTTCGGCTGGCCGAGTGATCGGTAGACCGCAAGGTCGACGATGCCCGGCACCCCACCCATCACCTCGACCACCTGGTTGGCGATGCGCTCGTCAACCTCGAGGTCCGGACCGAAGACCTTGACCGAGTTCGATCCCTTCACGCCCGACAGCGCCTCGTTGATGTTGTCCTCGATGTTCTGCGAGTACCCGAAGTTGACGCCCGGAAATTCTCGCGTGAGCTTATCGTCGATTTCCTTCACCAGCCGCGACTTGCTCATCCCCGCGGGCCACTGGTCCTGCGGCTTGAGATCCACCGAAAACTCACAGTTGAAGAAACCGGTCGTTTCGGTGCCGTCGTCGGGGCGGCCCAATTGTGAAACCACCGTCGTTACTTCCGGAAATGAGATGAAGGCTTCGCGCATGCGGTTAACCAGCACCGCGCCGTGGTCGAGCGAGATCGTCAGCGGCATCGTCGCGCGGGCCCAGATGTTGCCCTCCTCGAGCTTGGGTAAAAACTCGCCGCCGAGTAATGGAAAGAGCGCGAACACCGCCAGCGCACAGATTACGATCGCGGACAGCGTCACCTTGGGCCACTTCAAAATTCGCACGAACAGCCCGTGATAGAAGCGGCTGATGAGGCCCCACAAGCGCTCGCGGCGAAGCTTGATACCATGCCTGAAGGCGAACGAACTGAGCACCGGCGAAAGTGTGACCGCCAGCAGGATCGCCGTCCCGAGCGCATAGGCGTAGGCGTGCGACATCGGCGAAAAGATGGCGCCCTCGACGCCGCGCATCGTGAATAGCGGCAGGAACGCAATCACAAAGATCAGCGTCGAGAACAGGATCGGACCGCCGACCTCCTGTGCGGCCGCCAATACCCTCAGCCGCGTCCGGCCATCCTCCATCACGGGTTCGGTCGTAAAATGGTGATGGATGTTCTCCATCACGACGACCGTCGAGTCGATGATGATGCCGAAGTCGATCGCCCCAAGCGAAATCAGATTGGCGGGCGTATTCCCCAGCCACATCAGCAGGAACGCGCCACAGAGCGCGAGCGGAATGTTGATCGCCGTGATCGAGGCGCTGCGCATATCGCCGAGAAAGAAGATCAGCACGAGGAAGACCAGGACGATGCCGATCGACAGATTTTCGAAGACCGTCCGCAGCGTCGTCGTCACTAGCCCCTGCCGATCGTAATAGGGGACGACTTTGTAGCCACGCGGCATGATGCCGGAGGTGTTGAGCCAATCGACCTTGTGCTGCACGCCGGCGAGCGTCTTGAGCGTGTCCCCATATTTTCGCATCAGCACAATGCCGGTGACGACCTCGCCGCGATGGTTCATCCCGACTATGCCCAGGCGCGGCGCATAGCCGACACTTACCTCGGCGACGTTGGCGACCGTGATCGGTGTGCCCTTGCTCGCGGAAAGTACGATGTTGCGAATGTCATCGAGTGACTGGATGAAGCCGACTCCGCGAACGTCAAAGGCCTGCTCGCCGACCGCGAGATAATTGCCGCCGGCGCTGGTGTTGGAGTTCGCAATCGCGCTCGCCAGTGTAGAGAGCGGCACCTGGTAATAGGTCAGTTTCTGCGGATCGACGTCGACATGGTATTGCTTGGTCAGCCCGCCGAAGCCGCTAACATCGACCACTCCCGGAACGGTCTTGATCTGTTTCTCGAGTACCCAGTCCTCGATCTCCTTCTCCTTGAGCAAATCATGATCGGGACTCTCGACGGTGTAGCGATAAATCTCGCCGATCGGATTCTCCGGTGAGATTCCGGGCGTAATCCCTTGTGGCAACGAAACGAAGGCAAGCTGGTTGATAGTCTGGGTGCGGTCGAAATTGTAATCGGTGTCCCAGTCGAAATAGCAGCGAATGTCGGAGAGCCCGTAGAGCGAAATCGAACGCGTCGCCTGCAGCCCGAGCATCCCGGAAAGGCCGAATTCCAGCGGCACGGTTACCAGCCGCTCGACCTCCTCTGCGCTGAGCCCGTTGGGCAGCGTCAGCACCTCGACCATCGGCTGCACCGGGTCGGGATAAGCCTCGATATCGAGATGGGTGAAGGCGAAGACTCCCACCGCAAGCAGGATAATCGCGGCGCCAACTACCACGATCCGCTGGCCCAGCGCCAGGCCCATCAACGCTTTAATCATTGCCGCGCCGCCATCTCAGGAGCTTTCGCCGTTGGCCTGATGCCATAACGCGTTGACCTGAATCGACTCGGCTGCGACCACGCGCTCGCCCGCCCTGAGGCCCGACAGCACGCGCGCCAGGCTCTGCTCCTTCCACGATCCGATTTCGACCCTGCGCCGATCGTATCTTCCGCCGCCCAGATCGACGTACACATAGTAGTCGTTGGTATCGAACACCAGCGACTCCATCGGCACGACCAGCGCAGAGCCGCGGTTAGTGATGATGCGCACGCGCGCGAGCATGTCGGGCTTGAGCTGAGCCTGCGGATTCTTGACCTCGCAGCGGATTTGCAGCGTATGCGTATTGGGGTCAACGCCGGGGCTGACGCGCGAAATGAAGCCGCTGAAAACCTGGTCCGGATATGCGGTCGTCACCGCCTCCAGATGTTGCCCGGGATGGACTCGCGCCAGATCGTCTTCATAGATATTCGCGACGATCCACACATCGTTGAGCGTGCCGAGTGAATACAGCACGTCGCCCGGATTAACGGCGGCACCGCGCACGGCCTTGTTTTCGATCACCGTGCCGCTGATCGGCGCTCTCATCCATATGGTGGGATTCGGTGCGCGGATCGCCGCGATATCCGCCTCGTCCATGCCGAGCAATCCGAGTTTGCGGCGCGCCGCCGAGACCATCGCAGCGCTCAGATTCTCGCCGCCCGCGACCGTCGCCGAAGTCGCGAACGCCGGCACGGCGCTCAGTTTCGCCGTCGTCTGCGCCTGCAGGTACTCGGCCTCGGCGGTCATAAAGTCGGGACTGTAGAGCGCGACGATCTGCTCGCCGCGCCGCACGTTGTCCCATTGCGAAACGCGGGTCGCCTCGATCCGGCCCGCGACGCGGGAAACAATCGTCGAGACCCGCTGATCGTCAAAGGCGACCTGTCCACTCGCTTCGAGCACGCCGGGCAGCTCGATCTGCCTGACCTCGGCGATCGTCAAGCCGGGTATCTGCGCACCCGAAATCTGAAGCACCTTCACCCTGTCCCCTTGCGTAACCAAACGCGGCGCCGGGGCGGGCGTAGCGACCGCGGTGTGTCCCGGCGCGGGACCTCCGCATCCGGCGGCGCTCACAACCAGCGCGAGAATCGCCGCGCCGATCAAATGAAGCTTGCTCTCCGTGAGGCGCCGATGTGCGGGAAAACAGCGCATCACTTTTCCAACGGTCCTCCGATGGCCTGCTCCACCGCTACGCGCGCGGCCAAGAATTGATTCGCCGCCTGCAAATAGGCGACGCGCGAATCTGAGCTGCGCCGGATCGCACTCGCAAGCGTTACAAAATCGATTTTGCCGGACTGGTAGGCTATCAGGGCAACCTGGAAATCCTGCTGCGCCAGCGGAATCAGCGAATCGCGATAGAGCACCGCAGTCTTATACGCGAGCTGCGCGTTGCGGTAGAGGGTGGTGAGGATCGCGGCGGTCTGGTTCCTGATCGAGTCCAGATCGTTGCGCGCGGCCTCGAGGTTATAGTTCGCGCGCTGGACGTCCTCGTTCTGCTTGATCCAAAAGAACACCGGCAGGTTAAACGAGATGGTGAAGCCGTAGTCCTGTAGTCGACTTGGGGACGGGGCTGCGCTCGCGAGCAGATAATTGTCGAAGACAAAGCCGAGCGTGTAGTCGGGCGCGTATTCAAGACGGGCGAGCCGCAACGCCACCTCGGAACTGCTCTGCGCTAGCGCCGTTTCCAGGATCTCCTGGCGCAGCGCGATTGCGCGATCAATCAGATGGTCGAGCGACGCGGTAAGCGGGTTGAGCTCAAATTTGCGATCGAGCTTGAGCGGTTCCTGCGGGCGCCGGTAGAGCAACTGATCGATCGTCGTCTCGTCGTTGGCCTCGGCCTCGCTCAATTGTTCCTGCTGCTGGCGCGCGACCGCCAGGTCGTACTCCGCGCTGATAAAGTCGGTCTGCGTCACCTGGTTGGCCGAGTATGCGACCTGAGTGACATTGAGCACCCGATGCAGGTTATCGACGGTGGTGCCTTGCAAATCGCTTAGCGCACCATCTAGCAGCGCCTGATAGTAAGCGGTCTCGGTTTGCGCGCGGACATCGCGAATCATCGCCTCGTAAGTCAGCCGCGCGACCTCAGCCGCTTGCCGGGCCTGCTCCGCCTGCAGCAAGGCCTTACCCGGAAATTGAAGCGCCTGAGAAAGCTGGAGCGAATGGAGCGACGCGTCGCTAAAGCCGTTGGTCGGACTATCTATGTTCTGGTAGCTGAAGATTGGATCGGCCGGCGCATAGTTCTGCTTGATCGAATGGACCGCCGCTTCCCAGCGCGCGCGCGCCGATTTGACCTGTGGATTGACCTCGAGCGCGACTTCAACGAGTTGCGCCGCGTCGAGACCCGCTTCGGCATCCAGAGCATTCGTGCGCGTCGCGGCAGCGAGAATCAAAGCCACCGTCAGGGCGATCTGCCTCGCTTTCATCACCGTACCCGTGCCTCACCGCCGACGATTTCGGACTTACGAAACGGTCGCACCATTCTCCATGATTCGCACACGCACTCCAATCGTTCGGCGGGGAAAGCCAGGTTAACGAACGATTAAGCCGCTGGCGCGAACCCCCGCGAATATAAACGATCCTGATCGCCAGCGGTTCCGCTCGTATTTGGCCGAAACGAAACCGGCGCACCGCATTTGCACGGCGCGCCGGTCCCTTCACTGAATGATGAGGTCTGACTAGTGAGACATATTCATGCCGGGCATATCGCCGGAACCAGCAGCGCCGCCGCCCGCTCCGGAATCGCCGGCGGCCGGCGCGCTCGATGAGTTGGCAGGCGTGCTCGAGCTCGTCGCATCGGCGCTCGCTTGCGTGCCCTGGTAATGCGCCTGCAGGTCGCGCAGGTAAACGACTACCTGCCACCGCTCCGACGAGGTCATCGCGTCGTTGTACGAGGGCATCCAGATGCCACCGTTGCGGATATAGCCGTAGATATAACCGTCGGGGAGGTTCTTGCTCACGCCGGTCATCAGGTTGGCCGGCTTGTGTGCGAGCAGATGAACCACTGTTCCATCGCCCGACCCGCCGATGCCGTGGCAAGGCGAACAGTTCGACAGGAAGAGCTGCTCGCCGTGTTTGAGGTTTTCAGGCGTGGCCGTGAGCGGATTGTGCATCTTCACGGTCATTGCTTCGAGCTTCATCTGCGGCACCGCTTGATCATCGGCGCCTGGCAATCCGTCGGGCTGGCCAGGATGGTTATTATAATGAATGCCGTCAACCGGCAGGACGCCATCCGGCATCACGCGCGGCGCCATGTCGAGCGGCTGAATCGCGGCTCCGCGGAACATATCGATACTCCACGGAAAGGCATGCGCCGCCGGCACGTTCCTCGCGAAGATCATTGCCATCGCGGATGCGGCTGCGGCTATTCTGCCGCGCATTTTCGAGCCTGCTGGTGCCTCGGCGGTTGAATGATTCCGGCTCCGGTTCATTTATATTACGTATCCAGGTTCCTTGATTTTTGGTCCACGCACCCGGCAAAACTCATCCGCCGCAAGTGCGATCCGCCGACCTCTAATCGACGGACACGCAAACATACTCTGTCAGACGCGCCGCGATCAAATCCCGTCATGCAATTAACGTCAAGGAAGCGGACCACCCAATTCACGCCGCACGTTCAACTCACTTGCTGACGACGACGTAACCGACCATCCCGTCCTTCTCGTGCGGCAGGCACACATACTTATAGGTTCCCGGCACGGTGAACGTGTAATCGAATGTGCTTCCCGGCTTCATAAAGCCCGAATCGATGGGCTTCGCACCGGGCGGACTCGCAACGTCGCCGGGCTTCTGCGCGCTGTCGGGATCGGTGGTAACGCCATGGAGCGTCTGGGCATTGTTGACCCATTCGACGGTCTGGCCGACCTTGATCGCGACCTTCGTCGGCATGTACATCGGTGGCTTGTCGGTCATTTTCACTACTACCGCCGCTCCCGCAATTGCCGTCGCGGGCGCCATCAGAACCGCCGCTCCGGTGAGCGCCAGGATCCCGCCGAGGGACGCGGCGAAGTAACACCCGCATCCAGTGAGTCTTTGATTAATCGTTTTTCGCAGGGTCGTCATTTCAGAGAGCGAGCACTTCGGTATGGCGAAGCTCGCGGTATTTTCCGTTTGAACTAGCTCCATTTTGCCGGTCGACCAGCTCGCATTCCCTTCGTCGAAGTGACCGTCGGCCGCGCGGCAGCATCAAAAATAGTTTTAGTATTGGTAATTTGTCAACCACCGCTATTTTAGCGTTGCTTCTATTGAAATGCCAAGCCGGGTGATTTTCGAAGGACGCTGACGCACAAAAAGGGGCGGAGGGACCTTTGGTCCTCACGCCCGCGGCGATTTCGCTCACCGTGGACGGCCGTTCATGCCGCGGCGTTCTGTTTTTGGCTCGGCCTGATTTCAAAGCCGTGCGGTCCCGTATCGACGATCACGTGCGAGCCGTCGCGAATCTCGCCCAGCAGCAGCTTGCGCCCGAGCGTGGTTTCGAGTTCGCGCTGAATCGTCCGCCGCAGCGGCCGCGCTCCATAGACCGGATCGAAACCTTGTTCGGCGAAGTAGTCGCGCGCCTTGTCGGTCAATTCCAGTTCGATTTTGCGTTCGGCCAAACGCCCGCGCAGCCGTTCGAGCTGAATGTCGACGATCTGGCGCAGCTGCTCCCGCGTCAGCGGATGGAACACGACGATCTCATCGACGCGGTTGAGAAACTCCGGCCGGAAGCTCTGGCGCAGCACTTCGAGGCATTGCTCCTTCATCTTCTCGTAGTTCTGCCCCTTGAACGTCAGTATCAACTGACTCGCCAGATTCGACGTCATGATGACGACGGTGTTCTTGAAGTCCACCGTACGGCCGTGACCGTCCGTCAGCCGCCCGTCGTCGAGCAGTTGCAGCAGGACGTTGAAGACGTCGGCGTGCGCCTTTTCGATCTCGTCGAACAGGATCACCGAGTACGGGCGACGCCGCACCGCTTCGGTCAATTGACCACCCTCGTCATAGCCGACGTAGCCGGGGGGCGCGCCCACCAGCCGCGAGACCGTATGCTTCTCCATGTATTCCGACATGTCGATGCGGATCATCGCGGCTTCGTCGTCGAACAGAAACGCGGCGAGCGCCCGCGCCAGTTCGGTCTTGCCGACACCGGTCGGCCCCAGGAAGATGAACGACCCGATCGGGCGATTGGGATCCTGCAATCCCGCACGCGCACGCACGACCGCGTCGGCCACCGCCGTCACCGCCTCGTCTTGTCCGATGACGCGCTTGTGCAGATGTTCCTCCAGATGGGCGAGCTTCTGCACCTCGCCTTCCATCAGGCGCGACACCGGCACTCCGGTCCATCGCGCGACGATCTCGGCGATATCCTCCTCGTCAACCTCTTCCTTGATCAGCCGCGAGCCGCCGCTCTTGTCGGCGATTTTTTCGGCTTCGGCCAGATCCTTTTCAAGGGTCGCAAGCTTGCCGTATTGCAACTCCGCTACCTTGTTCAAGTCATACTCGCGCTTCGCCTTCTCGATCTCACGGCGGGTCTGCTCGATCTCGCTCTTGATTTTGGAAAGCTTCTCGAGGCCGCCCTTCTCGCTCTGCCATTGCGCCTGTACCGTAGAGCGTCGTTCGTGCGCCTCCGCCAGTTCCTTTTCCAGTTTGACCAGGCGATCCTTCGAGGCCGCGTCGGTCTCGCGCTTGAGCGCCTCGCGCTCGATCTCGAGTTGCATCACCCGGCGATTGGCTTCGTCGAGCTCAACCGGCATCGATTCCTTTTCGGTGCGCAGCTTCGCCGCAGCCTCATCGACGAGGTCGATCGCCTTGTCGGGCAGGAAACGGTCGGTGATGTAGCGCTTCGAGAGCATCGCGGCGGTCACCAGCGCCGAGTCCTTGATTCGAATCCCGTGATGAACCTCGTAGCGCTCCTTCAGCCCGCGCAGGATCGAGATGGTGTCCTCGACGCTCGGCTCATTGACCATGACGGGCTGGAAGCGCCGCTCCAGCGCCGCGTCCTTCTCGATATATTTGCGAAACTCGTTAAGCGTGGTCGCACCGATACAATGCAACTCGCCGCGCGCAAGCATCGGCTTCAACAGGTTCGATGCATCCATCGCGCCTTCGGCGGCGCCCGCGCCAACCACCGTGTGCAATTCGTCGATAAACAGAATTACGTCGCCCTCGGCCTCCTGCACTTCCTTCAGCACGGCCTTCAGGCGTTCCTCAAACTCACCGCGGAACTTCGCGCCGGCGATCAGCGCGCCCATGTCGAGCGCAACCAGCTTCCGATTCTTGAGGCCGTCGGGCACGTCGCCCGAGACAATCCGCTGCGCGAGTCCCTCGGCGATCGCCGTCTTGCCGACGCCCGGCTCTCCCACCAGCACGGGATTGTTCTTGGTGCGGCGCGAAAGAATCTGCATCACCCGGCGGATTTCCTCGTCGCGCCCGATTACCGGATCGACCTTGCCGGCCGCCGCGAGCTGCGTCAGATCGCGCCCGTAGCGCTCCAGTGCCTGGTAGGTCGTCTCGGGATTTGCGGAGGTCACCCGCTGGCTGCCGCGCACCTTTTGCAGCACCGACATAACCTTGTCGAGCGTGATCCCGGCCTCGCGCAGAATCTTCGCAGTCGCGCCCGGATCGTCGAGCATCGCGATTATCACATGCTCGATTGAGACGTACTCATCCTTGAGCTTGCCGGCCTCCTGTTCGGCGCGCGCGAGCACCCGGTTGAGGCGCTGCGTGATGTAGGTCTGCCCGGCGTCATAGCCGCTGCCACTGATCGAAGGAATCTTGCGTAGTTCGTCGCTGAGCTTCGAACGCACCGTCGAGAGGTTGGCGCCGGCCAATTTCAGGATGGAAGCGGCAAGACCTTCCTCGTCCTCCAGCAGCGCGAACGCCAGATGCTCAACGTCGACCGCCTGATGATGGGCGGTGACGGCGGCGTTCTGTGCGCGGCTCAGCGCTTCCTGAAGTTTTTCCGTAAGACGGTTCGCGTTAACTGCCATTTTTCAATTTCCTCAAGCTTAAAAGTAACCATCGCCCAGCCTTCGGCAACCGCGCCCGCCATTATCGGGAATGGTCAATCCATCACAATGATCCATGCGACCGCAGGCTGAGTCGAAACGACTGCCGGGCCTGAGACGCTAGGCGCCCGCGATCATCATCTCGGCAATCTTGAGGGTCGGCGAGACCACCGCCGAGCGCCAGTGCAGATCGTTGCCAATCATCTCGATCGACTGGAACATCTCTTTCAGATTTCCTGCGATCGTTACTTCCTGCACCGGGTAGGTCAGCTCGCCGTTTTCGATCCACAGGCCGCCCGCGCCGCGCGAATAATCGCCGGTGACGCCGTTGACGCCGAAGCCGATCAGCTCGGTGACGTAAAGTCCCTGCTTGACCGTACCGATGATCTCCTGCGGCGAATGGCGACCCGGCTCCAGGTATAGATTCGTCGGGCTGACACTCGGCGAGTCACCCACGGAGCGGGCCGCATTGCCGGTCGGTCGCAGCTTTAACTTGCGCGCGGAGTACGAGTCGAGCAGATATGTCTTGAGCACGCCCTGCTCGACCAGGCTCTTGCGGTTGGTCGCGAGGCCTTCGCCGTCGAACGGCTTCGAGCCCAACGCGCCAACCATGATGCCATCGTCGTGAATCGTCACCAGCGGCGACGCGATCCGCTCGCCCAACTTGCCCACCAGGAACGATGCGCCCTTGTAGAGCGAAGGTCCCGACGCTGCGCCCGCCAGCGCCCGCAAGAGACTCGCTGCCATGTCGGGATCGAACACTATTGGCACGCGAGTCGTCTTGATCTTGCGCGAGCCGAGCCGCCGCAGCGCGCGTTTCGCCGCCATCGCGCCGACTGCCTCCGCCTCCTCGAGCTTCGCGAAATGGCGGTTGGCCGTGTACCAGAATCCCTGCTGCATCGCGCCATTATCGCCTTGAGCGATTGGTGCAACGCCAAGATGAAACGAAGTGCTTTCGTAATTGCCGGAGAAACCCTGACTGTTCGCGAACATTATGTAGTAGCGGCCGGAGTCGAATTCCGCGCCTTCCGAATTCTTGATGCGCGCATCCGCCGAAAGCGCGGCCCGCTCCGCCCTGCGCGCGATCGCCAGCGCAGTATCGGCATCCACGATCCCCTGATCGTTATCGGCCAGCTCGAGTTCGGGGAAGCTCTTCGGATGCAGCGCCGCGTCGGGCAGCCCTGCGCTCGGATCTGCCGCGGTCAGCCGCGCGAGCCCAACCGTATGCGCGACAAATTCTTCGAGTCCGTCGCGCTCCAGTTCCGCGGTCGAAGCGTTCGCCGAGGATTGTCCGACGAACACGCGAATACCCAGGCGCCGCTCGCGCGAACTCTTGAGCTTTTCGACTTCGCCCAGCCGCACGCCGGCCGCAAGCGACTCCGCGCTGACGCATAGAACTTCCGCCGCGGTCGCGCCATTGCGCCGCGCGACGTCGAGCACCCATTCCGCCAGCGCCGCATCAACCTGTGCCATCTATAATTTCCTTAATGCCTTAGGCGCGCGTGCCGCCGACCGTAATCCCGTCAATACGAATCGTCGGCAAGCCCACTCCGACCGGCACCGACTGACCGTCCTTGCCGCAGGTGCCGATTCCCGAATCGAGCGCCAGGTCGTTGCCCACCATCGAGACCCGCGTCAGCACGTCGGGCCCGTTGCCGATCAGCGTCGCGCCCTTGACCGGCCGCGTCACCTTGCCGTCTTCGATCAGGTAAGCCTCGCTCGCCGAGAATACGAACTTGCCGTTGGTGATATCGACCTGGCCGCCGCCAAAACTGACCGCGTAGAGGCCGTTCTTCACTGAGCCGATGATTTCTTCGGGCGTCGATTCTCCCGCCAACATGAAGGTGTTCGTCATGCGCGGCATCGGCGCGTGCGCGAAACTTTCGCGCCGTCCGTTGCCCGTCGGCGCGGTCTTCATCAGGCGCGCGTTGAGACGGTCTTGCAGATAGCCGCGCAGAATTCCCTTTTCGATCAGCACCGTGCGCGACGTCGGCGTGCCCTCGTCGTCGACATTGAGACTGCCGCGCCGATTCGGAATCGTGCCGTCGTCAATTACCGTGCACAGCGGGCTCGCCACCGATTTTCCGATGCGGCCGGAGAAGGCCGAGACGCCCTTGCGATTGAAGTCGCCCTCGAGCCCATGGCCGATCGCCTCGTGCAGCAGGATCCCGGGCCATCCGTTGCCGAGCACGACCACCATCTCGCCCGCCGGCGCATCGACCGCGTCAAGGTTGACGATCGCCTGGCGCACCGCTTCCCTGGTGTAATGCTTCCAGCGGTCCTGGTCGACGAAATATTTCCACTCGACCCGCCCGCCGCCGCCGTAACTGCCGACCTGCCGGCCCTTGTCGTCCTCCGCGATCACCGTCACGTTGAGGCGGCAGAGCGGCTGAATGTCAGCCGCGACCTGTCCGTCGCTGTTGACGATCATCACGATTTTGCGCTCGGCCGCGAACGACGCCATCACGTTGCGGACGCGCGGATCGCTGGCGCGCGCGAGTTCGTCAATTTCCCGCAGCAGCTTGGCCCGCTCCTCGATCGGCACCTCGAGCGGCGTGCTTTCAAGTTCATAGAGTTGATGCCGCGACACCGGACCGCCCACCTGCACCGCGGGATGCGGGGCGGCGCGGCTGTCGGCGATCGCACGCGCAGCCTCGGCCGCGATTCGCATACGATCGAAGGTCACTTCGTCGGAGTATGCGTAGCCGGTGCGATCCTCGGCGCACACGCGCACGCCCACGCCATGCGAAACGGATTTGCTCGTATGGTTGACCATCGATTCTTCGAGCGCGAGCCCTTCGGCGCTACGGTACTCGAAAAACAGGTCGGCATAATCGGCCTTGCGTTCGAGCGCGTTGCCCAGAATCCGCTCGAGCCCGCTCTCGTTCATGCCGAATCGATTCAGGAAGAATTGCTCAGGCCGGACCAGATCGTTCGCCATCAGTTTCACCCGTCCTTTAACCCATTGTAGCAGACGGTCCCGCTCCTCATCATCAGACTTGATGCGGATATATTCCGCGCATCAGCGGCTGTGGTCGCGTTGGTGGAATTGTTTTCGCCGGCGATGCGCACAAATCCGTCCCCAAATGAAAACGCGCTCCCGCCGATACGGAAGCGCGTTTCCCAATCTTTCGCCGGGCCCGGGGTTGCTCTCTTCCGAACCCTGCCCCCCGGCGTTTAGCCCGCGGCCGCTACCCGCTGGGATTCGACTGTGCCGTCGCGGCGTGCGGCTTTCTTCTTGCGTGGCTTCTTCGCCTCGGCCTTTTCCGCAGTGCCGGTGAATTCAATAATCGATAGTAGCGCCGCGTCGCCCCGGCGCACTCCGAACTTCACGACGCGGGTGTAGCCGCCCGCGCGATCCTTGAAGCGCGGCGCAATCTCGTCGAAAAGCTTTTTAACCGCGGTGCGCGACTGCATAAAGGCAAACGCCAGCCGGCGCGCCGAGAGGTCTCCGCGCTTGCCCAGTGTGACCATCCGGTCCGCGTAGCGCCGCAGTTCCTTGGCCTTGGCATCGGTCGTTTTGATCCGCTCATGCTCGATCAGGCTCAGCACCAGATTGCGGAACAACGCCTTGCGATGAGACGAAGTACGGTTGAGCTTGCGGCCCTGGTTAAGATGACGCATCGGTTAACTCCACGCGATACTCACGGCTCATGCCGACTCGCGACGCTCCTGCTCTTCCCACATGCGGTCGAGTTCCCCGCGCGACGGCAGGTTTTCCAGCCGCATCCCGAGCGACAGGCCCATGTCGGTCAACACTTCCTTGATTTCGTTGAGCGACTTGCGGCCGAAGTTCTTGATCTTCAGCATGTCCTGCTCGGTGCGCTGCACCAGCTCGCCGATGTATTTGATGTCGGCGTTTTGCAGCCCGTTGAAAGCGCGCACCGAAATCGGCAACCCCTCGACCGGGCGGTAGAGGTACTCGTTGAACGCCGGACGAATCTCCGCGCGCTCGCCCTCGGCCGGGGCCTCGGCCTCTTCCTCGACGCCCGCGAAGATCGACATCTGATCGCGCAGCACACGCGACGCATAGGTCAGTGCCTCGCGCGGCGAAATCGAGCCGTCGGTCCAGATTTCCAGCGCCAGCCGATCGTAGTCGGTGCGCTGGCCCACGCGCGCGTTAGTGACGACGAAGCTGACCTTCTTGATCGGTGCGAAAATCGCATCGAGCCGGATTGTGCCGATCGGTTCCTCGTCATCATCGGAACGCTCGCCCGGCACGTAGCCGCGGCCGCGCTTGATCACCAGCTCCATGTCGAGATCGGCGCCCTTGTCGAGCGACGCCACATGGCGTTCCGGGGTCAGGATTTCGAGGCTCGGACCGCCCGTGATGTCGCGCGCCGAAACCACCGCCTCGCCCTTGGCCTTGAGCGACGCCGTGATCTGATCGCCCTCATGGAGTTTCAGGCGGACCTCCTTGAGGTTGAGCACGATGTCGGTCACATCCTCTTTCACACCTGGGATGGTCGAGAATTCGTGCAGCACGCCCTTGATGCGCACGGCCGTAATCGCGAAACCCGGCAGCGAGGAAAGCAGCACCCGCCGCAACGCGTTGCCGATCGTGATGCCATAGCCGCGTTCGAGCGGCTCGGCGATGAAGCGCCCGTAGGTCGCGGACAACTCCTTCTCATCGAATTCGACCGCTTTCGGTTTGATCAGGTCACGCCAATCATTCTGCATAGTTGTGTTCTTTAACCGCGGAAAAATTTTTGCCCGGCGAATTATACGGACGCAGGCCGGTTTAGCGTGAGTAATGCTCCACGATGAGTTTCTCGCTGATCGGCATCGTCAGGTCGGACCGCGCCGGCAACGACCGCAGCGAGCCCCGGAACTGCTCGCGCTCGAGCGCCATCCACGACGGCACGCCCCGGCGCTGCGCCAGTTCGATCGCTTCGACGATTACCTTCTTCTGCCGGCTCTTCTCGTTGATACTGACGACCTGGCCGACCTCCAGCAGGTACGACGGAATCGTCACGATTTTCCCGCCGACCTCGATATGGCCGTGCAGTACGAGCTGACGCGCCTGCGCCAGCGAACTAGAAAAGCCGAGCCGGTAAACCACGTTGTCAAGCCGCCGTTCGAGCAGCACCAGCAGATTCTCGCCGGTGATCCCGGCCATCCGCTCCGCCATCTCGAAGTACTGCGAGAATTGCTTTTCGAGCAGCCCGTAGATGCGCTTGAGCTTCTGCTTTTCACGCAGCCGCAGCGCAAATTCCGAGAAGCGCGTGCGCGCCTGTCCATGAGCGCCAGGCGGATAATTGCGCCGCTCGATCGCGCATTTGTCGGTGTAGCACCGCTCGCCCTTCAGAAAGAGCTTCAAGCCCTCGCGCCGGCACATCCGGCATACTGGTCCAAGATTTCTAGCCACCGTGTTCCTCTTGCGCCCGCATCAGACCCGGCGCCGTTTCGGCGGACGGCATCCGTTGTGCGGTATCGGCGTCACGTCCTTGATCGAAATTACCGCGAGCCCGGTCGCCTGCAGCGCGCGCACCGCCGATTCGCGGCCGCCGCCCGGCCCCTTGACGTGCACGACAACGCTGCGCATCCCGTACTCCGAGCATTTGCGCGCCGCGGCCTCCGCCGCCATCTGCGCTGCGAACGGCGTGCCCTTGCGCGACCCTTTGAAGCCGACCGCACCCGCACTCGACCACGCGACTACCAGCCCCAGCGGATCGGTAATCGTCACGATCGTGTTGTTGAACGTCGCATGCACATGCGCAACGCCCTCGGGCACCGCGCGGCGCGTCCGGCGTTTGCGCGGTGCCGCCGCGGGTGCCGCGCCGGCCGCCGCCGCTGCGCCTGCCGCGGGCGTGCCTGCCGCCGGTGGCGCTCCACCGCCGGGCGCCTTTTGCGGCGCGGCCTTGGTCTCTTTCGTTTCTTCTGCCATCAGCCTCTAATTCCTGTCCGCGCGTCATTGCACGCGCTGCGATTCAGACGAAATTCGTTATGCGCCCCGCGCCTACTTCGGCGGCGCCTGCTTCTTGCCCGCAACCAGTTTGCGCGGACCCTTGCGCGTGCGCGCGTTGGTATGCGTGCGCTGGCCTCGCACCGGCAATCCGCGCCGATGTCGGATGCCGCGGTAGCATCCAAGGTCCATCAGACGCTTGATCGCCTGCTGCATCTCGCGCCGCAGATCGCCCTCGACCTTATGATCCTGATCGATCACCTGGCGAATCCGCACCTGCTCGTCCGGCGTCAGATCGTCGCTGTTGCGCGCCGGATCCACGTTGGCCTTGGCCAGGATCTTGGTCGCGGCCGTCCGCCCGATCCCATAAATGTACGTAAGCGCTATCTCAATGCGCTTGTTTCTCGGCAGCTCGATTCCGGCTACACGTGCCATCCAACGATCCTCCCGCTATCCCTGGCGCTGCTTATGGCGCGGATTCGCACACAGAATCCGAATCACGCCCTGGCGGCGTACCACCTTGCAATTCTTGCAAATCTTCTTTACCGACGCCCGAACCTTCATTGTACCAGCCTGCTCTCCCGCTCCACGCCCCTAGCGCATCCGATAGGTAATCCGGCCGCGCGTCAGATCGTAGGGCGACAACTCCACCGTGACCTTGTCACCCGGGAGAATCTTGATGTAATGCATCCTCATTTTGCCCGATATATGGGCGAGCACCCGATGCCCGTTTTCCAGCGTCACCCTGAACACCGCATTGGGCAGCGCCTCGAGCACCGTACCGCTCACTTCAATTGCGTCACCCTTCGACATTGCCCAACTCGCTCAGAATCTCCGGCCCGGCGGCGGTTATCGCGATCGAATGTTCGAAATGAGCCGACAGCTTGCCGTCCGCCGTGACCGCCGTCCAACCGTCATCGAGAATTTCCAACTCTGCCGTGCCTTCGTTGATCATCGGTTCGATCGCGAGCACCATTCCTTCCTGCAGGCGCGAGTTCGGCATCCCGGGCCGAAAATAATTCGGCACCTGCGGATCCTCATGCAACTTGCGGCCGATTCCATGACCCGCAAAATCCGTCACCACCGCGAAACCCGCATCCTCCGCGATGCGCTGCACCGCGCGCGCGATATCGCTGATTCGATTACCGGCGCGCGCCTGTTCGATCCCTGCGTACAACGACTCTCGCGTAACCTTCATCAGGCGTTCCGCGTTCTCCGACACTTTGCCAATCGCCACCGTCCGCGCCGCGTCACCGAAGTAGCCTTGATAGACCACCCCGAAATCCAGGCCCACGATATCGCCGGGCTTCAGTTTGCGCCCGGCCTTCGGAATCCCGTGGACGATCTCCTCGTTGATCGACACGCACAGGCTATGGCGATAGACGACCGCACCCGGCCGATAACCCTTGAACGCCGGCCGCGCGCCCTTCTTCAGCGTCAATTCCTCCGCCAGCCGATCCAGTTCCAGCGTCGTCACGCCTGCCTTCGCCGCAGCCACCAGTTGATCGAGCACTTCGGCAACGATCCGGTTCGCCATACGCATCACGGCGATCTCGTCGCGGCTTTTCAGCGTGATCAAACCTTCCTCTTCGCCGGCGCCGCTTTCGTGCCTCGGCCAATCGCGTCCAGGATGCGGCTCTCGATCTCCTCGGTCCGTCCGATTCCGCCGATCGGAGACAGCAGCCCGAGCCGCTCGTAATGCTCCAGCAGCGGCCGCGTCGAGGCGGCATATACCTGCAAGCGCATCCGCACAGTGTCCTCGGCGTCGTCCTCGCGCTGGTAGAGCTCGCCGTTGCACGAATTGCACAGGCCCATATTGCGCGGCGGATCGTAAATCAGGTGGAACATCGCGCCGCAACTGCGGCACGTCCGCCGCCCCGAAATCCGCTTGATAATCTCCTCGTCGGGCACGCTGATCGCCACCACCCGGTCGAGCTTCTCGCCACGCGCGTCGAGCATCCTGGCCAGCGTCTCCGCCTGCGGCACCGTGCGCGGATAGCCGTCAAGGATAAACCCCTTCATCGCATCGCGCTCCCGCAAGCGCGCATCCACCAGCTTGAGCACCAACTCGTCGGGCACCAGGGCGCCCTTGTCCATGAAGCCCTTGGCCTCGAGCCCGAGCGCCGATTTGCTCCGCACCGCGCTGCGCAACAAGTCGCCGCTCGCCACCTGCGGAACTCCCAGCCGCGTTTCGAGCATCCGCGCCTGAGTACCTTTGCCGGCCCCCGGCGGGCCCAGAAGCACTAGCCGCACGACCTATCCTTTCCTCGACTTGATCCGTCCGCGCCGCATGAAGCCCTCGTAGTTGCGCGACAACAGATGAGTCTCGATCTGCGCTACCGTATCGAGCGATACTCCAACGACGATCAGCAGCGCCGTTCCGCCGAAATAAAACGGGACGTTGAAGCGCTGAATCAGTATTGTCGGCAGCACGCATACCGCGCTTACGTAAATCGCGCCACCCAGCGTGATTCGCGAAAGCACCCGATCTATATATTCCGCCGTGAACCGTCCCGGCCGAATTCCCGGAATAAATCCACCGTACTTCTTCAGGTTGTCGGCAACGTCGACCGGATTGAAGGTGACCGCCGTGTAGAAGTAGCAGAAGAAGATTATGAGCGCGACGTACGCCACATTATATACTGAGCCGCCCGGCGTAACATAGGCCGAAAGCCATTTCAGCGACGGCACGAAGGTCGCCAGCGTCGCCGGGAAAACCAGGATCGACGAAGCGAAAATCGGCGGAATAACCCCCGACGTATTCACCTTCAGCGGCAGATGCGACGCCTGTCCGCCATAGACCCGCCGCCCGACCACCCGCCGCGCGTATTGCACCGGAATCCGGCGCTGCCCGCTCTCGACGTAAACAATCAGCGCCGTCACCCCGAACGCCACCAGCAAAATCAGGAGGAGCAAAAAAATGCTCATCTCGCCTTCGCGCACGAATTGTACGGTGGTCCCGATCGCGCTCGGCAGGCGTGCAATGATCCCCGACATGATGATCAGTGAAATTCCGTTGCCGACGCCGCGCTCGGTGATCTGCTCGCCGATCCACATCACGAACATGGTGCCCGCGGTGACGGTAATTACCGTCATCGCGATAAACTTGAGACCCGGGTTGTAGACTACGGTGCCGCCGCCGGGCGCCTGTATCTTTTCCAGCGAGAACGCGATCATCGTACCCTGCACCAGCGCCAGGCCCACCGTGCCGTAGCGGGTGTATTGGGCAATCTTGCGCCGGCCGGCCTCGCCCTCTTTGTAGAGTTCGTCGAGATAGGGCCAGCCGATTTTCATCAGGTCGAGGATAATCGCTACCGAAATATAGGGCATGATGCCCAGGGCGAAAATCGAAAAGCGCTCCAGCGCGCCGCCCGAGAACAGATTGACCCAGCCGAAGAGCGTGCTGGAAGCCGCGTCGAAGAACGACGCCAGCGCCTGCCCGTCGATTCCGGGAGTCGGAATCGCGACACCGATGCGATACACCACCAACATCGCCGCCGTGAATAACAGCCGGCGGCGCAGTTCTGGGATGCGCGAGGCGTTGGAAAACCCTTCAAGCATTCAGGCCGTCTCAGCCCTCAATCAAATCGGCGCTGCCGCCGGCCGCCGCGATTTTTTCACGCGCGCTGCCCGAAAAAGCATGGGCGCGCACCGACAACTTGATTTTCAGTTCGCCGCCGCCCAGCACCTTGATTTTACGCCCGGCCCGCGCCAACCCGCGATCCACCAGCACCGCCGGATCGATCGTCGCGCCCTCGGCGAAGCCTGTCAGCTTGCCGAGATTGACTTCGGTAAAGCGCTCGCGGGCCTGCTCGTTTTTCTGCAACCGGCGAAAGCCGCGCTTCGGGATGCGCCGCGACAACGGCATCTGACCGCCCTCGTAGCGCGCCGGCGTATTGCCGCCCGCTCGCGATCCGCGCCCCTTATGGCCGCGGCCCGCGGTCTTGCCATGCCCCGATCCGATCCCGCGTCCGATGCGCTTTTTCTTCTTCGTCGAACCGGCGGCCGGCTTGATATCCTTGAGATTCATTTTGCAGTCGTCCGCCTATTCCTTAACTTCGTCCACCAGATGCGCAACCTTGCGCAGCATCCCGAGCACCTCGGGCGTCACCTTGAGCACGCGCGAGCTGCCGAGCTTGCGCAGGCCGAGACCCTTGAGCGTTTCGCGCACGCGGATCTTGGTCCCGATCGGGCTGCGTACCAGCTTCACGTGAATCGTCGTGTCGGTCATCGTATCCTCCGCCCGCCTCAGGCCGCCGGCGGCGGTGCGACCACCGCGCGCAGACGCATGACATCCTCGCGGCTGCGCAATTCCAGCAGCGCTTCGAGCGTCGCCCGAACCAGATTATGCGGATTCGACGAGCCCAGCCGCTTGGTCAGGATATTGCGGATGCCCGCCAATTCGACCACCGCGCGCACGCCGCCGGCCGCGATTACCCCGGTGCCCTCGGCCGCCGGCCGCAGCACCACCTTGCCGGCGCCGAAATGGCCCAGCACCTGATGCGGTATCGTGCCGTCGCGCAGCGGTATCCGAATCAGGCTCTTCTTGGCCCGCTCGACACCCTTGCGAATCGCCTCGGGCACCTCGTTGGCCTTGCCCAATCCGTAGCCCACCAATCCGTTCTGATCGCCGGCTACCACCAGCGCGCTGAAACTGAAGCGCCGGCCACCCTTGACGACCTTGGCCACACGGTTGATGTGGACCACCTTCTCTTTGATATCCATCCCTTGCGGGTCAATTCGTTGTGCCACGGCGTCCTTCCTGCCGGTTGTCCGATACTAGAACCTGAGTCCGGCTTCGCGCGCCGCGTCGGCCAGCGCCTTCACTCGTCCGTGATATAGAAAGCCATTGCGGTCGAATACCACATGGCTTATCCCATGCTCGCGGCAGCGCTCCGCGATCGCCTTGCCCACGGCCTTGGCCGCGGCGACATTGCGTCGGCTCGCGCTGCCCTCGCGCAGCTCCTTCACCGCCGTCGACGCCGATGCCAGCGTCTGTCCCGACTCGTCCGAAATTACCTGGACGTAGATATGTTGCAGTGACCGGAAGACCGAGAGCCGGGGGCATTCGTTGGTCCCGCGCACTTTCCGCCTCACGCGCCCCTGGCGCAGTTTGCGTTTTTCTGATCGCTCGACAGCCATCGTTACTCCGATCCGCTCCTCAGCCGGAGCTCGAACCCGCCGCCGCTTTTCCGGCCTTGCGGCGAATCGTCTCGGTTGCGTACTTGATTCCCTTGCCCTTGTACGGCTCCGGCGGCCGCAATCCCCGAATCTCCGCGGCGACCGACCCCAGCAACTGGCGGTCGGCGCTCTCGAGCGTCAACAAAACCTGCCGCTCGACCTTGGCCGTGACCTCGGGCGGTAGCTGATAGACAATCGGATGCGAGTAGCCGAGCGTCAGATTGATCAGGCTGCCCTTGACATCGGCGCGGTAGCCGACGCCGTTGATCTCGAGCACCGTCTTGAAGCCCTTGCTCACGCCCTCGGCCATGTTGGCCACAAGCTTGCGCATCAGCCCGTGCACGGCGCGTTCGTTGGCGCTGTCACCGGGGCGCTTCACCACCATCTTGGCATCGTCAATCTCGATCACAAATCCCGGATGTACCCGCGTCTCGAGCTTGCCCTTGGGCCCTTCGAGTTTGAGCGAGCCATCGGCCAGCGTCGCCTTGACGCCCTTGTCCAGCGCGATCGGTAATTTTCCTATGCGCGACATGATTGCCTTACCAAATCCTCAGCAGAATCTCGCCGCCGATCTTGCGCCGCCGCGCCTCGCGGTCGGTCATCATGCCGAGCGGCGTCGAGACCACATGCATACCCATCGCACCCTTCACCCGCGGCATCTCTTTGGCGCCCGCGTAGCGGCGCAGGCTCGGCTTGCTCACCCGTTGCAGGCCGCGGATCACCGGCTCGCGCGTCGGCGAGTAGCGCAGGCCCAGCAGCAGTTTCTTCTTGTAGCCCTCGCCCGCAGTCTCGATACCGGCGAGGAAGCCCTCGGCCAGCAGCACCCGGCAAATCGCTTCGCGCACGCGTGAATGCGGCAGCTCGACCTGGTTGTACCGCGCATGCATCGCGTTGCGAATCCGGGTCAACAATTCCGCGATCGGATCAGTCTGCGACATTAATTATTCCCCGGGCCCTTCCTGAATAATCCGCCCGAAAAAACCCCGGGCCGGCCTAAAGTACTTCACACGCCCCCCTACCAACTGGCCTTGACCACGCCCGGCAATGCGCCTTTGAGCGCATTTTTCCTGAGGCACAGCCGGCACATTTTGAAGCGCCGATAAAACGCGCGCGCCCGTCCGCACAGCGGGCATCGATTATACCCGCGCACCTTGAACTTGGGCGTGCGGGCCGCTTTAACTCGCAAGCTGGTCTTCGCCATCGAAATCGTCCCCTAAGCTGCGCGCACTGCGATGCCGTCTTTATCGGCGGCGCCGCGAAACGGCATCCCGAGCGCCTTCAGCAGGGTCAATCCCTCGAAATCGCTCGTGGCCGTGGTTGTGATTGAAATCGTCATCCCCTTGACCTTCTCGATCTTGTCCAGGTTGAGCTCGGGGAAAATCGTATGCTCGCGCAGGCCTAGCGAATAATTACCGCGTCCGTCGAAGGACTTGTCGCTAACCCCGCGAAAGTCGCGCACGCGCGGCAGCGCGATATTCACCAGCCGATCGTAAAATTCCCACATGCGCTCGCGCCGCAGCGTGACCATCACGCCGATCGGCATGCCCTCGCGCAGCTTGAAGTTCGAAATCGCCTTGCGCGCCCGCGTAGTAACGGCTTTTTGCCCGGCGATCTGCTGCAACTCGTCGGCCGCCGAATCCAGAATCTTGACGTTCTCACGCGCCTCGCTCAGCGCCATATTGATCACGATCTTGCCCAGTGTCGGCACGCGCATCCGATTGGTGATCTTCAAATCGCGCATCAGCGCCGGCACGATCTCCTGTTCGAAGCGCAGCCGCAGACGCGCCGGCAGCGGCGGTTCCGGTGCACTCGTCGCCTCCTCGGCGGCGGCGGCTGCCTGAGCCGCAGCCGCGGACGCCTGCGCACGCGCCTTGCGCCCGCCGGCCGGCTTTTCTCCGCGGCCTTCCGAGCCCTTCTCGCTCGCTTCGCCCGCAGCCTTGTCGCGCTTGCCCTTTTGCGCTTTTTCGCTTTTCTCGTCGTCGGCCATCAGTCATTCCTCTCGGCCATCAATCATTGCCCAGCGATTCGCCGCAGCGGCGGCACACCCGCGTCTTGCTGCCGTCGGCGGCCGGCTTGATTCCGGATCGAACCGGCGCATTGCAGCGATCGCAGAAAATCATCACGTTGGAAATCTGGATCGCCGCCTCTTTCTCAACGATTCCACCCGGACTCTGCGCGCCACGCGGCTTCGAATGGCGCTTGACGATATTCAGGCGCTCGACCACCAGCTTGCCGGTCTCCGGCAGCACCCGCAGGACCTTGCCGGTCTTGCCGCGATCGCGTCCCGTCACCACCATCACCGTGTCGTTCTTGCGAATACGAAACTTCGCGACATGCCTGTGCGCGGCCATCAGAGCACCTCGGGCGCGAGCGAAATAATCTTGAGGAAGCGCTTGGCCCGCAGCTCGCGCGCGACCGGCCCGAAGATCCGCGTGCCGACCGGCTCGCCCTGCCCGTCGAGCAGCACGGCCGAGTTGTCGTCGAAGCGGATATAGCTGCCGTCGTCGCGGCTGACTTCCTTATGCGTGCGGACGATCACCGCCTTGCTCACGTCGCCCTTCTTGACCTTGCCGTTGGGGATCGCTTCCTTGACCGAAACTACGATCACGTCGCCGACCGTCGCGTAGCGCCGGCGCGATCCGCCGAGCACCTTGATACACATCACTTTGCGCGCACCCGAATTATCGGCCACCGTCAATACTGTTTGCGTCTGCACCATGGCGTGCCTTATGCCTCCTACCGCGCCGCCTGTTGCAGGACCCGGCTTACGCGCCAGCGCTTGAGCTTGGAGAGCGGCCGCGATTCGATGATCAGCACGCGATCGCCCTCATGGCACTGGGCCTGCTCGTCATGCGCCATCAGGCGCGTGCGCTGCTTCAGGCGCTTGCCGTACAGGCGATGCTCGACGAGGCGCTCGACCTGCACCACCACGGTTTTATTCATCTTGGCCGAGACGACCATGCCCTCGCGCCGCTTAGTCCGCTGCCGCATCGCTATCCTTTCCTCGCGCTCGAGCTTGTCCGCGCACTCGAGCCTGTCCGCGCGCCCGCGGCCGCCGTCTGCGCCACACCCTTCGCTTGTTCCTGAATCAGCGTCAGGATCCGCGCCAGCTCGCGCCGCGCGTTATAATAATTCTGCCGACTCTCGAGCTGATTGGTGCGCAGCTTCAGCCGCAGCTTGAAGATTTCCTCGCGCGCCTCATGCTCCTTGATGCGCAAGTCGGTCGCGCTCATCTGGCGCAATTCGCTAAGCTCCAAAGGCCTCGGCCTCCCGTTCCACGACGATCGTCTTGACCGGCAGCTTGTGCGACGCAAGGCGCATCGCCTCGAGCGCGGTCACCCGGTCGACGCCTTCCATCTCGAACAGAATCCGCCCCGGCCGCACGCATGCGACCCAGCCCTCGGGCGCGCCCTTGCCCTTGCCCATGCGCGTCTCGGCCGGCTTCTTGGTGAACGGCTTGTCCGGAAAGACGCGAATCCAGACCCGCCCGCCGCGCTTGATATGGCGGGTCAGCGCGATTCGAGCGGCCTCTAGCGCACGCGTGTCGATCCGGCAAATCTCGACGGTCTTCAGCCCGAAATCGCCGAATGCGAGTTCGACCCCGCGCGATTCTGCGCCGCGCACGCGCCCCTTCATGATCTTGCGATATTTAACTTTTTTCGGTGAAAGCATTTTTTCTTCTTTTCAGTGTCCGGATCGATCTATCGGCCATTCCCATCGCTTTCCGCCGGACATCCCAGGAGCCGCACCTGGCTACGGTCGCACGTCCCTACTTTTGCACTACCTACTCTCGCACTACCTGCTGTCGCACTTCCGAACTGCCCCACCCGATAACCGCGGCACCCTTACTGCTGTTGTGCGGCGGCGCCCGCACGCTTGGCCGCCTCGGCCTGCCGGGTCAGAATCTCGCCGCGGAAAATCCACACTTTAACCCCGATCATACCGTAGGTCGTACGCGCCTCGGCGAATCCGTACGCGACGTCCGCACGCAGCGTCTGCAGCGGCACGCGCCCCTCGCGATACCATTCGGAACGCGCGATTTCGGTGCCGCCGAGCCGTCCCGCGACGTGCACTTTCACGCCCAGCGCGCCCATCCGCATCGCGCGCAGGACGGCCTCTTTCATCGCCCGGCGAAACGCCACCCGCCGCTCGAGCTGGAGCGCGATATTCTCGGCCACCAACTGCGGATCGAGATCGGGCCGGCGCACTTCGTGAATATTGATGAAGGCGTCCTTGCCCTTCATCATTTTCTGGATGTCGGTCTTGAGCTTGTCGATCTCGACGCCCTTTTTGCCGATCACGATTCCGGGCCGCGCGGTGAAGATATTGATCTTGGCCTTGTTGGCCATCCGCTCGATTTCGATCCGCGAGATACCGGCGTGATAGAGCCGCTTTTTAATAAAATCGCGCAGCTTCAGGTCTTCATGCAGCAGCGCCGCATAATCGTGGCTCGCGTACCACTTCGAATCCCAGCCCTCGATTATGCCCAGGCGCATGCCGCGCGGATGTGACTTCTGACCCATAGAATCCTTTAGGACGGCTGCTCGTCCACGATTACCGTCAAATGGCTGGTGCGCTTCAAAATCGGCGTCGAATGCATATGCGCCCGCATCATCGAGCGCTTCCAGGTCGGCCCCGTATCGGCCAGCGCGCGTTTGACGAAGAGCTTATCCTCGTCGACGTTTTGCTGATCGCGCGCATTCGCAATCGCCGCAAGCAATACTTTGGATACGATCTTCGCGCCCTTCTTGGGCGTGAACTCGAGAATCGATAGCGCCTGATCGACCTGCTTACCCGCCACCAACTCGCAGATCAGCCTAAGCTTCTGCGGTGAAATTCTAACAAAGCGATTGCGCGCGACTGCTTCCAACTGTCTATCCTCTTCCCTTCAGGCGCCCGACCCTCAGCCGCGAGCCGCTCCGCCCGACGACCGCACCTCGCCTTTGCGGTCGCCCGCATGGCCGTGATAGGTGCGCGTCGGTGAAAATTCGCCCAGCTTGTGCCCGACCATGTTCTCGGTGCAGTACACCGGGATGAACTTGTGGCCGTTATGCACCGCAAATGTCAGCCCAATCATGTCCGGCGTGATCATCGAACGCCGCGACCAGGTCCGGATAATCCGCTTGTCGCCCGCCGCCGTAGCCACATCCACCTTTTTCTGCAGATGGGTATCGACGAAGGGACCTTTTTTGAGCGATCTCATCTAATTCTCACAGCCCGCAAATTCTGATTCTCTAAGTCCGCAACTTCAGGTAGCCGCCAACTCTTCACTCTAACCCGCCCCGCCGCTCAGCCCCGCTTGCCACGCGGACGCTTGCTCACGATAAAACGATCCGAGATCTTCTTTCCGCGGGTCTTGTAGCCCTTGGCCGGCTGACCCCACGGCGATTGCGGATGATTGCCCTTGGAGCGGCCCTCGCCGCCGCCGTGCGGATGGTCCACCGGATTCATCGCGACGCCGCGCACATGCGGACGGATGCCGGCCCAGCGGCTACGCCCCGCCTTGCCGATCGAGATATTCTCATGGTCGATATTGCCGACCTGGCCGACCGTCGCGCGGCATTGCGCCTGCACCATCCGCTGCTCGCCCGAAGGCAGCTTGAGCAGGGCGAACTTGCCCTCTTTCGCCATCAACTGCGCCTGCGTACCGGCCCCGCGCGCCAACTGCGCGCCCGCCCCGGGCTTCATCTCGATCGCATGGACGAAGGTGCCGAGCGGAATATTCTTGAGCGCGAGCGCATTGCCCGGCTTGATATCGGCCGCCTCGCCGCATTCAACCTTGTCGCCGACCTTGAGCCCGTTGGGCGCCAGGATGTAATTCTTGGCGCCGTCCGCATAATGCAGCAGGGCGATATTGGCCGAGCGATTGGGATCGTACTCGAGCGCCGCGACCACCGCCGGAATCCCGTCGCGCGTGCGCTTGAAGTCGATCACGCGCAGGCGCCGCTTGTGACCGCCGCCGCGATGCCGCATGGTCATGCGGCCGCGATTGTTGCGGCCCCCGGATTTCTTGACCGGCTTCAGCAACGCTTTTTCCGGCGCCTTCTTGGTCAATTCCGAGAAGTCCGCAATCTGCATGAAGCGCTGGCCCGGCGTGCGCGGATTCAATTGAATTACTGCCATCTAACTATCCCATCGATCAGACAAATATCCCAAAACTATCGCGCCGAACTGAAAACTGCCCCCGGTCGATCAGACGCCCTCGAAAAATTCGATCTTGTCGCCCTGCTTGAGCGTAACGTAGGCCTTCTTCCAGTCCGGCTTGTGTCCGACCACACGGCCCCGGCGGCGCTCCTTGCCGAGGAAATTCGACGTCCGCACCGCCAGCACAGTGACCTTGAACATCTCCTCGACGATCAGCCGAATCTTGTCCTTGGTCGCCTCGGGCCGCACCCGAAAAATCACCTGATTGGCCTTTTCGCCCGCGATCGTCCCCTTCTCCGTGATCAGGGGTGCGATTATCAATCCTTCCGCGCTCATTTCCCGACGCTCCCGAGCCGCGCCTCGATCGCCTTGGCGGTTTTGGTGGTCATCAGCAACTCGTCGTAATTCAGCACGTCATAGACGTTGAGCCCGGCGACCGCCAATAGCTTATGCGCCGCCAGGTTGCGCGCCGCACGAAAGAAATTGCCGTCGTCGTCATCAAATATGATAAGCGCATGCTTCAGCCCCAAGGCCGTCAGCGCAGCTTGCGCCTGCTTGGTCTTGGCCTCGGCCAGATCGAGCGATTCCACCACCACCATCTTGCCGTTCAATGCGCGATCCGAAAGCGCCAGGCTCAAGGCCTGCCGCCATGCCTTCTTCGGCATCTTGTACGAATAGTCGCGCGGCTGCGGTCCAAAAATCGTCCCGCCGTGACGCCATAGCGGCGAGCGGGTCGATCCGGCGCGGGCGCGACCGGTGCCCTTTTGCCGCCACGGCTTCTTGCCTCCGCCCGCGACCAGGCCCTTGGTCTTGGTCGACGCGGTGCCGGCGCGCCGCTTCGCAAGCTGCATCCGCACGGCTTCATGTAGCAGCGAGTTATGTCCGATACGGCCGAACACCGCCGCCGATAATTCGATTTCGCCGGTGCGCTCGCGGCCCGCCGAAAACAGCGGAACCTTTATCGACGCGCCCACTGCCGCCGCACCCTGTTGCGCTTCATCCATTGGCCCTCGCCTCCAGCGCAACCCGCCGCGTCTTGGCCGCGTGCCGGACGATCACCAGGCTACCGTCGGCGCCCGGAACACATCCCGCCACGATAATCGCATTATCCTCGGGCAGGATTTCGACCACCCGCAAGTTGACCGTGGTGGCCTTTTCGTTGCCCATCTGACCCGCCATCCGCATGCCCTTGCGCACACGGCCGGGATACGAACGATTACCGATCGAGCCGCCGTGGCGGAAGTATTCATGGGTGCCGTGAGAGCCCGGGAAACCGGCGAAATGATGGCGCTTGATCACGCCCGCGTAGCCGTGTCCCTTCGAGACGCCCGAGACGTCAACCGCGTCGCCCGCCTTGAAGACGTCGCCGGCGGCGATCGCCTGCCCGAGCTTCAACTCGCCCTCGCCGCGCTTGTCGAACTCGCGCGTCGCGATTCCCGGTGCGACCTCGGCCTTTTGAAAATGACCCCGGGCGGCCGACGTCGTCCGCGAAAGCTTGCGCTTGCCGAACGTCACCTGCACGGCTTCGTAGCCGTCGGTCGGAGCGCTTTTCAACTGCGTCACGGCACACGGCCCGAGCTGGATCACGGTGACGGCCTGCACCCGTCCCGACGTGTCTCCAACCTGGGTCATACCCAGCTTTTTGCCAATCAATCCAGTTAACACGGCACTACTCGAGCTTGATTTCTACGTCGACGCCCGCGGCGAGGTCGAGCTTGCCCAGCGCGTCGATCGTCTGCTGAGTCGGCTCGAGCACGTCGAGCAATCGTTTATGCGTACGAATCTCAAAATGCTCGCGCGACTTCTTGTCGACGTGCGGCGAGCGATTCACGGTGAAGCGCTCGATCCGGGTCGGCAGCGGAATCGGCCCCGCCACCCTTCCGCCCGTGCGCCGTATCGTATCGACGATCTCGCGCACCGACTGATCGAGCAGTCGATGGTCGTACGCCTTGAGGCGTATCCGAATTTTCTCGTTCATCCTGTCAGCCACGTCCCGGACTCGCTACGGTCCCTTCGATCGATCTCGCCCCGGTACCGCGCACGGCCCCTGCTTCGTACAGCCGCCGCCCCCGCCCGGTCTATTTCATGATCGAGGCCCCTGACGGGGCCCCGCTTGCGAACGTTACTTTTGCGCTCCTACTTCAAGACCTTCGACACCACGCCGGCGCCGACCGTGCGTCCGCCCTCGCGGATCGCGAAGCGCAGCCCCTGCTCGAGCGCGACCGGCGTGATTAGCTCGCCGACAATATTCACATTGTCGCCCGGCATCACCATCTCGGTGCCCTCGGGCAGCGTCACGATACCGGTCACGTCGGTCGTGCGCAGATAGAACTGCGGACGATAGTTGCTGAAGAACGGCGTATGACGCCCGCCCTCCTCCTTGGTCAGCACGTACACCGAGCCTTCGAAGCCAGTGTGCGGCGTGATCGATCCCGGCAGCGCCAGCACCTGTCCGCGCTCCACGTCCTCGCGCTTGAGGCCGCGCAGCAGCACGCCGATATTGTCGCCTGCCTGACCCTCGTCGAGCAGCTTGCGAAACATCTCGACGCCGGTCACGACCGTCTTGGCCGTGTCCTTGAAGCCGACAATCTCGACTTCCTCGCCGACCTTGACCTTGCCGCGCTCGACCCGTCCGGTAACGACCGTGCCACGACCCGAGATCGAGAACACATCCTCGATCGGCATCAGGAAGGGCTTGTCGGTCTCGCGCGCCGGTTGCGGCACGTAGCTGTCGACCGCGTCCATCAGGTCGAGGATCGGCTTGCAGTTCGGACAGTCGTCCTTGCCGCATCCGCAGCCCAGCGCCTTCAGCGCGCTACCGCGGATTACCGGCACGTCATCGCCCGGGAAGTCGTACTTCTTCAGCAGGTCGCGCACTTCGAGTTCGACCAGGTCGAGCAATTCCGGATCGTCGACCATGTCGACCTTGTTCATGAACACCACCACCGAGGGCACGCCGACCTGGCGGGCGAGCAGGATATGCTCGCGCGTCTGCGGCATCGGACCGTCGTTGGCGCCGACCACCAGGATCGCGCCGTCCATCTGCGCGGCGCCGGTGATCATGTTCTTGATATAATCCGCATGGCCCGGGCAATCGACGTGCGCGTAATGGCGCTTGGTCGTCTCGTACTCGACGTGCGCAATCGCGATCGTGATACCGCGTTCGCGCTCTTCGGGCGCCTTGTCGATCTGATCGAAAGCCGTGAACTTGGCAAGCTTCTTCGACGACAGAACCTTGGTAATAGCCGCGGTCAGGGTCGTTTTGCCGTGATCGATATGTCCGATCGTGCCTACGTTCAGATGCGGCTTGGTGCGTTCAAATTTAGCCTTGCCCATGATGGCTTACCCTCCGACTCCTTAACTTGCCCTCATCACGCGCGCGCGCGAGCTTCGCTTTCGCCCGCGTTGCGCGCGGTCAGTTCTTCGAAAATCGCCTGCGGTACCGGTTCGTAGACCGCAAACTGCATCGTGTAATTCGCGCGGCCCTGCGTGATCGAACGCAGCTTGGTCGCGTATCCGAACATCGTCGCGAGCGGCACCCGGGCGGCGATCACCTGCGCTCCCGCCCGGTTCTCCATCTCCTGGATCTTGCCGCGGCGCGAGTTCAGATCGCCGATCACCTCGCCCATGAAATCCTGCGGCGTCACCACTTCCACGTCCATCACCGGCTCCAGCAGCACCGGCTTGGCCTTTTCGACCGCTTCCTTGAACGCCATCGAGCCCGCAATCTTGAACGCCAGCTCCGACGAATCGACTTCGTGATACTTCCCGTCAACCACGATCGCCTTGATATCGACCATCGGATAGCCCGCCAGCACCCCGGTCTCCATCGCTTCCTTGATCCCGTTTTCGATCGACGGGATAAAGTTGCGCGGAATCGAACCGCCCTTGGTGCCGTCCTCGAACTCGAAGCCGCTACCCTTGGCCAGCGGCTCGATCTTCAATTCGACCACGCCGAACTGGCCGTGACCGCCGGTCTGCCGCACGAAACGGCCCTCGGCTTCCGCCGGCCGGCGAATCGTTTCCCGATATGCCACCTGCGGCTTGCCGATATTCGCATCGACCTTGAACTCGCGCAGCATCCGATCGACGATGATCTCCAGATGCAGCTCGCCCATGCCCGCGATCAGCGTCTGCGCGGTCTCCTTGTTCACGCTCACGCGGAACGAAGGATCTTCCTTCGCGAGCTTTTGCAAAGCCTCGCCGAGCTTTTCCTGATCGGCCTTGGTCTTGGGCTCGATCGCGATCTGGATCACCGGATCGGGAAACTCGATCGCCTCAAGTATGATCGGATGGGCCGGGTCGCACAGAGTGTCACCCGTGGTCGTGTCGCGCAAGCCCACCGCGCATATATCGCCGGCGAAGACCTCGGTGATCTCTTCGCGCTTGTTCGCGTGCATCTTGACCAGCCGCCCGATCCGCTCGCGCCGATCCTTGGTCGAATTGAGCACCGAACTGCCGCTCTCGAGCTTGCCCGAGTAAACCCGCAGGAAGGTCAGCGTGCCGATATACGGATCGGTCATGATCTTGAACGCCAGCGCCGAAAACGGCGCGTCGTCGCGCGGCCAGCGCTCGGCCATCTTGCCCGCTTCGACCTTGCCCACCACCGGCGGCAGATCGAGCGGCGACGGCAGATAGTCCACCACCGCGTCGAGCATCGGCTGCACGCCCTTGTTGCGAAAGGCCGAGCCCATCACCACCGGTATCACTTCGATCTTGAGCGCCGCCGCGCGAATCGCCGCCTTGAGCTGCGCCGGCTCCGGCGCCTTGCCCTCGAGGTACAGCTCCATGATCGAATCGTCATGGTCCGCCAGTGTCTCGATCATCTGGTCGCGCGCGGCCTTGGCCTGCTCCGCCATCTCGGCTGAGATCGGCTCCTCGCGGTAGTTCGCGCCCAGCCTATCGTCGTCCCAGATCAGCGCGCGATTCTCCACCAGATCGATTACGCCGGTGAATTTCTCCTCGGCGCCGATCGGAATCTGCAACAGCAGCGGCTTGGCCTTGAGCTTGTCGCGAATCTCGCCGGTCACGCGCTCGTACTCGGCCCCGACCCGATCCATCTTGTTGATAAACGCGATGCGCGGAACGCGATACTTGTCCGCCTGCCGCCAGACCGTCTCCGATTGCGGCTCGACCCCGCCCACCGCGCAAAATACCGCCACCGCGCCGTCCAGCACGCGCAACGAACGTTCGACCTCGATTGTGAAATCGACGTGGCCGGGCGTGTCGATAATATTTATCCGATGGTCGCGCCAGAAACAGGTGGTCGCAGCCGACGTAATCGTGATCCCGCGCTCCTGCTCCTGGACCATCCAATCCATCGTCGCCGTGCCCTCGTGCACCTCGCCAATCTTGTAATTGATGCCGGTGTAATAGAGCACGCGCTCGGTGGTGGTGGTCTTACCGGCATCGATATGCGCCATGATGCCGATATTGCGCACCCGTTCAATTGGTGTTTCACGCGCCATAAAAAAAGATTTCTTTTACTTACCAGCGGTAATGTGCGAAGGCGCGATTGGCCTCCGCCATCCGATGAGTATCTTCGCGTTTCTTGACCGCACCGCCCCGATTCGCCGCCGCCTCCAGAATTTCGCTGGCCAGCCGCTCGCGCATCGATTTCTCGCCGCGCGCCCGCGCCGCCGTCGCCAGCCAGCGCATCGCGAGCGAGGATCGCCGCAGCGGTCGCACCTCGACCGGCACCTGATAGTTCGCGCCGCCCACGCGCCGCGATCGCACCTCGACCGCCGGCCGCACGTTGTCGAGCGCACGCTTGAATACGACCAGCCCATCCTCCTTGGTCCGCTCGGCCACCAGGTCGAGCGCGCCATAGAGAATCTGCTCAGCCACCGCCTTCTTGCCCCGCTCCATCACCACGTTGACGAACTTCGTGACGGTGCGGTCGTGAAACTTGGGATCCGGAGCGATATCCCGGATACGAGCCTGTCCTTTACGCGACATAGATTTACTACTTCGGCTTCTTCGAGCCGTACTTCGAGCGGCTCTTGCGGCGGTCCTGCACGCCGATCGAGTCCAGCGTGCCGCGAATCACGTGGTAGCGCACGCCGGGCAAATCCTTCACGCGGCCCCCGCGAATCAGCACCACCGAATGTTCCTGCAGGTTATGCCCCACGCCCGGTATATAGGTGTTGACCTCGTAGCCGTTCGAAAGCCGCACGCGCGCGACCTTGCGCAGCGCCGAGTTCGGCTTCTTGGGCGTCGTGGTCTTGACCTGCGTGCAGACGCCGCGCTTTTGCGGCGATCCCTGCAACGCCGGTGCGCTCATCTTATAGCGTTTCTTAACGCGCGCTGCGCGTATTAACTGATTTATCGTCGGCACGGTGTCTAACTTCGATCTCCCGGCAGTCGCGCCAGTACGCCACTTGCGCCGGAATTAGCGGGGTCTGCCCCACCTTCTGGCCGCATCCGAAATCGCCCTTGCGATGCGGTTGGTCAAATAAACCCCCCAAGAGCGCCCATCGCTCTTGGGGGAAATAGTATCTTTTATATCAACGACCCTCGTCCGTCAATCTGCCGCCGGTGTCGCCACCGCCGCCAGCTCTTCTTTCCCCGCCTCCTCGCCGACCGGCGTGCCCTCCAACTTTACCTCTTTACGATTGTACTGGGCGAGTCCGGTGCCGGCCGGAATCAGGCGGCCCATGATGACGTTTTCCTTGAGTCCCACCAGCCGATCGACCTTGCCGTTGATCGCCGCCTCGGTCAGCACCCGCGTGGTCTCCTGGAACGACGCCGCCGAGATGAAGCTCTCGGTCGAGAGCGACGCCTTGGTGATGCCGAGCAGCAGCGGCTCCGCGATCGCCGGCTCGCCGCCCTTGGTCAGCACGCGGCCGTTCTCCTCGTCGAAACGCCACTTCTCGGTCTGGTCGCCGACCAGGAAATCGGTATCGCCGACCTCCTTGATCCGCACCCGCCGCAGCATCTGGCGCACGATTACCTCGATATGCTTGTCGTTGATCCGCACGCCCTGCAGCCGGTAGATCTCCTGGATTTCATCGACCAGGTATTTCGCCAGCGCCTTCTCGCCCAGGATCGTCAGGATGTCGTGCGGGTTCGACGAGCCCTCCATCAACGGCTCGCCCGCCTTGACGATATCGCCCTCGTGCACCGAGATATGCTTGCCCTTGGCGATCAGGTATTCGCGCTTCTCGCCGATTTCGGGCGTGACCTCGACCTTGCGCTTGCCCTTGGTGTCCTTGCCGAACGAGACCTGCCCGTCGATTTCGGAAATCACGGCAAATTCCTTGGGCTTGCGCGCCTCGAACAATTCCGCCACCCGCGGCAATCCGCCGGTGATGTCCTTAGTCTTGGTGGTCTCGCGCGGTATCTTCGCGATCACCTCGCCCGCATCCACATGCGCGCCCTCGGCAACGTTGATATACGAGCTGACCGGCAGGAAGTACCGCGCATACTGATCGGTCCCGGCCGCGCGACCCGCGGTTACCGTTGCCGCAATCCGCACGGTCTTGCCCGCATCGTCCTTGATCGAGATACGCGGACGCACGTCGAGTTCCTTGGACTCGACGATCACGTTCGATCGCGCGCCCGTGCGCTCGTCGACCCGCTCCTCCATGGTCTTGCCTTCGAGAATGTCGCCGAATTTAATCTTGCCGGCGACCTCCGTGATTATCGGCGTCGTGTACGGATCCCACTCCGCGATCAGATCGCCCGACTTGACCTTGGCGCCTTCCGCCTTGCGCAGCTTCGCCCCGTAAACCAGCGGATAGCGTTCACGCTCGCGCTCGCGCACGGGAGCCCCCGGCGCGGCGCCCTCGGTATGCACCGGGGCCACAATCGCGACCTCGCCGTGACGCGACATCACGATCACGTTGCCGTCGCGGCTGGGCACGGTCTTGACGTTATGCAGCCGCACGATCCCTTCGTTGCGCGCCTCCAGCGTGGTCTGCTCGGCGCGCCGGCTCGCGGTGCCGCCGATATGGAACGTGCGCATCGTGAGCTGCGTGCCCGGCTCGCCGATCGACTGCGCCGCCATGATCCCGATCGCCTCGCCCATATTCACCTGATGGCCGCGGCCGAGATCGCGTCCGTAACACTTGACGCATACGCCCTGGCGCGATTGGCAGGTCAGCACCGATCGAATCTTGACCTTCTCGAGGCCCGCCTCTTCGATCCGCGCGACCAGGTCCTCGTCGATCATGTCGTTGGCGCGAATCAGCACCTCGTTGGTAAACGGATCGCGAATGTCCTCCAGCGCCACCCGCCCGAGCACGCGATCGCCGAGACCCTCGATCACCTCGCCGCCTTCGACCAGCGGCGTCATCTCGATCCCGTCGAGCGTGCCGCAGTCGCTTTCGGTGATAATCGAATCCTGCGCCACGTCCACCAGCCGCCGCGTCAGGTAGCCCGAGTTCGCGGTCTTGAGCGCCGTATCGGCGAGCCCCTTGCGCGCGCCGTGCGTCGAAATGAAGTACTGCAGCACCGTCAGCCCTTCGCGGAAATTGGCGGTGATCGGAGTCTCGATAATCTCGCCCGACGGCTTCGCCATCAGCCCGCGCAGTCCCGCCAGTTGGCGAATCTGCTGCTCGGAACCGCGCGCGCCCGAGTCCGCCATGATGAAAATCGGATTGAACGACGGCCCGGTGATGTCGTTGCCCTTGGCGTCCTTGCCGAACACCTGCGTCGCCAGCCCGCTCAGCACCGCGCTGCCGATTTCGTCCTGAACCTCGGCCCAGATATCGACCACCTTGTTGTAGCGCTCGCCGTCCGTGATCACGCCGTTGTTGTACTGCTGCTGGATCTCGCTGACCTGTTTTTGCGCGCCGTCGAGCAGTTCCTTTTTGCGCGGCGGAATCGTCATGTCCTTGATCGAGATCGAAATCCCCGCGCGCGTGGCGAACTCGAAGCCCACGTCCTTCAGGCGGTCGGCGAAAATTACCGTCGCCTTGTTGCCGGCCCGGCGATAGACCAGATCGATCAGATTTCCGAGCTCCTTCTTCTTCATGGTCTTGTTGACTTCGGAAAACGGCACCGCCGCCGGCACGATTTCGTACAGCAGCACGCGCCCGACCGTCGCTTCGACGCGCTCGCTCTTGCGCTCGCCGTTATGCGCCGCGTGGGCGCCCCCCGGCGTCATCGGCCGTCCGTCCTCGTCCTCGAGCGTGGCGTCGGACGCGGTCCGCACCGGCATCCGCACCGTAATTCGCGCATGCAGGTCCACTTCGTCGTGGTCGTACGCGATTCGCACTTCGGACGGCGACGAGAAAAACTTGCCCTCGCCGCGCGCCAGCGGCTTCTCGCGCGTCATGTAGTAGAGCCCGAGCACCATGTCCTGCGTCGGCACGATAATCGGCTTGCCGCTCGCCGGCGACAGGATGTTATTGGTCGACATCATCAGGGCGCGCGACTCGACCTGCGCCTCGATCGACAGCGGCACGTGTACCGCCATCTGGTCGCCGTCGAAGTCCGCGTTATAGGCCACGCAGACCAGCGGATGAAGCTGGATCGCCTTGCCCTCGATCAGCACCGGCTCGAACGCCTGAATCCCCAGCCGATGCAGCGTCGGCGCGCGGTTGAGCAGCACCGGATGCTCCCGGATTACCTCGTCGAGGATATCCCAGACATCCTTGCCCTCCTTCTCGACCATCTTCTTGGCGCTCTTGATCGTCGTGACGTAGCCCTTTTCCTCGAGCTTGCTGTAGATGAACGGCTTGAACAGCTCGAGCGCCATCTTCTTCGGCAGGCCGCACTGATGGAGCCGCAGCTCGGGTCCCACCACGATCACCGAGCGGCCCGAGTAATCGACGCGCTTGCCCAGCAGGTTCTGCCGGAAACGCCCCGACTTGCCCTTGAGCATGTCGGACAGCGACTTCAGCGGACGCTTGGCCGGACCGGTAATCGCGCGGCCGCGGCGGCCGTTGTCGAACAGCGCATCGACCGCCTCCTGCAACATGCGCTTCTCGTTGCGCACGATAATATCGGGCGCGCTCAGCTCGATCAGCCGCTTTAACCGGTTGTTACGATTTATTACCCGCCGGTAGAGATCGTTGAGATCGGAGGTGGCGAAGCGTCCGCCGTCGAGCGGCACCAGCGGCCGCAGGTCGGGCGGAATCACCGGCAGGATCGTCAGGATCATCCATTCCGGCCGGTTGCCCGACTCGCGAAAAGCCGTGACCACCTTCAGCCGCTTGGCCACCTTCTTGCGCCGCGCCTCGCTCGCCGTCGCCTTCATCTCGACCCGCAGGGTCTCAGAGAGATTGTCGAGTTCCAGATTCGACAGCAGCGTGCGAATCGCCTCGGCCCCCATCTCGGCCTTGAAGCCGTCGCCGAACTGATCGCGCGCCTCGCGATATTTGCGCTCGGTCAGAAGCTCGCGCGCCTGCAGCGTGGTCTCGCCCGGATCGGTCACCACGTAGCACTCGAAGTAGAGCACCTTCTCGAGTTCCTTCAGCGTCATGTCCACCAGCGTGCCGATGCGCGAGGGCAGCGAACGCAGGAACCAGATATGCGCGACCGGCGCCGCCAGATCGATATGGCCCATGCGCTCGCGCCGGACCTTCGACTGAATCACTTCGACCCCGCACTTCTCGCACACCACGCCCCGATGGCGCATGCGCTTGTACTTGCCGCAGTTACATTCGTAGTCCTTGGTCGGGCCGAAAATCTTGGCGCAAAACAGTCCGTCGCGCTCCGGCTTGAAGGTGCGGTAGTTGATCGTCTCCGGCTTCTTGACCTCGCCGTGCGACCACGAGCGGATCATTTCGGGCGACGCAATCGAAATCCGGATCGCGTTGAACGCAATCGGATTCTTGGGTTTTTCGAACAGGCCGAACAGATCTTCCATACTGCTATGCTCCCTGGCGCAACGCCGCGGACTTTGACCGCGCCGACCCGCCCGATCGCTCTATCTTCCCGACGCGGGAAGAAATTTCACTATCATCGTCATCGACGACATCGTCACTCCGGCAATAACCGGCAAACCGACAACCCCCAACACCGGCCCCCTAGGCGCCGCGTTGCGGCTGCTCCAGCAGTTCGATATTGAGGCAGAGCGACTGCAGCTCCTTGACCATGACGTTGAACGACTCCGGCAGCCCCGGCTCGAGCGTGTTCTCGCCCTTGACGATCGCCTCGTACATGCGCGTGCGTCCCGCCACGTCGTCCGACTTCACCGTCAGCATCTCCTGCAGCGTGTAGGCCGCGCCGTAGGCTTCCAGCGCCCACACTTCCATCTCGCCGAGACGCTGTCCGCCGAACTGGGCCTTGCCGCCGAGCGGCTGCTGCGTGACCAGGCTGTAGGGTCCGGTCGAGCGCGCGTGAATCTTGTCCTCGACCAGATGATGCAGCTTCATCATGTACATCACGCCGACTGTCACCGGCTGCTCGAAGGCCATTCCGGTGCGTCCGTCGTACAGCGTGCACTGGCCGCTCTCGGGCAGCTCGGCGCGCTTGAGCAGCGCGAAGATTTCCTCCTCGCGCGCGCCGTCGAAAACCGGCGACGCCGTATGCACGCCCTTGGCCGCCTTGGCCGCGAGCTTCATCAGCTCGCCTTCCGGCAGGCTGTCGATAAATTCCTGGCTTTCCTTTTCCGGATAGTACTCGCGCAGCCGGCGGCGGACCTGCGCCGGCGTCGCACCGTTGATCAGTTCCTGTCCGAGCCGGCGGCCGAGTTCCAGCGCCGCCCAGCCCAGATGGGTCTCCAGAATTTGTCCGACGTTCATCCGCGACGGCACGCCCAGCGGATTCAGCACGATATCGACCGGAGTGCCGTCTTCCGTCCGCGGCATATCCTCTTCCGGCAGGATCCGCGAGAGCACGCCCTTGTTGCCGTGGCGTCCCGCCATCTTGTCGCCGACTTGCAGCCGGCGCTTGATCGCGACGAACACCTTGATCATCTTGATCACGCCCGGCGCCAGCTCGTCGCCCGCCTTCAGCCGCTCGAGCTTGGCTCCGTAATGTTGCTGCACGGCCTCGACGTTCGCGTTCATCGCGGTCAGCGCCTGCGCGATATCGGCCGACGCGCCTTCGTGTTCGACCTTGAGCTGCCCCCATAGCGGCGGCGGCAGATCGTCGAGTTCCTCGGACGAAATCGCGTCGCCCTTCTGGAACAGCACCCGGCGCTCATCGGACATCACGCGCCCTGCGAGCTTCTTGCCCGCTAGCGCGCGCTTGAGCTTGCGCAGCGTCTCCTGCCGGATGATCCGGATCTCCTCGCCCTCGTCCTGCTTGAGGCGTTCGGCCTCGAGACTCTGGATCTCCTGCGTGCGATCGTCCTTGGCCACGCCCCGGCGCGCAAACACGCGCCCGTCGATCACCGCGCCCTCGACTCCCGGCGGCACGCGCAGGCTGGTGTCGCGCACCTCGCCCGCCTTCTCGCCGAAAATCGCCCGCAGCAGTTTCTCTTCCGGACTGAGCTGGGTCTCGCCCTTGGGCGTGATCTTGCCGACCAGGATATCGCCCGGCCGCACTTCCGCGCCGATGCGGATAATCCCGCTCGCGTCGAGGTTCTTGAGCGCGTCCTCACCGACGTTCGGGATGTCGCGCGTAATCTCTTCGGGCCCGAGCTTGGTGTCGCGCGCGATACATTCGAACTCCTCGATATGCACCGAGGTGAACAGGTCTTCCTTGACCACGCGCTCCGAGATGAGGATCGAATCCTCGAAGTTGTAGCCGCCCCACGGCATGAACGCGACCACCACGTTGCGCCCGAGCGCCAGCTCGCCCATGTCGGTCGAGGGACCGTCGGCCAGCACGTCGCCGGATTTGACGCGATCGCCCTTGAGCACGATCGGCCGCTGGTTGATACAGGTGTTCTGATTCGAGCGCTGATACTTGACCAGGTTGTAGATATCGACGCCGGCATCGCGCAGATCCTTGCTCTGCCGATCGGCGCGCACCACGATCCGCTCCGCGTCAACGCTCTCGATCACGCCGTCGCGCTTGGCGATCCGCGTCACGCCCGAATCGCGGCCCACCGTCATCTCAAGTCCGGTGCCGACCAGCGGCGCCTCGGTCTTCAGCAGCGGTACCGCCTGGCGCTGCATGTTCGATCCCATCAGCGCGCGATTCGCGTCGTCGTTTTCCAGAAATGGAATCAGCGACGCCGCCACCGACACCAACTGGTTCGGCGAGACGTCCATGTACTGGACTTCTTCGGCCCGCACCACCGTGAACTCGCCGCCGATTCGCGCCGACACCAGCTCGGCCGAAAACTTGCCGTGCGCATCGATCGCCGCGTTGGCCTGAGCGATCACGACGTCCTCTTCTTCGAGCGCCGACAGATACTTGATCCGATCGGTCACCTTCTGATCGTCCACCACCCGGTACGGCGTTTCGATAAAGCCGTACTCGTTGACCCGCGCGTAGGTCGAGAGCGCCGCGATCAGCCCGATATTCGGACCCTCCGGCGTTTCAATCGGACAGACGCGCCCGTAATGCGTCGGATGGACGTCGCGGACCTCGAAGCCCGCGCGCTCGCGCGTCAGCCCGCCCGGTCCCAGCGCCGAAAGCCGGCGCTTGTGCGCAATCTCGCTCAGCGGATTGGTCTGATCCATGAACTGCGAGAGCTGCGACGACCCGAAGAATTCCTTGATCACCGCCGACGCCGGCTTGTAGTTGACCAGCTCCTGCGGCATCAGGGTCTCGATATCCTGCAAGGACATCCGCTCCTTGATCGCGCGCTCCATCCGCACCAGTCCGATCCGGAACTGATTCTCGACCAGCTCGCCGACCGCGCGCACGCGCCGATTACCCAGATGGTCGATATCGTCCACCGTGCGATCGTCGTCGCCGTTCTTGAGCTCCATCAGGTAGCGCACCACTTCCAGGATATCCTCGCGGCGCAGCGTGCCCTGCTCGAGCGGCACCGCCAGCGGATCCTTGAACAGCTTGTGGTTGAGCTTCAGGCGCCCCACCTTCGACAGGTCGTAGCGCTCCGGATTGAAAAACAGATTGTTGAAAAACGTATTCGCCGTCTGCAGCGTCGGCGGATCGCCCGGCCGCAGGCGCCGGTAGATTTCCAGGATCGCGTCCTCGGGCTTCTCGAGCTTGTCCTGCGCCAGCGTCAGGCGCAGCGGCCCGCCACCCGGCTGGTCCTCGGTGTACAGCACCTCGATCTTGCGCACGCCGTGCGCCTTGAGCTTCTCGACGATCTCCTCGTTCAGCTCGTCGTTGCACTGCACCAGCACTTCGCCGGTGGTCGAATCCACCACGTCGTGCGCCGACACCCGCCCCACCACGTCTTCCGGCGCGATCGGAATCTCGGAAATCTTCGCCGCTTCGAGATGGCGCACCATCGCCTTGTTGAACTTGCGCCCCTCTTTCGCGATAACCTCGCCGCTCTTGGGGTCCTTGATATCGCGCGTTACCCGCGAGCCCAGCAGTTGCGTCGGAATGAACTGTCGCGCGAGCTGCTTCGAATCCAGGATGATGACGTCTTTCTTGTAGTAATAGTTGAGCAGGTCCTCGGTCGTCATCCCCAGCGCGCGCAGCGGCACCGTCGCCGGAAACTTGCGCCGCCGATCGATCCGCACGTAAAGCACGTCGCGCGGGTCGAACTCGAAATCGATCCAGCTCCCGCGATACGGAATCACGCGCGCCGAATAGAGCAGCTTGCCGGTCGAATGCGTGCGGCCCTTGTCGTGCTCGAAAAACACCCCGGGCGACCGATGCAACTGCGAGACGATCACGCGCTCGGTGCCGTTCACCATGAAGGTCCCGTTCGGCGTCATCAGCGGAATCTCGCCGAAGTAAACCTCCTGCTCCTTGACGTTCTTGATCGAGCGCCGTCCGCTCTCGACGTCCCAGATGACCAGTTGAATCTTGACCTTCAGCGGCGCCGCGTAGGTCATGCCGCGCTGATGGCATTCCTCGACGTCGTACTTCGGCTGTCCGAGTTCGTAGCTGACGAACTCGAGCGACGCGGTCTCGTTGAAATCCTTGATCGGAAAGACCGACTTGAACACCGCCTGCAGCCCCTCGTCCTTGCGCTCGTCGGAAGTGACGTCGGCTTGCAGAAAGTCCTGGTACGAGCGCTTCTGAATCTCGATCAGATTCGGAATATCGATGATCTTCTTGATCTTGCCGAAGGAGCGGCGAAGGCGAAGGTTGCTGGTGACCTGCGACTGCTGGGCCATTTCTACCTCATCCGGCATGCGGCGCCGTTACCGGGCGCCCTGCGATGAACTGAATCAAGGGGCGCGCCGCCGCTAAAGGCCGCGCGCCCCAGGTAATTACCGTTTGTATCAAACCCACACACACACATCGGCCGCTGCGGTAACCCCGCGTTCCCGCCGCGCAATCTGTTTCGCCGGTAAATGTGTGCCAAATACCCGCCGGGTCCTACTTTAATTCGACCGATCCACCGACCTCTTCGATCTTTTTCTTCACCTCTTCGGCCTCGGCCTTGTTGATCCCTTCCTTGACCGCCTTGGGCGCGCCGTCCACCAGGTCCTTGGCCTCCTTGAGGCCGAGTCCGGTGAGCTCGCGCACCACCTTGATCACCTGGATCTTCTTGTCGCCCGCCGCCGTCAGGATGACGCTGAATTCGTCCTTCTCGACCGGCGCCGCCGCCGCTGCGCCCGCCGCCGGAGCGGCAGCAACCGCCATCGGAGCCGCGGCCGATACGCCGAGCTCTTCTTCCAGTTCCTTTACGAGCGCCGCCGCGTCCAGCAGACTCAGGTTCTTCAGAAAATCCTTGACCTGATCGCGGCTGAGCTGTGCTGCTTCTGACATCTTGGTATCTCTCCTTCGTACTTGCGGCCGGCGGACGATTGTGGGAGCGCCCTGACCAGCCGAAGATTTTTTCTTGTCTGATTACCTGAAACTCGCCGCTGCCCTTCACTCTGAAGTGGAGCCGCCCTCGGCAATGGACCCTTCACTGCTCTTCATAGTGAAACGAACCGACCCCCCCGCGCGCCTTACGATTGCGGGGCCTCCGCCACCGGCTCCGCGGTCGGCTCCGATGCCGCCGGCGCGGGTTCCACCGCTGCGGGCGCATTCTCGCCGGCCCTGCGGCCGATCGCGTCGATCAGGCGTGCAACCATTGAACCGGGCTCGTTGAGCAGCCGCACCAACTGGGTCGCCGGCGCCTGCAGCAGCCCGAGCAACTGCCCCAGGATCACTTCGCGCGGCGGCAGACTCGCCAGATCGTTGATCTCCGCCGCCGTCAGCGGCTTGCCGTCCAGCACGCCGCCCCGAATCTTGAACTTCTCGCCGAGATCCTTCAACGAGCTGACGGTCTTGGCCAGCTCCACCGGGTCCGCATAGCTCAAGATCAGCCCCACCGAGCCGCCGAGCTGACTTTCGAGCGCGGCGAATTTGGTGTCCTTGACCGCACGGCGCAACAGCGTGTTCTTGGCCACGCGGAACTCGCCGCGCGCCGCCCGAATCCGCCGGCGCATGTCATCGGACTCGCCCGCGCTCATGCCCTTATATTCCGACAGCAACGCGATACTCGCGCGGCCGAGATTCTCGGCCAGTTCCGCGACCAGCGTGCTCTTTTCAGTTTTGTTCATGTTTTTCGGTGTTTCCGCGCCCCTCGTGGATATATGCGCTGCGCCTTCACTCGGCTTCGTCGCTCAGCCCTCGCACTGCGCCCCGGCCCCTTAGGCCGCGGCCGCGATCCGCGTTGCCGCCGCGGTATCGACCCGCACGCCCGGCCCCATGGTGGACGAAACCGCCACGCTCTTGACGTAATTTCCCTTGGCGCTGGCCGGCTTGGCGCGCACGATCGCGTCGATCAGTGCGTGCGCGTTCTCGCTTAGCTTGGCTTCGCCGAAACTCAGCTTGCCGATTCGCGCATGGACCACCCCGGCCTTATCGACCCGGTAGTCAACCTTGCCCGCCTTGACCTCGGCCACCGCCTTGGCCACGTCGAAGGTCACGGTGCCGACGCGCGGATTCGGCATCAGGCCGCGGGGGCCCAGAATCTTGCCGATACGGCCGACCGCACCCATGATATCGGGCGTCGCGATCACGCGATCGAAATCGAGCCAGTTCTCTTCCTGGATGCGCTTGATCAGATCATCGCCACCGACGAAGTCGGCACCCGCCTCCCGCGCTTCGCGTTCCTTCTCGCCCTTGGCCAGCACCAGCACGCGCGCCACCCGGCCGGTACCGTTGGGCAGCACCACCGTGCCGCGGACGTTCTGGTCCGCCTGGCGCGGATCGACGTTGAGCCGCACCGCCAGCTCGACGGTCTCGTCGAACTTCGCGATCTTGTTGCCGACCACCAGCGTCAGCGCCTCTTCGAGCGAGTAGCGCTTATCCTGGTCGATATGCTTCGCCGCCTCGCGGTATTTCTTGCCTGCCATCTAAAGCTTTCCGTCCTGATTCGCCTGAATTGCTTGCCGCCCGAATTGCGGGCCGCTAGTCGATTACTTCGATTCCCATCGAGCGCGCCGTGCCCGCCACCGAGCGCATCGCAGCGTCGAGGTCCCGCGCCGTCAGATCCTTGAGCTTGGTCTGCGCAATCTCCTCGATCTGCTTCTTCGAGACCTTGCCGACTTTATTCTTGTGCGGCGTCGCCGAGCCCTTCTCGATCCCGGCCGCGCGCTTGAGCAGCACCGGCGCCGGCGGGCTCTTGGTCACGAACGTGAACGAGCGATCCGCATAGACCGTGATTATCACCGGGACCACGAGTCCCTGCATGTTCTGCGTCTGCGCGTTGAAGGCCTTGCAGAACTCCATGATATTGACGCCGCGCTGGCCCAGCGCCGGCCCCACCGGAGGCGACGGATTCGCCGCGCCCGCCGGAATCTGCAACTTGATCTGCCCGGTAACTTTTTTCGCCATCTAGGTCGTCTTTTCCCGGTCTATCTATCTGTTAGGTCGAACTATCTGTTAGGACGAAAATACCGAATTTGCGCCGCTCGATCGGCTGGCGGAGTCGTTTCTCGCGGGCGCCCCACCGGTCCACTCTCAACCCACTGGCCCACCCCTGAACCCGCCCGCCCCCTGCTACGATTTCTCGACCTGGACGAAATCGAGCTCAACCGGAGTCGCGCGCCCGAAAATCGAGATCAGCACGCGCACCTTGCCCTTCTCGGGCCGCACCTCTTCAACCGTGCCATTGAAATCCTGAAACGGGCCGTCCACCACCTTGATCGCCTCACCAACTTCGAACAGCACCTTGGGCTTGGGGCGCAGCGCGCCCTCTTCCATCTGCTGCTTGATCGCCTCGACCTCGGCGGCCGGCACTTCCGGTGGCGACGTCGAATGTCCTACGAAGCCGGTCACCTTGGGCGTGTCCTTGACCACGTGCCAGGTCTCGTCGTCGAGCTCCATATTCACGAAGATGTAGCCCGGGAAAAACTTGCGATTCGAAACCTTGCGCTGGCCGCCCTTGCCGAGTTCCTGCACCCGCTCCAGCGGCACCACTACGTCCCCGAACTTGTCACCGGTCGCCTGGGTATCCGGATGTTGCCGCAGCGAACGCACCCGTTCCTCGAGCGCGGCCTTGGCCTTCTGCTCGAAGCCCGAGTAGGTATGCACGACATACCATTTCTTGCCCGCGCTGCCGGTGGTGGGCTGGATTATTTCTGCGTCAGGCATCGGTGTCACTTAGACAAACAAACTTGCAGCAATCGGAAATCCGCGAAATCGACCGGCGCTCGAGTCGTAAAGCCGGCTCTGTTGCAAAACGGGAGGTTGGCTTGACCCTCCGCCCAGCTCGCTCCAAACCTCAGCCCCCTATCGGATAATCTGGCGTACAAAGCCTTTGGCGCCCATATCGATAAGCCCCAGCCATAACGCCAGCACCAATACCAGAGCCACGACGACCAAGGTCGCCTGCAGCGTTTCCTTGGGCGTGGGGAAATGGACCTTGCCAAGTTCGGTCCACGATTCCTTAACAAAATTCGTGCCCTGATCGAGGTAACTTTTTAGACTATCCATTTGTTCCGGCTTTTACAAGCTCGTTAGTTGGCACTGGTTCGATTCGAGATCTTGCGGCCTTGTAATCTCCATCTCTGGATAACGTGCAAGATGCACCCGTACCAAGCTCTTTAATGGCGGGTCAGGCAGGATTCGAACCTGCAACCTACGGATTTGGAGTCCGCCGCTCTGCCAATTAGAGCTACTGACCCTCCGCCTGTCTCTTCAATGCGCACCCGGCACTGCGCGAAGATCGCGCCTTCGCGCCCGGCCCGACGCGCCCGTCTCCGCGCCGGGAATTGCTTACGACCCGAACGCGTCGCCCGGTTCAGACCTTGGTTTCCTTATGCATCGTATGGCCGCGGCAGCTCGGGCAAAACTTCTTGATCGCAAATTTCTCGGTTTGCCGCTTCTTGTTCCGGCTCGAAGTGTAATTACGCCGCTTGCAGGTGTCGCATGCCAATCCAATCAGATCTCTCATCTTATTACTCTCGCCCTACCCGATTCGCTGAACTTGTATGACCCCGACACCCTGCCCGCCGAACTCGCCCGGCAATTTTGAAAGCCCACGACGGGAATCGAACCCGTGACCTCTTCCTTACCAAGGAAGTGCTCTACCGGCTGAGCTACATGGGCATCGTCTGCGTCCGGTCCTCCCGCAATCCTTCCGCCTGCCTCCGCAATGCGCCCCCCCTGACGACCCCTCTGAAACTGGAGCGGGAAACGGGATTCGAACCCGCGACCACGAGCTTGGAAGGCTCGCGCTCTACCAACTGAGCTATTCCCGCTCCCCCCGGGCCAGGTCGTAATATTGGTGGAGAGGGGAGGATTCGAACCTCCGAAGGCATAAGCCGTCAGATTTACAGTCTGATCCCTTTGGCCACTCGGGAACCTCTCCGCACACCATCTCCCATCGGGCCCTAGCCGATGGCGAGAATCGAACTCGCAACCTACTGATTACAAATCAGTTGCTCTACCGTTGAGCTACATCGGCGCCGAGTTTTAATAAGAGAAACGTCCTCTCTATATTGCCGTTTGGCGCAAGTCAAGAAAAGAGCCGCCCCCGAAGCATCCCATATCGCCCCGGCGCAGCCCCAACAGGCTAAGCGAATCCCTCCACCCCCGCAACTACGCCGTCCACCCAGGTAACGCCCGGCAATCTCCGTCATCCTGAGCCGCGGCCTGCCCCCTTCCGTCATCCTGAGCCTGCGAAGGATCTCGCGCGGCCCTCCGCGCGTCATCCAGTGGTTAAGGAGCGCAAAACTTTTAGCTTTTTTCTGAAACCTCACAAGGTTTCAGACTTCCCTTTGGCTAGGACATCGCGCGTTCGGCGCCGACAATTCCCCGCCGGCGCTCACACCACCGTTTTGGTCAACGACGCTGCGCCCAAGGAGTATGAGAACATCGAAAAATACACCACTCCGGGCGGCCTCAACCAGATCATGCGCTAAGGCGGCTGGCACAGTTCGGGCCAGCCGCACAACGGCGAAAAGTTTCACTATCGAAATAGGGTGAAGAATTTCACGGCGAACGGGTGAACAATTTCACCCGAAACGCAACGAGTGAAACCTTTCCCCGCAAACAGAAGGCAAGGATGTTTCACGTGAAACATTTTCGCCCGCCAAGCGAAGCTGTTTGCGCGTGCGCACCGACGGGGATACACCTCATCAGTCGGCCACCGTAAGCAGGGAGCAATCGTCGAAAGTTTTACACATAAGTTCGTGCAAACCAACGGCATCCGGATGCATCACGTGGAGCGTGGTGCGGGACCGCTGGTGGTGCTCTGCCACGGCTTTCCGGAGTCGTGGTACTCGTGGCGCCATCAGATAATCGCGCTCGCCGACGCGGGCTTTCAGGTGGTTGCGCCGGACCAGCGCGGCTATGGGCAGACCGATCGCCCGGAGCCGGTGGCGGCCTACAACACGCTGCAGATGGCGGGCGATATGGTCGGCCTCGTCAATGCGCTCGGCGCGAAGTCGGCGGTGATCTTCGGCCATGACTGGGGCGCGCCGGTGGCGTGGTATGCGGCGTTGCTGCGGCCCGATCTGTTCCCCGTGATGGGCCTCTTGAGCGTGCCGGGCTTCCCGCGAACTCCACACCGTCCGAGCCTGATTGCCAAGACGGCCTTCGGCGATCAGGTTTTCTATCAGCAGTACTTCCAGCAGGTCGGGCGCGCCGAAAACGATTTCAGCAAGGATCCAAGGCGCGCGCTGCTGGGCTTTCTCTATGCGCTCTCGGGCGAGGCTAGCGGAGCGGACAAATGGCGTTACGTTTTCAAGCCGACCGAGACGATTCTCGACAGCTTCCGCGTGCCGGAGAAATTGCCCGCGTGGCTTAGCGAAGAAGACCTCGAGTTTTACACCAACGAATTCAAGCGCACTGGATTTGTCGGTGGGCTCAACTGGTATCGCAATATCGATGAGACCTGGGAACTGACGGGATTTCTTGAAGGCGCCAAGCTCAGGCAGCCGTCGCTGTTTATCGCAGGGGACAAGGACCCGGTGATTGAATTTTATGCGGACTGGTACAAGAACATCGGCCAGGTCATGACCGACCTGCGGACCAACGTGATATTGCCGGGCGTGGGCCATTGGACGCAGCAGGAGCGTCCGGCGGAAGTTAATCGCCTGATGATCGATTTCTTGAAGGGCTTGCCGAAATAGTCCCGGCGAAATAGTCAGTCCAGTAATGGGAGAGTTGTTGAAGAACTCGAAACCATTATTTCATTGAAACCTCACGAGGTTTTAGAAAGAAACCAAAAGTTCTGGCGCTCCTCAACAACTTCTCACACCCTCCCTGGTTCCCCAAGCGCGCGCGGGACCCTAATCTTCGCCGAAGAAGCGGCGGCGGACGCTAGCGTCGCATGGCAGGTCGGGGCCGCTTGCGCCGTGGTCGGGGACGCGGGTCGGGTCGGCAGCGATCTTAGGCAGCGCGCGGACGCGCTGGGCGTCGGCTTGCGGTCCCAATGTGAAAAATAGTTCGAACAACCAATCCTGCACCACTATGGCGGAATTGAAATAGGCATCGTGCGCTTGCGCATAGGCGTGCCCGGCCGCGTCGAAGTCCTTCGAGCCGTTGAGGCATTCCGCAAGCACCCGCGCATCGCGCATGGTCAGGCTTAGGCCCTGCCCCCAGGTGGGGTCCGTCGAACCGGCGGCGTCGCCGATCAGCGCAAGTCCGTCGCGGTAGGGATGCTCGACCCAGGTTTCGGTCATATCGAAGGTGGCGAGCGGCCCCACTGGACGAGCGCCATTGAAAAATTCCTGCGGTAATCCGGATCGCACACTTTCCTCGATGAAACGCCCGGCATCGCTCATGCCCTGGAGCCGGCTCATCTCATGGGGGCCATAGACCACGTAGCCGCGCACGCGACCCCCGCCTTGTGGAAATAGAAACGCCATGCGCTGGACTCCCGGATTCAGGGTCACGAAGCAAGTGTCATCCGACATGGACATATTTTCGAATTTTCGAACATGAGGCCGGCGCCGAGCAGGCGCTGCTTGCCGCGACGCACTTCAAACGCACCCCAGGATCGACCCATCGAGCTGCGACCATCCGCGCACACCACCAGGCGTGCCGATAGGTCGCGCTCGGCACCATCCAGTTCGACGGTTGCGACCGCGGGTTGGCCCAGCCGGACATTGCGAACCGTGGCTCCGCACCACACTTCCGCCCCGGCGCGCTCCGCCGCATCAAGGACAACCTCCTGCATCGCCGCATGGAAGAAGGTAAGGGCAGGAAGCTTCTGCAGCGTGGTGGTGCGGTAGTCGCGCAACATTCCCCCAAACATGAGAAATGGCTGTTCATGTGCGCACTTTTCCAGCAACAGATCGTATAGCCCAAGCTTTTGCGCCTCGGCCACGCCCCACGGCGCTAAAAACTCGCCGCGGATACGATCCTTGAACTGCCGCTCGCGCTCGATGACGAGGACGCGAAGGCCCTTCTCCGCCAGCACCTTCGCCAGGGCCGCACCGCCTAGTCCACCGCCAACAGTGATTACGTCGTAGTCGTATTTCGCCATTTTGTTCAGTGATTGACTCTCGCGATGCTCGATTGTCGCCAGGGTCGGGCATTACCGTCAAGTGGACGCGCGGAGGCCGCGCGCTTAGAAAACGGGAGGGGGTGAGAGAAATTGGTTGAGGAGCATCATGCTTGACGCTCGCGTTGCTCGGGTAGGCGGCTAAGTCCTACGGCGACATGATTGCACGAGTGCTGGATTAACGCGCGGAGGCCGCGCGCTTGGTTTCTTTCTGAAACCTCATTGAGGTTTCAGACTTCCCGTTTGGAAGATGCGGGCTTCGCCCTGACAAAACCTCGTAATCGGCCACGAGCAGCCCAACCGTATTGAACTGACTTTTCGGCCTGCTCGCGATGCTCGATTGTCGGCAGGGACGCTCGAGAGTGCGCGCGGAGGAGGCGCGGATGGGCGGTGGATGGCGGTCAGTCGGCGGTGCGCATCCAGTCGGCGGCGCGCTCGCCGAGCATGATGCAGGTCAGGTTGGTGTTGGCGCGCACGATATTCGGCATCACGGAAGCGTCAACGACGCGCAGACCGTCGACGCCGCGCACGCGGAAATTTTGATCGACGACCGCATCGGGATCGGATTGCGGACCCATCTTGGCGGTAGTAGTGGGGTGATAGATGGTGCCGCAGTTGTTGCGCACGAAGTCGGCGGTCGCGCTGTCGGAGGCGACAATCGCGGGCGTGAGATTGACGAAATCCTTGATGTAGGGGGCGAAGCGCGCGCTGTTCATCAGACGCCAGGCGATGCGCACGCCCTCGACCATCCGGCGCAGGTCTTCCGGATCGTTGAGATAATTCAGATCGATCGCTGCGGGCACGTTGGGGTCGGCGCTGCGCAGGCTGACGCGGCCACGCGCACGCGGGCGCTGCAAGCCGGGCGTGACTGCGACGCTCGGTGTGGGCAGATCGAGTTCAGAACCGACCCACAGCGCCTTATTAAAGAAATTGAAGACGTACATCTGCATGTCGTTGAACTCGTTCGAGCCGCTCGCGGTGTAGCGGAGACCGATCGGGTTTGTGACCAGCGGATCGTGGGGAACCCCGGGCGTTGGATTGGCGACCACCGGCACCAGCACATGATCGATCAGGTTGCGGCCGACGCCGGGCAAATCGATGAGGCATTCGATGCCGAGGGCCTCCAACTCGGCGCGCGGCCCGATCCCCGAGCGCATCAGGATGGCGGGTGAATTGATCGCACCGGCCGAGAGCGTCACGCGGCGCGCGCGAATGGTCTGGACTACGCCGCCGCATTCGATCTCGACGCCGACTGCGCGTCCGTGCTCGACGAGTACGCGACGGGTATTGCAAAAGGGCCGAATCGTCAGGTTCACGCGATGACGCGCCGGATTGAGATAGCCAATCGCGGTCGAGATGCGAATGCCGTCGCGGCGATTGCGGGGCCACGGCCCGACGCCGGTGGATCGCGGATCGTTGTGGTCCCAGACCTCGGCATAGCCAAGATCGCGACAAGCATCGTGGAAGGCGCGGTTGATCGGCTGCCAAGTGTCAGCGTGCGGGCGTTCGATCCAGATAGGGCCGTTGGCGCCGTGAAAATCGCCCTGCGCGTCGCGATCGTTTTCGAGCTTGCGATAAAACGGCAGGACCTTCGCGAAGCTCCATTCGGAGTTGCCCCACGCGGCCCATTCGTCGAAATCCTCGGGCGTGCCGCGCAGCGCGATATGGCCGTTGACGGCGGAGGAGCCGCCGGTCACCTTACCGCGGGGATAGGCGATCTCGCGATCGGCGGTGGCCTTGGCGACGAGGCCCCAGTCATGAGGACCGGCGGAGATCCAGGTACGCAAAAGATCGTCGGGGCTTTGTTCGACGGCGGGATAATCGGGGCCGGCTTCGAGCAGCAGCACGCCACGGGCGGAGTCTTCGCTCAACCGCGCGGCTAGCGGCGCGCCGGAGGAACCCGCACCAACTACGATGTCATCGTAATCCATGATCGCTCATCCACCGCGCACAGGATGGGCGATTCATAGTCCCGCGGCGCATTCGCTGCAAACGCTTTTTTCAGTGATTGACGAGCAGCCCAACAGTCTTGACCTGACTTTTCGGACTGCTCGCGTTGCTCGGGTAGGCGGCTAAGTCCTGCGGCGACGTGATTGCACGAGTGGTGGATTAACACAAAATCATCATTTGCCGGTCAATCTTCAAGCGCCGGCCGGGGAACGTGCGGCGTCGCGGCGGCGGGCGACCTCGAATAGCGCAACGGCGGCGGCGGCGGCAACGTTGAGTGAATCGATGCGCCCGCGCATCGGGATGTTGGCGATGAAGTCGGCGGACTTTCTAACGATCTCGCGCACGCCGCGGCCCTCCGATCCGAGGACGAAGGCGAGTCGGCGCGAGGTGTCGAGTTGGTAGATAGAGATAGCGCCGGCGGGCGCGAGCGCGACGACCCAATAGCCGGCCTCCTTCAACGCCTCGAGCGCCTGTGCGACGTTGCCGCAGCGCGCGATGCGCAGATGGGCCCACGCGCCGGCCGACGCTTTGACCGTGATTGGCGTGATGCCGACGGTGCGGTCGCGCGCGATGACGATCGCGCGCACGCCCGCGCATTCGGCGGAGCGCATGATGGCGCCGAGGTTGCGCGGGTCAGTCACGCCGTCGACCACGAGGAGCGGATCGTGAGCCTCGGCGATGACCTCGTCGAAGGGCGCGTACTGATACTCGCGCATGATGGCGACGAGGCCCTGATGACGGGCCTCGGACCCGGCCATGCGCGCGAGGGCCTCATCCGCGGTGGCGAGGACGGTCGCACCCTGAATGCGCGCGGCGTCGATCTCGTCGGCGAAGCGCGCCTGCGCGCTGGCCTTGACGTAGAGGACGCGAATCGCGCCGGGAGCCGCGGCGAGCAATTCGCGGACGGGCTCGACGCCGAAGATGAGGTCGCGGCCGGCGGGGCCGGCGGGGCCGCCGGGGCCGCCGACGCCCGCGGCGCGGACCTCGGGTCCGCGTGGCGGGCCGGCGTGGCGCGGATGGCGGCCGCGAGCGCGACTGCGATCGCGACCGCCATCCGCGCGGGTGTCGGGGCGGGTGTCGGGGCCGCGCGGAATATCGATGCGCGAGTCGCGCGGGTCGAGCGGCGGTTGCGGTCCGCCGCGACCTTGCGCAGGCTGCGGACCGGGCGCGCGATGCGGACGATGCGGGCCGTGTGGGTGATGCGGTGGTTTCTTCATCGCGACAGATCATATCCCGCACGGGCAGGCCTGCGCAGCGGGGGCCGGCGCCACCGGCAGCATCTTGGGCAAAGCGCGACCGCGAGCAAATCGCACGCACAAAGTTCCATTCCTGCGACGCGCAATCTAAAGTGAGTGCGGGCGCCTTCGCGCCATAAGTCAGTGCGACTACCCCGAATTTCAATCATCGACCGCTACATCGGCAGCGAAATCGTCGCACCGTTCGTTCTCGGCGTGGCCCTGCTGACGTTCGCGCTGGTGACCGGCCGCCTGCTGAAGCTGACCGAAATGGTGGTGAATCGCGGCGTCACGCTGGGCGACGTGGCGAGCCTGATCGGCTACATCATGCCGGCTTTCCTGGAGCTGACCTTTCCGATGGCGGTGCTGCTCGGCGTGCTGATGGGGTTTGGGCGCATGTCGGGCGATCGCGAGCTAATCGCCGCGCGGGCCTGCGGCATGAGCCTCTATCGGCTGGCCGTACCGGTACTGGGCTTCGCCATCTTCATCTGGGCGATCTCGAGTTGGCTTGCGTTTTCGGTGCGGCCGTGGGCCAACAGTCATCTACGCGAGCGGCTCTTCGAAATCACGCAGACCCGGTCCTCGGCCGGGCTGAAGGACAAAGTCTTCAACCGCAATTTTCCCGGCCTGGTGGTCTACGTCGATCACATTTCGCCCGCCGACGAGGTTCTGCATGGCGTGCTGATCTCGGATGCGCGCAATCCGGAGCAGCAAAACACGATTATCGCAAAGGACGGGATCATCGTGCCCGACCGTGCGCAGCAGACGATCACTTTGCGGCTCTATGACGGTTCGGTCTTCGGCCTTGAGCCCGCCAACGATACAACGCACGTCACCAGCTTTCGCATCTACGACCTTAGCGTGCGCCCTGATTCCGAGCTGGGGCTGGGTGAGCGCGATCCCGAGGAGATGAGTTTTGGCGCCCTGCGATCGGCGGCGGCGAAGGCGCGCGCGGACGGCAAACCGGACTACAATATCGAGACCGAGATCGCGAGCAAGTTCACGCTGCCAATCACGACGGTGCTGTTTGCGCTGCTGGGTATTCCGCTGGGGCTCAAGCCGGCGCGCGGCGGACAATCGGAACGTTTCGGTGTCGCGATTGCGCTGTTCTTCCTGTACTACTCGCTGATGCGTGCGGGCGAGGCGCTCGCACTGCGGGGACGTCTCAACCCGTTCGTCGCGATGAGCATCCCGGATATCGTTTTCACGATTCTGGCGGTAGGGCTGTTCCTGCGCAGTGCGGCGGATCGCGGCGATCAGGGACGCGGACCGGGCGACGTGGTGTGGGAGTTGGTGGAGCGCTACGGGCGCTGGAAGGAGGCGGCATGAGCGGACGACCGCGGCTGTCGCCGACGATGGACCGGTTTCTGGCGGGTCAGTTTTTCGGGCCGTTCCTGGTTTGCCTGGGCGCGTTCACGGTGGCCTATCTGATCGGCGATGTGTTCGATCGCTTCAGCGATCTGATTCACTACGGCGGCTTCGGCCTGCTCGGACTCGAATATTTTCTGCTCAAGGTCCCGCTGATCGTCTCGCAACTGCTGCCGGTGGCGTGCCTGGCCGGAGTGCTGCTCGGCTTCGCACTTTTGAATCGATCCGGCGAAGTGCTGGCGTGCCAGCAATTGGGCATCAGCCGGCTCGAGATGGCGGTTCCGGTGCTGGTAACGGCGATAGTAATTTCGCTATTCAACTTCGCCCTGAGCGAAACGGTCGTGCCCTTAGCGACGCGCCAGGCGCGCTACCTGTATGAAGTCGAATTGAAGAAGCGCGAGATTCGCGGCGTCTTCTTCGCGCAGCGGACCTGGGTGCGCATGCGCAATGGGTTTCTCTCGGCCGATCGCTACGACGCCAAGGCGCAGACCCTGCATGGCGTGACGATGTACGTGCTTGGCGCCGACTACGCCCTGCGCGATATCGTGCACGCGGATACGGCGCATTGGAACGGCCGGGCGTGGATTCCCATTAAACCGCGACAGTACCGGCTGGACAAAAACGGCACCGTCGCGACACCCGACACCCACCTGGCGCTGGCTCAGTCGATCAAGCCATCGGACCTGAACCTGGTGCTGCTCGATCCGGAGGAGTTCAGCCTGTGGGAGCTCGACCATTATATCCACGACCTGCGCAACAAGGGGCTCGACCCCGGCGGTTACATCGTTGACCGCGACCTGAAGTATGCGATGCCGCTGTCATGCCTGATCATGGTCGCGCTGGGGATGGCGCTGAGTCTCGACCCGATGCCGCGCAGCTTGAGCCTGGGGCGAAGTTTCGGTCTGGCGATCGGCATCGGATTCGGCTACTGGCTGGCGTTCGGCCTCACGTCATCGTTGGGGCGGTCGGGTATCATTCCGGCGGCGGTAGCGGCATGGACGCCGAACGCGATCTTTGCGGCGCTCGCGTTGTCGATATTCCTGTTTGGCGAAGAACGCTAGAAGGATCGGGCGCCGGGGCAGCCGCGGGGCACGCCCAGCAGGCTGTTGAAAAAGGCTTTTCACAGCCCTCCCCTCACTCGTTCTCTCCCCATTAGGGGCGATAAGGTGAGGAAGGAAGCCATTTTTACTGTAGGGTGCTGAGTTTAAATTTCGCAGGTTAGCAATTTCCCGGGTTTCTCAACGCCCTGCCAGGGTTAGGGTGCCGGCGCCGCACTTGAGTAATCCGCCGCCGCGCGACATCCTTTGTGTTGTGTGTATTGTGGGCCCGTACGAATCACCGCGAGCCGGGTGTCGGGATGGCTGAAATTTCCCTGAAGCCGCTTAACGACGAACGCGTGCGCGAGTTCCTTAAGCTCGTGCGCGTGGCGCATCTGGCAACCGCCGACGCCGGCGGCGTGCCGCACAACGTGCCGCTCTGTTTCTGGTACGACGAGGCGGCGCATTTCTATTTTATCATCGACGAAAAACCCAAGCGCATGACCGGCACAGGGCTGAAGCGGATGCGCAATCTGGCGGAGAACCCGCAGGTCGCGCTGATCGTGGATCATTACGAGGAAGAATGGTCGCACCTGGCGTACGTGTTGGTGCACGGCACCGGACACATCGTCGACGACACCAACGAGTACATGCTCGCGCTGCGCAATTTGCGCGACAAGTATCCGCAATATCGCACGATGGCGCTGGGTTTCGACAAAAACCCGATGGTCCGGATCGACGCCCGGCGCGTTCACGTCTGGGGTGAGCGGTTCAAGCCGCCGCCGGCCGAGAGCTAAACCGTCGCGCGCGGAAATCCGGGGCGCGCGCAGGAGTCGCAGATGTCACGAATCGCGGAAATCTCCACGGCATTGGCCGCGGCCTCGCTTGACGGCTGGCTCTTCTACGATTTCCGCATGAGCGATCCGCTCGCGTATCGCATCCTGGGAATTCCGGAAAAAGGCATGAGTTCGCGCCGTTGGTTTTACTTCATTCCGGCCGAGGGCGAACCCTGCGCGATCGTTTCGGCGGTCGAGGCGCATCGGCTGGACGCGCTGGCGAGCGCGCAGCGCATCGTTTATCGATCGGAACGCGAAATGGTCACCGCGCTGGCCGGACTACTGAGGGGGCGGCAGGTTATCGCGATGAACTATTCGCCCGCATGCGCGATCCCGTACGTCTCGCGCGTCGACGCCGGTACAGTCGAACTGGTGCGATCGATGGGCGTCGAGGTGGTGAGCGCAGCCGACCTGATTCAACGCTTCGAGGCGGTGCTGACGGTGGCGCAACTTGGGGGCCATCGGCGCGCCGCGACGGCCCTGCGCGACATCGTGAACCAGACCTTTGCCGAGATCTCGCGGCGCGTGCGCGGCCACCTGCCATGCACGGAGTTTACCATTCAGAATTTCGTCTTCGGGCGCATCGCGGCGCACAATCTGCATACCGACGAGGCGCCGATTGTCGCGGTCAACGCCAACGCGGCCAATCCGCATTTCAGCCCACTGGAGGAAAAGGACACAGCGATCCGCCAGGGCGACCTGGTGTTGATCGACTTGTTCGCCAAGGAACGCGCGCCCGATTCGATCTATGGCGATCTCACCTGGATGGGCTTCGTCGGGGAGAGTGTTCCTGAAATGCAAGCAAGCGTATTTCGCATCGTCGCCGACGCGCGCGACGCGGCAGTCGCGTTGATTCAGAGCCGCGTCGGCGCGGGCTTGCCGGTCAGCGGCGAAGAGGCAGATCGCGCCGCGCGCGCGCAGATCGAGGCGGCCGGCTTCGGCGACGAGTTCGTACATCGCACTGGCCATTCGATCGGGCGCGAGGTCCACGGCACCGGCTGCAACCTCGATTCACTGGAAACCCGCGATCATCGGCTGCTGATCGAGCGCACCTGCTTCTCGGTCGAACCGGGCATCTACCTGCCGGGGAAGTTCGGCATGCGCAGCGAACTCGACATGACGATCGAGAACGGCCGCGCCGAGATCAGTGCGGCGCCCGCGCAGCACGAGATAATCCCGATCCTCGCGCGCTATGCGTAAGCTCGGCGCGCCACAGGTGAAGACGACGGCGGCGAAGATCGCGACTGTTCCCTCGCTACGCATCAGCAGGCAGACTGCGAATCGCCATGATCATTCGCGCAATCGCATTTGACCTGGACGGCACCCTGTCCGACACGGAACCGCTGCACTTCGAGGCGTTCGCCGAAGTGCTGCGCCCAGCGGGAATTGAAATTCCACGCGCGGAATATTTTTCGCGGCTGATCGGGCTCAACGATCACGACTGCTTTGCGTTCCTGCTGCGCGAGCACGGCCAGGACGCCGATGAAGCGCGCGTGGCGAGCCTGATCGAGCGCAAGGCCGGCGTTTACGGCGCGATGATCGCGAATCGCGACGTGCTCTATCCGGGAGCGGACGCGTTTGTGCGGCGATGCGCCGAGCGCTTCCCGCTGATCCTGGTCACCGGCACGCTGCACGCGGAGGCCGAGGCCATATTGCGGCGCGCCAACCTGCGCAGCCTGTTCGTCGATATCATCGCGGCGGAGGACACCGCGCGCGGCAAGCCGGAGCCCGACGGTTTTCTAACTGCACTCGGGCGGCTGGGATTTCTGCTGCGGCCGCATCCGTCGATCGTGGCCGCCGAATGCCTGGTGATCGAGGATACGGCGGCGGGTATCGAGGCCGCGCGGCGCGCAGGCATGAGGGTGCTCGCGGTGGGCCAGACGACCACTGAAGACAATCTGCGAGCGGCTGAGATTATCCGTCCGACGATTGGCGAGACCGATCTCGACGATGTGTTGCGCCGTCTCGCCGACAGCGATGCGCGCTAACTCGCGCGTAATACACGGGTAATACAATGGTTGAAGAACTCAAAACTTTAAGCTTTTTCTGAAACCTCATGGAGGTTTCACGGCATTCCATGCCGTCGGTGGGCCACGCTCGCGTTGCTCGATCGCGCGATAAGCGGCGCGCGGAGTACCGCGCGAGCGGTCCGCGAAGTGAAGAATCCCTTTTTTCAGTGATTGACGCTCGCGTTGCCCGGTGGGTGGATAAGCAGGCGGAAGTACGTAGAGAGGCCGACCCGAGAGACTTGAAGATAGCAAGGTTAGCTGAGTGCGGCGAGGAGGCGCTGCGGCAGTCCGTCGAACGGCCCGTTGGACATGCACACGATGACATCGCCGGGGCGGGCGTCGGCGAGGATCGCGTCGAGGATCGCGTCGGTTGACGGGAAGGCCGCGGCGACGGGACCGCGTGCGCAGATTGCATGCGCGAGCACGTCGGTGTCGAGGCGGGAAGCGGCCGGAATGGGATCGTTTTCCTTGAAATAGACCGCGCCGAGATAGACCCGCGCGGCGCGATCGAAGGCGGCGGCGAAACCGTCCTGGAAGACGCCGCGGCGCGCGGTGTTCGAGCGCGGCTCGAACGCTGCGAAGAGGCGGCGGCCGGCGTAGCGCTCGGCGATGGCCTCGAGGGTGACGCCGATGGCGGTCGGATGATGGGCGAAGTCGTCGATCACCATAATGCCGCGCGCCTCGCCGACGATCTCCTGGCGCCGCTTGACGCCGCCGAACGATCGCAGGCCGCGCGCGAGGTGGTCCGCGCCGAGACCGAACTCGCGCAGCAGCACCCATACGCCGAGCGCGTTGGCGACGTTCATGCGGCCGCCGATGGGCAATTCCAACGCGCGCGCGACGCGCTCACCGCCACGTTCGATCGAGAAGCGCGCACCGTCGGGACCGATCGCGATGTCGGTCGCGCGAAACTCTCCCGCCTTGAGCCCGAAGGTCACGCAGCGCGCACGCGCATCGGCGCAGACCTCGAGCGCGGCGGGAAAATCGGCACAGACCGCGAGCACGCGCGATTCGTCCATCTGCGCGACCAGCGCGCGGAAGGACGATTTCACATGTTCAAGATCGCGATAGATATCGGCATGGTCGAATTCGACCGCGGTGATAATCGCGCCATGCGCGCGGTAATGGAGAAACTTCGGTCCTTTGTCGAAAAATGCGGTGTCGTACTCGTCGCCCTCGATAACGAAGTCGGGGCCGTCGCCGAGCCGGTAATTGGTGGCGAAATCGCGGGCGACGCCCCCCACCAGCATCGAGGGATCGCGCCCCGCTGCGGCGAGCACGTGCGCCATCATCGCGGTCGAGGTGGTCTTGCCATGCGTTCCGGCAACCATCAGGACGCGCCGATCGCGCAGGAATAGATGCCACAGCGCTTCGGGCATCGAGAGGTACGGGATGCGCGACGCGAGCAGCGCCTGCGCCTCGGGATTCGAGCGCGGGACGACGTTGCCGACGACGACGAGGTCGGGCGCCGGCGTGAGATTCGCGGCGTCATACTCACTGCGGACTTCGATTGCGAGACCCTTGAGCAGGGACGCCGTCGGCTCGTAGAGCTGATTGTCGGAACCGGTAACGCGATAGCCGCGCATCGAGAGCATCCCGGCGAGCGCGGCCATGGCGGAGCCCGCCACGCCGATCAGATGAACATGGCGCACCGTCGTCGGCACGCGTGCGAGGCGCGCATTCGAATCGGAGGAAACTTCGGGAAACGCTTGACTGATAACTTCAGATGACATCGACCTTCACCCTCGCAACGACCGACCCTCAACCGCCACCGCGCGAACCAGTCGTCGATCCAGTCACGCTCAAAGTTCGGCGTTGCGCAGCCTCAGTGAATTTACGATCACGGAGACCGAACTCGCACTCATCGCGGCGCTCGCGAACATCGGGTTCAGGAGCAGGCCGAAGAACGGATAGAGCACGCCGGCCGCGATTGGCACGCCGAGGACATTATAGATGAAGGCGAAGAAGAGGTTCTGCCGGATGTTGCGCATGGTCACGCGGCTCAAGTTGCGCGCGCGCACGATACCCATGAGGTCGCCCTTCACCAGGGTGATGCCGGCGCTTTGCATCGCGACGTCGGTGCCGGTGCCCATCGCGATGCCGACGGTCGCCTGGGCGAGCGCGGGAGCATCGTTGATGCCGTCGCCGGCCATCGCGACGATGCGCCCCTCGGCTTGCAGCCGCTTGACCACGCTGGCCTTGTCCGCGGGCATCACTTCGGCCTCGACCTCGTCGATGCCGAGTTGATGCGCGACGGCGGCGGCGGTCGCGCGGCTGTCGCCGGTGAGCATCACGACGCGGACGCCGTCGGCACGCAATTGCGCGAGCGCCGCGGGCGTCGCGCGCTTGACGGGATCGGCCACGCCGATCAGTCCCGCCGGCTGCCGGTCAACCGTCACGAACATGATGGTCTGCGCCGCGTGACGCAGCGCCTCGGCGCGGGCGATGAGATTTTGCTCCGACGCGGCGGCGCCCTCGAGAATACGTTCGCTGCCAACGCCCACGAGACGACCACCGACCTTTGCGCTCACGCCAACGCCGGTGGTCGAGGCAAAATCAGTGACGCTCTCAAGCGTGATGCCGCGATCGACGGCGCCGGCAACAATCGCGGCGGCCAGCGGATGTTCACTGGCACGCTCGACGCTCGCGGCGAGCCGCAGGACGTCGGATTGGTCGAAGCCGGGAGCGGTCTCAACGGTCACGAGCTTGGGTTTGCCTTCGGTGAGCGTGCCGGTTTTGTCGATCACGATGGTGTCAACGCGCTCCATCAGTTCGAGCGCCTCGGCATCGTGGATGAGCACACCGGCGGAAGCGCCGCGACCAGTCCCGACCATCACGGCCATCGGCGTTGCGAGCCCGAGCGCACAGGGGCAGGCGATAATCAGCACCGCGACGGCGGCAAGGATTGCACGCGGGAGCGCCGGGGAGGGACCGGCGAAAAACCAGGCGGCGAAGGTGATGGCGGCAGCGCCGATCACCATCGGCACGAAATAACCGGAGACCACGTCGACCAGGCGCTGGATCGGCGCGCGGCTGCGCTGTGCCTGGGCGACCATGCGGACGATTTGCGCGAGTACGGTATCGGCGCCGACCCGCTCCGCGCGCATTACGAAGGAGCCGGTGCCGTTGACGGTCGCGCCGATGACGCGTTCGCCCGCGCGTTTCGCGGAGGGCAGCGGCTCGCCCGTGATCATCGATTCGTCAACGGTACTGGCGCCTTCGACGATGACTCCATCGACCGGGATTTTTTCGCCGGGCCGCACGCGCAGCAGATCTCCCGGATGCACGCGATCAAGCGCGAGGTCTTCTTCAGCGCCATCAGCGCGCACGATGCGCGCGGTGGGCGGCGCCAACCGGAGCAACGCCTTGATCGCGCCGGCGGTGCGTTCGCGCGCGCGCAGTTCGAGCACCTGGCCGAGCAGGACCAGCGCTGTGATTACCGCGGCGGCCTCGAAATAGAGCGGCGGCGCGCCGCTGGAATCGCCGGCCGCGGGCGTCAGCAGGTCGGGGAAAAAAGTGACGAAGAGGCTGTAGGCGTAAGCGATTCCAACGCCCAGCGAAATCAGCGTGAACATATTGAGATGGCGGCTGACGATCGATCGCGCGCCGCGCTCGAAGAAAGGCTTCGCGCCCCAGAGGACGACCGGCGTCGCGAGCGTCAGCTCGATCCAGGCGATCGGGCGCATCCCGAGCGCGTGCTGCAGCGGCATCCCGGGAATCATTTCCGACATCGAGAGCGCGAATAGCGGGAGCGAGAGGGCCGCGCTGATCCAAAAGCGGCGCGTCATGTCGGCGAGTTCAGGGTTCGGCGCGTCGGCGCCCGATACCGCGCTGATTCGCAGTTCCAGCGCCATGCCGCATTTCGGACAAGTCCCCGGATGGTGCTGCACCACCTCAGGGTCCATCGGACAGATGTACTCCGTCGTCGAGGTCGCGGCCGCCACGGCCTCAACCGGTTCCAGATACATTTGCGGGTCGGCAGCGAACTTGGTCATGCAGCCGTTGCCGCAAAAGTACCAGGTGCGGCCGTTGTGCGAATGGCTCCATTTGGCGGCCGCAGGATCGACCGTCATCCCGCATACGGGGTCTTTCACCGTCGCGGCGCTATCGCGCGGATCGGCGCGGGAGGCGAGATCAGTTGTTGAGGAACGCAAAACTTTTATTTTTCCGGAGACTGAAACCTCACGAGGTTTCAGACTTCCCTTTGCTAAAGATGCGGGCTTCGCCCTGCGAAAACCTCATCCGTTAAGTGGCCCAAAGCAGCTTCGGTGATCCTGAACGGGTCAGGCACTGACGCCGAGCGCTTCCATGACGAGGTCGTGGATTTTGGGACGGAAATCGCGAATGGCCTGGTTGTCGCGGCGCGGGTGGACGCGGTTGGTCAGCAGCGAAATCGCGATGCCGCGCGAAGGTTCGATCCAGATCGAAGTGCCGGTAAAGCCCAGATGACCGACGGCGGCGGGAGAAAAGCGATGGCCGGAGCTGGAGTACTCGGGCGACGGCGAATCCCATCCGAGGGCCCAGGTGGAGCCGCGCACGGCGCTATCGCGGGACCAGAACTGCTGGACGATTTTTTGCGGAATGAAGTCCGAGCGGCCGGCGTAACAGGCGAGCAGCTCGGCGGCGATGCGATCGACTTCCTTGACCGGCGCGAAGAGTCCGGCATGGCCGGCGACGCCGCCCATCGCATAGGCGTTTTCGTCGTCCACTTCGCCGACCAGCAGCCGCTTGCGCAGCGGGCAGACGGCGGTCGGCGCGAACATCTCGGGGACCGGCTCGAGGCGGCGCGTACGGACCAGCGAAATATCGATGAAGTCGGTGGCGCGCAATTCGAGCGGGCGGAAAATCTTGTCGCGGCAAAAACGGTTCAGCCCGACTCCGCAGACCTGTTCGACGGCCTCGCCCAGCAGCATGAAGTTCAAGTCGGAGTAGATGGTTTTGCTGCCGGTGGGGGCCTCGGGCTTTTCCCGATGAATTGCTTCGTAAACGAATTCCTTGGCGCCGCGGCTGGCCATGAAGTTGACCTTGCCGCCGCGTTCGACTTCGGCGATCTGCTGGTAGAACGGCCGCCATGCGGCGAGGCCCGAGCTATGCGCGAGCAGATGGCGGAAGGTGACGTGGCCTTTGCCGTGGACGCCGAAGTTATGGAAAAAGCGCGTCAGCCGATCATCGAGGCGCATCTTGCCGTCGCGCGTGAGCATCATGACGGCGACGGTGGTGGCGAGCGGCTTGGTCAGCGACGAGAGGTCGAAGACGGTCTCGAGGCGCATCGGCGAGCGCTCGGGCAGGATGGAGCGAAAGCCGAAGGCGCCCTCGTAGGCGATCTCGGCGCCGGTGCGCACGACCAGCGTTGCGCCGGGAATCGCGCCTTTCTCGACCGCCTCTGCAAAGGCTAATTCAACCTCATGCCATCCCAAACGGTTGCCACTCCTTTCGCGTCATTGAATTCAGTCTTTAGCGTAATCGCGTCAAACTTGTGCGTGATCGAATCAAATTCGCTGCGCACAAAGCCGCAGGTTGGCGCACGCCCTCATTGAGGTCAACTGACCGCGGGCTCAGTAATCATCAGGCTGCGGCGCGAGCAGTCGATTTTCGCGCGCACGCCGAGCGGCAGCGTCAGGTTCTCGGTGCCATGACCGGCCTCGATTCCAAACAGCACCGGACAGCTTCCCGCGGTCTGCTCGGCGACGAAGCCGGCGATGCGCGCGCGTTCCTGGGCGCTGCCCTCGACCGGACGGATCGCGCCAAAGACCACGCCGGCGACGCGCTGGAACACGCCCGCGTGTTTCAACTGCACCAGCATGCGATCGACTCTATACGCCTTCTCACCGGTATCTTCCAAAAACAGGATACGCCCGTCGAAGCGCGGCGCGAACGGCGTCGCGAGCGTAGCGACCACCACCGACAGGCATCCGCCAATCAGTTCGCCCTCGCCGGCGCCGGGATGCAGCGCCTCGCGCGCCTCGAGTTCAAACTGGCGCGTCTCGCCACTGAGCAGGCGCGCCAGATGATCGATCGAGCGAGGCGTGAGGCCGACGGCGAAATCCATCGCGACCATCGGACCGTGGAAGGCGACGGAAGCGGCGCGATCGACGATCGCGTTGAGGAGGAAGGTCGCGTCGGAAAAGCCGAGAAAGATTTTGGGCTTGCGCGCGATGGCGGCGAAATCGATCAGCGGCAGCAGCCGGCCACATCCGTAGCCGCCGCGCGCGCCGAAAATCGCCTTGACGGCGGGATCGGCAAAGAAGGCGTTGAGTTCGTGCGCGCGATCGCGATCGCTGCCGGCGAAGATTCCGGTACGGTCGAGCGCGTGGCCGGAGACCTTGACCCGATAGCCCATCGAGGCGAGCACGCCTACGCCGCGTTCGAGGTATTCGCGTTCGACCGTCGCCGAGGTCGCGACCACGCCGACGGTATCGCCGAGTCTCAACGCGGGAGGTTTATTGGGCTGGTGGCTCACCGTAACGACGCACGAGCATATCACGCGAGCTAGAGGGGAGAGAAAAGAGAGTTGTTGAAGAACTCAAAAATTATAATTTTCCAGGAGACTGAAACCTTACAAGGTTTCAGTCTTCCCATTTGTTAAAGATGCGGGCTTCGCCCTGTAAAAATCTCGTGATGATTGGCGCTTGCGATGCCGGGGGGGAACGTGGCCGCCTGCCCGAGCATCGCGAACGTCAATCATGAGGCTAGAGGGTGCGGCCGACGGCGAGCGCGACCGGCTTGAGCGCGGCCATAAGCGCGGCGAAAGTTTTGGGCGTGAGCTGTTGCGGGCCGTCGGAGAGGGCCTTGAGCGGGTCGGGATGCACCTCGATCAGGAGGCCATCGGCGCCCGCCGCGATCGACGCCAGGGCCATCGGCGTGACCAGCGACCAGAGGCCGGTACCGTGGCTGGGATCGACCAGGACCGGCAGATGGGTCCATTCCTTGAGCAGCGGCACGGCGTTGAGATCGAGCGTATTGCGGGTGGCGGTTTCGAAAGTGCGGATACCGCGCTCGCAGAGGACGACGTTGGGATTTCCGGCCGACAGGATGTACTCGGCAGCCATCAGGAATTCCTCGATCTTGGTCGCCATGCCGCGCTTGAGCAGGATCGGCTTGTTGATCTTGCCGAGGCGGCGCAGCAAGGAGAAGTTCTGCGCGTTGCGCGCGCCGACTTGCAGCATGTCGGCATGCTCGGCCACCAGTTCGATGTCGTGGGCGTCCATGATTTCGGTGACGACCGGCAGGCCGACGCGCAGACCGGCGTTTTCGAGCAGCACCAGCCCTTCGTTCTCCATACCCTGGAAGGAATAGGGGGAAGTGCGGGGCTTGTAGGCACCCCCGCGCAGCAGATGGGCGCCGGCACGCTTGACGGCGTCGGCGGCGCCTTCGACTTGCAGATCGCTCTCGACCGCGCAGGGTCCCGCGATCACCGTGATGCGCGGGCCGCCGATCTCGACGCCGCCGACGACGATGCGCGAGCCCTCCGGGCGGACCTCGCGGCTGGCGAGCTTGAAGGGCCGCAACACCGGCATCACGCGCTCGACGCCCCACACCGATTCGAGGTGTTGCAGCGAATGCGCTTCGCCGCGCTCCTCGCCCACGCATGCGACGACGGTACGCTCGACACCGCGAATCACGTGGGCGCTGTAGTCGAGCTGCTCGACCATCTGGATGACATTATTGATGTCGTCTTCCGAGGCATGCGGGTTCATTACGACGATCACGCGGGTAACCCCCTGAAACATTAGAGTGTCAGGCCACCGCTTCAATCCGACCATCTGGCCCGCCGAAATAGACAGAACCTGGGGTCAGTGCGAGTGACTTTGCCGATTGTGCGCGGCGAGCACAGCCCCTAGTATAGCGGACATCCTTGACCGTAGCGGAGATCGTAAAACTTAGTGGACATTGGGCGCATTTCGACGCCGAACAGCCGGCCCCCTGCGCGAACGCGCGAGCGGCATCTACCCGCGACGGAGATGACTGTGGCCCGCAAGCCGCAAAGAACCTTACGCCTGGTCCATACGTCGGACGTACATCTGGAGAGCGACACGTTTGGCACCGGTGCGCGCGGCGACGAATTTCGGGAGCGGGTGCGGCGCGCATTCAGCGGCGTGATCGATCTGGCCAACAATCGCGAAAGCGACCTGCTGTTGATCGTCGGCGATCTTTTCGATTCGAGCCGCATACCGGACGACGCGTTGAAGTTCGCGATGAGCGAGATTGGGCGCGCGCGGATGCCGGTGGTGATGATCCCCGGGAATCACGACGCCCACGACGAGCGCTCGATTTACGCGCCGCTGTCCGCGGACGCATTGCCGCGCAACCTGCATCTGATCCTCGAACCAGACGGGCGCATGATCGATTTTCCGGAGCTGGCGACGCGGATTTGGGGCAAGGCGCTGGTCGAACATTCACCGGACTATCGTCCGCTGAAGGGGATGCCGGAGCCGGCGCACGATCGCTGGAATATCGCATTGGCGCACGGGCTGTTTACCGAAGACAACGAAACGGGGCGTTCGTCGCCGATCACGCCCGGGGAAATTGAGGCCAGCGCCTATGATTATATTGCGCTGGGACACGTCCACGTTTTCGGCGAAGTATCGCGCGGGAGCACGAAGGCGGCCTATTGTGGGACGCCGGCACCGCTCTATTCGAGTGCCGAGGCGGGCTGGGTGGCTTGCGTCAGTTGCGTGCCGGGCGAGCCGGTGGTGATTGACCGGGTGGTCGTGGATCGCTAGCGACGCTACGCGTTTCCACTAGCGCGGAAACCCACGGTTTGATCGATTCCCCTTCAACCCAAGTCCAGCTATCCAACCGTTCCCTAGTCGGCCAACCGCTCCCTCGCCCGCTCGCCCCAACCTGCGCCCGCGACCAGCCGCCCCCTTCACTAACCCCCCCGACCAGCCCCCCTTAACGATGGAGCGAGGCGGCCGGGGGCCGATGGCCCGCGACGCTCAACTCGGGGAACATCCCCACCAGGCGACTGCAGACCTGCTCGAAACTGGTCGAGTCGAAGGGCTTAATCACGTAATCGAGCGCGCCTTCGCGCAGGAACGCCTTGCGAATCTCGGGGTAGGCGCTGGCACTGACGACCAGGATTGGCACTCCCGGCTTTTCGCTGCGCATGATTCTGAAAAGGGCGAGCGCGCCGATTCCACCAGTGTGAAGCACGGCAACGTCGAGCGTGACCAGGGTCGGCGAGACGGTGCGGAAGAGGTCGAGCGCCGACAGGGTATTTTCGGCCTCCGCCACGACCTCGCATCCGATACACTCGAGGTGATGACGCAGGACGTCGCGGACGAAGACGGAATCATCAACCATCAGGACACGCACAGCCATCAACGCACCATCGTAGCGCCGGCCTGGAAACCAGTCCGAGCCGAAGCACCTTTTCGAGTTTGAGATAACTGTGAGGAGGAGCAACTAATGGGCCAGTTCAATCCCGGTCTTTCCCGACCACTATTCGCCCTGGTCTCGCAAATTAAGCGATTATCTGTACCGGAACAGGTCGCTTTTCGGGCGATTATCGCTGAAATCGACGCAGTTCGATTTGCACCCGTGATACAGCCCTTTGGATTTGTAGCACCGAGCGATCCTTTTGCCTGCCGCGGATGAAATTCCCCCGGTGACGGTGTATCCGTATAATTGGATTGTGCGAGAATCAATCGGCGTCCGGGTTATGCTGATGCCGGCCGATCTGGGGCGAAGGCGGTTGCGATGAAAGATTTGTCGATCGCGGTTGCGGCGTCGATTCTCACGGTGTTTGCATTCGCGCCGGGACTTTCCGCTCGAACGGCGGGGGCGGCGAACCGCGATTTTGCAGCCAAATCCGAACAACAGAGTTCAGTTGCAAAATCAATCGTAATTGCCCAACTTAGTCCGGGCATGTCGATGAATCAGGGGGAGATCCTCGAGGCGCAGCAGAATGCCGACAGCCCGGGCGACGACGGCAGCTCCGCCGATACCGACAATCAAAACCCTGACGATACGGATCAAAACGCAGCCAATGCGGATCAGAATGGCGACCCGAACAACCCCGACGCCGATCAAAACGCACAGGCTGACGACAACGGCGACAATTCGGATCAGGGCAACGGCGAGGGGGCCGATGCGCAGGCGGATAACGGCGAGACGGCCGATCAGAACGCCGACAACTCGGCGGCGGCGCAATGAGTCGAGCAGGCGACGGAATCCGTCGCGGCGTGAGCCGTGAGAAAATAAAAAGCGGCGGTCGCTCGATGCGACCGCCGCTTTTCTACTTAGAGTCTATCCGCAGAGTGCAGCCGTGCTTACATCATGCCGCCGGGAGGCATTCCGCCGCCGCCGGCTGCGCCTTTGCCCTCGTCGGGCTTTTCGGCCACCATGCATTCGGTGGTCAACAGCAGGCTCGCGACTGACGCCGCGTTCTGCAGGGCGCTACGCACGACCTTGGTGGGGTCGATGATGCCGGCCTTCATCAGGTCCTCGAACTCCTCGGTCGCCGCATTGAAGCCGAAGGGGCCCTTGTTATTGCGGATCTTGTCAACGACGACGGAACCTTCCCAGCCGGCGTTGGTCGCGATCCAGCGAGCCGGATCCTCGACCGCCTTCTTGATGATCCCGATGCCGACCTTTTCCTCTTCGCCGCCGCGCAGGTTGTCGAGCGCCGCCGAGGCCCGGATGAGGGCAACGCCGCCGCCGGGGACCACGCCTTCCTCGACCGCCGCGCGCGTCGCGTGCAAGGCATCCTCGACACGCGCCTTCTTTTCCTTCATCTCCATCTCGGTCGCAGCGCCGACGCGAATGACTGCCACGCCGCCGACCAGCTTGGCCAGGCGTTCCTGGAGCTTCTCGCGATCGTAGTCCGAGGTGGTCTCGTCGATCTGGGCGCGAATCTGCTTGATGCGGCCTTCGATATCGACCTTCTTGCCCGCGCCGTCGATGATGGTGGTGTTATCCTTGTCCACCACGATGCGCTTGGCGCGGCCGAGGTCCTGCAGCGTGAGGTTCTCGAGCTTCAGCCCGAGTTCTTCAGCGATAACCTTGCCGCCGGTCAGGATCGCGATGTCTTCGAGCATCGCCTTACGCCGATCGCCGAAGCCCGGAGCCTTGACCGCGGTGCAGGCGAGCGTGCCGCGAATCTTGTTGACGACCAGGGTCGCCAGGGCCTCGCCCTCGACTTCCTCGGCCACGATCAGGAACGGCTTGCCGGTCTTGGCGATTGATTCGAGGATCGGCAGCAGGTCCTTCATCGAAGAGATCTTCTTCTCATGAATCAGGACGTAGGCATCTTCGAGCTTCGACTCCATCCGCTCCGGATCGGTCACGAAGTACGGCGACAGGTAGCCGCGGTCGAACTGCATGCCTTCGACCACTTCGAGCGTGGTCTCGAGGCCCTTGGCCTCCTCGACCGTGATGACGCCTTCCTTGCCGACCTTCTCCATCGCTTCAGCGATAATTTCGCCGATGGTCGAATCGTTGTTGGCCGAAATGGTCCCGACCTGTGCGATTTCGCGGCGGTCCTTGGTCGGCTTGGACAGGTTCTTGAGCTCGGCCGTGATGGCTTCGACCGCACGGCTGATGCCGCGCTTGAGCGACATCGGATCGTGGCCTGCGGCGACCATCTTGATGCCCTCGGTGTAGATCGAACGGGCGAGGACGGTCGCGGTGGTGGTGCCGTCGCCGGCGACGTCGGAAGTCTTGGAGGCGACTTCCTTGACCATCTGCGCGCCCATGTTTTCAAAGCGGTCTTCGAGTTCGATTTCCTTGGCGACGGTAACGCCGTCCTTGGTGACGGTCGGCGCGCCGAAGCTCTTTTCGAGCACGACGTTGCGGCCCTTGGGGCCGAGCGTCACGGTGACGGCGTCGGCCAGCACATTGACGCCGCGCAGGATTTTTTCACGCGCTTCCTGCGAAAAACGCACTAATTTTGCACCCATAGCTATCTCCTAATTCAGTGGGAATTTGAACGGCGCTGCCCAGCTCAGCCTTCGAGCACGCCCAGGATGTCGTCCTCGCGCAGAATCAGGTGATCTTCGCCCTCGAGCTTCACCTCGCTGCCGGAATACTTGCCGAACAGAATGCGGTCGCCCGCCTTCACATCCGGTGCGATTAGATCGCCCTTCTCGGACCGCCGGCCCTTGCCGACCGCGATGACTTTGCCTTCTTGCGGCTTTTCCTTCGCGGTGTCGGGAATGATAATCCCGCCCTTGGTCTTGTCCTCTTCCTTGATACGCTTCACGAGAATCCGATCGCCTAACGGCCTGATTCCTTTCATGGGGTGACCAGCAGCCTCCTTATGACGTTTATTGAAAATCCCCTGAATCAGGGGTCCCGGTCGCAAGTTAATCACGACTGCGGAATTGTCAATTGGCACTCCCCCAACGAGAGTGCTAATCCGCCACTCTATCGTGTTCCGAGATTATTGCAAGGGTTTCACTGCTGGACGAGCAACCCATCCGTCTTGCCCTGACTTTTCGGACTGCTCGCGATGCTCGGGTGGGCGTGCCAAGTCCAGCGGGGGATGTCGAAGAGAGTTGTTGAGGAACTCAAAACTGTTAATTTTTCAAGACACTGAAACCTCACCGAGGTTTCAGACTTCCCGTTGGTAAAGATGCGGGCTTCGCCCTATTAAAAGGGGTCGAGCAAGACGATGAGGCCGATCATCGACGGGAGCGCGAAACACGGGCGAGGATCGCGCGATCGAGCAACGCGAGCGTCAGGCATTGAAAAATTGAACGGGGTGGCCGACGCGTTCAGAGACCACCTCGGCGAGCCGGCCGTAGAGGTCGTGGCCGTCGCGATCGTCAACCCAACGCGCGGCGTCGTCGGCGCGATTGTAATGCCAGGCGCGGGCATCGGCCGCGAGCCAGATCTGGCTGGTGGCGGCCTGCCGGCTCAGGATGAACTTGCCGCCGTCGGGGAACTCGATCGTGACGACGCCGTCGCCGGTGATGTAATCGACCTCGTCGGGGTCAAGCGTCTCGAGCCATTTGGCGACGGCGCGCAGGCATTCGTCGGCCCGCTTCAGAAATTCGTTGGCGTCCATGTTTTTCAATGACTGACGCTCGCGATGCTCGGGTAACAGCTAAGTCGTGCGGTTAGGGAAAGGGCGAGCGCCGGCTAGTACGATTCGGGAATTCCTCTCAACACTGCGGGCCTTTTTTGCGGAGTTCCTCTTCGCGGTAGCGCCGGAACAGGATGTTCCATTCGGAGCTGCCCTCGACCACGCCGCGTTTGAGCGACGCAATCTTGCGCCGCACGACGGCGTCGATCGCGTCGCCCTGCTCGCCCGTTTCGGCGAGGATTTCGCGTCCATGGCGCAGCGCGACGGCGAAATTCGGGATTTCGACCAGCCCCTCATCGCGCATCCGGGCGATCGATTCGCGGGCGAGAAAGAGAATGCGGGCTTCGCTGAGTTTCATTTTTTTCGATCTTTCACTGCTTCATTGCAGGCTGCGCAATCGAAGCGGGCGTCGCCGCGTTACAGCGTAAAGCCTTTCTTCTCGGCGAGGCGCTGCCGGATCTTACCGCGTAAAAGGGTGATATCGAGGCGCGGATCCGTTCGCGCATGTTCTTGCGCCATGCGGTCGGCTTCGTCGTCAATGCGCGCCTCGGTCTCGAAATTCGACGACATCAATTCGACCACGCAGGCGATGAGATCCTTTTCGCTCACCTTGGGCTTGATCGAGCCGCGGGCGATCAGCCCCTGGACCAGATGGGTCGCGAGGGCGTCGATTTGCGCGTCAGTCATGATGGTAAAGAGAGATTGGTTGAGGAACCCGAAACTGAGATTTACACTGAAACCTCACGAGGTTTCAGACTTCCCTTTGGTTAAGATGCGGGCTTCGCCCTGTTAAAACCCCTTACTATTGACGCTTGCGCTGCTCGGGCACGCGGCTAAGTCCGGGGGGGAATAAACCCCGCCGGATCAGCAAACCAACCCGTTCAGTCAACTGGCCCCGGCGTCAGGCGGGGGCGCCTGCGAAACCGTCGCCCTCGCCGCGCAGAATGGCGTCGAAGCGCAGGCCGCCGAGGTACTGGCGGCGAGCATCCTCGTCGGTGATTCCGGCGCGGCGCACGTCACGCCGTTTAATCTGCCAGACACCGCCAACCATCGGATGGCGGCCCTGCCGATAGCTGAAAAAGTAGTACACGAACTGGCGCACGGTGCCCATCCGCGAGTCCGCCGACATGCCACGGCCGCCCGCGACCGTGAAGACCGTGTGCAGCAGCCGCCCCAATGAGTAGAAGCCGGTGAACGCGTCGCGATAGGCCTGGTACCACGCCTGGCGATCGAGCTTGTCGTGACGCAGGGTCACATGCTGCGAATCGAGCTGGTTGAAATCCCAGTCGATGATGTCGCCGGCCTTGGCATAGCGGGTCTGGTCTTCGGTGCCGGGCAGCGGCGTCATAATGAAGAACGAGACGATATCGAAGCCGATCTTTTTCAGCGTCCGGGCGGCGATCCGTCCGCAATCGGGACCGTCGAAGGGGAAGCCGAGCATGTAGCCCGCATGCACCGAGACGCCGACCTTATGCCAGTTGTCAACCACGCGCCGGTACTTGTCGAGGACGTGTTTGCGCGCCTCTTCGATCTTGCTGCGATGCTGGCGGTCGTCGGTATTCTGATACTTGGTGGCGAAGTTGAGGTTGTCGGGATTGAGTGATTCGATGCCGACGAAGGCCTGGTAGCATCCGGCCTTGGCCGCGAGTTCGGTGAAGCGGCGGCTGCGGCGATGCTTGGCGGTTTCGCTCTCGCCCTCGGCCACGTTCGCGTAGCAGGAGGCGTCGACGTCAACCTGCATCATGAATTCGAGCTTGGGGAACTCCTGCTTGACCTCGACCAGGCCGGTCAGAATCTCTTCCCAACGGGGGCTGCGGAAGAAGTCGTCGTCAACCAGGAAGAGCGCGGTGATACCGTGATTGCGGGCGGCATCGCGCACCCAGCTCACGACGGCGTTGGGCTCGCGCGAACGCATGGTGCGGCCCATCACGTTTTTCACGCTGCAATAGGAGCAGGTGAAGGGGCATCCGCGCGACGTATCGATCGTGGTCATGGTCGGATCGAAGAAGCGCGTCAGATAGCGATCGTCGAGCGTCGGCAGTTGCGAATCGGTGATTACCGGGACGATGATGTCGTCCTGGCCGGTCTTGGCGCGGATGCCGTCGGTGACGGAATAATTCGGCTGGAGCTGGCCCGACAGCAGGTCCTCAACGATGTGGACCCACAGATTTTCGGCCTCGCCGACGATGGTCGTGATACCGCAGCTATGCAGGAAGTCGCGCGATTCGGGATATCCGCTGACGTGGAATCCACCCATCATCACGCGCACACCTTGAGCGACAAACTGCAGCGCGATGTCGCGGCCGCGCGGGTACTGATTGGATTGGACGCCGGCCATTCCGATCAGCAGCTCGACGCCGTCTTCCTGCGCCTTTTCCTTAATCGCCTTGATGGTTTCGGGACTGACGACGCCGTCGCAGATTTCGTCCCAGATGACGGTCTCGAGAAAGACGTTGCGCTTGGCGCCGTAGTTGCGATTGTAGTTTTCGTTGAGCGCCTTCAGCACCGTGAGGGTGTTGTTGGGCTGCACGCCATAGCGGAAGAGCTGAACATAGCCTTCCTCGTCGTAGCGCGACGGTTTGATGAAATAGACCCGGATCGTGCGGCACGGCTCCGGCTTGAGGGCATTGGTGCTGACGGCACCCGCGGTTGTCCCAATCTGAAGCATCTCGGCCGGACGGTCACCGCCGTAGCGGTTGCGGCCAATGAGGTAGTACAGGATCAGTCCCGCACCCACAAAGAAGCCGATAATACTGAGCAAAAACACCATCGATTACTCCTCTACCGCCACATCATACAGGACTCGGCGATGCGATTCTAACCGAACGGTCAGAGTTAACTAAGCCCGCGCAATGAAGTCAACAATCGGACACAAGAAAAGGCGGGAAATGTGCCCTGCGACACCATTTATCTGTGGAATCATGAGCAAACTCTGCGCTTCTTAGCGATACATTTCCAGCATGTGGATAAGGCCGAGGTCGCGGTAACGCTCGATCAGGTAGCCCTTGATCTCCTGCACCGACCCCATCTGCAGGATGTCATTGGCGATGCGCCGGGCCATCTCGAAATTGCTCTCGCGGATAATTTTGCGGACCACCGGGATAAACAGCGGGCTCAGGCTTAGCTGATCGAGTCCCATCCCGAGCAGCAGCAGCGTCGCGAGCGGGTCGCTCGCCATCTCGCCGCAGATACAGACCTGCTTGCCCGCCCCCCGTGCGACGCCCACGACCTCGGCGATCGCGCCGAGTACGGCCGGATGCAGGGACTCGTAGAGGTGGGCGACCCGCGGATTATTGCGGTCGGCCGCGAGCAGGTACTGAATCAGGTCATTGGTGCCGATCGAGAAAAAATCGACTTCCTCGATCAGCCGCGGCGCCAGCCACACCGCCGACGGGACCTCGACCATGATGCCGACTTCGATATTGGGATTATGTTCGAGGCCTTCCTTGAAGAGCTCGGCCTGCGCCTCCGCGAGCAATTCGCGGGCGCGGCGCAACTCCTCGATACTCGAGATCATCGGGAACATGATCTTGACGTCGTGACGCGCGGCGGCGCGCAAAATCGCCCGGAGCTGGACCTTGAAGATGCTCGCGAGCTCGAGCGAGATGCGAATCGAGCGCCAGCCGAGGAACGGATTATCCTCGCGTGGGACGCGCAGATACGGCGGATATTTGTCGGCGCCGATATCGAGCGTGCGAATCGTCACCGGGCGATCGCCGGCGGCGTCGAGGATGCGGTTATAGAGCGTCAACTGCTGATTTTCGTCGGGAAAATCTTCGTAGGTGAGAAACGAAAACTCCGACCGCAGCAGCCCGATACCTTCGGCGCCGTAGCGAAGCGCAAGCTCGATGTCGGCCGGCAGTGCGATATTCGCGAGCATCAGCACGCGATGGCCGTCGCGGGTAACGGTCGGCTGGTCGAGCCCGACCAGCAGTTCCTTGCGGAAGGCGTCGTAACGCTTCATCAGGATCTGGTATTCGCGTTCGACCTCGGCGGACGGATTGACATAGACGATGCCCGAGTTGCCGTCGAGCACCAGCGCGTCGCCCTCGAGTACCGCTTCCATCAGATGCTCGACGCCGACCACGGTCGGAATTTCGAAGGCGCGCGCCAGGATCGCGGCATGCGAGGTAACGCCGCCGGATTGCAGCGCAATGCCGACGAGATTTTCGTGCGAGACCAGCGTCATCTGCGACAGCGTCAGCTCTTCGGCGACCAGGATGGTAGCCTTCGCAAAGGCGCTTTTCTTGTCTTCCTGGCGCAAATGGCGCAGCACGCGATGGCCGACGTCGCGGAAATCGGTGGCGCGCTCGCGCAGGTAGCCGTCGGCGACCGCGAGCATCTGCGCACTGAGTTCATCGATCACCCGAAAGAGCGAACTCTCGGCGGCATAGCCGGAGTCGATCGCCTGGCGAATGCGGCCGACGAACTCCTCGTCTTCGAGAATCTGACGGTGGCCGTCGAAAATCTTGAGTTCGGCCGGCGGCATCAGCGGCTCCATCCGAATCTTGAGCGCCGCCAATTCGCCCAGCGAGCGCGTCAGCGCCTCCTCGAGCCGCCGGGTTTCGGCCTTGGCGTCGCGCGCGCGCAGGTTTCGATCGATTGAGCTCAAGAAGGTGCCGACCACATGAGCGACGCCGCGCGCGAAGCCCGGCGCCGCGGCGAGGCCGACCAGGCGCGGGCGGCGAATCTTGAGCGGCGAGGCCACCCGTGTGGCGCCACCGACCTTTTCGTAGCCCTTGAGCTGGCGGTTGGCCTCGATCATGCGCCGGCGATACTCGTCGCGCTCCTTTTCCTTGGTCGCGAGGGTCTCGCGCAACTGGTAATGCGACAGGATCTGCGCGACCTGACTCGCCGCCGTTCGCAGCAGCCGGATCTCTTCCTTGCTCACCTTGCGCCGGCGCAGGGTCTGCACCACCAGCACGCCGATCGGCTTTTGCCGTCCCTCCGCCACGGGGACCGCCAGGAAGGTGTGATAGCGCTCTTCGCCGGTCTCCGGAAAATACTTGTAGCGCGGATGGCTCATCGCATCCTCGACCACCACCGGGCCGGACGATTCGATCGCCAAGCCGACCAGCCCCTCGCTAACGCGCATCGAGACGCGCCCCACCGAATCGCGATCGAGCCCGATCGTCGCGCGCAGGACCAGCCGCTCGTGCTGCGGGTCGAAGAGGTAAAGCGAGCAGACCTCGACCTCCATGCTGCGGGCGATCGCGCCGACCACCTGGTCGAGCGTTTCGCGCAGTGCTGCGGGCGGTTCGCTGCCGATCGAGGAGATACTTTCGATCAGTTCGAAGCGGTCTCGATTAGTAGCCATGGTTAAATTGAAACGCAGACAATTTTATCCCACGGCGTCGTACCCAAACAACCGTCCGTTGACGCTAGAGAACGGGAAACTGGTCGAGGAGCCCAAAACCCTTAATTCATTGAAACCTCAGCGAGGTTTCAAACTTCCCATCGTGGATTGACGCTCGCGTTGCTCGGGTGGGCGACTAAGTCGTGCGTGAAACGGGTCCTATCCCGTCAAACCATGATGGGGTTTTCGCAGGGCGAAGCCCGCATCTTCCAAACGGGAAGTCTGAAACCTCTTTTTTCAGTGCCTGACGCTCGCGTTGCTCGATCGCACTATCATCGCGCGCATTCTATTGTCGCAGCGGTCTCTCATCTTGTTCAACTGTTTTTACAGGGCGAAGCCTGCATCTTACAAAAGGGAAGTCTGAAACCTCGTGAGGTTTCAGTTTCCTGAAAACTATGAATTCTGCGCTCCTCAACAACTTCTTCAGGAGACGCGGCGAGCGGCGGCGCAACTATGCGCGGGTCAGGCGGGGAGGTCGAACGGAGTGACGCTGCCGGCGATGAGGCCGCGGCCCGCGCGCGTCCGGCCCGCCTTGATCGTGTCGATCAGCTCGCGCTCGTTGCGCACCGGCTCGCTCAGCAGGGTCGTCACGCAGCCGATCGAATTTGCCGAATGGGAGTCGGAACCCGCGACCTCGGCCAGTCCGAGCAGGCGCGCGACTTTGAGCGCGAAGAGGTTCTCTTCCTCGGAGCACGCGCCGTTGAGCGCTTCCACCGCGTCGCAGACCTCGAAGATTTCGAGCTTGGCGGCGGTTTCGGGACGCTCGGGATCGATCGTTTCGTGATCCTGATTGATGAAGGAAAAGCGCGGGTCGAGCTTGTAACGAAACGGATGGTTCGCGACCATGATGCCGCCGAACTTGTCCACCACCTTGCGCAATTCGCGCAGCTTGTAGATGCCGCCGACGTACTCGCTCAGGCCGAACACGCCGATATGGCCCATCTCGGTCGTCACCTCCATCCCGCGCAGAAAGATCACGCCAGAGTCGGCCGCGAGCGCGTTGATTTCGCGCAGATCCCAGGCGTTATCGTGCTCCGTAATACAGACCGCGCCGATTCCGATCGCCTGCGCCCGCGCGATCATATCCTTGAGCGCGAGGTTGGAGTCCGCGCTGCCGCGATTCGTATGCAGATGCAGATCGACCGTAAAAAAGGGCGCTTTCTTCAATTATTCGCGCTCTCGTCTGGTTCAAGATTGAGGACGCAAAACTTGCAGTTTTTTATTGAAACCTCTTTTTTCAGTGACTGACGCTCGCGATGCTCGGGTCGTCGGCTAAGTCCTGCGGCAAAGTTTTTACAGGGCGAAGCCCGCATCTTTTCAAACGGGAAGTCTGAAACCTCGGTGAGGTTTCAGTTTCCTGAAAACTATGAATTCTGCGTTCCTCGACAACTTCTTTCAATCACTGCGGGAGCTTGTCGGTCAGCGTGACTTTCTTGATATGGTCGCCGACCTTGATCTGATCGACCACGTTCATGCCCTCGACGACGCCGCCGAAGGTGGTGTACTGGCCGTCGAGAAACGGCGCCGGCGCGAGGCAGATATAGAACTGGCTGCCGCTCGACTTGCGTTCGGGATTGACCTGATCGCCCTTGCGCGCCATCGCGAGCGTGCCGCGCAGATGCTTCTCGGTCGGGCTGATTTCCGCGGGCACGTCGTAGCCGGGGCCGCCCATGCCGTTGCCCTGCGGGTCGCCGCCCTGCACGACGAAGCCGGGCTCCACGCGATGGAACGTGAGGTTGTTGTAGAAGCCGTCCTTCGAGAGCTTCTCGAAGTTGGCGACGGTCTTGGGCGCGACCGCGGGATAGAGTTCGATCACGATAGTGCCGCGATCGGTGTCGAGAATGGCGTAATGGTCTGTGTTGCGCACGGGTAAGCCGTCCATTTTTAGATTTTCCGTTTTGGCGCAAGCGACCGCGCCGCCAAGGAGTAGCGCCAAGCTGAGGGCGCAGCTGAGTTGGAGAATTCGATTCATAATTGAGTCATCGCTGATTCGTAATTCACTCGGTGTCCGGGGTCGAAACGAGTCGCCAATCGGGCTCCGAGCAACCCCTCTTTGTTATTCGAGCGCCGCCGCCCGCGCAACCCTCGCGATGCGTGGGTCGCGGACGGGCTCGGCTTCACCCGTGCGAAAGGATCCGCCCCTGCGAATCAGAAGCCCGGGCAGGTGGCGCCCACGCCGTATTCGAACGAAGATCTTTACCCGTAGAGACCCTCGTAGCCCACACGCAGCTTGAAGCCCGTCGTATCAAGCCCCTTCACCTGCTTGGGAACGATGATACTCCCGCTGGTCGCCGTCGGGTTGAGGAACTTTTGCACGCTGCTCAGATCGATGCTCTGCGTCGCATTGCAGGCGGTGCCATCGAGCGTCAGGCGCAGCGGAAAGTAGGTCAGCGGCGGCGTGAATTTGACGGTTAGCGGACTGCCCAGTTTGAAATCGCTCAGCAGATGAGTGCCGTGCGGGTCCGGCGATAGCCAGTTGACGGGCTCGTTCGTAAGGCCGAGCACAAAGTTGTTGTAGGTATAGGTCTCATTCGCAAAATACGAGAACTGATCGTTATAGTTGAAGGGCAGCGTCAAGCTGGTCCTGAGGCTCCAATCGTCCTGAAAATATGAGATCGGCGGCAGATTGTGCACCGGCGTTATCATTAGCGTTTTGGTTGTCAAATTCATCGGCTCGTCGGGGAAGTACTTGCTGTCACTATCCGACAGGTAAACCGAGAAGAAATTGCCCTCGGGCGTGGTTAGGCTGGCCCGCAAGGTCTCACGCAGAGTCGGCGCGCCGGAACTGAACGAACACGATTCCGCGCAGATGTCGGTGCAGGTCGCGCCAAGTTGCTGATCGCCGTAAAAGACGCATCCGCTACCGTCGGTCCCGCAGATAAAGTTCTCGACGGCCCGCCGCAAGAACGTGCCTCCGTTGCGATTGATCGTGTAATCGACGGCGACGCCGATGAGATTGTGGCTGGAATCGGGAGTGTCCGGGAAATACGAAAGGATGCGACCGACGTTGACCCCGCGAAAGGTCTCCAGTCGCCAATTGTTGGCGTCGAATTCAGACTGCGTGAATGCGTCCTTGCCGCCGCTAAGAAAGTTGATGTCGTAAAAGGGCTTGGGCGTCAAGAGATTGAAGTTATCCAGCAGTTTCCCTTCGTGCTTGAGGACGGGTATGAAAGTGGTGTTGTAGAAATTGTTGATGCCGGCGTAGGTCAAGCCGGCGTTCGGGTCGGTCGGGATTTGGGTGTAGCCGTAGCTACCCGAGTACGGACCGGACGCTCCGACTTGCACCCACCATTGCGCATTGGACCATTTATTAGTCGAGTCAGCATGCAAGTGGGCGGTCCAATCGAGCGTACCGAGGGTCGATGCAATCGATTGCGTGGAAGTGCCGATGCCGTTGTAGGTCGTATCGCTTAAGAAATTTTTGAAGCCGCCGGTATAAGAGATTTTCGTCGTGAAAGGATTGAACGTCGTCGGAATTTTATAGAACGCGTAGGGCTGCTGGAACACATCCTTGAACAACGACAACTCGGTCTGAAACTGTACCGGCGTAAGATTGATCGGCGAACCCAGCCCGAACAGTGTCGCTGCATTGGTGCCGAACCCCGCCTGGTAAATCTGGTTGACGACGGCGTCGGTTTCAGGTGTCACATTCGCGATCCCGGAAACGGTCAAGGAATAACCGAAGATGTCGTTGGCCTTGATCAAAATTGGCGGCGCCATGCCGGTCGTATCGGCTTTGTAAACGCCGGGAGCCGTGGTCAACACATCCAGTTTGCTTCCTGTGGAAGGGAGTAGCTCGATCGTTGAACCTATCGCGACTGGCAGCCCGGCGTCGGTGGAAACGAAGCCGCTGATCGAGGTCGAATGCACCGGGACCGCATGGGCGGTTAACGGACCCACCAGCGTCATCGCGGCGGCCGCGATCATGCTGACAAATCCGTAAGCGCCGAGCTTTTCGGCGAAAATGCCGGGCTTCCTGAAGGCAATTTTCATCGAAATCTCTCCCCCGAGACAGCCACCGTTTTGTGCATCGATGGGCCGCCACAGTTTGCCGCTAGGTTTACTCTCCAAATTGCGGTGCGCGCATTCGGAATCAGCGCCTAAATTCCTCGGCATAGATCGGCTTGCTCAACACCGCTGATGGCGTCCGCTAGAAGCCGAAGAAGAGGTTGACGCCCTGCGGCGGCGGATTGTACTGGCGCTGAGGCGCGTAGTAGTAGTCCGGCTCCGGCGCAGTGTAGTAGTCCGGCTGGGGCGCGTAATAGTAGTCGGGCTCCGGCTCAACATAGACGTCGGGTCCGCGGTCGCCGCGATCGTGGTCATCGTGATGCTGATCGCCGTGATCGCCGCGATCATTATCGCCACGATGATCGTCGGCGCGAGCCGGCCCCGCGGCGACCGTGCAAAGCAGAAAAGCAAACGCGATCGCCGTCGCGATCCGGCAGATTCCAGAGCGCAATTCGACTCCACGATTAGGCGATATTTTCATGGTGATTCTCCATCGTCGGAGCGATACCCGTTCACTTGTTCTCTTTGCTCTCTTTTTTCGCCGCGGCCCGCGCGCGGCCCCGGAACAGAGCGTCGGCGCTCTTCTTCTGATCGTCCGACATGGTATTGTAGAGCGCCTCGAAGGCTGGAATGAATTTCTTCATTCCAGCTTCATGCGCCTCGATCACCGAAGCATACGACTTGACGACGTCAACGGCGGTCATCGACCGCTTTTCCGCGGCCCGTTGCTGCTGGAGATCGACCATCGCCTTCGCATTGTCGCGCATCACCTGGGCGAGGTCGTTCCATTGAGGCTCCTGCGCGGCTGTGATGTGTAGCCTTTGATGCAGGTCCTTGATGCGCGCCTCGATACGTTCTGGCGAAGCGGTCGCGGCTCCCCCGGAAGTCGCCGGCGGCGGAGTCATCGCCTCGGGAGAAGCCTGCGCCAGGATTTCGCGATCCGCGCGAGACTGAGGCGCAGATCCCTGGAAGAGATCGCCTGTAGCAGCAAACAACGGGTTGGCGAGAGCGATGGCGCCGAGCAGAGTCGCCGCCGCGGTAGCTGCGCGTGCGGCTGGATGGATGAACCGGATCATGAAGCACACTCCCTGTTAGTTGAGACCGCCGAAAGGCGAACTTGATAGCAAACCTCTTTCTGCCAATCCTGCCCTATCTTTTACTGGACTCCGTTCGAGTTTGATAGCCAGCGAACAAGTAAACTGGAAGCGAAGCGCGGTTTCGTCTCGGGCTCGGGTCCGATGAGGCCCTAATGCTTGAGGAAATCGCGCAGGAGTTTCGCGACGACCGCCGGCGGCTCGAGCGGCGCCATGTGCGCCGCCGGCTAAGCCGCAAATCACTGCGGGGTCGATCGCGCTCAGGGCAGCAGCACCGCCGCGTGGAGCCCCCGCGCTGCGGTCAGATTTCCCGTCTTGATGAAGTTGTTAGTGGTCGGATTGTAGAGCTCGGCTTCGTTCAGTTCGGTCGAAGTCGTATTCGGCTTTCCTGCACCCAGTCCGCCGGCGAGCAGCACCTGACCCGCCAATGGGCCCGAAGGAAACAAGGTAGCCGTATGCGCGGCGCGCGCCATCTTCATCGAAGCCTTGCAAATTTGACCTCCATTTCCGGTTCCTGGCACGCAGGTGAAGGTGTCGGCGAGGGGATCGTAGATCTCAGCGCTTTGCAGAGTGGACCCGAAGAGACCCGACAGGGTACCGGTGGTGCCGTCGACGGTCGAGAAGTAATTGGTAAATCCTCCGACCAGCAGGACCTTGCCGCTCGCCAACAGGGTCGCGCTGTGGAAGGCGCGCGAGTCGTTCATTTCGGGACCGACAGCAGTAAAAGCTTTGCCTACCGGATCGTAAGTCTCCGCGGTGAAACTCGAAAAAAGACCGCCGCTGCCACCGGTGGCGCCGCCGGTGATCAATACGCTACCCGGCGACCCCGGCAAAAACACCGCCGCGTGTGCCGCGCGCGCAGTGGACATCGAGCCGGTGGCACTGAAACTGTTGGTCCCGGCGTTGTAGATATCCGCGGTGTTGGTCACATCGCCCACGTTGTCGGTCCCACCACCTGCGATCAAGACGGTGCCATCGGGAAGCCGGGTTGCGCTATGAAACACTCGCGGCTCGCTCATGGTGTTGGCAGTGGCCGTGGTTTTACCGGTCGCAGGATCGAACACCTCCGCGGAGTCGAGCGGCGTCCCGGTGGCGTCATAGCCGCCCGCGATCAGCACCTTGCCCGAGACCAGCGCGGTTGCGGTCGCACCGAATCTCGCGGTCAGCAGGTTTGCGGCAGCCGCGGTAAATTTCCCGGTTGCGGGATCGAACGTCTCGACGTTGGCAATCGCGTTGCCGGTCACTTTGCTGCTGACGGTGCTGTGCACGAACTTCGAACTGCCGGTGAATCCGCCCGCGGCCAGGATTTCGGCGTGCGGAACATTCAAGGTAAGCAGCGCGGCCACGCCCGCACCTTCGCTGACCGGCAGCGAGCCTGTTTTGGTGAATTTTTTAGTCGCCGGATTGAAGAACTCGGCGGTAGCGGTTGAGACATTGGGTTTCGTGGTTTTCGACCACCCGCCGATCAGAACGACACTGCCCGATAGGGGCAGCTTGACGATACTCCCCGGTGCAGCAGTCGCAGGATCTACGGCAGCCGCGTCACCGATCTCGGAGCTCGCGGTGGAATCAGATAGCTCAGGAAAGAACCCGCGCGGCGGATCGCACGCGGGTAACAGCGTGATCGTCACGAACGCGAGAACCATTATCAGCCAACCGCTCCATCCGACGTGATAGTTCGTCACCGCGATTTCTCCCCTGAGCTTCTCAACTCATCCCATTTGGAGCTCGTCTGACGTATGCGAGCTCATGTGAAACATTTTCGGATTGAGTCCCCGCCACAACATGCAAGTGCGCCGACAAAGTAGTCTAAATGCGTGCGAAATTCCAGAAGCGCAAGAATAGAATACGGGGATTATCGCCCGATTGATAAAGCCATCCGGGAAGGCAAATCTTGACCTGACTTCGAGGACTGCCCGTGAGGTTCGGGTGGGCGGCTCGAGCAGAAGGCCTAACGATCAACCGAGCGGTCTCTACGACCGCCGGGTGATCAGTGCTTGAGGAAGTCGCGCAGGAGTTTCGCGACGACCGCCGGCTGCTCGAGCGGCGTCATGTGCGCCGCCTTATCGACCATCTCGATCTTTGCATTCGGAATCAGCGCCTTGAACTCCTCGGCGTAGATCGGCTTGGTCAGGCCGTCCTGCTTGCCCCAGATGAGCAGCGTCGGCGCCGCGATTCGATGCGCCCGTTTGCGCAAGCCCTTGTCGGGGATCGGCCAGATAAACTTGCCGGTACATCCGAGCGCCCAGGTGATGCGGATGATCGAATCGGGATCCTCGAGATTCATCGAGACGTGCTTGCGCGCCGGATTGTGCGGGTCGGCGAACATCAGATGGTCGAGGTCGGCCTGCGGGGTCACCATGTAGTTCCTGATCGGGGTGTCGTCGCGCCACAGCCCGAGCGGATTGATCAGCGCGAGGCGGCTGACGCGGCGGGGATTGCTGGCGGCAATCTCAGCGGCGACCATCCCGCCGAACGAATGGCCGACGACGGCCGGCGCCTCCAGGCCCAGCTTGTCGAACAGCTCGTAGTAGTACAGGACGAGGTCCCAGACGTCATCGAGCGGCTTGATCGAGTCGGGATCGCCCGCGCTGGTGCCGGGATGCTCCGGGGCATAAACGGTGAAATCCTTCGCGAGCAGGTCGAGCGACTCGTCCCACACCAGGCCGTACCCGCTATGCAGGTACACCAGCGCCGGACCGGCACCCGCGACCTTGACGTGCGCGGTTACCTGGTCTTCCCAGAGTTTGAGGGTCTGTTCTGATGTGGCAGCCATGTCAGCTATATCTCTTCTCTGTCCGGTTTAATTTTTTTCAGCCGCGCGCCGCGCGCCCGAGAGTTTTCGCGCGGACAATGGACTGACTACTTGCCGACGCGCGACTCCTCGCGCGCCGCGCGTCCGATATTCTCGGCGTTGGTCTTGCCGCGCAACGCGGTCGGCCACCATTTGTTGTCCCAGCCGTCCTCGTCCCACACGTTGCGGAAATGCGGCAGAACCTCGCGCGAGAACAGGTCGATATTCTTGAGCGTCAGCTCATGCGGCATCGAGCCAATATGCAGCAGCACCATCAGGTTGCCGACGCGCAGCTTCTTGACCGCTTCCATCAACTGGTCGCGCACGGTGGCCGGGCTGCCCGCGATCACGAACTGGTTATCGACAAAATCCTTGTACTTCCAGTGCTTGACCGAATTCATCAGATCGAGCTGCATCGGCATCAGGTTCTTCACGCTGTTGGTCAGGCTGCGATAGTCCTGGTTGCCGGGAATCATCTGGTACTCGTTCAGGATGTGGAGCGACTTGTCGTAGAAGTACCGGATATGCGGGTAGTAATCGCGCTCGGCCTGGGCGTCGGAATCGGCGACGACCACGAGTTGCAGGAAGCCCGCGCGATATGGATTGGGGTCGAGCTTGCTCTTGTCGACGAATTCCCAGAAGCCGTCCATCACGCGCTTGCCGAGTTTGTTCCCGTAATAGCTCAGGAAGCAGTAGCAATGGTCGTGTTTGGCGGCGAAGTCCCAGGTGCTGAGGCTGCCGGCGCCGGGAACCCATACGGGAGGATGCGGCTGCTGAATCGGACGCGGCCACAGGTTAACCATCGGGAGCTTGAAGTACTTACCGTTCCAGGCGAAGGTCTCGCGCGATTGCCACGCCTTGAGAATCAGATCGTGCGCCTCGTAGTAACGCTCGCGATGTTCGATCGGGGTGATGCCGTAGCAGAGGTTCGCGTCCATCGGCGTGCCCAGCGGCATCCCGGCAACGAGGCGGCCGCCGCTGATGGTATCGAGCATCGCGTATTCCTCGGCGACGCGAATGGGAGGATTGGTGGTCGGCAGCGTCGCGCCCATCTGCACCACCGCGCAATTCATCCCGTTGGTCGCGCGCGCCAGCACGGAGCCCATCAGATTGGGGCTGGGCATGAAACCGTAGGCATTCTGATGATGTTCGTTGACGCAGATGCCGTCCATGCCGGACTTGGCGGCATAGATCAGTTCGTCAAGCGTCCAGTTGTAGTACTGGCCGACTTTAGCCGGATCCGCCAATTCCCAGAACGGCGGGTCCACCCACACCGACTGGTATTTCTGCTCGAAGTCCGCCGGGAGGTCACGGTATGGCATCAGGTGGAACATCGAAATCTTCATGGCGGTTATCCTCCTCGGATCACGCTCGAAACGGGCTCGGAACGCGCGGTCCGCTAGCCGTTTGGAATATCACGGGCGGCGCATGAGCGACAACTTCTCCCAGGGCGGGCGGTTAACGCGATCGCCGCCGCGCAACGTACCGAGAAGGGGGACCGGGGGAGAGTTGTAAAAGAACTCGAAACTTATAGTTTACTGAAACCTCACGAGGGCAATTATATACTTGGCTCACCAGCGGTCAAGTGGTATCGTCGGGCGATGCGGCTGGGCGTTCGGGGGACTCAGACGATGAACCAGCTAGGCCGCTGGCACGGGAGG